>Ga0180432_10001650_pt1 | contig 34828 bp, 27 predicted proteins | sample SS_ome_10_FD_132414 | JGI IMG/M metagenome (GOLD analysis project Ga0180432, IMG submission 132414) | Hypersaline lake sediment archaeal communities from the Salton Sea, California, USA - SS_1_MS_2 metaG | ecosystem: Environmental > Aquatic > Non-marine Saline and Alkaline > Hypersaline >... | reverse complement strand
TGGCTGGCTTCCAGTACGGTGCGAAGCCCAAGCACTGCGGTGATTGGTACGGTTATGCCCGTTACAAGGAGATCGGCGCCAACGCGATCATCGACGGCTTCGGCGATGCCGACACCCACGGTGCGAACCGCAACAGCCTCGAGGTGCACTGGGCCTGGATGTGGGCGGACAACTGCGTCCTGGGCATTACCTACATCATGCACAAGATGCACAACGCCTTCGGTTTCGCGGTCCCGAGCAGCCTCGATGATCGCAACATCATCCAGATCGACTGGAACTTCAAGTTCTAGCCAAGTCTGGCGACTACGCTGGAATAAAGAGGGCGGGGCCAAGGCCCCGCCCTTTCTCTTGCCTCATGGATGACGCGCCGGCGCTAGCGGCGGCCGCCGCGGTGGACCACGAAGCGCTCCCGCGGCTTGAGGTCCGCGGCGAAGTGCGCCATCAGCGTCGGAATCTGGTCGAGGTCCTGCAGGTTGATCGTCTCCGAGGGACTGTGCATGTAGCGGTTGGGCGTGCTGAGAATTCCGGTCGGGATGCCGCGGCGCGCGGGGTAGATGGCGTTGGCGTTGGTGCCGCTGCGCCCGGGGATCGGCACGCGCTGCAGCTTGATTTTGCGGGCGGCGGCGATCTTCTCCAGCCGCTCCACCACCTTGGGGTGGCAGGCGGGCCCCACGCGGATGGCGGGGCCACCGCCCATCGTGATCTTGTTTCGAAGCTTGGGATCGACGTTGGGGTAGTCCGTGGCGTTGGTGACGTCGACGACCAGCGCCACGTCGGGATCCCAGCGGAAGGCGCCCATCGCGGCGCCGCTCAGCCCCACTTCCTCCTGGACGTGCGCCGCCGCGACGACCCGGGCCTTGCCGCCCAGGGCAGCGAAGCGCCTGAGCCCCTCGGCCGCGGACCAGATGCCGATCTTGTTGTCGCAGCTGCGCGCGGCCAGCGTGTCGCCCAGCAGCCGCACGGGGCCGTGGTCAACCGTGACCGGCGTGCCGACCGTAACCAGCCTCGTCGCTTCCTTCTTGCCGCCCGCGCCGATGTCGATGTAGATGTCGCTGATCGCGGCCGACGTCTCGCGGGCCTTGGCGTCCTGCATGTGCGGCGCGGTGGCGCCGATCACGCCGGCAAGCTCGCCATCCGGCGTGTGCAGCACCACGCGCAGGCCGGGCAGCATCTTGGGATCCACCCCGCCGATGCGGCTGACCCACAGGTATCCTTCGTCGTCGATGTAGGTGACCATCAGGCCGATCTCATCGCTGTGGCCCTCCAACATCACGGTCGGGCTGCCCGCCGGATTAACGATCGCGAAGGCGTTGCCATAGGCATCGGTCTGGACTTCGTCGGCGTACTTGCCGACGTAGTCCAGCCACACCCGCGCACAGCGGGCCTCAAAGCCGCTGGGGCTGGGGGTGCGCAGCAGATCACTGAGGAACTCACGGGGACGTGCTTGCATCGGGGGATTATAGCGCGCGCGGACCCGATTGAGCCCCACCGCATTGCCGCCGGCTACTCGCTGACCACGATCGTGTTTGCCACGCCCGCGTTGCTGATATCTTCCCAGTTGTACTCCAGCGAGGCCGCATCGGAGTAGTAGGTTCGCTTGATGCCCTGGAACGCCAGGAATCCCAGGCTGTAGGTGCCGGCCTCGGTGAACTGCAGGTCGAAGCTGAACAGCTCGCCACCGGACATGGTCTGCGATCCGTCAATGGGGATCACGTTGAAGGCGATATAGACGAGGTCCGGATCCGCGATCACGGGCTCTTCGGTGAACATGAAGTCCTCCGGATACATCAGATTCACTCCGCCGGTGTTCGCCCAGATGCCGTCCAGGGAGTCCGGCCCTCCGCCAGGGAAACCCGCGTCGAACGTGTAGTCGACGTACTCCGCCCCCTCTTCCACCGTAACGGCCACGCCGTTCATGTACAGGAACGGTTCGCTGAAGTCGCCGCACAGAACCCGCACGGTGACGCTCTCGCCGACCGTCGCCTCGTTGTCCAGCGGAATCGCCACCAGTTCGCCCGTGCTCGGCTCGTATAGCGCCTCGACCAGCAGGTCGAACTCAAAGGTATCCTCGCCGAACACGTTGGAGGCCGTCACGCTGCAGTTATACTCGCCGGGCGCGGTTAGCCTGACAGTCGGGTCGGCCTCGTCCGGGGTATTGGGCGTGGCGCCGTCGCCGAAGTCCCAGTCGTAACTGATCGGCTCCATACCGCTGACGTCCACGGCGAAGGGCAGCCGCTCGCCAGTCGTGCCCTGCAATGGCGAGACCGCGGCGATCACCGGTGGATCCTCTGCGAAGTACAGCACATCCAGGTTGTAGGCGCCCGTGCAGCCGACCAGCACCACCACGAGCACAGTGCCAAGCTCGTCGCGGAACGGTGCGATATCGTCGATGGCCACCTCGCCCTCGGGATTAGCCGCGAACCACGTCCAGGCGTTCTGATCCCAGTTGCTGACGGCGATCCACAGGTGGTCTTCCGGCGGCGCCGAATCCCACACATAGGACAGGGCCTGGGGACCGCTGGTGGCGCTGATCTCGAAGCTGTACAGCGCATAGCCGAATCCCGTGTCGCCCCCCGGCGGCTCGAACAAGCCGTAGATGCCGGCCGCGCTGACGAAGCGAGGCTCCAGCCCCTCGGTCTCGAACTCACCGCCATGCAGGGCCGTGGCATCCGAGGCGGACCGTGGGGCCAGTTCCCCCGGCCGGGGCAGCTCGGGGAGACCGGGCAGTTCATCGCCCGTAGGGGTGCCTGCCCGTGATCCCGCGCAGGCGGTGGAGCAGACGATCAGCAGGAGTGTCAGACAAGCGTAACCGAGCCAGCGCATTTTGTACCTCCACCAGCTTCGAAGTGAAGCCTGTTCGTCCTTGCAGTATATACCAGGGATGCACCCCGGCCGTCAGCGGGTGCAGGTCAGGCTGCGAATCCCCACAACTCACCGCGAGCGCCGGCTGTACTTCTTGATAGATCGTTAGTACACGGACACCGGAGACCCGCTGTGCTAGAATTGTGGTGGATAGAAGGTGGACAACGTGCTGGTTATCCCCACATCGTGGATAACAACGTGCGCGAGGGACGGATAGGCTGTGCAAAACGGGGCATATTTGGGTCTGGGGCATCGTTTCCTTCCGCTGCTGCTGGCCGCGCTGGCTGTGGTAGTCTGCACTTCCGCGAACCGCTTCAATCCCCAGTGGCTGGCGCCCAGCGGCCAGGTCAAGGCCGATCAGGCGATGTTCGGCGAGCAGCCGCTGAAGGTTTGCGCGCTGACCTTCGACGACGGGCCCGACGCTGAGTACACCGCGAGGGTGCTGGGCATCCTTGACTCCTACGGCGTCAAAGCGACGTTCTTCGTCATCGGCAAGAGCGTGAACCAGTACCCGGAGCTGGTCAGAGCACTGGTACGCTCCGGCCACGAGATCGGCAATCACTCCTGGAGCCATCCCGACATGTCGCGGCAGGGCGGCGCCGCACGCCTCAGCCAGCTGACCGACACCAACGAGGCCCTGGCCACGCTGGGCATCCAGCCCCAGTGGTTCCGGCCGCCATTCGGCCACTACAACCGCGCGCTGGTGGACCAGGCGCGATCCCAGGGCATGGAGACCATCCTGTGGTCCGTCGATACCAAGGACTGGACCCTGCCCGGTGCCCATACGATCACGCAGCGCGCGCTCAGGCAGGTCTGCCCTGGGGCCGTGATTCTGATGCACAGCACCAATGGACAAACGGTGGAGGCGCTGCCCGCGATCATCGAGGGGCTGGCCGGCCGCGGCTACGTCTTCGCCACCATGTCGCAGTGGCGAGACCTGATCAGCGGCGACGCCGAGCTGCAGCGCCAGGGGCTGCTGGAGTACCCTCCCGGCCTGGACGGTCCACTGAGCCCGATGTCTGACCCGTTCTACACGCCGTACGGCGAGGAATCCGCCGCGCCGGTCAAGCAGGCCACCGCACCGCCGGACGCGCAGCCGGTGCCCGCCGAATCCTCGGCCGCGCCGGTGGCCGAGGCGCTGTCCGTCTACACCAACTTCGCCAGCCTGGCGGACCTGGACTCAGTGCTGGCGGGCGGACGCGGTCAGGCGCTGCATTCGTACCCTGCGCATGCCGCTTCAATCGCCGCGGCGCCCGAGCGGATGGTCAAGGTCATGGTCCAGTCACAGGACGCGGTCGAGGTGCAGGACACGCCCGTGCTGCCTGCCGGAGAGCTGCCCACGCTGCCGGAGGGTGAGGAGTTGGTCCTGCCGCCGACGGCGCCCGAGCAGCTGCCACCCGCGCCGGAGGTCGAGCCCGTCGCACAGGCACCGATCCACCAGCAGTGGCCCGCCCTGCCCCTGCAGATCAGCGATCTGGTGGACATGAGCAACAGCGCCACGGCCTGGACGCCACCTGCGGCGATCAGCGCCAGCCACTTGCTGGACCACGGCGCTGCCGCCCGCGGGGAGCATGGCCTCGCCGAGCCGCGCTTCTACTTCCTAGCGATGGTCGCCGATCTGGAGCACTACACCTGGGTGGAGCTGGCGACCTACGTCAGGCTGGCGCGGCTGTCCGGAATGGTGCTGCCCAGCGAGCACTACTTCGGCAGCGCCCCCGCCGATGCCGCCTATCCCTGGGTCTACGCGCCGCTGAGCCACACTGACCGCGGGACCTGGGTCGATCTGACGGTCGAGGACGTCGCCGACGTGATGGAGGTGCTGAAGCGCGGCAAGCGCAGCGTCTACGTCGTGGTGCGGCCCTGCAACCTGCACTTCTTCATCGCGGCCCACACCTGGTCCGAGATGGACACCAACATGAGCGACTTCGTGCTGCTGCGCCAGGCCACCGGCGGCCTGTCCTACGATCCCGACGCCCAGCTGCCGCCGGACTGGTCGCTGCCCGACGGTGTGGAGGTCGGGTACTTCACCAACGGCACCCGCGACGTGCTGGTGCTTTACAGCCAGTCCTACCGGCCGGTCGAGGTGACGATCCCCGCGCAGCTGAGCCATTTCAGCCGCATGTACATCGACGTCGGCGGCTACCTGAAGATCGCCCCGCTCGGCTCGGACCGGGTGACGGTCGATCGCTCACCGGCGGTGCTGGTCTACGAGTACCCCCCGCGCTAGTGGTGCGGCCGCGGGTTCTCCATTACGTCGGCTGGAATCCCCATTGGCAGCTGCGCTGCGAGGAGCGGCAGCTGCGGCGCGTTCGGGACGAGCAGCACCCGTGCTGTCTGTTCTATCGCAGCGACCTCTGCGTCGTGCTGGGGCGCAACAACCGGCCCGAGCAGTGGGTGCATACGCGGGCGGCGGCCGCGGACGGCGTGCCGGTGCTGCGGCGCACCAGCGGCGGCGGTGCCGTGGTGCTCACCCGCGACGTGCTGAGCTACTCCTTCGCGGTGCCCCGCAGTCAGCTGGAAGCCAGTTGCCGGGCCGCCGGTCTCGGCGAGCTCCCGGCGACGACCCGCTACATCGACTTCTTTCGGGGCGTGGTAATCCGCGCCCTGCGCGCCGCGGGCGGCAGCTGCACCGCCACGGGCACCAGCGATATCAGCCTGAATGGCCGCAAGATCAGCGGCAACGCCCAGCGCATCTCCGCGCGCGCGGTGCTCCACCACGGCACCCTGATGCTCCGCTGCCCGCTGGCCGAGATCCAGCGCTACCTGCCGCTCCCGCCCAACAGGGCGGATGTCGAGCACCGGGACTTCCTGACCGGGCTGCGCGAGGAGGGACTGGCATGCACTCCCAGGCAGCTGGAGAGCTGGCTGGCGGCGGAACTGGACTCCTCGCTGGCTCACAGCTGGTAGCTGCGCCGCGCCGGCTCCCGGCCTCACTTGCATCAACCCGCAACTCAACCGTCGGCGCCGGGGTCCGATATACAGGATAGGAGCAGAGCGGAGTATTGTCATGGAAGTCGATCGCATTCAGCCGGTGAAGGGCCTCAAGGTCGAGCGCGCCGGCAGCGAGCAGGAACGGCGGCGGCAACAACAGGACGTCGAGGAGTTCCACGAGCTGCTGGATGAGAGCCTCGACGACGGCGCGCAGCGCGAAGCGGGTGACGGCGAACAGGAGGAGGCGGACCGGCATGCCGCACCGGCGGACACCGTCTCGATCACCAACGGTGCCGCGGGCGGCCCACTGGTGCAGGACTTCGTCTCGATCTCGGTGCAGGCGCGGATGAGCGCGCTCGACCCGGACACGGTGGAGCAGCCCGCGACCGGCAGGTACCGCCCGTCTCCGGGCGGCGAGCCCCCTCCGCGGGCCGCGGCACCGGAGCCCGGGACCGAGGACGATGAGCAACCCAACGGGCGGGACGAGGATGAGCCGAGCGGCATTGACACCGTCGCCTGATTGCCGCGGACCAGCGGCTAGAGGACGTACAGCTCCTCCGTCAGCGCGTTGATCGCGAACGGCACCGGCACCTGCACCACGTTCCTGGCGTAGGGGCTGGTCAGCGGCGGGGCATCGCTGAGATTCTCTGGATCGAGGGTCACCGTCTCCGTGTACCAGGCATCAAACAGCCAGACGGGCACCAGCGTGTCGCGGTCCTTGCGGTCCTGAATGAAACCCAGGCTGAGATTGGTGATCGTCAGCAGCGGCGGGTCGTCGTTGTAGTGCTCAAGCAGCCGCTCGCGCGCAGCGACCAGCGCAGCCCCCGCATGGATGCACTCACGGGGCTCACCGATGGTGCGAATCGAGTCATCCCAGAAGTACTCCAGGCCGGCCAGCAGCTTGTCGCCATCGAGCATCATCACCACTTTGACGTCCCAGACCGGCACCGAGACCGGCTGAGTGCCCAGCACGACGCGCTTCAACTCACCGTCGTCGTCGGGGTTGATGTGATACTCGTACACGTCGTACTCGGTGACATACTCCGGGCGCACGCTGTAGGCGAACAGGCGCTCGCCGAAATCCTGGATGATCGCGCGGACCGCCGGCTGGAATCCCTCGGGCACCTGCAGCAGGCCCAGCGTGTCGGCGATCAGGTCCTCGGCCGCCAGCTGGCCCTCGTCCACCTCGTAGACGTTGTGGTAGCTGACGCTGGCCGAGGCCGGGCCCTCCACCTCCACGTCGGTGGCGTAGACCGGCTTGTGCGGGATGTTGTTGACGTAGATGAATCCCGTGGAGTAGACGTCCAGGTAGCTCGGCACCACTTCCACTTCGGTGGCGAGCCCCGCGATGTCCCGCGGAGTCGGGGTATCCTTCTCCATCAGGTACAGCACGGTACCGCTCTTGAAGCGGCGGCCCCGGCCCCACAGCGGACTGCTGATCTCCTCTTCGGCCAGGATGGCCTCGCGGCTGCCCATGAACATTTCAACCAGCTCGCTCGTATTCGGCGACCAGCCGCGCTTCAGATTCGCCAGCTTGGGCTGCATCGAAGGCAACAGCACGCCTTCCTGCAGGGTCAGGAACTGGGATTCCTTGAAACCCTCCAGCACCGACTCGAGGCCCTCCTCCCCGATGTCGTAGCCGTCGTCCTGCGCGACGGCCGTCGCCAGCGGCAGCACCAACACCAGTGTGGCACTCAGCAGCGAGATCAGGCTTCGCATGCGTCAACTCCTGTGGCGGCCCGATCAGCGGACCGCGGCATCGTGTTCGCTTCCGCGGCGCGTCCGTGCGGGCGCTGACCAATACTAGCACGGCCTGCGGAGTTACTCCTCATCCAGTTCGTTTAGTGCGATGTAGTTGGGATCATAGGTCAGCGCCGCCTCCCGCAGACGCTCGCCGGCCTTGAATGATCCCATGATCTTCGACACATAGGGACGTGCCAGTTCGTGCAGCTCGGGGCTGGTCACGAAATCCATCCTGAGGACCCGCATGGGGCCCAGCGGGCCGAAGTACACGTAGTGCGAGAGCCGCTCTCCATTCTCCGCTTCCAGTTCGTACTCGAAGTGCTCGAGGCGATAGCCCTCCACCGCCAGCGGCGAGACGTCAGCGTAGAACCTTGCTCCGGCCTGATCCAGCTCGTAGCGAACCCGCGACACGTAGGTGGTCAGCAGCTCTCCCTCGATGCGAGGCGGCATCGAGTATTGCAGCTTGCGCAGCGCCTGGTCATAGCGCAGATCCGCCTGCACCAGCACGTTGTTCTTCGCCACGTCCTCCATCCCGTAGGACATCGACGCGGTGCCGTAGGGATGCCAGACCTTGAAGTCGATGAACTGCACGTCGATCGGGTAGCGCAGCGGTGGCGAGCCGTCCGGCTGCGCGGCGAGAACCTCCAGGAGCACCTCCGCCAATCGTCCCTCGACCACCGACGACTCCTCCAGCTGCTCGTGCGGAACCACCTCGTAGAGCCGGGGGACCTGCGGCAGCGGCGCACCGAGCGGTGCCGGGTCGCCTTGCGCACGCGCGGTGACAAACGCCGCGGCCGCCGCGACGACTCCAAGGACGACGCTCAGCACTATGGATACCAGCAACCCTCGGTCACGCATCGCCAGCATTATATCGAGACGGCGGCAAGGTGGCTACGTTCGAGACTCCTCACGCTCGCCGTTGTCGGTGCCCTCCGAGATGCGCGTTCTGCCGTCGTCGGCCAGCCGCTGCCGCGAACCCAGCATTCTCAGCAGCTTGGTGTCAATCGCATTGCGCCGCTTGGTGGCCGTCATCCGGTCGCGGAAGGCCGTCGGGTGCGATGGATCCTGCTCCAGCGCGTAGGTCAGGTACAGGATCGCCTCGTCATAGTTGCGCACGCGGATCAGTTCGCGGCCCAGCATCCCATAGACGTCGGCGTCGCGGCAGCCGCTGGCGATCGCCTCCCTCAGCAGCGGCAGCACCTCGCGCTGGCGGCGCTGCTGTGTCAGGATTCGCGCCATTTCGATGTAGCTGGCCGCCAGCTTGCGGTTGAGTTCCAGCGCTCGCTGGAAGCAGCTGGTGGCGTAGCTCATCAGCCCCTTGCGGGTGTAGGCCACGCCGAGCTGGTGATGGATGATCGCGAAGTTGGGGTTGATCTCCAACGCCTGAGTGTACTGATCGATCGCCTCGTCGATCCGGCCGTCATTGAGGTAGGTATCGCCCTGGGCCAGGAAGTTGCGGGCCAGCATCCCGCGCTTGGCGTGACTGATCGTCTCCTCGGCGTAGGCCAGCACGTTGCCGATGTTGAGTAGCACGCAGCTGATCGTGCCTTCCAGCCGGCGACGGATCGCATCGCTGCGCACCAGTTCCACCGCCTGGGCAGGCTCACTGGAGCTGGTAACCAGTTCCTTGACCTCGCTGATCGACAGCACGTCGGTCAGCGCCCTCGACGGCAGCAGCACCTGGTCGCCGTCCTTCAGCCGCCGCTTGATCCGCCCCACGCGGATGATCTCGCCGAAGCCCAGGCAGTCGTGGACTTCGTCGCTGAGCGCAGTCGCGGCGTCACCCAGCGTCACCTCGTCGCTGACCGTCCACTTGTCCTCCTGCTGGTCGATCAGGTCGCCCTGGTGCAGCACCGTGAACTGCAGCCCGCCGACGTGCTGCATGTACAGCGTGTTCTCCTGGATGATGCCGATGATGGCGGAGACCCCGAAGACCTTGGTCTTGCCCGCGGCGAAGGCCTCACGGTAGAGCCGGTGGTTCACGTGCAGCAGCAGCTGACCCAGGAACTCCTCGGGCTCCGCCTTCTGCAGCCCGGCGAACTCGGGCGAGATGCTGCCGGGATTGAACAGCAGTTCACGGATCGTCTTCAGGGCCGACGTCGCGGCGCGGGCGGCCTCACCGGTGGCATCGCCGTGTCCGACCAGCAGCGCGATCGCACCCCGGGCGCGGTTGTGGACCGCCGGCAGGCGGATCGCCAGGGTCTCCTCGCTCTTCTCGCGGGCGTTCTTGCCGACCATATTGAGTTCGGCGAAGTCGAAGAACAGGTTGGGCACCTCCACCTGCTCCTTCTTGTCGTAGCCCAGCAGCACCGTCAGGTCGTCGCGCAGCTCGGCGATCTTCTGATAGCGCCCGGCCGGGTTCTTCTCCAGCATCCGCAGGATGATCTGCTTGGATTCGGGATTGATCAGTGCCGACTCCACACGCGTGGAGGCGTCGACGTGCAGGTGGTCCTCAATCAGCTCCTGTTCGATCTTGAAACTGAACGGCGGATGGCCGACCATCATCTCGAAGAACAGAATCCCCAGTGCGTAGATGTCGCTGCGGACGTCGCATTCGGCGTCGTTGATGAACTCCGGGTTGAAGTACTCGGCCCCGATCGTATTCAGATTGCCGTGGCGCAGGAAGTAGTCGGCGATCAGCGCGTCGCCCAGCTTGACCGTCCGCAGGTCATGCGTCAGGAAAACGTTGCTGGGCTTGATGGCGCCATGGTAGTCGATCTGATTGAAGTGCAGCCCGTCCAGCGCCTTGCAGAGCTGGAAGGCGATGCGCCCGGCGTCCGTCAGCGGCAGCGTCCCGCGCTTGATCAGCAGCTCCTCCAGGCTGATCAGCCCGGCCTCCATCGCGATGTAGCCGTTCTCGAAGTGGATGCCGACGTCGTAGACGTCCAGCAGATGATCGTGGCGCACCGCCTGGAGCTGCCGGAAGCGCGTGCGGAACACCTCCGTCATCTCCGGATGCGCCCGCAGGTCGATTAGTTTGACCACGCACGGCGTATCCTCGTCGTCGTGCAGATCGACGGCGGCGAACACCTGGCTGACCCGCCCGCGCGCGATTTCCTCGCCCAGCTTGAAGCGGCCGTTGATCAGGGTGTCCAGGATGAAGGTCTGGAAGCTGAGCCCGTGCTCCTCCTGACCGGCCAGCTGCACCACGTCGTCCAGCGCCTGCTGGTACTCGCTGTAGCGCTCCTCGGGCACCGGCGACAGCAGCTTGTAGAGCAACTCCCGGACGGGCAGCGGCAGGTGATCATGCTCGCCGATCCGCTCGTGCAGCAGGCTGGCGTCCAGCCGGTCCTCCGGGCTGAGCAGCTCAATCGGTGGCTGCGCCGTGGCCAGCTGCAGGGCGATCAGCCCCAGGGCATACAGGTCGTATTGCTGCGGGGCCAGGTCGAGCGCCGCCACCTCGCGCGGCGGATAGCACTCCAGCAGTCCGTCCTCGTCGCCGGCTTCCCACAGCTCGCCGGCCAGCTCGACCAGCGGGTAGCCGAAGAACCCCAGCTTGACCTCGCTGCTCTCCAGCGAGATGGCGACCGTCGAGGGCCGGATCGACTGGTGGGAGGTAATCTCCTTGGCCTCGGCGAAGCTCAGCGCCCTGAGCAGGCGTCTGAGGATCATCAGTAGCTCGCTGGGCGGCAGGGGCTTGAGGTTCTCATAGCCGCTCAGCGGCCGGCCGAAGTCCGGATAGACCACGTAGTGGCGCCCTTCCTGCGTACCCCAGGCCAGCGGGCGCAGCACGTTCTCGTTCTCCTGCTGCGCCAGGATCAGGCTGACGCGCTGCAACTCGTCCACCTGCTCGGACGTCAGGTGCTCCTCGTCGAACACCACGCACAGCACCTTGCTCTGGTCCTCGAGCGAGAAGCCCGAGTAGCGGTCACCGATGTAGTTGGTGCCCAGATGATTGTTGAAATGAAACTTGTCTACCTGGAATGAACTCGCCATCGCCCACCTGCTTTAACTGGTGCCTGCCTCAAAGTATAACCAGCGCCGCGCCCGGCCCCAGCTGCCGCGGGTTAAACCTGCGCCAAGCTTCACTGCCGGCCGCACGGCGGCCCTGAGGTAAGATGCTGGGATGCTATACCCGGCAATACGTGTGACTGTCGCGAGCGGCGTATTGTTGCTCGCGATGGCAATCTCGCCGGCTGCCGCCGAGCCGCCGCTCAAGGCCAGCCTCAATGCGATGGGCGGCATCCCGATCGCGATCAGCGCCTGGGGGCTGGACCAGCAGAGCTTCGACGCCGCCGTCAGCGAAGTCGGCGCGCGCATCGAGCAGCTGGAGGCGATGATCTCCACCTATCGGCCGGACAGCGAGGTTTCGCGGCTCAATCGCGGGGAGACGCTGGATTCCAGTCCCGCGGACCTGTCGTTCCTGGCATTCGTCGCCAAGTGGATCGCCGGCGACACCGGAGGCGCCTTCGACATCACGGTCAAGCCGCTGGTCGAGCTGTGGCGCAGCTGCACCGCGCAGCAGCGCCTGCCCACCGACGCGGAGTACCAGGCGGCGCTGGCCACGGTGGGCTACGGACACGTCAGCGTCCTGCTGGACGGCACCATCAGCTTCGATATGCCGGGTGTCATGCTCGACTTCGGCGGGATCGCCAAGGGCTACTTCGCCGATGAGGCGGTCGCCCTGCTGCGTGAGGCCGGCGCCACCCGCTGCCTCGTCGATGTCGGCGGCGACATCGTCAGCTGGCAACCCGCGGACGAGGCGGCCGAGCCCTTCCGCGTCGGGATCCGCCATCCCCGGGGCGGCGGCGAGGTGTTCGCCGTCTTGAGCCTCGACGGCGGCGCGGTAGTCACCAGCGGGGACTACGAGCGCTACTACGAGATCGGCGGACGCCGCTACTGCCATATCTTCGATCCCCGTACCGGCCGGCCCGTCGAGGGGGTGCTGTCGGTCACGCTGGTGACCAGATCCGGCATCGACGCCGACGCCTATGCCACCGCCGTGTTCGTGATGGGCCCGCAGGTCGGCGGCAAGTTCGTGGAGCGCAATGAGGCGCTGGAGGCGGTGATCGTCTTCGACGCGGGCAGCGGCGGGCTGGAGGTCTACGTCAGTCCCGGGCTGCTGGAGCGGTTCGAGCTGCTGGAGGCCGGCTAGCGCCCGTCGTGGAGCGCCACGATCGGGTCCAGCCGCGCCGCGCGGCCGGCCGGATAGACGCCGAAGAAGAAGCCGGTTCCCAGGGTGACCACCACCGCCACCAGGATCGCCACCGACGTGATCACCGGATCGGGTACGTTGGCTTCCGCCGGCAGCCGCGCCAGATAGCGGCAGGCCAGCCAGGCCACGCCCGTGCCGATGATCCCGCCGCAGATGCAGATCACCAGGGCCTCGACGATGAACTGCGCCATGATGTCGCGGCGGCGAGCGCCCAGCGCCTTGCGCAGGCCGATCTCCGCGGTGCGCTCGTGGACGGTGACCAGCATGATGTTCATCACGCCTACGCCGCCGATCAGCAGGCTCAGCGCGCCGATCACCCGGAGCAGCAACGCGAAGCTGTCAGCCGTCTGCTCGCGCTCGGCCATGCGGGAACCGACCGACCGGATCATGATCGGGCTGAGTTCATCGTCGAAGAGGTCGTCCGGTACCGGCAGCTCGGGGTACTCCAGATGGAGCTGCTCGCGGATCTGGCGCATCCCCAGCTGGATGTACTTCGTAGAGACCAACTGCACGTTGATACCGTGCACTCTGTCAAACAGCTCGGTGCGTTTCCGACCCGTGTTCCACGGGATGTAGATCTGGTCCGCGAACCAGGTGCTCAGGCCCTTCTTGCGGGTCACCCCGACCACCCGATAGCGCTTGCCGCCGACGGTCAGGTAGTCGTCGACGGCCTCGTTGGCCATGAAATATTTGTCCTTGGTCAACTCGCCGATGACGCAGACGCGTTCCTGGTTGAAGTCCTCCTCGTAGGTGAACGCCCGACCGGACAGGAAGGTGTCACCCGTGATCGTGAAGTGGTCGGACGAGACGGCGTTGACACGGTAGTGGTCCTCGCTATAAAGGCTGCTCTTGACCTCCACGTGGGCACTGGCCTCCGGCGAGGCCAGGCTGATGGCGCTGCAGCTGTCGACCAGCAGGCGGGCGTCCTCGCCTTTCATTTGCACGCTGCGCGGCACGGTCAGGTTTCCGCGCCAGCTCCAGTAGCTGAAGCGGATGTACATCTGCCGCTCGCTCCAGCCCTCAAAGCGCGCCAGCAGCTCGTTTTTCTGGCCCTCGCCGTAGGCCAGCATGATGATCACGCTGCCGACGCCGACCACGATGCCCAGCATCGTCAGGCCGGTGCGCAGCTTGCGGACGGCCAGCGTGCGGATCGCCAGTTTAAGCATCTGCCAGATCAGCATTGCCGCTCCACCTTACTCATGCCGCAGCGCCTCGATCGGATCCAGCGACGCGGCGTTCCAGGCCGGGTACAGCCCGGCGACCAGGCCGATCGTCAGGGTTACGGTGATCGCCACGGCGATCGCGGCGGGCGTGATAATCGGGTCCGGCACCTGCAACTCGTCGGGCAGCCGCGCCATATAGCGCGCCGTCGCGAAGGCGGCCAGGCTGCCGAGCACGCCGCCGGCGACGCAGACCATCACCGCTTCGGACAGGAACTGGCCCATGATGGTGTTGAAGGAGGCGCCCAGCGCCTTGCGCAGGCCGATCTCGGCGGTGCGCTCCTCGACCGAAACCAGCATGATGTTCATTAGCCCCACCGAGCCGATCAGCAGCGCCATCGCGCCCATCGCCACCAGGAAGCGTCCCAGCGAGTTGGCCGTGATGATCCGGTCCAGCCGGCGCTCGTAGTCATGGTCGATCCAGATCGGCGAGCGCCAGGCCTCAACCGCCTCCTCGTCCCGCGGATCGGGCATTTCGATCTCGTCGTGCCGGCTGAGCAGCAGCTCCTCGACCTGCCGCTCCGCGAGCGGCATCCGGTCGAAGTCCGCGACCTGCATATAGACGCCGCCCATCCACCACGGATCGCTGGCGAACAGCTGCTCGCCGGCGGTGTACGGGATCAGCACCTTCTCGTCGTTGGTGTAGAAGCGCCAGCCGCCCTGCTCCTTGAGCGTTCCGACGACGCGGAAACGCTTGCCCAGGATCATCACGTACTCGCCCTCGGCGGGCGCGTTGTAGAACAGGTCGTACTTGGTGGTGCCGCCCAGCACACAGACCGGCTCGCGGGCCAGATACTCCGCCGCGCTGAATGGCCGCCCCGACTCGAACTCGCTGTCAGCGGCCGCGAAGTACTGCGGCTCGGCCCCGATGACGTCCGTGTCTTCCCGCTCGCGCGTCCCATACAGCACGGTTTCGCTGAAGTAGGCGTAATACGAGGCGTGTCTGATCGTCGAGCAGGCGGCCCGAACCGCAGCCGCATCCTCCGGCGTCAGCTGGTAGTCCTCGGTCGTCAAGTTGTCGCCCCGCCACATCCACAGCTCCGCGAACATCCGCGTGGCCCCATAGCGGTCGAAACGCTCCAGCAGCTCCGCGCGCTGGCCGGCGCTGTAGGCGATCAGCAGCACCACGGCGCCCACGCCCACCACGATGCCCAGCAGGGTGAGCAGCGTCCGCAGCTTGTTGGTCAGAATCGCCTGCCACGCGATGCCGACGACCGTTGAGAAGTGCATTGCCCGCCCTATTCCTCGGGGATCTCACGCTCGATGATGACCGTCTCGTCCTCCGACAGGCCGGCGGTGACCTCATAGCGCAGGCCGTCGGTGAAGCCCAGCTCGATCTCGCGGCGCTCGCGGCGGTCCTGGTTTTCGGGGTCCGGCAGGACCTCGACGTAGGGATTGCGGTCCTCGTCGTACTGCACGAACCGTGCTTCCAGGATCAGCACGTCCGGGTGGTCCTCCAGCACGAATTCCACGTTGGCGGTCATGTTCGGCCTGAGCACCGGCAGTTCGGGCTCGGCGGTCTCGGCCTTGGCGGCCTCCGCGGACCCGGCTGCTGCCGCCGCGCCGGGCGGCGCCCCGCCACCCGGCGGACGTCCGCCCGGGCCCCCTCCTCTCCGCCCGCCTCCGCCGCCGGCCTGCGCCAGCATCGCGCCGCCGCCACCATTGCTGTCCCTGGCCGGTGTGAGATCCAGTTCGATCTCGACCGGGAAGCGCGTGCCGCTGCCCTGGCTTTCCTCGCCCTGGGGGTATATCTTGACCAGCCGGCCGCTCCAGACGTAGCCGACGAACGCGTCGAAGCTGACGCGGCACGGCATCTCGATCTCGACGCGACCCAGATCGGTCTCGTCCAGCTGCGCCTCGATGTACAGCGTGCTCAGATCGCCGACGGTGGCCACCACCGTGCCGCCGGTGTTGCCCGTCGTACCGCTGGCGACGGCGGTGCCGATCTCGACCGGCCGGGTCAGCACCTTGCCGTCGATCGGCGCGCGGATGGTGGTGTTGCTCAGCTCCTCGTTGACGTCATCCAGTTCCGCCGCGGCGATCTCGACCTGGGCTTCCGCGACCGCGATGTCCTCCTCCTCCCCGCCGGCCAGGTCCAGTTGGTACTGCGTCCGCGCGTTTTCCAGCGACTCCTTCGCGACTTCCACCGCGCGCTGAGCCTGCTCCAGCTCCTCGTCCGTGGCGTAGCTCTTGGCGTACAGCTCCTCGATGCGCGCCAGCTGGTTCTCGGCCTCGGTCAGGTTGATCTCAGCCTGCCGGATGCTGTGCTCGTGGCTGGCCTTCTGCTGGGGCGTCATGTCGCGGCGGATCTGCGACAGCCGGGCCTGGGCGCTGAGCAGCGAGGCTTCGGCCTGCCGGCGGCGCGCGACGATGCGTTCCTTGTCCAGCTCGACGAGTACGGCGCCGGCCTGCACGTCGTTGCCGGGCTCGACGTGGATCTCCTCCACAACGCCGCTGGCCTTGCTCTTGACCTCCACCAGCACCGAGGGCTTGACGGTGCCGTCCGCCGGCACCACCCGCCGCAGGTCGTCGCGGCGGACCTGAGCCGTCTGGATGTCGGTTTCTTCCTCCTCGGGCAGGAACAGCGGCCAGATGAAGCGGAAGCCAAGGTACAGCAGCCCCAGCACGACGACCCAGGTGAGCACAGGGCGCAGGTAGCGCATGCTTCGATCCTCCCTCTCAACTCATACAGACGTCCGCAAATTGACATCGGTTCACGGACGGCGTTATACTCTAGCTTACGGGTCGCTAGCTCAGTTGGTTAGAGCGCATCCCTGATAAGGATGAGGTCGCTGGTTCGACTCCAGCGCGACCCACTCTTCATCTGAGGCGTCCCCGGACGGCATTGTTGCAGCGCTCGGCGGCCTGTTGTCCACCCCGCTAGAACTTGACAATCAGGTCAATTGCCTCGCGCTCCGTAAGCTCGTCACTCGCCAGCGAATCCACCAGATAGCAGGCCAGCACCAGCTTACCCGCCGCGTCGAGCGCGGTGCGGGCCGCCTTGACCTGAGAGGCAACCTTGCGGCACTGCTCCCCCTGCTCGACCAGTCGTTGAATGCCGCGCACCTGGCCCTCAATCCTCCGCAGGCGATTGAGCACCTCCTCTCGCAAGTCCAGTTGAAACCCCATGTGCTCCTCCCGCGCCATTATAGCCCATACCCTACCCCGTATAGGTTGCGGCGGCGCGCCCCCGGCAGTAGAATAGCCTGCATCACCGAGGAGGCACCGATGTCAGACTACTACTCACCCCCCAGACTCGCCGACCTGGATCTGGCGCTCGGCAAGCGCGTTCGCCTGCACCGCCTGCTCTACGAGCACGGTCCCGGCAACGGCAAGCTGCTGATCCTGCCGATCGACCAGGGCATGGAGCACGGGCCGCTGAACTTCTTCCCCAACCCGGACAGCAAGCACCCCAACTACATGTATGAACTGGCCCGGCGGGGCGGCTACTCCGCGATCGCGCTGCACTACGGGCTGGCCAGCAAGTACCTGCGCGACTACGCCGGCGACGTACCGCTGCTGCTGAAGATCAACGGCAAGACCAACATCCCGTCCGATGACGACGCGTTTTCCGCCATGACGGGCACTGTCGAGGACGCCGTGCGCCTCGGCGCCGACGCCGTCGGCTATACCCTATACTTGGGCAGCCCGCGTCAGGACGAGGATTTCATGCAGCTGACGGAGGTCCGCACCGAGTGCGAGCGGTTCGGGATGCCGCTGGTGGTCTGGTCCTATCCGCGGGGTTCGGCGATCAAGGCCAAGGGGGGACGCGACAGCTTCTACGCCGTCGACTACGCCGCGCGCGTTGCGATGGAGCTGGGCGCCGACATCGTCAAGGTCAACTTCCCCAAGCTAGATCCGGCGGCCGGCGCCGCCTGTCCCAAACCCTACGACCAGCTCCAGCTGGACGAGGTCGAGGCCTTCCGCCAGGTGGTGGAGAGCGCCGGACGCACCATGGTGCTGGTCTCCGGCGGCAGCAAGATCAGCGACGAGGACCTGCTCAGCAAGGTCCGGATGAGTCTTGAGGGCGGGGCGACCGGGCTGATCTTCGGCCGCAACATGTGGCAGCGGCCCCTCGACGAGGCGCTGGCGCTGACCGCGCAGGTCAAGGACATCATGGCGCAACACTGACCTGCCATTCACAGCACGTGGCGCGGCCACATTTTACCTAAACAGGCGGGCATCGCCAGGTGCCCGGCCCGGCTCAAGCGGAGGGCTGGACGTGCAGAAAGCCTCCGGCCCGTGGGCCGGAGGCTTGACTGCCGTAATCGCTTGGCTGTTTAGCGGACGCCTTCGCCCTCGGTGATGTCGACGTTCACGCGGGACGACTTCTTGTCCAGTCCGCTGTCCAGGGTGACCACCACGCCATCCTGGATCGTGTCACTTCCACCGTTGTTCATGTCGACGCTGGGTGCGCCTTCGCCCGAGCAGATGCAGGGGATATCGTCAGGCAGGATACCTGTTCCCGTGCAGTCCATCTCGCAGGTCTCGGTACGGAATCGACCCTTGTAGTTGCCGTTGCGGTTGTACACGTCCTGGCCCTTGGTACGCACTGCGCCGTAGCCGGCCAGCGTGTAACCCATTGCATCGGACGCACCGGTAATCCCCCACGCGGTATTGCGCTCGCCGCGCGGCCAATAGCTGAAGTTGCCCGTCAGGAAGTTGTTGCCCGACGCGCCGGTCCAGCCGTTGATGGGATTCTTGTACATGTCGCTCTCGAACAAGTACTTCGGGTTGAAGAAGATGTGGTGGACATAGATGTCTCCGGCGATCGACTGGCCGGCGATCAGCCAGATCGGTCCGAACACCTCATACATCTTGTTGCTCTCCCGACCACCCACGATCCGCCAGAATTGTGGCACATTCGGATGGAAGGTGCTGGGGAAGTGATGAATCCTCGGCAGCAAGGTGTCGGACTTGCTCTTGAGGAACGGATTGCCCGGGTAGGAGGGCAGATAGCTCTCCATTACCAGCGGGTCGCCCACGTCCGTTTCTGCCGCCACCCACTCGTCGCGACGGGCGGGATTGGTGATCATGCTGGGATCAAGGTTCTCCTGAGTGTCAACCCACTGCTGCCAGACCACGTAGCTGTCCGTCCAGTCACCACCCATGATGATGTAGGGGTAGTTGCTGCCCGGCGCATCGACCGCGTAGCGCTCCAGACCAAGCTGGATGGCGTGGCAGTTCTGCTTGACCTCGGCCTCCTTGGCCTTGTCCTTGATCTTGATGAAGTTCGGCAGCGCGATCGCTACCAGGATGCCGATGATGACGATCACCACCAGCAACTCAATCAGTGTAAAGCCATTTCTCTTCATTACCAATTAACCTCCTGAACCGCTCCGGAACCGTGCACCACCGGCCTAGTATGCCGCCGTGGGGTTCTGAACCTTCTTGTCCATCCCGCTGCCCAGGTGGATGATGTAGAAGTCCGGAATATTGTCGGAATACGGACGCTCGTCGTAGTTCCCGCAGGTGCCATCGTAGGTCGGGTCGATCCCGTTCAGCGTCGGCGCATCTGGGCCGACGTACGGGTTGCGCTCCTGTGCCTGGGTCAGATAGCCCGTGCGGAGATAATGCTCGGCTCCAGTACCGACCGGGACCGAGTTGTCCAGATCCAGACCCTTCGTCCGCGGGGCGCCGACCGCAACCAGGTCGTAGCCCGCCACGTCGAGGCTGTTGATCTCATCGTCAGTCCGATCAGTCCGGCTGCCGCAGTAGTCGTCCAGTTGCCCGAAGTCCGGGAACCACACCGCCGGCGTGCCCTGGTCGTTGTAGAGCGACTGGCAGATGTTGTGCTCGAAGTTGGTGACGGCATCACCGAACCGTGGGTGATAGTAGAAGTTGCCGGGCAGGTCCTGGTCGACGAGCTCGAGCGCGTCAACAAACTCCACGATCTGCGGCAACTCGCCAAAGCAGCCCAGGTTCCACATCTTGCGGCCGTCCTCGCCACCGTAGCAGGACCACTGGCCGTACATACCTGACGCCGACGAAATCCTCAGACCCGCCAGGGAGAAAGTGATGGCCTTTCTGTTGACCTGGAACGGATTGCGGGGGTACTTCGGCAGATAGCCTTCGTAGGCACAAGTGTCGCCAAAGGCGGACTCCACTTCCCCTCGGACAATGGCATCCCAGTTCGTGTCGTTGTAGTCCCACGTCCGGGTTGACAGCCAGAACATGTCGAAGGGCAGGTGGATGTTGTCGGTCCAGAGGAACGGACGCGAACGCGGATCGGGGCTGTAGTGGTTGATCGTTCCGATGTTGAACAGCGCGTCGCCGCCGTACAGGAAGTACGGGTAGTTGCCTTCCATGTCCGTCGCGTAGCGCTCAACCGCCAACTGGATCGCGTGCAGGTTCTGCTTGACCTCAGCTTCCTTGGCCTTGTCCTTGATCTTGATGAAGTTTGGCAGCGCAATCGCTACCAAAATGCCGATGATGACGATCACCACCAGCAACTCAATGAGCGTAAAGCCTTTCCTCTCCAAGGCTAAGAACCTCCTTTCTGGTGTGAAGTACGGGAAGCCACAGCGATTTACAGCACTCGTAAGCTAGGCCTTAGTATACCTATACACATTGCCTTTGTCAACGCGGATTTAACCTGCGAATGCCGTCTCACAGCGTTGCCACTCGCACCCGCGCCAGCCACGGCACGGGTCGGTCACACATATAAGAGACGTTTGCAGGGGCCGAATGTTACAGCTCTTCGCCGGCCAACATACTCTCCCAGCCGCTGACCTGTTCGAAGTAGCCCAGATTGCCGTTCTGCTCGTCCAGAATCTCGCCCAGAGCCGTCACCACGTTGGCGTCCAGATGGGGTCCACTCTCGCGCCCGAACCTGTCCGTGTGCCAGACCGTCATGGTGCGGCACTCCTCCAGGGCCTGGGCGGGCGGCAGCCCCTGCTTGTAGGGGCGCGTCTGCGTCAGCGCCTGGAAGACGTCGGCCACGGCCAGGATCCGGCTCTCCAGCGGAATCTCCTCCCCCCGCAGGCCAAAGGGGTAGCCGTTGCCGTCCAGTTTCTCGTGGTGCAGGCCGGCGATCCGCGGAATATCTTCCAGGCCGCGTCCGAAGGCAATGCGGGAGAGGATCAGGATCGACTTGATGCAGTGGCTGCGCATCTGCAGGAACTCCTCGTCCTCCAGCTTGCCGGGCTTGTTCAGCACCTCGTCCGGCACGCCGATCTTGCCGTAGTCGTGCAGCACCGCCGCGATCCGCACCCGCTCCACCCGCTCGTGGGACAGCTCCAGGTGCTGGGCCAGCGCCACCGCGATGCCGGTGACCATCATGGTGTGGTTGCTGGTGGTGGCATCCTTGGCGTCCACGCTCTGCGCCAGTGTGACGATGAAACTCTTGAACATCTTCTTCTGCTCGGAGTAGAGCAGCGCGTTCTCGACGGCGACGGCGGCGATGCCGGCCATCGCGGACAGCACTTCCACGTCTTCCTCGCTGAAACACCCGACGCCGTCCGGCTCGCTCTCGTCGAGCCGGTTGACCGCCTGGAAGCAGCCCATCAGCCGCTGGCCGTGGCTTTCCATCGGCACCGCCAGCAGCGACTTTGTGCGGTAACCGGTCCGCCGGTCCACTTCCGGGTTGAAGTAGGGGCTGGTGTAGGCGTCGTCGATGATGATCACGCGCCCCTCCTGGGCGGCGGCGCCGGCCACGCCCGTCCCCAGCGGCATGCGGATCTCCTGGCTCAGCCCCTCGCCCAGGAACGTGTAGATCTCGTTGGTCTCGTGGCTGTAGAGCCACAGCGTGCTGCGGTCGGCGGAGACCAGGCGGCTGGCCTGGCGGACCACCTCCTGGATCAGCGGCTTGAGTTCCAGGCGGCTGGAGATCAGGCGGCTGACGTTGAGCAGCAGCTTGAGCTTCTCGGCATCCGTGGTGGCCAGGCTGGCTTCGGTCGTCATGCTGCCAGTTTACCGCAGCTACGGGATCAGCGCCGGGCCGCGGCGCCGCTCAGCGATCCTCGCGGTCCCAGTCGTAGGGCACGTCCCCGCCGTGCGGCGCCACCCGCCGCTCGTCCGGCTCCTGGTAGTCGTACAACTCGGTCGGCAGGTTGAGCAGCAGACAGAGCTCGGTGCCGATGTTCTTGTAGCCGTGGTACACGCCGGGCGGGATCACCAGCAGCGCCCGCTGCTGCTCCCCGAGGAAGAACTCGCCGATCTCGCCGTGGGTCGGCGAATCCGGGCGACCGTCGTAGAGCACCACCTTGGCCATCCCGGTCAGCGCGCAGAAGTAGTCCGTCTGCCGCTCGTGGAAGTGCCAGGCCTTGACCACCCCCGGGTAGGCGGCGGTGACGTAGCACTGGCCGAACTGCCTGAACACCTCATCGTCGCGGCGCAGAATCTCCATCAGGAAGCCCCGTTCGTCCGGGATCAGCCTCAGCGGCTTCAGCTGCACTCCGTCGATCATGGTTGCTCCTCCTCCTCCGGCGGTGCCGGGGGTACTGCAAGCAGGCTGCTGAAGTCCGGCGCCACGATCCAGCTCAGCGCGGCGGCGTTGGCCGGCAGGCCCTGCCCCAGCGCCTGGTTGATGTCGCGGTGCGGCACCAGTCCCCAGGCCCGCACGTGATCCGGCTCCAGCTCCGAAATCAGGTGCACTTCGTACATGTCCGCCAGCCGCTTCAGCGACAGCGAGCAGATGCTGGACAGCGAGATGTGGTACTGCACCTTGCCGCGCACCTCATCCAGGCTCAGCGGGCGATAGGACTGGAACTCCTTCGTGCCTTCGCCGTGCTCGCAGGCGGCCAGCCAGAACACGCGCGCGCCGGGCTTCAGCGCCGCGACGCTGTGCCTGAGCGATTTGTGCGCCTGGAACAGCGACAGGTCCTTCGGATAGCCGCCGGCGCCGATGATGGCGATCTCCGCCGGCTCCGCGACCTCGACGCGCCGGTGGTCGTCCAGAAACTGCGCGCCGGTCCTCAGCATGTAGCCGTGGTCGCCGGCCCCCAGCCACGCGATCTGGCGGTCCGAGTTGAGCACCACGTTGACGCAGATGTCCGGGCGCAGCTGGCTGGCGACCTGCAGCATGTCCTCGTTGACCGGATTGCCCACCAGCGCGCCCGGCTGCACCGCCGGGTGGAAGTCGCCGGTGCTGCGCTCCAGGGCCAGCGAGTGGTTGCTGAGGATCGTCTGCCGCGCGCTGCAGCCGGGCAGCACCGCCTTGCGCCCGCCCGAATAACCGGCGAAGTAGTGGTAGTTGATCCCGCCGGTCAGGATCAGCAGCTCGGCGTGGAAGACGCGCTCGTCGACGTAGGCCACCGTGCCGTAGCTGGTGCGCCCGATCTTCTGCATACGGCCCATCGCGTCGCAGTCGTGGTCCAGGATCTCGACGCGGCCGTGGACGGCCTCGCCCACCAGTTCGCGCTTCTCCTCCGGCGTGGCCGTGCGGTGCGTGCCGCTGCCGACGTAGAGCCGGATCGCGCCGTCCGGAATGCCGGCGGCGTTGACCTCGTCGAGCAGCACCGGCAGCCACTGGGGATAGCCGTGGTAGCGCGTGTAGTCCGAGATCACGATCAGGGCGCTGTGCTTGTCCCGGGCCTGGGCAGCCAGCGGGGCGCAGCCGAAGGGGTCGGACAGCCCCTCGCGCAGCGCGGCGGCCGGGTCCGGCAGCGCCGGCATCTCGCGGCCCGTCAGCTCGGTCATCTTCAGGCCGTCGGGCAGTTTGACGGTGACGTCTTCGCGACCGTAGTGGAACGTGTACTCTGCCACGGGACTCATTGTAGCGCCGTGGCGGCGCGTCCGCGGCCGTCGGCTCAGTTGCCGCGCAGGGGCATCCGCTGCGCGGGCCACAGCCGGCCGACCATCGCCGTGGCCAGCGCCAGCAGGCCGGCGAGGATGCCCAGCAGCATCAGCCCGAAGGCCCAGACCGGCCAGCCCAGCATGTAGACCAGCGTCACCGGCAGGATGTTGAGCACCAGCGACAGCGCCGCTGCCAGCAGCGCCGCGATGCTCTCGCGGCGGAACAGGCCGGTCAGCAGCAGGCCGCAGACGATCGCCTCGTTGCAGGCAAACAGCAGCACGAAGCCGAGGATCAGCCACGGGTCGCGGGCGATGAAGCCCTCCTCGGGCAGCGCAAACAGGTAGGCCCCGAAGCCGAGCGCGAAGACCACCAGCGGCGGCACCAGCACGCGCTGCATCGCCAGGAACGCCCCGATCACGATCTCCCACGGGCGGATGCGGGCGACGCGCAGGCAGTCCAGCGAGCCCTTGCGCCGGTAGCCGCCGACCAGGTAGTAGCCGACGAACACCGCGGCGAAGCCGTAGGTCATCGCGAAGAACATGAACAGCGAGAGCGGCCCGTAGTAGTAGGCCAGGTAGTCGCGGACTTCCTCGGTCACCCCGGCGATCACCTGCAGCGCCACCGGCACCGCGGTCGCGCACAGCCAGGCGAACAGGTAGAGATGGTTGCGCCCCGCCATCTTGGCCCCCAGCTGCATGACCGCCGCCGTACCCACGCGGCTAGTCTACCAGCGCGCAGGCCGGATACATCTGCCGCCCCGACTTCCGCACGCGACCGCCGCCAGGTCAGGCGGGCCGGACTGTGGTATGCTTACCAGCTTGCGGCACGTATCAAGCGTGCCTGAAAGGACAGCGACATGAAGAAGGACATTCACCCGGAAATGAAGCTGGTGACGGTCACCTGCGCCTGCGGCGAGACCTTTGAGGCCTACTCGGTGCGCGACAGCGTGCAGGTCGAAATCTGCAGCCAGTGCCACCCGTTCTTCACCGGCAAGAAGCGCGTGGTCGACACCGCCGGCCGCGTGGAGCGCTTCAAGCAGCGCGCCGCCCGCGGCACCCAGTACGGCCAGAAGGCTGCACCAAAGAAGAAAAAGTAGCGGTACTACGCTTCATGCGACTCAGTCTCAGAAGTATCGCCCCGCGCGGCTGGCTGGCGCCTCTGCTGGCGGCGCCGACGCTGCCCTACGGCGGCCAGGCCGCGATCGAGGGCGTGCTGATGAAGGGCACGGATCAGGCCGCGCTGGCCGTGCGGCGCCGCGACGGGCGCATCGAGGTGATGGACCGTCCGGCCCGGCCCCGCTTTCCGCGGCTGGTCAAGCTGCCGTTCGTGCGCGGGTTCTTCGTGCTGTGGGACATGATGACGCTGGGCCTGTGGGCGCTGCAGGAGAGCAGCAAGCGCTTCGAGCAGGACCAGCTGGCCGCGGAGCGCGAGGAACGCGCGGCGAATGGCGAGGAGGCCGCGCAGCCCGAGGCGGAGCCCGGCGAGATGGCGCCCTGGCTGCGGACGATGCTGCTCGGCGTTTCGCTGCTGATCGCGCTGTTCATCTTCAAGGTGCTGCCGGCGATGGCCGCCACCGGTGCTTTCAGCCTGGTTGGCTGGGGACCGCTGAGCGAGATCGCCGACCCGACCTTCGGCCAACAGCTGCTGGCCAACGGCATCGAGGGAATCGTCAAGCTGGCGATCTTCGTGGGCTACATCTGGGGTGTCAGCCGGCTGGAGGACATCCAGCGTGTGTTCCAGTACCACGGCGCCGAGCACATCGTGATCAACGCCTACGAGCACGACGACACCAATCAGGACGTCGAGTTTATCAAGAGCCACACCACCTTCCATCCGCGCTGCGGCACCAGTTTCATCGTGATCCTGATCTTGCTGTCGATCGTGCTGTTCACCGTGCTGGACTGGGCGATGGTGATGCTCTGGCCGGCGCTGGTCGTCGACAACATCCCGATCTGGTATCTGCGCTGGCCGCTGCGGATCCTGGCGCTGCCGCTGCTTGCGGGCCTCAGCTACGAGGTGATCAAGAGCGCCTTCCGGTACTTCGGCAAGCCGCTGATCACGCCGCTGCTCAGGTTTGGGATGCTGTTCCAGGCGCTGACCACGCGCCGCCCCTCGGCCGAGCAGATTGAGGTCAGTCTGGTCAGTTTCAACCGCGCCCGCTTCCTGACGGAGCAGATTCCGGAGCCCGAGCAGCCCGAGCGCGTGCTGGCGGACGGCAGCGCGGCCTGACGGCGGGTGGCCCGCAGCGGCAATCTGGACCCGCCGCCGCTATAATAGTGCGCTCATCATGTGGGACAAGCTGGCTGCAATCGCGGAACGCTACCAGGAGATCGAAGCTCAGATGGGCAAGCCCGAGGTGGCTGCCGATCCCGAGCAGATCGCCAAGCTCGGCCGCGACTACAAGGAGCTGGAGGAGATTGTGGTCCCCTACCGCGAGGCGCTCCGGCTCAAGCAGCAGCTGGAGCAGAGCCGCGCCGAGCTGCGTGACGCCGGCGACGAGGAGCTGCGCGAGCTGCTCAAGGCCGACATCGAGGAGCTGGAGCCCCGGCTGGCGCGCTTCGAGGAGCAGCTAAAGGCGCTGGTGACCCCCAAGGATCCGCTGGACGTCAAGGACTGCATCGTCGAGATTCGGGCCGGCGCCGGCGGCGAGGAGGCGGCGCTGTTCGCCGGCGAGCTGCTTGGCATGTACTCGGCGTTCGCGCAGCGGCGCGGCTGGCGCGTCTCGCTGATCGACCGCCAGGAGACCGGCCTGCGGGGCATCAAGGAGGCCGTGATCGACGTCCACGGCCGCGGCGCCTACGGCTGGCTGCGCTACGAGAGCGGCGTGCACCGCGTCCAGCGCGTGCCGGTCACGGAGAGCAGCGGGCGGATTCACACCTCGACGGCCACGGTGGCGGTGCTGCCCGAGGCGGACGACGTCGAGATCGAGGTGCGGGAGGCGGATCTGAAGATCGACACCTACCGGGCCAGCGGCGCCGGCGGCCAGCACGTCAACAAGACCTCCAGCGCGATCCGGATGACGCACGTGCCGACCGGTATCGTGGTCACCTGCCAGGACGAGCGCAGCCAGCTGCAGAACAAGGAGAAGGCGCTCAAGGTGTTGAAGGCCAAGCTGTTCCAGATCGAGCAGGAGAAGCTGATCAGCGAGCGCACGGAGAACCGCCGCAGCCAGGTTGGCACGGGCGAGCGGTCGGAGAAGATCCGGACCTACAACTTCCCGGAGAGCCGGATCACCGACCACCGCATCGGCAAGAAGGTGCACAATCTCGAGGCCTTCCTGGCGGGCGACATCGAGGAGCTGCTCGAGCGGCTGCGGACCCAGGACGAGGGGGAGAGGCTATCCAGGTTGTAGAGCTCTACGACGCGGTGCGGACGCGGCTGGCGGCCGTTTCGACGGTCGCCGACGGGGCGCGCGAGGCCGATCTGGTCTTCCGCTACCGCCTGGGGCTTCAGCCGGCGCAGCGCATTCTCCACGCCCGAGGCGAAGTTGGCCCACGGGCCTTCGAGGCCGTCGAGGAGGTGGTCAGCCGCCGCGAGGCGGGGCTGCCGCTGGCCTACGCCCTGGGTCGCGCCGAGTTCGGCGGCCTGCTGTTCGCCGTCGGTCCGGCGGTGCTGATTCCCCGGCCGGATACGGAGTTCCTGGTGGCGCGCGGCGACGAGTACCTGCGCGACAAGCGGCCGGCCAGCGCCACGCTGCTGGATCTGGGCTGCGGCTGCGGCTGCGTGGGGCTGACGCTCGCCGCCCGCCATCCGCAGCTCACCGTCACCCTGACCGACGTCAGCAAGCCGGCCCTCGACGTGGCGCGGACCAACGCCCGCCGGCTGGGCCTGGAAGACCGCTGCACGTTCAGCGCCGGCGACTGGTTCGCGGCGGTTCGCAGGCGCGAGCGTTTCAGCATCGTGCTCTGCAATCCGCCCTACGTCACGCGGCGCGACGACCCGCAGCTGGCCGAGGAGGTGCGCAGGCACGAGCCATCGCTGGCGTTGTTCCTCGACCACGAGCCCGTGGAGTTCTTCTTCAGGCTGGCGCGCAAGGCCGTCAGCCATCTGGTCAGCGGGGGGCTGTTCGCCGTCGAGGTCGGCTACGACACCGCCTGGGCCGCGCGCTGCGGCATCGAGAAGGTCAACGCGCTCAGACGCGGCCACGAGATCCACGACTTCGCCGGCATCGAGCGCGTGATCTGGGGTATCCGCAAATGAGCTGCCGCGTGCTGCAGCTGGAAGCGGACTGCAGCATCGCCATCACCGCCGCCGCGGACGCGTTGTCCACCGGCGGGGTCGTCGTCTTCCCCACCGATACGGTCTACGGGCTGCTGGCCGGAGTGGAGCAGCGCGCCGCCTACCAGCGCATCTTCGAGCTCAAGCGGCGACCGCCGGACAAGCCGCTGGCGCTGCTGGTCGGCGCCGACGGCCCGGCGGCGGCGGCCGCGCGGCGGGCGCTGGGCGGCTGGCCGGAGCAGCTGGCGCAATTCGAGTCGGGGCTGATCACGCTGGTGCTGCAGCCCGAACTGCTGACCGGCGCGGCGCTGCCCTCGATCGTGTTCGAGGTCCAGCCGGGTCCCGTCGGCATCCGCTGTCCGCGACACGGGGCGCTGCAGTCGCTGCTTGGCGTCGCGGGCGGCGCCCTGTGGGCCACCAGCGTCAACCTTACTGGCCAGCCGCCGGCGGGCAGCGCGGAGCAGGTCAGCGCCTGGCTGGCGTCACTGGCGGGACCGCCACAGCTGGCGGTGCTGTCCGCTGCCGGGTGCAGCGGCCGGCCCAGCCGGATCGTGCAGCTGAATGACCTGCAATAGTCGCCCGGCCAGCCGCGATCTTGACCCGCCGCAGCGGGCCGGCGTACCCCGGCCGGCTGACACCGGCGGCGCACCCGCACCAGGCAGAAAAATGGGGCCGCCCCCAGGGAGCGGCCCCACTGATCCTCAGCGTCGTCTAATCGGTGTTGGGGTTGTCACCCGTCACGAACAGCGCTTGCGGATAGGTGTACTCGTAGCCGGGGAAGTGCGGGTCTACGAGCTTGACGTCAAAGGACTTGCCAGCATCGAACTGGCCCGGCCAGCCGGTCACGCCCGGCCACTCCCAGCACGGAGGTGTCAGCGCATGGATGGCCAGGTAATTGCCGGACGGCAGCAACCCGACGATCCGGAGGCTGATCGACATGTAGAACGATCCGTCGCCGCCCTGATCCACCATCCTCACCTGGGTATTCGAGGTGGGGTTGGCGGTTGACGAGTCGTACACGCCCTCAACATCCTGGTCCACGTCGAAGACCCAGCCGCCGCCGAATTCGAACCACAGCACGTCGGGCGAGATCGCGTCGATGCCGACCGTGTTGCCGTTGACAAAGTTCTTGCCTGCGTAGCTACGGTCGTTAATCTCGCCGTCGGTGCGGTTCCAGACGTTGACGCCCCAGTTGGCGCCCTCCGGCTGCGTAACGAAGTTGCCCAGCGGCGCCATGGTAAAGGTGCCCTGGCCGACCGCGGTTTCGTTGGCGTTGAAGAACTTGAACGAGTATGTCCGTGTCGGATCCTGGATACCACCCGGCTGCGAAATCACAAGCACGTCGATCAGCAGCCTGCCGGGTGAAGGTTGGAACGATGCCACACCGGCGATGTTGTCCGAGAGGCTCTCGATCAGGGCTGGATTCTCAGTCTCCAGCACCGCGACCTGCGGATAAAGCGAACCCGCGGCCTGAATGAAGAACTCCTCGCCGTTTGTCTTCAGGATGTCCTCGTAGGCGATCGGCTCCGTCGGCAGGATACTCCCGCTACCGAAGTCGTAGTACACGCGGGGGTCGCGGCGGACGACTGGATCGTCGTAGAACACCTGCAGTTCGTCGATGGCCGGCCAGCCGTTCTTGGGCACCACCAGCAGATCCTGCGGCGGCGGCGGCGTGGCCGTGCCCAGCAGCTCCGGCGGCTTGTTGATCGACGACCACTTGCCGCCGTCGAAGTACCGGAACGCGTAGAATGAACTTGCCGCCAATCCGCTACCCCTGACCTTGACCAGGATGATCTCCTCGTCCTCGCCGGAGGGCAGGATCATGTACTGCCCAGGCTCGGGCTCGCCGATGCCGGTCACGTGGGTGAAGGTTTCAACCTCACCGAGGCTCAGCCCACTGGCCTGGTCGATCTCATGCAGGTCCATCGAGGTCAGGGCAAACTCGGCGGGCGGACCCTCGCTGCCCCATTCGAAGAGGATGAACATCAGCGTGGGCTCGTTGAGCGTCAGTTCAGTCACCGGGTTGAGGGGGTCCTCACCGTAGTTCGTGAGCACCACCACCGCTGGGTCGGCAGCCACGTCGCAGCTGAATTCGTACTGGACGACTGACGGCACGTGGACTGCAAGGTCCTCCGTCACCGGGTAGGTGTGCTCGCCATCGGCCGGCAGGTAGGTGGTGACCACGCCTTCCGGCTCCGCCTCGTCCGAGTCAGGATCGTCGTCCGGGAACACCGAGCCGGCACCCGGGTCGCCGGTGATCGGTGAAGGCAGGCCTGAATCCAGGTCAAGCCAGTCCTCCGTGCGACGGAACCCGTCCGCACCGCCGTGCTCGATCCGCCACTCCAGCGCGTTGCGCACCGCGGTGAACGCGGTGTCGTAGGCGCCCTCCGTCATACCCTCGGGCCAGGTGCCCGGGTCGGCGGCGCCATCGAACTCGAGGGCGTTGAAAGTACCGCTGATCGAGTACAGGTTCAGCGCGATTCCGGTATCCGGCTCAACCCCGGCGTTCGCGTAGACCGTTACGACGTCGTTGTCCTCGTCGAAGATCTCATCGCTCGGCCCGATACCGCCTTCGCCGTTGGTAACGCGGATCTGGTACGACGACACGTTCAGGATGTCGGTCTCACCGCCACTGCCGCCGCCGACTTCCACGTCGACGAAAGCCGAGACGCTGTCACCGTTGCTGTCGTGCGGTGTCACGTGCAGCCGCACCGTCTGGTTGTCGTTGGTGTCCAGTGCGTCCAGCGCGTCATAGGTGAACGTTGATGTTCCGGTGAACTCCAGCTGCCACTGGGTGAACACCGGATGCAGCGCGCCGGGAATCGCGTCGGCCTGGTTACCGCTGTACGGCGTGGCTTCCGGGCCGCTCCACGCCACGTCCTGAACCAGGGTCAGCGCGCTGGGCGACTCGACGTCGTCGCTGGCCTCGACGCGGTAGGCGTCGGTGCCCTGGTCGAAGTAGACACCGACGGGCGTGATGTCGGAAACGGTGATGAAGCGGTCGAAGTTGTAGTCCGCCCGCATGCAGGCCCAGTTGTCGACGACGTTCTGATCGAAGAAGAAGCCGATCGGCGTAATGTCCGCCACCGTGATCAGGCCGTCCTGGTTGCCGTCCGCCAGGTGCCAGGCGCCAAACCAGGTGAGGGTCGCGGTGCCGGCCCCGGTATCGCTGGTGGCGACCAGGTTGGAAAGGTTCTCGTTGCTGGGATACACCACCTGCCCGACACCGGCCGGGTTGCCGTGGGGACCACCCGCCGCCGACACGCTCCGTGACGGTCCGGCCTCGAAGTAGACCGTCGCGAACTCGCCGTTCAGCTCGAGCGGCGGCTCCGCCACGCACACCTGCCCGATCCCGGCCTTGCCGGCGACGTGCAGGAACGTGGCTTCGATCGTCTCGGTGTTGCCGTACAGGCCGTTCAGCTCGGCCCGCACGGGGTGCACTGAGGCCGGATCGAAGCGGACTTCCAGCGCCACGTTGCTTACCAGCTCGGCGTCATGCACGCCAATGACCAGCGCCGATTCGCCGGCGCCGTCCTCGAGCCTGACGCTGAGTGTGTCGTTCAGCGCCGGGTCGAAGGTGCCCTCGGCGTTGGCGCGGATGATCTCAAACTCCCCAAGGGTGACCCCGCTCGTGCTATTTCCTGAATCCAGCGTGGCGGAATCGAGAACGCCGACGTTCTTGGTTCCACAAGCTGCCAGGCAGAGCACCAGGAGTGCCCCCACGAGGATCGTGATGAATACATGAGTCCTCATAACTGCTCCTTATGCAATCTGGCCTACTCGTCTGCTAACAGCCCCTCCGCAGGCCGGGACAGGGCTCGCGCTTGTCAAGAACAAGCCCGGCCGGAAGATGCATCTTCCGGACCGGGCCTGGTTCCGTTACCTGTGCAGAGACCCGTGCACTAGGTCACGTCAATCGTGTTAGGCACACCATCGTTGGTAATGTCAGTCCAATTGAACTCTGCGCTGGTTGCATCACTGTAGTAGGTACGCTTCACATCCTGGAACTCGATGAAGCCCAGGGTGTACGTGCCGGCCGCAGTGAAGGTCATGTGGAAGTTGAACAGCGGGCCACCAGTGCTCACGTCGCCGCCACCGATCGGGGTGACGTTGAAGCCGATGAAGATCATGCCCGGACTGCCGTCAACCGGCGTCTCGACGATCATGAAGTCATCCGGCAGCAGGTAGCTGCCCGGGGTCGGGCTCATGTCGCCCCACAGACCGTCAGAGTCCTTCTGCTCGCCGCCGACCGCACCGACGTTGAGTGTACCGTCCACGTACTCAGCACCTTCTTCCACCATCACGCCAACGCCGTTCATGTAGTTGAACGCAGCGCCAGCCGGGAAGGCACCCGAGATCACGGTTATGGGCACCTCGCCGCCAACGGCCGCCGCACCGGCGCCCGCAACAGCCTTCAGCTCGCCCTCGCCAATCACGAGTGGATCAAGCGTGATCGTCGCGGTATCAGTGGCCTCACCGCCCGCACCGTCGTCGACGGTGATAGTGGTGTCACCGGTGGCGCCAGCAACGATATCAACCGCGCTGAATGCGAAGACCGCGGTGCCACTGCTCTGCGCCGCCACCTTGCTCGTCGCGTCGACCGTCATGCCGGCCGGCTCGGTCACGGTGACAGTCAGGGTCTGGCCCGTGTCAGCATCACTGACCTCAACCGTCAGCGTGCCGCCGTCAACGGTTACGTTGTCGATGACCGGATCGATGTTCAGCGCCTCGCCGACCTCAAACGTGCCGGTCACCGTGCCCGGGATGCTGTTCACATCAATCACAGTCACGGTGTAGGTCCACGTGCCCTCGACCAGTGTGAACACCTGGGTGAACGGGCTCACCGCCCCGGTGCCGGCCGGCACGTCGAGCGTCGTACCACCGCCCATGTTGCAGCCGATGGTGTAGGGCGCCGTCCCGCCGGTCCAGTTGACCGTCAGGGTGGCGGTCTCGTTCTCATTCCAGGTCGTGTCAGCCACGAAAGTCGCTTCGGGCACCGGCCCCGCGATCGGACCCGGATCAACTCCAATGTTCTTCGTGTCGCAGCTCGCCGCCATGATCAGCAACACAGCGGCCACCAACACAAACAGCTTCTTCACAACATTCCTCCTTCTTACCACAACAGGTATTGGAACAGCCTGATTAAGTCTCGCAATTATACACGTTGCAAATCGGAAAAGCAACAATCCTCCAGCGGACGCTGGCCTTACTAGGGTGGGCGCATAAGCCAACTCCTGATCAGCTTATTTCAGCCTCTACACTACTAACCTGGTTTCAGCCTCTTAAGCATTATACCGGCTGTCGCGCAGTCTACAAGTCCATTTGGACATCTGCCACCACAAAACGTCTGCCGGCGGCCGGCGCTCCGTTCAGCACCCACCGAGGTAGAGCACCACGGCGCGGCGGAAATCGTCCAGGTGCGCGGCGACGTATTCGGGCCGCAGCTGGCCGCGAATGGTGGCCAGATCGACGCCCGCCAGCGGGACAACCCCCGAGGGATCGCTGTCCGTGCGGTACTGGAAGCCGAAGTACGGCGAGCCGACGGCGCGCCAGCCGTCGTGGCGCCGCTCGCTGTACCACTCCAGGGGCACGAAGAAGCGGAAGCCGCCGTGGGGCTCGCTGTCATCGGTGTCATAGGCAAAGAAGGTCAGCGAGGTCGGCCCGAACCGGCGGGTGCTCTCCACCCTGATCCCCTGGTCGCCCTCCAGGAACTGCCCGCCCAGGGCGGTCATCTCCCAGTCCAGCCGCGGCTCGTAGTAGGCCAGCTCGCCCAGCGCCAGCGCGTCCTCGGGATCCTCCTCGCCCTCGCTCTCGTCGGTGTACCAGCCGTAGCGCCCGCCCAGCTTGAAGCGCCCCTGCTTCAGGTAGTAGCCCGCTTCGACCTGGCCGCCGAAGCGTTCACCGCGCAGCCAGCCACCATTGGCCAGCACGAACAGCTCCGGTGTCCAGGCGTCGGAGTACTGCAGCAGCGCGTCGCGGTTGATCGGATCGGTCTTGTCGTTGATGTCGTTGTGGAAGGGCCAGTCCTGGCGGGCGCGGATGCTCAGGGCGCGGCCCAGGAACACGCGCTCCTCCAGCCCCAGGCCGTTGCGCGACGCGAAGGTCGGCTCGTCGGGCCGCGTGATCTCGAATGCGTGGGAAAACCTCAGCCGCACCTCGCCGCCGCCGGGTTTCTTGTTGCCCTCCGCGGCGAAGACCGTCTTCGGCAGGCAGCCTCCGGGGGTGTAAGGTGTCACCCAGATGCCGTCGGGACAGGCGCCGGGGGTGGCCAGGAACGCCAGCAGCGAATCGACGTCGGCCTGCAGGCTCAGCTGCGGGACGTCCTCCAGCTTGGGCGCCAGCAGCAGCCGCTCGATCTCCGGACCGCAGCGCTGCACCGCCACCGCCGCGGCGACGGCGATCGCGTCCAGCTGCTCGCGGAAGCGGCGGTTCTCGTACTCGACGAACAGGGTGTCGCCGCCGACGCCCACCAGCACGTTTTCGAAGCTCTCGGCCACCAGCGCGTCGCGCACCGCCGCGGCCTGGCTGCAGGCGTCCGGGTATTCCTCCGTGCGGCGCTCGATGGTCACCGGGCAGCACGGCGTGTCCTGGCCGCGCTGGTCGATGCTTATGGTGTAGCTCGCCGAGTAGGCGATATGCTCGTTGACCAAGCCGGCCTTGACCGTCACTCCCGGATGGGGACGGACCTCCAGCCCGTAGTTCACCTGGCGGGTATCGTACTCGCCCAGTACGCTGGCCCACTCGATGGGCGTCCAGCGCACCCCGCCGAACATCCCCTCGAACTTCTCCGTTCCGCCGCCGGCGGACAGCTCGAGACCGGGGATGCCGTGGTAGTCGACTACGCCGTAGACGGCCTCGTTGCGCTGCGACTGCCCGCCGATGTCCAGGCCGCCGAACGCCAGCGACCAGTCCTCGTTGCGGAAGAACTGGTACTTGACCGACACGCTGCGGTCGGCGTAGTTG
>Ga0180432_10001648_pt1 | contig 34857 bp, 22 predicted proteins | sample SS_ome_10_FD_132414 | JGI IMG/M metagenome (GOLD analysis project Ga0180432, IMG submission 132414) | Hypersaline lake sediment archaeal communities from the Salton Sea, California, USA - SS_1_MS_2 metaG | ecosystem: Environmental > Aquatic > Non-marine Saline and Alkaline > Hypersaline >... | reverse complement strand
TGCAACAGACGTTGTGGATGATGCAGCAGATGTTGTGGATGATGCAGCAGATGTTGTGGATGATGCAGCAGATGTTGTGGATGATGCAGCAGATGTTGTGGATGATGCAGCAGATGTTGTGGATGATGCAGCAGATGTTGTGGATGATGCACCAGATGTTGTGGATGATGCACCAGATGTTGTGGATGATGTGGAAGACGCTGTAGATGATGTGCCAGATGTTGTGGATGATGCCAGTGGCGAAAACACAGCCGAAAAGAATCCATTCAATGTCGCAAGAATCGATGACATTGAAATTGTTCTTGAGGAACCCGCACAGGAACCCGTACAGGAACCAGCACGGGCGCAGGTACATAAACCAGCACAAGAGCAGGTACAGGAACCAGTACAAGAGCTGGTACAGGAGCCAGTACAGGAACCAGTGCAGGAGCCAGTACGAGAGCAGGTACAGGAACCAGTGCAGGAGCCAGTACGAGAGCAGGTACAGGAACCAGTACAGGAGCCAGTACGAGAGCAGGTACAAGAGCCAGTACAGGAACAAGTACAGAAGCCAGTGCAGGAGCCAGTACAGGAACCAGTACAGGAACAAGTACAGGAGCCAGTACAAGAGCCAGTGCAGGAGCTGATGCAGGAACCAGTACAGGAACCGGTACAAGAGCCAGTACAGGAACATGAGCTGGTGCAGGAACCAGTACAAGAGCGGGTGCAGGAACCAGTACAAGAGCGGGTGCAGGAACCAGTACAGGAACCGGTACAAGAGCCAGTACAGGAACATGAGCTGGTGCAGGAACCAGTACAGGAATCAGCGCAAGAGCCAGTACAGGAACAATTCCTGGAGCTGGTGCAGGAGCCAGTGCAAAAATTGGTGAACGCAAGACCAACGGAGTACACTCGCGAAGAGTATCCACTGATGAGTGCCCAGCCTAGTTTATTGGATCCATCCGATGACAATGAAGTGGAGGCCGTTTTGCCAGGACTATCAGATAACTTGCAGGAACAATTGGAGAAGGATGAGGTCCTATCAACAAACAGTGGCCCTTTGGATGGAGAAAAATATTTGTATTACCCATCATCTTTGCCACATTACTGCTGGTTGAATGACACTGCCGAGATACCAATCAAGATCCGTGGGCGTGATTTCCCTTCGGTAGAGCATTACATTCAATTCATGAAGTTCTTTTCTGGGTTAAAGAGAGTTGAGAGGGAGAATGCTGATCTGCTGCGCAGAGCGTATACTGCATTGTGTGAGAAGTCTCCTAAGGAGTGTCGTGCTCTTGTCTCGCAGGGAGGTCCAATGCGCAAGATTATGCAAAATTACAAGGACTCTGACTGGAATCGCCAGAAGAACAAGGTAGTTTATTATGGTAGGATCCACAAACTCTTGCAAAATCCAGAACTTCGTGAGAAATTACTGCGTACTGCCCCGATGAAAATCCATAAGAAGGTTAGGTCTATGCCCTCTAAAATACCTAAACAGGCGTGGAACAGTGTTCTTGGTGGTGCAGTTTACTGGGATCCACAGGATGAGAGGTGGTATGGAGGACAGGAGCAAGATTCGTGGGAACAGATTCGTGAAAATATCTAAAGTAGTTTATAGAGATGATACAAGGTGAGGTTCGTACCACAGTCTTCTTTTTTATAGCAATTACACTGTTACTGCTCTCATTGAGACCAGATTTATTGTTGGCATCCAATGGCGATTTACTACAATTCGGATTAGGTGGGTCCGGTCAGGGGGAGAGCATAATTGCAGCACCTGTCCTATCTATCTTTTTACCAATGGTATTGTATCTCATTGTCAAAAAGAACAATCTCAGATTGTTTTGATGGTGGTGAAAAATGTATGATATAATAAATATAATTCATAATTCATAATATCAATTAAGATAACTTATAATATATGTATGCAACATACGCCATTGAACATGAAACCAACAATCTGACAGTCCTATGTGTGTACAATACACACCAGGAAGCGGTCAACAATTTGAGGAATGATGCAGAAACACATGCAACAAAGAACAATGAGAAGATCAGAGTGGTCAATTGCGAAGGAGAGATTGATCAGGATGGTAAATTCTTGATCTCATCACAGGAACCACAACAGGAACCTCAACAGGAACCTCCAAGGGTTTTGGGATGTGTGCGGGAGACTGCCGTTACTCCTTCTTTATTCTGGTGGAATACGACAGAGGTTGTCATGAAACAGACTACCAGCTATTCTGTAACTGAGATTCCAGGACAGAGCCAACAAACAATGCCATCAATCGCCCCAGCAATTGCCTCTGAGTTGCTCCAAATGCGCTGTCTGCGCCCATGCACCCAGGTCCAACCAACCAAGAGTGACAATACACATGCAAGCGACGAGATCATGCGGGAGCTCAGAGCGTGCCTAAGGACACGTCGCGCCGCAGTAAAGCCACGCAGCACTCCAAGGCAGAGGAGATTCCCCTGAACCAAGCAAGGACAAAAAGGACAAAGTGAAAGGAATATGGTAGTGGGGGAGAATATATCTGTATTTCATGGAGGGGTGTTCTGGTTCCTTCATCATCTCATCTCATCTCATCTCATCTCATCTCATCTCATCTCTTAGAATTTGTTTCGGTATTCTAAGCGATTTTTAATTATGTAATTACCTACGACTTTTCTATTGAGGGAATAAAGGGGTTAATGTCTGTGGAGTTAGGATTGGTGGAGACAGGTTTGGCACTAGAGGAGAAAGAGTAGCTGGAGCTGGAGCTGGAGCTGGAGCTGGAGCTGGAGCGAGGGGTGGAATAGATGGCGTTGTTGGGACTGGAGCGAGGGGTGGTGTAGATGGTGGTGGTGTTGTTGGGGCCTGAGCAGTCAGTGTGTTTGGTGGAAAACTTGGAAAGCCTGCGTTACCATTGTTAGAATTGTTGTTGTTTCCCGAATCTTCATCATCCTTATATTTCCAGCCATACCAACCTGCCTTGCTTCCAGTACCATATTTGCTTCCAAGCTTCTTTTCCATTGCAGACTTGAACTCTTTGCGTGGAGGCACCTTTCTTTCATAGCCTAGTTTGAACCATGTCTTGAACTCTCCGTAAGCATCCTCGAGTTTCAGGACGCATGATTGGTCTGGAGTTGATTCTAAGCGATCCTCGACGAACTCAATGTAGACATCACTCATGCGCTGATACTCATCAGTCGCAGCAGTCACCTGGGATGGTTCGTTCAGACAGCCTGCATCAGCATACTTCTTGTAATACTGAAGCAATATGAACATGAATGCATGTCTCCATTCATAGATTTTGTCCTCGAGCCCATTGTCACGTGGGAACTCAAACTGGTTGTTGGGATCAGGGTTTTTAACGAAACGACTGATGAATTCTACGACCTTGATACGACGCCAAGTACCAACATCATCTGGTGGTACCTTTGGTAGATGGTTACAGCAGAGTACGAGCTTAAATTGAGGTCTAAATTCAACTGGTTCCTTAAATAGTGCGCGTGCCATGATGGTATCACCACCAGTCAGCTCTTTCATCATACCCACATTGATCTGCTCCTTTTCATCAGGCTCCTGCATACTTGCGAAGCGACAACCTTGTAGACGCGCAAGTTCTGGATTGGCTTGGCTGCTACCAGCTCGTTTTTGTGTAATCAGGGTGACGGGCAACTTCTTACAATATGCGCCGAATGCATGTTCAAAAAGGTTGATCAGGACAGACTTACCGTTACCACCGACACCAGTCCAGATGTGAAAGTTCTGATCCTTGTTCTTGCCCATGAGGAAACTGGCCAGAAGATGCCAGACATATTCACGGACATCTGGCAGGGGCAAGATCTCAGACATAAATTTGTAAATGAGTGCGATCTCTTCATCCTCTTCATCGTATTCTTTGTAGTCATTGCCAGTACTAAGAGTGACATAGTCCTCAGGGCGCCCATCGCGAAAGGTGCCCTTATCCAGGTCATATACACCATTTTCGAAGCCGATTAGATATGGATTAGAGTCGAGCTTGCTAATAAAGTCACGGTTGTAGAAGAATGTGTAACATTCCTTGAACACTTTCTCTTTAAAGGTGAAATCGCGCAGCTTGTAAGTGACATCACTCAGCGCTTTGCTCTTGTCCAGATACTGATACTTATCCTCATCAATCTCATTGATAGCAGACTGGTTGTAGTAGCTGACCAGGCGCAGGTACTCATTCAAAACATCATTTGCAATCTTCTTGCGGAGGCCGATTGCCATGTCCATCTCAGTCCATCTGTGGTTGCGGAACTCATACCAGGTATTGTATTTGATACTTGTGCATACGAACTGATACTTGAACATCTCGAATACGACACGCGCAACATCATACGTAGTGCAAGTAATGCTCTTCAGAATGAATGTACCAATGCGTACACGGAGAGAGTCCTTGTAGGCTTGAGGGTTATCAAATTGTGCCCATCGGTGCAGACTACCCATACTGAGCCCCTCATCGCGGAATGTTCCCCAGAGGCTTTCGCATTCTCCTTTCTTGAAACGCTCTGATCTCTGGCTGAACTGAATCCATAGATCGAGGAGTCCCTGGTCTATGTTGTGCAGACACCAACCCACCTCGAGCCAATGCTTGGTCAACTCAGCACGATATTGCTGCAGCAAACCGACAAGAACGCGCACTGTCTCCATATCCTGCTGGGTCAACTTGGGTCGCCGCCGACGGGTGGTCAGGATGAATTTCTTGTTAAGACATACGGCGCGTCCCTTAGTGCGCCGTACCTTGGTATTGAGTCTATCAAGCTCCTGCTCAAACTCTCCTTGGCAGGTAGGACGGATCTCATAACTGCGACGACTGCGGTTAAAGTTACTGACATGCTGAATCAGTTCACGATCAGCCATCTCCACCTCAAGAATCTTGCCAGTCCAATCATGGATACCAGATAAGTGGTAAGGCTCGCGACCAGGCTTTCGACAACCATGCATCAGCCAGTTATTCTTGGCAATTACCGCCTTATCAACCAGATCCTCATAACTGTTTTTCAGAGGCAGACTAGCGAAGATAATGTGAATCTCTTCCAGAACCTTGTTACGGATAAGATGCTGTACAGTCGTGTCAGTAACTACATCGGCGAAGATAAGGTGGATACCATCCTTGGTGTTGCCATCCTGTCGGTACGGTCTCTCCCTCTCAAACACCATGCAGGTAACATCCTCTTTTGGAATGTCCAAATAATACATAATGTGTTTGACGTATAGCCTGATGACCTGTTCCACCATTTCTGGGGTATATAGCCTCTCACCTTCCTCATAATCGAATCGGAAATCTAGATCTACTTTAATGGCGCATGGATTTTGTGGTCTCTCTGTCAGATAGGTGTTGATACCTTGGTCGATATTCTGAGCCAACAAGTCCCATACCTTTGACATCTGATCCTCAGGAACATTGTAACTACCTTTTGGATAGCCAATACTTGTGTGAGTAAAGACACCTTTTTCGGTCGATCGATACTGTTCCAGAAAGTTCTGCAAATGGTTGACACTGCGGTTGCCAGGAGGGCGACTGGGAGGGAATTTGCGCGGTATCGGGCGTGGTCTTCCATCTTTTATTCTGCGGTACACAACATTGCTGTTCGTTGGCCTGACATAATCATCATCATCACCTGAATCAAACTGTTGCATGGAGCCATGATACTTTGACTCTGATGCATTTAGCCGGGGTGGACCCATCGAACCTGGTGCACATGATGCAGGATCTACTGCATATGCCTCTGTTATTTTATCAGTGTTTAAGTTTGCAGACGCGAGAGCAGCTGCTCCTATTGAGCCAAGAGTACCGATACTTGACATACCGGGGGCTCCTGGGGCGCCATAATTGGTTAGAGCTGCTTCTGCCAAATCAATGCCGTTTTGCCTGGCAATCTCCCTGTTGGACTGGGACCAGCCTGGTTGACCCGGTACACCTACACCAACACCTCCATTTTTTTGAAAACCACTTTGAAAAGAAGAACCCGAAACGCTCTCCATAAAATACAGATATATTCTATGAGTGAGGGGGCTTATATAACTACCCATCATTTTTAAAAATCATTAAAAATACATTTTTGACCTCTATGATGATTGCATAGTGGTGGCCATATACCTCACTTATGCCCTTGAAATGAGTAGATGCAATTAAAAATAGCTCTTGACAATTGTAGCAAAATTGTTAAGAATATGTGACATAAACAGCACAGATTTTGTCCAGGACACATCACAGTTTCAAAAGTCAAAGATGACCAAATTTAAAATCTATACTTTGTCCATATGGATAGAGTAGCTATGTACCCTACAAAATCATCACATAACCTCTTGAGGTTGTACATGGTAACTAACACTTTGTATGCTTTAGATTATGAAACAAAAAGATTGATCCGACATTGAGACCAGACACAAAGCAAAACAAACAACAATGTTTCACGATTTGTGCAAATGGTGCATTCCTGACATGGAGGAATGGTCCCGATGGATTCGGAGAACTAACTTTTTTCATCCTCTGTGGTCGTGTCTGGGTACGTTTTACAGTCATCGTATTCGAAGAGGCGCTGGCAAATCTGTATGGCTGGCTTTCCTCAAAGTCCTCATGGGGTACATATATCCATGTGCGGTTACTCTCATCCTTTCTACCCAAGTGATTGCAGTTTCAATTGCATTTCTCACGACATGGGATAGATCATTGATTCCATTGTTCTTTTTCGGGCTCATCATACCCGTTCAATACATTCTCAATTGTCGCTATGTACGCCAAGATCATCTCGACAATCTACTCACCGATGTCAAGCACTCAAACCGGACCAGAAAGAGCCAGGAAAAAGAAATCTTGTATCCGCGCCTGCCCAGCTCCTTCCTGAGCATCGTGATTGTCGGTACAATCACCATCATATGTACGGTGACCAATGCACTGCTTTTCGCACAGGGGCTTCAAGCAGGTGGTTTTGATATTCTCACGGAGCGTTTTGGAGACCATTGGTTCATGTATACTGGACTGGTCTTCCATTGGTTATACAGTTGGGGCACTCTTGTATCCAATCTGTACATATTCATGTATGTGTTCAGCAAGCATCTGACTGACTTTCGCGCGCTCAATAGGAGAATTGAGGAGATGATTTTCGCAGTTGACCAAGCAGCAATTACTGGCATTGGGCGCGAGATAGTTGGACTTCGATTTGCACTGAATCAGTCCGTCGAGGCACTTCAAGGGTTTTATACAAGTGTGACCCTCCTTGGAGCATTTGGAATAGGGGCTGTGATCGAATACAAGGTACTTGATGTGTACACAATTTTTTACATATGTTTGTATGCTCTGTTGCAGCTGATTTTCCTAACATTCATCTACCAAATATCTGAAAGGAGAGCCGATATCCTCAAAATCCTGCGCTCACCTCAATTGCTATTCAAGTATCTGACAAATGTACAATCAATGCACAACATCCATGCTCTACGAACTGCAGACATCCCAGTTGAGAGCCTGCAAAGGATGCGCATTGCAGCCTATTGTCCACGCACCTATGCAGAGGTAGCACATCAGCCAGCATCGCGACCACCACCACATATGGAGCTCAAGATCCTGGACAACTGTGATATGCCCACGGATGCTCTGGAATCAGCTTCAACCGTCTCAACAGCGACAGATTCAACTGGTTCGACTGTCTCCGTCTCTGCCATGGAGAATGGATACAACAGACCATCTGCTACGGTCGCCGGAACCAGTACAGAGAGCACTGAAGCGGAAATTCTGGCACTCTCTTACAAAAATACTGCAGCAATGGATTGGATCATCCTCAACTCATTGCTGTCTGAGCAATGGGCCGAATTCACATTGCTTGGAGTTAGTTTCAGTGATGCAGAAGTGATCAAAAAGAGCACTGGTCTCATCAGTCTGGCAATTCTTGGATCAACATTCCTGAACAGTCTGACAGTGGCATGACTCAAGTGGCACGAATCAAACAAAGAGTGAAGTTTTGAGGTACTTTGGACCTATTATATTTTTTTGAGTAATATATTAATTCACTGGAGAAGAGCGGCAATCTCCTCCAGCTCCTCAGGTGGGTACGTTTCGACAACGCGCAGACCATTCAACAGATGCAACACCTGGGGCGGGTCTTGCACAAGAATGAAGTCGGCGATGTCCTCATCTTGCATGCGGCGACGACAGGCGTAATAGACCTCGCGCTGAAACCGGTGGAGGAACCTGATGAAATGGCTCTCCACAAGCTCGCGATCCGGGGTCTCCTTGATCTCGGCACCCGTATCTGGGTGGAACACCACGGTCGGAGAGCGACGGATGAAGTACATCACATAGAATGCGTAAGCAACCTTGTAAAGGCGATTCAGGTCCTTATCTAGGTCAACCAGAGTTTTCGTGTAGTGTGGGAAGACGGTAATGAAATCTCGCAATTTGGACTCCTTCTCATCATCGTCCATGGTCTTGTCGCAAATGATCTGCAGAAGACGGTACCGAACATCGGAAAAGCGGCCCCGATACTTCTTGATTGCGGTGTAGCTGGTGGTGTTCTGGCGCCACCGCAGAATAGTGCCATCATCCTGTTGTTGAGAGATGATCACGCCGACACGAGCACATGGTGCGTCACTCGACTCCAGGTCGAGATCATCCATCGCATTACTCATGTCCTTGATCGACGAGAAAGTGAGTACCTTCTGTCCAGCTCCCTCAAGAATCATCTCCGGGTGATCACGATACCACGGAGCGGAGTCACGAACAGAGAGAGTTGCGATGTGAACAAGGCTAGGCTTGATATGCTGCACAATCATGCTGTTTTCAGGGTGCTGGAGGATGAAAAAGTACGAGTAACCAGGCTTCAAGAGTTCAAGGCTCGCTGCTTCCGTGCCCTCCAGAGCTTCTTGAAACATCACAGCAAAACTCTTAGTGTGACCGAAACGCTGGTTAACGCGCTCAACATCGAGGGAGAGAGCCGTTGCGAGTCGCCACGTGCCCTCATGGAAGAACACTCGCAGGAGGGTCCCATCCAGAGCTTCCTTGAAAATGAGGCTCTGGATGTCGTGTGTCTCAAGTTCTCCAACCTCTTCAGATGGAGTGGGAAGGACTGGACAGATCAATTTCCCCTGAGAATTAAGAACAGACCCTGCCGGGAAGCCCAGGTCCTCATCTCCCATGTCTGGGACAATGAAAAGACCATTAGTAGAAGAGGTTTTCATAGTGGCGCCAGCGCCAGAGCGGTCAGCGCCAGAGCGGTCAGCGCCAGAGCGGGAGCGGTAATCTGTGATAACAGATTCTTCAAAACCGACAAAATCGATGGTGGTAGCTGGGGTAGTGAAAGACATTGTAAGTTGGATTAACAGTTGAGTGTGGCCCCCTTGACTCTACAATCACACACATCAATTTTTGTACATAATATGCCTGCGAGGAAGAGCAGCGGACGACTTTAGCATTACGATGCGACCTGTTCACAACTACTCAATTAAATTCTCATTTTATAGTATTAGATAGACTTTTCTACCTATATCTATATCTCTATCATATCAAACACATACACAAGCTCCAGTAATGGTGAGAAAAAATGATAAGCATTTAATTGGTGAACAGGGAGATATTACCCAGATGGACAAGTTTGATATTGTAGAAAACATCACGGACACGGATTCCACGTGTACCGAGGGTAGTACGGACACTACCACCGAAAGTACTGGTACCGAAAGTACTGGTACCGAAAGTACTTGCGATACTGTAACGATGGATGAGGGTCAGATCGAGGAGATTGAGATCAACACTAATCAAATTGGTGGAGTCAGGATTGCCCCAGATGAGGATCCTGATGCAGACCTTGATGACAAGGTTCCCAATGATGGCGATAATCTGGATGATGGCGATCTGGATGGCGATAATCTGGATGATGGCGATGATCTGGATGATGGCGATGATCTGGATGATGGCGATGATGGATTGGGACTCGGACTAGATCTAGGGATGGATCTCGACACAGATGTCAATGTTGAAGAAGGCTATGAGTATCTTGAAGATGAAGAGGTGGATGCTGCTGAGGAGGAGGGTGTGGGCATGGATTTCGCGGCACTTACAAATATTGTATTTGATGAGGCTGATACTTTTGTGAAAACAGAAACCCGCCAAGCCATCTCAATCCCTGATACACGAGAATTTAGTAAAGAGCATTTTGCGTCTGCTATCTCTCGACTAGTATCTCAGCATTATTCTGGTGCAGATAGTCAGGCTAAGCAGAACATTGCAGATCGCTATTACCGACTGTATGAAGAAGCAGCTGTCCTCGAACAAATCCCACCCAGATTGCGCAGAGCCCATCCAATGGTTCGTAACTATCACGATGGCGTATTTACGCAAAGCTGGCTGGTTCCTGTGTTGGGTGATTTGAAACGCACCTTCAGCGCGAATGCTATCAAGTATGGAGAACGCATCTTTCAGGATAAGATCAGTGGTGCAAAGGGGGTTCTGGAGACTGTTGATAAGTTGAGTCAATTGATCGGTTCCAAGGATCCAAGAGAGAGAGCCAATGCTGCGCAAACGATCGCCACCGATCTGAGGGCATATTTTCCAGATACTGACGCATCGAAACTGTTCAACATTGCTTCTGATGATCTGACTGGAGAAGAGGTTATCTACATTGAACCCAAGGGCCCATTGGGTAAGTTCATGGTTGAGGCCTGTCGCCTCCATCCAGAAATGGAGCAGGCACTTGAGACTGGTGAGGTCATCGCCCCTAACACAGAACGTTATGATGGGAGCAATCAGTCAGAGTTTCTTTTTGATCGAGCTCATCAGCTGGAGATCAAGCGATTTGAGAATGAATTTGTGGAAGGTCTTCATGAGATTCAAGATGAGGCAGCCATGTACGAACCAACCACCCGTATCTCAGAGGATGGGGAAGAACAACCACAACGCCGACGACGTCGAAAGAAGGGGCGGGCGGCCTATTCTAAGACGACACCATTGAGTGAACGCGTTCTCAAAGGCTTGAAAGAGGCCACGCACCCTGCAGTCGAAGGAGAGCTCGCCAATGTTCGTGGATTCTTGCGCCGTCCGCTCTTTCCGGTCCCAAGCCCATTTCAACTATGGCACATGAATGCAATTGCAACTGGAGATCGCAAGGCACTTATGAACCCTCAGCAGACGTGGTTGAGCCTTACCAATGAGGAGTCCCAGCCATATCACTGGGAGTACAAATACCTCATGGAGGAGCATATGAAATCTTCTAAGTTTATCATTGTCCCGTTTGAGGTGTTCATGAAGCGTCCTTCAGATCAGCGCTGGGGCCTTGTGCACACGTGGCGCGATGCATATGTGCTGTTCCTCCTGCCGAAACGCAAGATGTACACACTTGATCAGGCTCTAGATGCACTCGATGGATATGTCAATGAAAGGACCACCAAAATCAGCACTCAGATTTATGACAATTATGCGGACGTATCTGAGATTGTTAAGGATGAGGCCAGTCTCAGAGCATTCCTCAACCTGAATGTGAATCGAGGTCTGCAGATCACAGACGAGAACCTCAAGCGCCTGATCGCGGACCTTCCAATGATTGGAAGCTTTCGGCAGTACATCCAGTTTCTCGAAAATATTATCGGCTCTTATCCCGACATGCTACAGATTCATCGTGAACGAAAAGCGCTCAGCCAAGAGTCTCGCGACAGACTCAAGACTGATGTTGGTATTACGGACAAGAATGCAGTTCCCCGTGGAGGGCGTTACACAAGTTTGTTCGGACTGAATCCGATCCTGAATCATTTTGATCTAAGCTTGCGTCAGATCCCAGTCAAGTATTTGGAAAACATTCAGCGACCATTGCCGAATGCTGACAAAAGAAATCACGAGAGCTTGTTGCGTTCGTATCGCGAACTTTCGCGCCTATTGATGCGACCCGGTAGTATCAAGCCCGCACTCGATGATTCCAGCGAACTCAGCCAGGATGGCATTTTTCGCAATGAACTGCTTATGCGTGGATATGGGTTGTATCCGTTTTTCGGAAAGTTCAAGGACAGCCTGCAAACGCGCATCGCATGGGTGATGCATTCTCCTGATCAGGGAAATCTGTTCTTCTCAATCCTTCGATATCACAATCTGCTGAAGCTGTTGAGCTTTTTGGAGGAAGACTTTCTGCCCAGCAAATGGGATGATGCGAGTACCATCTCGTACCGTCAGGTGCTGATGCACATCGAAGAGACTGATCACTGGAGAGCGGACGAAAAGATCACTGAGGAGAATTGGGGAGATCTTCCCCAAATTGCAGAGATTAAGAGAGACGACAGCCCACTGAATTGGCGCCAGGAAAGACTGGATGAGGTTAATGCTGTCCTCAAGAGTGATGATCCAGGACTTGTAGCTCCAGACAACTGTCCAAAAGAGTTCCAAGGGCAGTTTTACATCAATGTGGATGGAGGCTTGGCAATTGCTACCACTGATAACATCTGCTATTGGTACAAGGACCAGTATTATTCCAAGAAGGCTTATCTTCTGCTCCTGGAGCGTGATGCATTGGTCAAGGGTCTGGTTGATTACCGCAAGCTGCGCGACCTTTACGTTCAGCTCCCCATTCACCTCCAAGAAGCTTACAACAATATCCTTCTCGCACAGAACAAGGCCATGAGTCTACGCAGTCAGGCACGCAGGCCCCATATGTTTGATATCGTTGAGACTAATATCGAAGACTCAGAGCTCGAAGCTGCTGAGCTCAGCGCATTCCGATTGAAATTGCGCCAGATCTCTGCTATTGAGAATCCGGAGAGACGTACGAGGATGATCAAGGACTTGTTTCAAAGAGAAACCAAGTCTGATGGTAAGAATCTGTTTACCAAGGATGGTGAACGGTTCTGCACACACGTTCTTGACAAGGTCATGGGCATGAGTCTCGAGGCCCTGCTCGAGAAGTACGCCAAGGAGGATGGTGAAAAGTGTGACATTTGCGGCGTTCAGATTGCTCATCAAGAGTATGATGGACTCACCTGGGACAAGGCGAACAATCGCCCAATGATTGGTGAAGGTACCATTCTACTCACTGACCTAGATGATATCGAGGGTAAGCGCATCATGAATCACTGTCTTAGCATTCTTAACCCCGAGACCGCCACCGACCTCGATGCAGATTCCAATTACCAACCAGAACCATCCAATGAGCTCGAGAATTGGATTTGCCAAACTTCGAAAAAACTCTTGGAGAGCGATCGTCTCGACTTTCTTGAAGCTCAGCTTGAGGATATTATCCCACTATTCCAGGACTATCTTGGTGAGGACCCTGTCAATCCAGGTGAGGTAGACAATGCTGGGTTGGCAAACCACATCAATGTGGTTACCGATCAGCAGAAAGAGCTGTTCCAATCCGATATGGTTGATGCAATCAGAAAGGAGATCGAGGAGTACACTGCTCAACTTGCCAAGATGAAAGATAGACTTGCTGAGGTAGAACAGAAAGCCAGTGCTGCAGGCAAACGTTTGGGCCCAAGGACCCTTACCAAATATACCAAACCCATCAAAATGGTTGAAAAGAAGACCAAAGAGCTGACTGATTCATTGGCACAGACCATTGGAGATTCGATAAAGATCGAGAGATATGTTCGCAGATATATCCTGTTTGTCCGAGCCATTATCGCTGTGCTCGAGGATGATGGTGTTCCTCCTGCTGATATAATGACGATCGTTGCTGGTGGTGGTACAGGCGGTGGTGCTGTTCAGGGAGTGCTGGGTCAGATAAAGAGTGCAATCAACTCTTACACTACCAAGGATGGGATAGGCAATAATGTGGGATTGTTCGAGACTGGCAATGACCCAGCCAGCTTGATGCTCTCCAATAATCTAACATACCCCCAACAGATTGTGAGATTCCTGGATGACCTCAAAGAGGAGAATGAGGATTATGTGGAAGCTATCGAGAAAGCTAAACAGCGGTTCAGTGAGCTTGGGCAAATGACTCGCACGCAACAGAACCTGTTGTTTGAATGGAACCCATCTATCATGGAGAGCCTGGGACGACGAATTAAGGGAGCTGAGGCGCATTATCAGTCTGATGATGCTGTCAATGGTGATCTGATGCTTCTTTCTCAGCGTATAAACCGCATTGGGGTTGAGGTATTTGAAGAACTGGACCAATATCTAGGCCGACAGGTTGCGCTAAACAAGAATGCTGGTAACCTGGAACGAGGCGTTACTCACTCATATACGAACATTCGACACTACTATATGGAGGCTATTTTGAATGATCTCCTGAAAGAGTACCGCAAGACTATGCACGAACTGGATCACCCAGTTCGACAAACTCTCGGTCCGGTTAATTTTGAGGAGCAAAATCGTGCGGAGGCACCAAGAGATACTTTTCTGAATCCAGGTGAACAGAGGATGCCCCAGCAATTGGCATCATTGATGACTGATCCCAAATTTCCTGATGAGAGTCTGAAAACTAAGATTGCTCAGATCGAGGCACTTGAAAAAATGTCCATGAGGCTGGAGAATCTGCACTATCACCGAGGCAGTTCTGCTCCGATCTCCCCCAATATTGCTCCATACAATCGTGCTAACCGGCACACCTATCTGAATATGGAGACGAATGCTGAGTCCTCTCATCGATACCCTGTCTCTGGTCCTGTTCTCGAACCTGATGAGATCAAAAAGGTTGAGACAGCCAAGAGAGAGTGTCCAGGTGACCAAATTCAGCAACGGTTGGTGGAGAATATTGCTCAGAGTGTTCAAAGTGATGAATGGACCGAACAGCAGCTGCTCGTCCTAACCAATCAGATTGGTCAGATGAATGAAGAGCGTGAAGAAGAGATGGTACCGAATCCACTGTTTGAGACGAGCAAGGATAGAGATTATCAGATCGCGCTGCATCAGAATCAGCTATACAAGAGCTTGATTATTAATTACGTCCGTTTTTATGTCAGTTTCTTCGCCAATTGGGAGGACCCTGCCAGTGGCGGTGAAAGTGGTGATACGGACTTTTCCAAGTTCGCAGAGGTAATGGAACACTTTCCGACATTCTTTCCGAACCAGGAGGAGGACGAGCTCTACAAAAACCTCGAAGAGGATTCAGATCTGGTCGTGTTGAAAAAGGTGCTGAAAGGCTTCAAGAAAGAAGTACCAAATGGGCACATTGATCGCACCTATGTCTACACATCGTCTCGTTATGGTAATGGGGCCCAAATGGTACCTGTGAATGAGCGCCAGGTTTTGGCAGGTTATCCGCCAATGATCAGCGAAAAGCTTGCACAGTTCTGGAGCGCAAGTAATCGGTCACGAAGCAATGATAAGTGCTATGAAAGCTTTTCAGAGGGGCAGAAAATCGGTGCAGTGACACTGGAGGGGTTTCTGAGGTGTATGCTATTCAAGGATCTCTTGAATCACTATGATACCCTACCCAAGGTGGGATATGGGGATGTGATTCCCCGCGAGAGACGTATCTACTCTATGTTCCTGCAGGAGTTGTTGCTACTTCTGCAAAAGGTTACCAAGCGCACGTTCCAAAGTGCCAGGGAGGCCACGGATCTAAACAATCTGAGAATTCATCGTGCTCAGAAGCAGCGTGGTCGCAACCCTCCAACCAGGGATAGTCTGAGCAATGCACTGATGATGGCTGGCCTGGCCAGGGTCAATGAGGATCGTTCTGATGCGACTGGCGATATTGGACAACCAAATGAGGTTGAAGATGCTGATGCCGTGGCTCCTCCACAACCATTGGTTGAACTCAGTGCAGGTTATGGAATGGGTGGACAAGAATTTGCAAATGATCTTGAGACGGATGCCTACAATGATCCGGATGATCCATTCGCTGACATGCAGTGACGCAGTTACACAGTTACATGCAGTAATGTGCAGTAATATGCAGTAATGCAGTAACACAAAGTAAAGTCATGATGTTTGTTCTTTTTTACTTTACTTTGTTCCAGATTTAGAATGGGATCATATTGTATGCAGGATGAGGTGGCTGCATGGTAAAGTCAATGCTTCGAATTTGAGCTCGTCTTTTCCACTCATCACGTTCCTGTGCACACTTTTCAAGTTGCTGTTGCAGCTCTTTTTGAGACTTGAGGAGTTGTTCAACATCGATCTTAGTACCTTGTGCATTTTTTTGACCCTCACCCTCCCAGTTGGGTAGGGTGAATTGCGCCCTTTGCACATCGACTTTCCCATTCAGACCTCGTGCCTCCCACATGTCGAAACAACCATCATCCCCAACTCCACGGAGAAAGATTTCAATGCCCTCCAGCTTCTTTTCCGCAGACAACTCTTCCAGTTCTTGGTACCACCAATCGTAACACCTGATCGGGTCACCTGGGTCTTTCAAGATGTCGCGAAGAAGTGGCCATGGGTAAACCATGTCATTGTCATCACCCGGGACCTTCTGGTCAAGAACTGCTTGAATCTTTTCCAGTTCCTCACCAGTATTCAAAAACGAGAAGCTAGTATATTTGCTCATTTACAGTTACAATCACAGTGAATGTAATGTATGACATCAACAAAGTTTCAATTTTTACTTTCCATATGCATCACACATACTCAGAAGACTTTGGTACCTTAGAAAAATGATACACCACAGACCACAGTTTTTCACCATGTACTTTTCTAGGGATGAATACAATACAAAGGGAACTGCATGTCAAATATGAAACCCTCGAAGATATTCAAACATGTCTACAACAGGGGAACAGGATATCATGTACGGTGGTTGCTACTAAATTCGAACTGTCTACCATCTGGATCAATGCCAAACCCCATATTGGAATGAACTCATTGAGTTTGCATGGTGCAACCGTCATATATCGTGGTAGCGAAGTCATATCTTCTTTCTATGAAGAACTGCGTGAGAGATCGCATATTTTCAGAACCGTGGAAGAGATATATGATCTCGGATCTGCGATCTCACTACCAATACGAGTCCGCGTGGATATTCGTGTGACCAACAAAGACCGCCGGAACATTCTGCGGAGATTGCTCTAGAAACTGCATCCCCACAGCACAGCACAGCACAGCACAGCGCAGTACAGCACAGCACAGCGCAGTACAGCACAGCACAGCGCAGTACAGCACAGCACAGCACAGCACAACACAACTAGTAGCTGGCTACAATGTTACCGTTTAAATCCATGTGCAACTATATTAACCTTGCATTGGCGAGTCTCCTTTGGATCTGCCTCAGAATCCCAGAGGATGCGCATCCTGAAGTATTTCAATGCACTCTGGTATTCCTGCAGCTGTTCAAGACCAAGATCGATTACAGAAGTAGGTTCCTCTGCTTCAACAACGATAGCACCAAGCGGAAAACCTTGGAGCTTGGTCGCTGCAACCTCGACCGCTTCATCCTTAACATGAAAAATCGGTTCGAGAACGACACCCTGCATCTTAATCTCTGTTTGGATCTGTATCTGAGTGACTAGTCCTGCATTTGCGAGTTCCTGCAATGGATTGCTGACGCCACTTTGGATTAATGAGTTATCATAGCCTCCGCAGAAGATCATGTTGCCCTGATATTCCTTATAAATCACTTTCATCAATAGATCTTGCTCCTCTTTGTCCACATTCTTGATCTGCAATGTAATATTTTCTCCTTCACCGATCCTATGGATAAAAAGACCCAGGTCAAGGTGTGTGTAGATTTTAAAATAAGGATAACTCCACCGGTATAGCGAGTTCTGTCCACTTGAAAAACTTACCTCGATCGGACCGCAACCAGGTTGTGGCCCCGCCTCGGCACCTTTACCTTTAGTATTGGACCAGAATTCGACTCGATTCGGTACTAAACACCATTCCTTCAGATTTGGAATCTCGATGTCCCAAATTTCCCCTCTCTTTATCGGCTTTTGAGTAGCAAATTCCATTGATATCTGGCTGTGGTGGTCACTATTACACGTATATACCAGTTATGTAGGAATCTCTAAATGGGTTCAGACGCGAGTTCAAATTCTTTTTTTATAATGACAAATATTCATAAATAGGTATAGGAGATGAGCAAGATCGAAGACAAAAACATTATCTTCTACAGTCTCCATCCTCGGGATGATGATAGCAAGAAATTCATGGAATTGCTGGCAAAGAATGAGGGACTTGACAAACAATTCATCAAGATATGTGTCTACCCCAATTTCAGAAATGTTCAGATTCCCGATTTGATTAAACAGATTAACAAGGTTCCGGTATTAATTGCATCCGGATTCGACAAGCCTATCATTGGCAAGGACGCACTTAGTTGGATCCAGAACAACCCATTCAATAATGACAAGGTAGATGGGCTCGACTATGCAGATATTAGCAATAGTACATTCTCAAGCCAGTTTGCTAGTCTGCAGGATGATAGTTCAGCGGGCAACAGCTTGCAACAATTCTACCAGAACGATAACTACAATGCTGGATTTGGAGAAGGAGTTGACAGGAGCCAGACAGGCAACGCATTTGCCTCGGTCGACAACAACAACCATATCCAGACCTTTTCTGACAGTGGATCGAAAAAGGGGATGAGTGATATGATGAAAAAGAAAATGTCACAACTGCAGTGGCAGCGGAACAAGGATGTTCCACAGCAAAGGGGACCCGGGGGTCCAGGTGGACCCGGTGCTGATCCATTTGGAACTGGAAATGCATTTGGAGCAGCTGGATCCGGGCCTGGAGGATCCGGAGGTGATTTTGGCTTTGGTGGTGCGGACCGGCAGCAGCAAGGCCGGGGAGGGTTTCCAAATCCTGGATGGGCTCAACAAGGTGGATCCGCACAACAAGGTGGATTCCCACAGCAGGGATTTCAACAGCAAGGTGGATTCTCACAGCAGGGTGGATTTCAACCCCAGCAGGGTGGATTTCAACAGCAAGGTGGATTCCCACAGCAAGGTGGATTCCAACCTCAGCAGGGTGGATTTCAACCTCAGCAAGGCCAGGGTCAGGGAGGGTTCCCCAATCCCGGATGGGTCCAATCACAGCAGCCATCTCAACGACCAAACCAGCAACCACACCAGCAACAATCCGGATCAGGATTCCCAAACCCCGGTTTTGGTGAAGATCCAGGATTCAAGCCACAATTTATGCAAGATCGAGGAAATGGTGGACAGGGCCATCACCAAGCCTTACCAACAGTTCCTCAAGGGCTACCAGGTGGACCAGGGATGAATCCAATGTTACATGGAGGTTCTCGTCAACCTCCTCCAATGCAATCATCAAATGGGCAGCCAGAATATACAAACCAGTTCGCACGTGGGATGGGTCCAGCAGGAGCAGCTTCATCAGGGTTTGGCCACTCACGGTTCAACCCCCAACAGAGACATGCAGCTGTCCAGATGAACAATGACAATTACCGCCAAATGGCTTCTCAGGCTCAGAACTACAATGCCAATATGGGTCGAGACAATCTGCCACTCGTGCCACCTGGCCTGCGGTGAACGATGTGATAGGATAGGTGACTGCGGTGCGACAGGTATTGCGATAGGTACTGCAACAGGTACTGCATATCAATACCTACAATCCAGAGCGAACACCTATTCGTATATCAGTCTGCATGCCATCGCCATCATACTTTCCCTCTTTGATCATTGCGTAAAAAGATACATAGGACCCTCCCCATTCACAAAATAGGAGCAGGGAGCACCAGTTCTCCGCATCGAAGAACCACATATCATGATCACGAACACCATGACCATCACTATCACACTTGGATTCAATGAATGATTGAAAGGTGAATTGTGATGACTGTGTACCCTTGATACGTTTGAAGCTGTGGCCCCGATTGGTGATCTGCCATTCGAACCCAGTCTCATTTTCATTCTGATCATACTCAACAAGGTCATAAATAGTTTTGGTTCTGTCATATGGGCCCTTGCCTTCGCGGTAAAAGCGTTTTTGCCATTCAACGAAACGTGGGTCGTTCTCGGGTGCATTGCATTCATCATGATCCTCCATGTGACGCAGTGCCAAGTACTTCTCTGTCAATCCTTGTTAACAGTCATGTAGTGATATCATTTTTCCCTGCCGAAAATCAATCATGGTATGTCACTGGTCCAAAGTGTACTCTCTTGTGCGCGCGTGTTGTTACGGGTTTTCCACCATGTTTTAGGATACCTTTGATACGTGTTTTCATTTTTGGTGGCGTGGAGGAGGAATCAGAGAGCGAGGTCATAGCACCGGCCACCATGCATATAAGTGCAAGAATTGCGAACAATAGATTGGCCCACATCATGCTCATACATATATCTTATACTATAAATATAGGTTGCAATGGTAACCCAGAGTCTTAAGTTAGTAATACTGTTTATCTGTCTTTTGGCCACAACATTGGTGATGTTCTCATCTGATGGTGATACTTCTGTTGTTGGTGATAACCAGACAGGGGGTGGATCTGGATCTGGACCCAAGTGTGTCGGCAGCCTTGCATCCAAGGCTGGACCTCCACCCAAGTGTGTCGGCAGCCTTGCATCCAAGGCTGGACCTCTTTCTGCTACAGAGTATCACCGCTATGTTGATCCATGTCTGACCAAGATTCCGTATGGTACCCGCACTGCTGGATGGCGCTATATGGAACAAATTGGTGCTCTCAACAACAAGCTATATGCAGATTGCAACAAGTATGGATGTCCTGCATCCGGATCTAATAAGGCAGTGGCGCCATCAATGGAGTGTACCATTGGTCAAGGACAGGCAAAGGTGAATCCAGACAGGACGATTGCAAGCGACACGATGTTTGGGGGAGCTGAGCAGTTCCACAATTCAGAGGAATATTGCCGGAACAATCCATGGGATCGTAGGTGTTCCAACAACTCTGCTCACTTTAGTGTGTTCACTGCAGAGGCCCATGTTCCAATGGACGAATGCCCTGCTCCTGTCCAGGCTACAATGATGTCAGACAGTGCCAATGTGAACAAGCCACCAGGATTCTGCTTGGAAGGTGACTCCACTTGCAATGTGGGTGATACACGTGCCATAACCGTCATACAACCGCAAAAGTTGCTACCTTGCCCTAACTACTAGCTGAAATGTCAGCAGTCTTGGTCTGATGAGACAGTATCTTTCATTTCTCAACCATTTTGTGTTTTGGGAGACTGATGCCGACCGCATCATAATACCAACCCAGATCATACAGCTCTATTTTCCGACTCACATTGTGGATATGTTGAGGTTGTGACAAAGTGTATGGGGTCGCTGGGCGGGGGTGTATTGCCTCAAGATCTATCAATCCGATGCGACCTGCCTCGCGTATTAAATTCTTGGCCTTGAAGTCATTGTAATAGAATCCATGCTTGTCCATTCCTGTCACCCACTTGTTTCGTACTGATGGTTTACGTAGATATGTGACCAGATCTTTTGTATTCAAAACATTCCCCTCTTGCATGACGTATCCAGCGAGGAGCAACTCCTGTGAGTTGTCTCCTACAATGATCAAACTGACCAGGTGAGGGCAGAAATTCTTTACAAAGTCTTGTTGCTGTAGTAATGATATAAGGAAATTGCTGTGTGTTACCTTCAATGGCTTTGAAAAGATCTTGATTATGCGCTTTTTCTCATGGTCCTTGTACAGTCTGTTCCTCTGGTTGACTTGAAGCTGAGAGTAACGCTTGCGACGATGACGAATCAATGCCTCCACCGCTTCCAGTACACTTATAGTATCATAGTGGCGTACCTTGATCATGTTCAGTGTACACATACCACATGCACTGAAATATTCTCCCACGCTCAAACCAAACAAAGTGAAGTTTTTGAGGTACTTCAAACCTTTGGTTGGTCCGGGTTTAGGCCACCGGGACGCTCACCGGCTGGATCGCCACGGCCGCAGCCGCGTGGTGCATTCCACACCAGTTGCGCAGCTTCTCCAGGTTCGCCGGAGTTGCGATGTCGGCGCCCGCGTTGCGCTCGCGGCACCAACCCTCCATCTCCTTCTTGATCGAGCTCTCCCAAGCCGGGTTCGCCTTGATAGCGGCCCACTTGGCGATGCGATCCGGAGCGTATTCCGCACCCAGCTTGTCGCCCTTGCCCTTACCGTGAGCAAGACGGAAAGCGGCCGAGTGCAGCACCTGGAAGGCGGTGTACGAGGACACCTTCTTCGCGCCACTACCCTTAGCAGCGACAGCCGGGACACCGTGGACCGCCTGATACTGCTGCAGGAAAGCCTGTTGCTGCGCCTTGGTCATCGCGTGGTAGGTGGATCGAACGTGCTGCTTCTTAGCATCAGAGGTGGCGTCCGCGCCTCCAGCCAGACCGGGGTAGCCCTTGGCCTTCTGGTCGGTCTGCCAAGCGTCCCAGGCGGTCTGGGCGCGCGTTCGGACCTTGCCACCTGCAGCAACAGGCACACCTGCAACAGGCACTGCGGGAATTGCGAGAGCAGGAGAGGCCGCGGCTGCGGCCGCCTTGGTCTGCTCCTCAAGCTGCGCCGCGAAGTGCAGAAACAGGTTGTAGATGTTGCCGGGGGTGGCATCGGTCGGATTCTCCGCCTCTGCCATGTAAGCAGCGAAGAACTGCTTTCCGAGGTCCATCACGGCATCAGAGTAGGTGGGGGCGGTAGTAGTAGTGTTGTTGGTGTTGTTGGGGTTCATGTTGAGTAAAAGTGGTGATAGTAGTCGGGAAACATGGTAGGTCCCTCAAAACCGACTTCATTTTTCACTCATAATATACCCTCCAGAGGATAGTATGTAGGGTATATAAGTTTTGTTGGCTGTCAAGTGCACAGTTCAGTGGATTGGTTTTAGTAAATTCGCTCTCCCACCTTTTCTGCTCATGACTCTGTAAACACATTTTTGTTCCAACAAAGTGAAGTTTTGAGGTTACTTCAAACCTATGGTTTTTGGCTGGTCCCAGGCGAGTCTGGGTGCGCGTTCGCGAGTCTATCGCTTTCAATACCTTCCTGCGTGAGCTTGACAATTGCCCTCTGATGTGCTGTCCATATGTTGTGCGCCCCCACCAAAGTGAAGTTTTGAGGATCTTCGAACCTTTGAGATAGAGTAGGTAGTCGTGAACTACTTGTTACGCTTCTGCTTCTTGGTCATCGTGCCAGTAGTAGTGGGTAGCCACTGACTGAGCGCTCGCAGCCGCGCGAGCTCCTGCCTGCTCACCTGGAACCGTTCCATAAAGTCCTGTGCGGTCATTGGTCCGCCAGTCAGGATAGGGCGGGGGTGAGTGGTGCTTACAGGCGAACAAGGGTCAATGTGACCTTGCTGACCTGGGCTACCATACGTGTAATCGTCTCATCGGACAAGTTCAGTCCAAACTTGACACGAAAGACCATCTTGAGGGGCTTCCCGCCCTCGAGAGCCATAAGCTTAGTGGCTGATTGGCTGATGTTCTTGGAATTGATCAGAGCAAATTGCTGAGGGTCGACTTCTGGAGTGACCTCTTTAAGGTCATCTATCGATTCGACCTTTTGCAGGGTCACAATAGACTCGGTAAATACCTTTGGAACCAGGTGATAGACGATATCATCATCAGTCTCAGTGTAGTCTTCGCCACATAGTCCAACATCAAGTCCGAGGATGACACCTCCCTCCATATCTCCCTCACCTTCACCTTTACCTTCACCTTCACCTTTACCTTCACCTTCACCTTTACCTTCACCTTCACCTTCACCTTCACATTCGTAGAAGCCGCGAACCTCAGTGTTTAGTGTGATGGAGTAGTCGCCGCCCTTGCTCTAAGTCTAAGGCACATAAGCTTTCTGATCCAAGAACTATTAATCTACCTCTTATACAGGCATTATTGCTGCAGCGTGCACTTTTTCTGAGAATTTTCGAGTTTGGGAATTTATTTTTAATCCTCCAAAATGTTTGTGAATTTTCGCATTCCAGTTACTGTAATTGTGTTACTATTAGCTAAGTCTAGGGCACCTAAGCTTTCTGAATCAGGAGCTACCAATCTACCTCTTGTACAGGCACGATTGCTGTGGCATAGAGCACTATCAACTCAACGCGCAACAAGGTTCAAGGTTGTGGGATTTCTCAGCAAAACTTTCCTGTGTAAAATATATACGTGTATATCCACATCGTAAATAGATGGATGACGATCAATGCCTGATGTCCTGTAAGGCTCAAACACCGGATGGTGGATTCCCCACGGTATGTGCTGTGGATATGCCTCGCAAGACGTTCCATATAAAATTAAGAAAATCACAGGACCGTAAAGTATTTGATAGTTTTCTTTTCTTGGGACCAGATCATTCAAGCTCCCAACAGCAGCCGGATAATGTTGTCCATTATCGTTCACCTGCAGAGATCCCAGATGCCATGCTACAGGGTACTGGACTCACCCGGAGCAGTCTCGGTCAGACTATCTATGTCATTCCTGAATATCTGGACACAGATGATACGCTTAGTTATATCCGGAATCGAATCGCAAGATATGCCAACCTTCCTAGCGGTTACATATACCTCTGGGCGACAGATAAGGTGGGGGAGCATATCCCCCTGGGATTTAAGTATTATTGGAATGTTGATCGAGATGGTCTAAACAAGCTCAGAGATGAGAGTCGGGGCGATCCAGAAGCACTTGAAAGGTATGATCAGTATGATGAAGAACTACGGAAGAAGGCTCTGACAGCCAAACGCCGCCCAGCCAAGGTAGTGGTGGATGATACCGGTAAAAAAGTAAGGAAAGCAAAAAAAGAGAAACCATTCGAGGAGACTCTCGCTCCATACAAACAGATCTACTATCCTGCAGATCCTTTTGCGCAGCCCGCTCTAGATGCACGCTTTGCAGATGAAAGGCTGCGTGATATTCATCTGTTGCATGAGGACAAGCAGATTCTCGAGGACTATGGTGTTGGTATCCCGGCTACAAGTGCGATGGAGATTGAAGCCGTTAATATGCTGGATTTTCTGAACTTTTCTGCCGTCAATCCATCCCTGTTTGGAGATTTGCGCAGTCCAACCATGGCATATGAGGCCAAACGTGCCCTGCACACCTATCTTCGTAGGTACTGGCCAAATTATACTTCAGGAGATCAGAGCATGGTATTTGGAGATGATAATACTGTGACAACTGCAGCTCCATCAGGTGCAGCTCTGAATGTCTGGCAACCTACTGTCGAGTCAGATAATCAGCCAACTCCTGAATTACAAGAGGTCATAGAGACTGAAAAGGTGGAACAGGACCAGGAAACCAGTAAGCTGGCTGCCCAAACTCGTTATTCAAAGGATATGATCTGGCGCCCAGACATAGATCAACACAGGATGGATATCTCTCAGTGTAGTATTATTGAAACAGTGATTCATGTGAATTACCAGAGTACTGGTAAGGATTTTGTTGATTTGCTGAAGATCTTTGATAATTTTAGACTGACAAAGACAACTCCATTCATTCGGTTTCGTGGGGATGAGACTGCCAAGGGATTCCACAAGGTACACAAATCCATCTCTGAGAATGTAACATCCGAAGAGCTTGACAGGTGGCTGAGCAACAAACCAACAAGAACCAAGACCGAACACGGTGTCACCTATACTACATTCGGTAAGGGTCTGAGTATGAAGACAGAATTGTACAGATTAGAAGATGGTACACCCAGGTACGGCACGCTCTTTTTGAGCAGAGATGGTAAGATCGAGATTAAATGCTCCTGGTCTGAAGAGAACGAGGCAAATCTAATGAATATTGTCGATGTACTCGAGAAAGTCTGTGAGATTGTCAAGAAAATTAACAAGATCGGCTATCACCTACCACGAACAAGTCGAAAGAAATGTATTGGATTACCAGATCCAAATTTTTATAGGAAACCGGTCAGCAACACTAAAATCACTCTGATCAATGCCATCTCGCGCTTTAATAGTCCAGAGAGGATTGATTTTGAGGAGCTAAACAAACTTGCACTGCATTTCCACCGCAGTTTCGCGAATGTAATGGCAACTAATGCAGTGTTCAAGGGAGTTGGTGCAAACAGGGAGATTGAGCGCCGCTATCGCCCCCTTCTGAAGATGAGGTATAATCGCATCAGTGATTTCGCAGAGATGCCAACAGTCATTCGTTTCATCTATGATCTTGTCCAACAGCTGAATAAGAAGTCAGTGAGCGAGTATTACCAGACAAGTGCAGGTGCAACTCAGTTGGCCAAGCTGGCTAAGGGTTATTTTGAACAGCGCAGAGAGACTTTTGATTTGGAGGCTGTCAAAACACAGATCGAGGAGGCTGGATTTGCAACCAGGAAACACCCCGGTGTCGATGTAAGTGTTCGATCTCCCAAGGCGGGTGTCTACAAGATTTATATTTTGGGAGCCAAAGGAGTCGATCAGCTGCGTCGTGTACACTTCTACGTTTCGAGGCTACTTTCGCTCTATCTCAGCAAGATTGATACAGATGCTGATCCACGCTGGCAACAGTTGATCGGAACAGGTGTTGAGGGTAATGTTGCTGTCATCGACAGTGCACAGGTTGAAGCTAAGTTGGCTAAGGAGGACATCGAGCTACGGAAAAAGGATATAACACTCGATAACGACCTGCTTGATCAGGATAGTGATGATGAATTATTTGAAGAGGATGATGATGATTTCTATGAGGAGTCAGATGATGAGGATGTTTTCCTTGATGATCCATTCATGCAAAAACTTTATGAGGAGGAAAAGGCCAAAATGAGTGCTGCTGAAAAAGCTGCTGAAGAGGCACGTATCGTTGCAGAAAAAGCGGCAAAGGCAAAAGCACAGCGCAAATTAACGCCAGGTGCGGCTATGACCAGAATTAAGTATCTACAGGATGCAGATGGTGCCATCACAGGTGGTAATTATAGTCGAAAATGTCAACCGACCCAACGTCAGCCGGTCGTTCTCAACTCGGATGAATATGATGAGATGGTGGAACGAGTTCAGGCTGAGATCGCTGAGCTGAATGCATCCGGTGATCCAGCCAAAATGGCATTGGCCAGAGAAAAACAAACAGCATTGGCCAGCGTTCAGGGAGATGTTACCAAGGGAGGTACTAATGTGCTCTCCTACCGTGGCAATAAGTATATGTGTCCGTATGCTTTCTGTCACACCGATAATGAACCTCTTCATGATCAGGCCGCTGTTCAACGTCATCGCGATCAAGGTCACTCTGTAACTCTAACTGCAGTCCCGCATGATGGAGGGTTGTTACACAAGCACAAAAACCCTGGGTTTACTGTTGGAGCGACAGAGGATGGACTCTGTCGTCCATGCTGTATGGGTCGTAAGGGGAAAACATGGAAACAGCGTATAGAGGAGTGTGTTGTTGGTGATGAACCTGATGATGCGACACCAGCAGACCCTGGCGCTCCCCCAGCAATGGCCCCAAGAATTAGTGAAGATCAACTACGTTATGTCCTCAAAGCGAAAAAACAAGAGGTTATCATACCGGATGGTCGATGGGGATTTCTCCCTGATTATTTGTCCAAGATATTGAACTTTGACCAGAATTGTGATACTGCAACAACCGGCAATATGATGTCTGATGGCTTCAAATGCTATCTACGTAAGGGTTTGCCCAGCACTGAGAGGAGTCACCCAAATGCATTCCTGAATGCAATTGGCAATCTAATGGATCCAGTGCATCGTGGTACAGAAGTGCGCAAGCATCTGGTTGATACACTCCGTGAAGATCCTGAACTTTTTGATCAACTGCTTGATGGAGGCTTGAAAAATATTTTTACAGAACCTGATTCCCCAGATGCAATGGAGAACTTTATCTCATTTCTTGAGGAGGGACAACCTATCAATGAGCAATTTCTGTGGGATTTTGTATCTCATGGAGGTGTTCTATCACGTGGTGATCCAGCCGACCTTTTCAGTTCTGGTATGAATCTGTTTATTTTGGAGGGTGTGTCTGGAAAGAGTCGTGAGATTAAGGGATGGCGATTCGTCTGCCCGAGTGGATACGACCTTGAAACCCTCTATGATGAGAGGCGCCCCAATGTTGTTTTGTTCAAATACCACAACCACTATGAACCTATCTATTACGTTACAGTTGAGAACAGACAACCTACCTATCATCGCGCTTTTGCACCGGAGCATCCGCTCATCCAGACTCTGAGAGGCTATGCCAAGAAGTGCAAACCATTTACAGACAAGTTAACAGAAGCTAATCTACACAAGTATCATGCTCGCACAGGTGAGAAGATGATTAAATTCAATGAGGGACTGACTGCTCAAACTGCACTGCGTATTCTTGGAAAGAAGAGGATCCAGGGACAAGTTATCGATTCATACAATAATGTGACATATCTGTTGCTTGATAATGAAGTCCTCTACCCCATCGAACCCTCTCAGCGCATCAAGGGCATTCGGGAGCTTAACTATGATGATACCCCAAGATTGCCGTACCAGGTAGCTGTCGAACGTTTGTTATGGGGTTATGCTCGTGATCACCTGCCTGGCAAGATTATTCAAAATGTTCTGGATAGTTCTGGTAATATAATTGGACTAGTCCTTGATACCGGCTTTATGGTCGAGGTAAAACCCACTCCCAGGGATGATATCGAGGAAACAACTGTCGCTAAGAATCATTCTGGTGTGGAGGATGGGAATGTGACAGTAAGTCAGAAAGATCTCGATGACACTGTTACCTATCTAACTGCTGAATCAGTAGACAAAATGATTGCAGAGGGTGGAATCGAGGAGACCGAGGAGAGATTGACTAACAATGCCAGACGCTTTTTCGAGGCTGAGACTTATCAGAGAATTCGATATGAGCTTTCAAAATGGCTTGCATCTGACAGGGAGGTTAAAGCCGAGCTGACCGAATTGCTCAATGTTGATCCAAATGCTCCGGTTAGCCTGACTGAACAGAGGCGTGATGTCTATGAATGGCTGTACGATGCGATTGATGAGATGACGACTAGTGAGGGGCGACCAAACGAGGATTATCTGGTTAAATATAAAACTCCAAATGTCAGAAGAGTTTGCTTTCGCTCAGGAGGAGAGAGTTCATGTCAGAGGGATCCTCATTGCCAATTTACCCAGGAAGGCTGCAAGCTTTTCATTCCAAAGAGGAATCTTGTGAATGGCAAGCTCAACCTTTCATATTATAGTCACCTGTTGGCGGATGAACTTGTACGTAATATTTTCAAGAGGCGCCAGGTAATGGATGACAACATCGATAACTATATCAGTCGCACGACCAGAATCGTCAATGAGGATGAAGTCTTGTTCTCTGAAATGGATGAGGATGCCACTAAGAATGAGATCAGAAGATTGTATGCCAAGGGAACTGACTGGGATCGCAGAAGAGAGGATTGGTACAAGGTGAAAAACCCACGACACTATGATATTGCTGGAGAAGAGGAGCTTAGAGATATTAGAACCAAGCGTTTTGAAGAGGAGACACAAGCTCATCTGGAAACGGATGCTGACCGATCAGGAACACACCTGGAAAACCTCGATCGTCATTTTACTGATGCACTGCTCCCTCGCACAGGTTTTCGACAGATTGTGGCAGAAGGTGACACAGAAGCGACGATCTTTGAGCATATTGGGAGAGCTCTTGATCAGAGGGCGGAACTTAACAATGAGGCGATGGACTTTTCTGCCAAGAAAATTAAGGCAGATATTAGCAAATTTCTTGAGACTGAGATGAATGAGGAGGTGATCGATGTTGATGATGGACCTGATGAGGAGGTTAGGGGGCGTCGCGGCTGGGAACTATACCGCGATGCAATGCGTGTACGATTCCCAGAAGTATATCGTGATATAGACGTGTTCAGCACTGTCGCTGTCGATACTCCTTCACTGTCACGTGAGATTGAGAGCACTAATCATCGTTTGAATGAACATGATCTGGCGATTATGTCCAGATTGTATGGTGTCAAGTTCATTGTACTCCGACACCAGTTGATGCATCGCGAAAGGCCTGATTCGAAGCGTCTGAACTGCCTCGGTACAACCCAAACTCTCGAGCCATGGACTATTATGCTCTATTTTGTGGGGCGTGGCCAATATCGCATGATTGTCAACATTAACAATCCCATCGAACATAGTCTGTATCGCAACCAGTACATCTTCAACCAGGACGCCGAGAATCCTGATATGGCTTTACCATATGGGTTCTTTCATCAATACTATATGCCTGAGTGCGGTGCCACTGATCAAAAGGATGAGATTGATGAACCAAATGCAACGATGATGTTGCAGATGAGAGAGGAGAAACAGATCCGGAGCCGTGCCAGGATTCCAGCCGGAGTCAAGATTTTGAGAGTGCCCCCACGTATTAAAGCTCCCAAGGGACCATCTCCTCCGCTGCCACCTGTCGTGCCTCTGCCACTACCCAGGATTGGTGTGCCGACCCCAGTCCCAGTCCCAGTCCCAGTTCAAGAGGATGAGCAAGCACCAGAGGAGGATGAAGTCGGAGTCCCCGTGCCGGTAATTCCTGTTGGTCCAGCAATTCCAAGCAGACCAACTGAGAAGCCTTCACATGTGAGACCACTCAAACCTTTGCCTCTACTACCAAAGGTGACTGTACCACCAAGGGTGACTGTACCGCCAAAGGTGACTGTACCGCCAAAGGTGACTGTACCACCAAAGGTGACTGTTCCACCAAAGGTGACAGTTCCTCTACCGCCAAAGGTGGCGGTACCGCCAAAGGTGACTGTACCACCAAAGGTGACGGTACCACCAAAGGTGACAGTTCCACCAAAGGTGACGGTACCACCAAAGGTGACGGTACCACCAAAGGTGACGGTACCACCAAAGGTGACGGTACCACCAAAGGTGATGGTACCACCAAAGGTGACAGTTCCACCAAAGGTGACGGTACCACCAAAGGTGACGGTACCACCAAAGGTGACAGTTCCACCTGGATTGCCATCAGTCACGAGAACACTTGTTCCATTGCCTCCTCATTTACCAATGCCTGGTAAAAAATAGATTCAGAGAAAGTGCAGGTAAAAATTGAACGTGTATTCATACCATATACACATGCAGCATATGATATGCAAAAAAATCAAATGGAAAGAGTTTGAGGACCATGGATTCACCTGGTGCAGTGTGTGTTCCCCTAAGATACTTGATCATCTCAACGCCTCAAACAGGACTCCCATCCTGATTGGTGACTGTAACACAATTGAAAATCAGCACGCTGACATCGGCACCCATGACCATACCACGACACTTTCATATGCAGTATCATATATGGATGGTGATGTTTTTGATGAAGGAGACTTTTGGCAATTGACAAATTCTGCACGTAGAAAAATCATTCGAAGGATCACAGAATCAGGCGAGGGCAAAAGATGATGAAAAGTCATGCTCAACAGAATTCGTCCATATATCGCCCAGAGCATTGCTGTCTGATGTGAGCAACAATACATGGCTATCGAAATGTGCTGTTATGTACTTATCCTTGCGATACTCCCAGTAACTGTGACAATGCTTTTGAAAGATTAATTCTTTGAAAAGGAAACGACTCGCTCTTAGGCGCTGATAGCCGAAACTATCCAACCAAGCAGGCATGATAAATATAAATGACAAGTGAACTCCCTGGTCAATCGCATTATTGAGATAGTGAATCAATATCTGAGACGTTCTGACAAAAATGCTCTCAATGAATGGTGGATTCGCCTCATAAATCCCTCCTTCACGGAAGTCATTCCAACTAGATTGGAAAAAATCACCACGTGATCCGAACAATGTGTCATTGTCCGGGAACAAGCTGTAATAATTGTCCAGATGATGATTGAGTGGTGATGCAAACAACTCCGTTCTAACCCCAAGTTGTTCTCTCAAAAGTTTAAATGTTGCTGGTGGCAATGACCATTGATAGCTCAGGCCATCCAACAAGAAATAGTGATTGAGCATCTTCCATAGATCAAAATATGGATAATTGCCTGTGTATTTTTTCAGCAACGAACAGAATTGAGAGCGGACAATCGTGTGATGTATCCCACGATATTCTACGGAGTATGTATCCATGTGTTTTATGATCCGTGTGGGGGCATGGTATATACCATGATCAATGGAGTGTTCGGGGTTATTATTACCCTCTGTGACCTTGATACCGCCATCAAGCTTCACGGGAATGATCTCCTCTAGCCCAGGTGGAGGGGTTGAGACACCAATCTCAGTCTCTAATGTTCCCAGTCCCGCCAAGCGATAATAGTTGAACCTATGTTGCCATCGTTGACATTGTTGAATAAAATTAGAGTAAAATCGAATTGCATCCTGTTCATGACAACCTTTTTCAATCAAAAGACTCACAGTCTTGTTATCTAGATGTAGACCTTCGGTGGGTAGGAAAGGATCCACTTGTCGCGTATTAATCCTGTTTACAATGACCCAATTGGCCCACACCTTACCAGCTTCATAGCTTGGGTCGACACCAGAATACTTTAAAAAATTCTTCTTGAGGGTTCTCAGTGTAGTAAAACGCAGATATTCATATTCCAGGTGGGATGAAATCTGAGGTGAGTGAGGTAAAATTCCAGCATTGGATCCAAGGTGGGTGACACATCTGGGTGACTCCGATCCCATTGGAGCCATTCCCTGTATTGCATCCGGTTTCATTTCATGTTCAGGTACATTTGGTTCTCTAGATACAAGTGCTTTGTCAGTTCCGGTTATCAAATCCATTGTGTAGAACAATGTGGTAATCACGACAAGGAGTGATTCAATTTCTCGATCCAATATCTCTTGAGAAAAAGATATATGAAATAATAAATAGAAAAACATATTTATTATTTATCAGTGGAAACATGTCAGTCTTCGCAATAGACCACAAAAAGAAAAGAAAGACAGGTAGAAAGACCGGTGCTTTCCGTCATTACCAGAATATGGCCATCGAAGGCGGCGGTGTCCTGGGAATTGCCTATCTGGGTGCTCTGAAAGAACTGTTTGCAGATGGTAGCATTGATGCATTTGATTGTTTTGCCGGCAGCTCTGCTGGTAGTTTAATTGCAATACTGCTTGCATGTGGCGCAGATTATGACTTCATGTACAACACCATCTGGGATTTCGATATCTCCAAGCTGAAAGATCGGACATGGTTTGGAGAGGATATAATTCGATTTGTCAGCAAGTTTGGCTTCTACAAAGGTGATCGATTAATGCAATTCATCGAGGATACACTATTCAGGCTCATTGGTATTAGAAACCCTACTTTTTCTCAGATTATGAGTCTGACAGGCAATAAGCTGGTTATAACTGGTGCCAATGTGAGCAGGAACACAGTGGAATATTTCACACCGGGTACTCACCCAGATATGTCAGCAGCCCTGGCAGTCCGCATCAGCTGTTCGATTCCATATTTCTTCAAGCCAGTGAAATTGGAAGGGGACTATTATGTTGATGGTGGTGTTCTGGACAACTATCCTATCCATTTCTTTGACCGCAATGAATGTTTCGCAAACACTCGCACTCTGGGACTGAAACTTATTTCGAATGAAGATCTCAAAGCTGAATCTGGTCTCATAGATCCAATAAGAAATATCAAAGACTTTACTGCGAGCCTTATCAACTGTATGCACAATCAAGCTCAGAAGGTTCATGTCAAAAAGGGTGACTGGGATCGCACAGTGTGCATCCACACAGGAGACCTGAGCTATATTGATTTCGATATAACCATGGATGAGAAGCGGACCCTGATGGAAGCCGGCAAGAGAGCTATCTATCAATATATTGTCAGACGTAATTCGGTCAAGCCTGATCTCATCACCGATATCAAAATGTACAACCTACTGAAACAAGATGCAAAAAGACAGGAGAAAGGGAAAAAGATGAAAGTAAGAGTCCGTGTCAAGAAAAGACGCACATAGTACATCATCCACGTGATTTGACAGCACTGCATCTGGCGAAATTCCCAGAGACGGGAGAATATTTGTCCGTCTCTGTACGATCCACAACTGCGATGGCTCCAAACTCCTTCTTATCTAGTATAATCTTGCCAGTTGGCAGAATTTGTCCTCTCTCCTGGCCATTACGAGCATCAATAATACGTCCATCATCCATGAGAATAGCTCTCGTATTGTCATCACCTGGCAATGAAATGTGTATCTGACTAGGCATTTTCTTTCTCTCAGGTGGACCAGTAAAACTAGTCGATTTTGGAGGCGCATTTTTCTCCTGCAATGCTTGTAAAGGCGTGCGGTATCTGGTCGCGGCAACTGGGATTGGAATTTTCGGCTGTGGTGCTGGGGCTGGAGCAGGCGCAGCCAATGCTTTCTTGAGCCGACCTATCTCTGTATCATCTTGTTGTTTCTGTTGCAGAGCAACATTTATTTTGATCGGTAGAGATGAAGCTTCTCCGCCATCCGGTTTAACCTGATCGGATGGATAAGCTCCACCAGCCCTTCTCTGCATCTTTGCAGGTGCCTTTCGCCGTTTGTTGGGTCCGCTGTATGGATCTATGACGACTGGAGCGACACACTTGGCTGGAGCTCCAACCAAGGCCGGAGCAGTTGGGTCTGTAGCAGTATGACCAGCAGCCCCTGGTGTTTTCTTGACAGTGGGACGCATTTTCTTGATGCATTTCACCTTGGCCCTGCGTTTCGAGGGAGCATCATATGCATCTGGCATCTGAGTTTCTAGCTTGATTTGCTGATAATTCTCAGGAGCTAGAAGACTCTTGATCTCATTCAAGTAATCCTCGACTAGCAATTGATAGTTTGGGGCTGCCTTGACATGTTCCTCTGTGAACAGGCTGTCTAATAGCTCCAACACATTGGGGATTACTTCTCCAATGGTATCATGGAATTCCTTGTACTGCTCATACTCTTGGCACAGTTTGTCATAGTTTTTGCGGAAGGTTTGTAGGATAGACCCAGACATGGTGGTGGTGGAGATTGATTACTGATCAGCAAAACACAAATTCTTTCATTCAAATTTGTGGACAACATATAGTCGGTTTCAATGACATTGGTCCAAAATGTTTGTGAATTTTCATGTCTCAGTTACTGTAATTGCATTACTATTAGCTAAGTCTCAGGCACCCAAGTCTTTCGAATCAGGAACTATTAACCTACCTCTTGTACAGCTACCGTTACTGTAGC
>Ga0180432_10001647_pt1 | contig 34895 bp, 26 predicted proteins | sample SS_ome_10_FD_132414 | JGI IMG/M metagenome (GOLD analysis project Ga0180432, IMG submission 132414) | Hypersaline lake sediment archaeal communities from the Salton Sea, California, USA - SS_1_MS_2 metaG | ecosystem: Environmental > Aquatic > Non-marine Saline and Alkaline > Hypersaline >... | reverse complement strand
GCCATGCCAGAAAGCTTCAGCGTTTTGCCATAAAGCGGGTGCGTGGGGTCGACGACAGTCACGAGGCCTTCGCATGCCTCAGTGACAAGAGGGGCATTGCGTTGGGCGAGGTTTGACGCACCTCCAGTTCCCAGTATGAAGGTGCGTCAAGACGCACCCTACGCGGAAGGATTCGTAGGGTGGGTCGTTTCGACCCACCTGCTTGGTGGGTCCAGAGGACCCACCCTACTTGTTTGACCGGGACGTGGGGTGCGCTGGCGGAGAAGCCGCCAGTGAAGTACCCAGGCGGGGGTGGGCTTTCGGATCGGCCGCAGCGGCCGCACTTGTCCGAAGGAGCATCCGGATGGCGACGGACCCACGCCACGGATCAGCGCGAGCCTTCACGCTGATCGAGCTGCTGGTCGTCGTGTCCATCATCGCGATGCTCATCGCCATCCTGTTGCCGTCGTTGAACAAGGCCCGGGCCCAGGCGCGGACGACGCTGTGCGCGACACGGATCGGCCAGTTGACCAAGTGCCTGTTCCTCTACGCCGAGGACTTCGAGGAGCGATTCCCTTTCCACATCGTCTACGGACTCACGCCCGCATGGGGCGGCGGAGGCTACGGCGGGGTGGACGAACTGGACCCGAACGAGGACTGGATCGCCAGCAAGGAAGACATGCCCGACATCTTCTTCAGCGACCAGGAGGACTGGGACGACCTCGGCGTGGATTGTCCTGGCAGCGGCTCGCTGTTCCCGTACACGCGCTACGCCGAGATGTACGCCTGTCCGGACTTCGTTCGCCGCACGCACAACGGAGTGAGTGCGATAGACTTCTTCCACACCACGATGGGAGACCAGCGCGTCTTCAACTACACGCGCGGACCGTGGTGCCGCAAGCCCGTGTTCCAGCTCCCACCCGACATCGAGATCGAGTTCAGCGGGCCGATCATGACCGCCAGCAAGGTCTACGCACCGGCGACGTCCTTCTTCTTGCTGGACGAAGCCTGGTACGCCAGTGTTGGGCGAGCGCGTACGGCCCCAGCCGGGTTGTACCTTGCGGCCGATCCGGTCTGGGACATTTGTAGTAGCCAGGGCATCTACCACGGCGCCCCCATCCTAGGAGACGTCTGGTTCAAGTTCAGAACCCCTCAGTACCAACCGAACATGGGGGTCAAACGCGGGAGTGTGTCCTACTACGACGGACACGTGGATCTCCAAAGAGACCCCTGCCCGCAGGTCGACTCCAATACCGCGCGGCCCGACATCTTTGTCATGTTCTTTTCAGGCAGCTCTGCTATGTTGCGCATGATTGAGCGGGTCGCCTATTCGCTCCTGGGTCAAACCATCGAATTGTAGATTCGTAGGGAGCGTTGTCTCGACCCACCCTATTGCGCGGAGGTGGATGACAACCATGATTCTCGTTTCGGTTGCCCTCGTCATCGGTTCGGGATCAGCGACCATGTCTGCAGCAGGCGCGGATGCTTCGGGGCCGTTTGCGGTCGAACGTGGCGTGCGGGAGTTGTTCCTGGACGACGTGGGCATTGCCGAGATGACGGGGCTGACCCGCGTGCTCCATCGGCCGCGTCGGCATCCGAAGAACCCGCTGCTCGTGCCGGATACGCCCTGGGAGGATCGCTGCCAGGTCTATGGGACGGCCTACTACGACGCGACCGCGAAGCGGTTCAAGCTGTGGTACCTGACGCTCCCGCGGGATCGCGGGCTCAAGCCGCTGAAGCTCGGGACGCATGAACGGGCCCCGCACACGACGCTGGCCGCCTACGCCGAGTCGAAGGACGGCATCGCGTGGATCAAGCCCAAGCTCGGCATCTTCCCCTACGACGGTGATCGGCAGAACAACCTGCTGGGCATCGGGCACTTCAACTGCGAGGGCATCTCCGTCCTGCACGAGCCCAACGACCCCGACCCGAATCGCCGATGGAAGGCCGTCTACTGGGACCACGGCTCGGGCGGCTGGGAGTTGCGCAACGGCGGACCGTACTGCAAGGGCGGCCCCGAGGACGGGTTCCACGTGGCGTTCTCGGCCGACGGGATCCACTGGAAGCCCTATGGGGGCAATCCCGTCCTTTCGGTCTACTGCGATACGAACCAGAACGTCGTCTACGACGCTCGGCTGAAGAAGTACGTCGCGTTCAGCCGGTTCGGCTTCGGCCGACGGCTGGCCCGCACGGAGAGCAAGGACTTCCTGCACTGGTCGAAACCCAAGCTGGTCCTGCAGTGCGACGAACGGGACGGCCCGGCGACGCAGATCTACGGCGCCGGCGTGGACATCTACGAGGGCGTCTACCTGGCGATGATCTGGATCTACCGCGAGGGCGGGGACGGCAAGATCGACACGCAGTTGGCCACCAGCCGCGACGGCATCCACTGGACCCGTGTCGCGGACCGCGCGACCTGGCTCGCGCTGGGCAAGGACGACAGCTGGGAGGGCGGGATGGCCCGCAGCGTCGAGCGGATCATCCGCCGCGGCGACGAGCTGTACATCTTCTACTGCGGCGTCCACGGCGCCCACACTGGTCCGAAGCGCCACAAGATCGTCCGCAAGCACCCGACCTGCACGGGGCTGGTCATCCAACGGCGCGACGGGTTCGTCTCGCTCCGGGCCGGCTCACAGGAGGGCCACGTCCTGACGCAGCCCTTCGCCTTGCCCGAAGGCGCGTTGCACCTGAACGCCGACGCCAAGCGCGGCAGGATCACGATTGCGCTCTGCGATGCCGACGGCAAGCCCATCACTGGACTGGGCGCGTCCGACCCCGTCACAGGAGACGTCCTTGACGCCCCCGTCCGCTGGTCGAAGGCCATTCCCACCGCGCTTCGCGGTCGGCCGATTCGATTCCGCATCACGCTGCAGAATGCCGATATCTATGGCTACGGGTGGGAGTGACGGCCAGCGGACGGATGTGCTGTGAAGCCCTTCGAGTGATATTGTCTTCCGCCCGCCTCGGCCATACACTCGGGAAAGAGGCGATTAGCCAGAACGGGCAGCCTTTCTGCGTCGTATCAGGTAGGGAGGCGGCCGCTCATCGACAGATCTCCTTCATCATCGGAGGCGCTCCGATAACATGACGACATCTCGCGTTGCCATTCTCCAGACCCGCCCCGAGACGGTCTTGGCGGACTACCATCGGCTCATGAATCTCGCGGACTACCGGCAGGTTATCGATCCGGCCTTGGAGACCGCGCTGAAGATCAACATCACCTGGCACTACTTCTTCCCCGCCTGCTCGACCGTGCCGTGGCAGCTGGAGGGCGTGATCGCGGCCATGCTCCGCGACGGCACGCCGCCCGATCGGATGCACGCCTGTCACAATCGCACGGTGGTCGTCAGCGCCAAGCGGGGTGAACGAGCCAATAAGCATCTGCCCGTGGTCGAGAAGTATGGCCTCGAGAACGTTCACCTCTACGAAGATCCCGAGTGGATCAACATCCGCGACGCCGTCGGCGACCTGACCAAGGAATTCCTCGCCCTCAACGAGGTCTACCCGAAGGGGTTCAGCATCCCCAAGCGGTTCATCGGCGAGAACATCATCCACCTGCCGACCGTCAAGACGCACGTCTTTACGACGATGACGGGGGCGATGAAGAACGCCTTCGGCGGCCTGCTCAACGAGCGGCGTCATTGGACGCACCCGGTCATCCACGAGACGTTGGTCGACCTGCTGATGATCCAGAAGAAGATCCACCCGGGTGTCTTCGCGGTGATGGACGGCACGTTCGCCGGTGACGGTCCCGGGCCGCGGTGCATGATTCCCTACGTCAAGAACGTTATCCTCGCTTCCGCCGATCAGGTTGCCATCGACGCCGTGTCGGCCAGCTTGATGGGCTTCGACCCGATGGACATCAAGTTCATCCGCATCGCACACGAGATGGGGCTGGGCTGCGGCAAGGTGGACGACATCGAGATCGTCGGTCAGCCGGAGCTGGCCGAGCGGAACTGGGGCTTCGTCGGCCCCTACGAGAAGATGACCTTCGCCAGCCGGATGCAGCACCGTATCTACTGGGGGTGGCTGAAGCGGCCGCTGGAGTGGTCGCTCAAGACCTGGCTGGCCCCGTGGAGCTACCTGGCCAGCGTTGCCTACCACGACTGGTTCTGGATGCCGTTCAGGGGCAAGTCAGCCGTCGAGCAGGCCCTGGCTTCGCCCTGGGGGCAGTTGTTCCAGAATTACGAACTGCTCCAGCCCGACGAGTCCGGCTGGCCCAATCTCGAACCTGTCGCGAGCCTCAGCGCGTAGGGCCGATCCCTCCTACTTGTCCGCCACGACCCAGAGCCAGTACGGCTCCTCTGCCGGCGTGAAGACGTGGCCCTCCATCGTCCTGATCTGAATCCGCCTGAAGCCGGCGACTTCCAGGATCCTCATCTTGTCCGCGAGCGTTCGCGCCCCGCCCGAATCAGACCTCTCCTCGATCACGCCTCTGTCCGGATCGATCGTGATCCAGACGTCCTCGTGTTCCCCTGTCTGCTGGTTGGTCTCGTGTCGCTCCAGATGGAAGACCCCGTCTTCCTCCCGCCAGGTGCGCCAATCACTCGCGAGGGACTTCATCTTCGGATGGTCGGGGTTCCTGACGTCAAACACGAAACACCCGCCGCTGCGCAGACACCCGAATGCGCTGCGGACGAGGTCGTCGTCAAAGAACGCCCCCTCAATCCAGGTGACCAGATCGAATTCCTCTCGCCAGGTCAACGTCCTGATGTCCTGGACATGCAGCTCGAGATCGACGCCCTCCCTGTCGGCGAGCTGCCGTGCCTTGTCGACGAACGTCTGCGAGAGATCCACGCCTGTGACCTTGTGGCCCTGTCTTGCCCAGTAAACGGCGTGCGTTCCCAGGCCGCAGGCAAGATCCAGCACCCTTAGCGGGTCGCCGGGCTTGACGATGCTGAGCACCGACTCGGCTTCACGGATCTGCGTCTCTGCATCGTGGAACCCCCAGTTCACGTAGTCAGAATCGAAGTCCGCCTCGCCATACCGACACATCCTACAGGTGATTCGCTTCACCAGTGAGGCTCCTCCGCGCACACGAGTAGAGACGTCACGCGAAAAAGGGAAGTTAGGAGCGGGCGCCCCTACCCGCTAGGTACCTGTCTGAGCGGATGCGGGCTTGTCTGGCGCCACGTCAGCGTCCAGGCCGGTCGGCGGGGCCAGCTCTCTCGTCTCCAGCAGCGAGCCCACGTGCTCGCGCAAGATGTCCTGGATGCGGTCGGGTTTCTTGTGGGCGTCGACGGTGATGAAGCCGAAATCCTCAGCCATCTTGTCGAACTGGCGGATGATGAGAGATTGGTACCGCTTGAAGCTGTCATACAGGTCGGCGCCGAGGTTCAGGTCCATCCCCGATTCCCAGTAATTCATCCGGTCGCAGGCCAGGGTTCGGCGGATCAGGGCCGGGACGCTCAGGCGAAGGTAGAACACCAGGTCGGGCACGACCGCGAAGCCGAACAGGTCTCGCACGTAGTCGGGCTGGACGCCCCGGACCACCGCCCGCGCAAAGGCAGTATAGACGTACCGGTCGGCCAGGACGATGAATCCGTTCCGCAGGGCGGGCAGGATCTGGTACTCCTGCCGGTCCGCGAAATCGGTGGCGTACATCAGCGTATGCGTGATCCGGGTGAGGGTATGGCCCTTCTTGGCCTCGGTCAGGGCGCCACCGATGAGCTTGCTGCGCGTCCAGCCCGTCTCGATCACGCCGTACCCCTGGACCTCGAGCCACTCGCGGAGGAGATTGACCTGTGTGGTTCGGCCGACCCCGTCGGTGCCTTCGATGACGATCAACAGCCCCCGCCAGGGGCCGCTGGGCAAGTAGGGCAGGCCCTCGCCGAAGAACTGCCTGTGTTGGTCCGGTGATTCGTTCATATCGCTATCGCCCGCGGTTTCTTGTACTCGGCCAAGACCTTCGTGATGGCCTCACGCACCACCGTCTGTTGCGCGGTGATGCTCCGGGACGCATCGACCACGGTCAGGCCGTACTCGTCTACCATCGACGCATACTGTCGAAGAATCCTCCCCTGGAAGATACTGAAGCTCTCGACCGTGTCGTTCGACAGGCCCATGTCCATGCCGGCCTCGTAGGTCTTGATGGCCGCCCGGCTGTTGACGATTCGGTCGATGGCGGTGTCGATCGGGACCTTGAAGTAGAAGGCAAGGTCGGGTCGGACCGCGAAGCTGTACGCCTTGCGGACCCACCGCGGATCACACCCCCGGACCACGTCCCGGCCGAACGCCGTGAAGACGTATCGATCCGCCAGCACGATCATCCCCGCCTTCAACGGCGGGATGATGTGGTACACCAACCGATGGGCGAAATCCGTGGCGTGCAGCAGGCAGAACGTCGTCGGCGTCAACACCATCTTCTTCTTGCCCTTCTTGGTTACCGCCTTGACCAGATCGGCGGAGTTCCATTCGGTGAAGAAGACCGTGTAGCCCATCGATTCCAGCCACCGGTGCGCCAACTGCAGCTGCGTGCTCTTGCCGCTGCCGTCGATGCCTTCCACGACGATCAGCTTGCCTGGATACGGGTGAGGCTGGTCCAGCGTGGTTTCGTTGCCTTGATCTACCATGACACACTTCCTGCTCCGGGCTCCTGGCGCCCAATCGTGAATAGTACCGCGCGGCCGAGGACCATTTCCAGCAGTTTCTTCTTGCGACCGGCGGCCCAGAGCTCCACCTCGATATCGTCAAACCGGGGCTCGAGGATGAGTTGCACCGTTCTCTCGTCGCATCGAACCTCTACGTCCTGTACGGCGGACCGGTGCGACCGATCCAGCCCGTCGGCCACGCGGAGGACGGCCGCCAAGTTCGTGACTGTCTGGCGGTCCATCGCGTTCAATTGAGCGAAGGCCTGATGCTTGAGTTTCGGCCTTGCCTTGCGATGGTAGCGGGCCACCAGAGCGATCTGCTCCACCTGATCGGCCGTGAACCCGCTCAGCCCGTTGGCCTTGATCAGTTCGTAAGAGCGCAGATGATGCTTGCTTTGGCCGAAGTGCCAGCCGATGTCGTGCAACAGCGCAGCGCAATTGAGCACCAGTCGGGCGTCGTTGCCCAGCACCAGTTCGTGCACCAACTGTGAAGCCATCCGGTCGGCCAGCCGGCGGACTTGCCGGGCGTGCGCCTGCGGGAAATCGTAGTCGGCCATCAGCCGTTCCACGCTTCCCCGGCGAAGGTCGTTCAGCCCGACGGCCCCGACTGCCTCCTGATGCGACATCAACGGGGCTCCGCTCACCGATGCTCCCACAGGGTCCCTTCCGAACCGCGTATCCGATAGGATACTTCACGGCGCCCGTTGACTCAATGAAGGGGCACCCGGGCGGGGAAGATGGTATAGTAACCGCGGTGGTATCGAGCGGCCCTTCGTTGCCATCCGCGTAGGCGAGGGATTGCTTCGTGATCGACCCGCAGGAGATGGAGGCCGACCCCACACAAGCCGACCGCGGCGTCCTGGCATGCGCCGAGCGGCGCGCCGCGCTCTTCTTCAAGCTGCTGGATCAATTGCGGGACGACGACGACATCGAGCTGGTCCACGACATCCGGGTGGCGTCGCGGCGGCTCGCAGAGGGATTGGCCGTGATGAAGGCGGTCATCGATGGCGATGGCCTCGCGACGTTCCTGATCTGGCTGCGCCAGGCCAGGAGCCTGCTCGCCCCGGTTCGGGATCCGGACGTGATGCGTCAGCTCCTCGACGACTTGATCAAGGCCAAGCCTGCGCTCGGCAAACGTCGGTTCAGTGCGGCCTTTGCCGACGTGCTTCGACTTCAGCGCCAGTACCAACTGGTTGACGCCCGGTTCCAGCTGGCGCCGGTCGAGGTCCTGGCGCGCCGCGAGGAATTGGCCGAGGTCCTGGCGGAAGGCCTCGACCGCGCGGGGGGGGCCGAAACGGTCGAAGAGGCCGCGGGCCGCCAGTTGCTGCGTCGCGTCGTCCGCAGGAGACGGGCGTTCCGTCGATTGGCCCGTCGGGCAGCCAAGTCGGGGCGTCCTCGGCGGCTTCACGCCGCCCGGATCGCCGGCAAGAAGATCCGGTACGCCTTGGAACTCGCGCATGACGCGCGGCTTCTCGACGCAGCGCAGGAGGTCAAGGCGTTGCGCGGTCTGCAAGACCGGCTCGGCGATCTGAATGACCTGAACGTGATGAAGGCTCAGATCAAGGCGTTCGCCGAGCGCGCCGGGGCCGACGAACGGGTGGGGATGGACCGGGTCATCGCTCAGGTCGCGCGCCGCCAGCGGCGTCTGGTCAAGGACTTCGTTAAGGAGTGGCCGTTGGTCCGCCGTCGGCTGCGGAAGGCTAAGGCTCGTCCAATCACGGTCTAGAGGGCGCGTTACCATGCCCGTCCGCGCGTGGATCTCCCTGATTCTCGGCCTGGTCCTGTTCGCGGGGACCGTTCTGTGGTCCACGCGACGGATCGACCTGCCCTGGCCGTTCACGATCCTCCGGGCCGTTCCCGACGACGACCGGTTGGCCTTCGACGGCCTCATCCACGCTTCGCCCGGTCAGGACCGGGCACGCGAATTCAGGGACTTGCTGCTGGAGTCCATCTGGCGGGACCGGCTGATCACCATCACGGTTCACGTGGCCTTGTGCGACAACAGCAGGTGCAAGGTCGACGATCCCAACCTGGGGATGGGCAGGAAACCGGCCAAGAACCTCTACTGGGGCGCTCGCTACGGCGTGTGGCGGTTCTTCCACGATCAGCCCGAGTGGGAACAGGTCCACGCAGACAACCTGAAATCCGATCCCTACGTCCTACGTCGCGCGGTTTTCTTGCGGGATGTCCTGCCGACGTCGGCCTGGCAGCAGCGCGGGGTCACCGAGCGATTCGAGGTCTGCCTGATGGCGGTTGCCTGGGAAGGACCCGCGGCTGGCGAGGCGATCCGCGCCACACTGATGGACGCTCTCGACCTGAGGCCGCCCAAGAAGGTCCGTATCGGCAGCCGATCGGTCCTGTTCGGCTCCGGGAGCGACCTGGTCGGGTATGTGGGGTACAACGCTGCCAAGGACGATTCGAGCATCCTGCCGGACCCGGCGGAGGTCCTCCCGAAACGCAAGCCGCGCGGCGTCTTCTTCATCACACCCTCCAGCATGGAGAGCATCGGCGGACCGGTTCAGCGATTGGGGCTTCATCCCATCCTGCTGACCACTGACACGCTGACGCCCGAAGGCTACGTCTTGCACGGGTTGACCGAGGCGTTGGCCGCCGGTCAGATCGAGACCGGGTTCGCCGCCAAGGCGGCCCAGGCGTACGCCCAATATAAGAGGATTAACCCTGAAGATGCTGCAAGATTGTTCGTCCCCTGAGGCGTCGCGGGCAACGGGGCTTGCTTTCGCCGCCGATGCGCTTTAATCTGTCGAGCTGTACCAGGGACGGGAGTTTCGATACGGTTCGCGTGCGTCGGACTCTGGGGGTGGCGCGGGACGTTCAGCATGCCGAGCAGCTAGCCCCCCGTAGCGTGAAGGTGGCTCTATGGAACGTCAGATTCGTAAAAGAGATGATGCGTGTGTCCGTCCCGGCGAGTTCAGACGCATCACCGACCATATCAGGCAGAACTACGACTGCAGCGAGATCCCCGTGGGCGTCTTTTACGCCTTCGATTATCGCACGCGCGTGGGACCGTATGCCTACATCGACCGACGGCTCCCGCCGGCAGGGGCGACCCAGGTGGGCGGAGCCCTGTACGATGCAGGCTTCACGCGGACCCGGATTGTCCTGCAGCCGTGGTCTCCCAACGTCAGGCCCAGTCGCTGCGCCATCGACGGCCGGCCGCTTCAGATGGTGCTGGTCTCGGCCATGCAGATCCACAGCGAGCCGGCGTATCGGCTGGTAGCGGATGCGTGCCGGTTGGGCGACAATCGGCCCTTCATCGTCGTGGGCGGCCCCAAGGCCGCCTACGAGCCGTGGGACTTCTTCGACCCGAGCGGCGGGTCCAGTGCTGATGTCGCCGTGACCGGTGAGGTGTTCGTCTTCATAGAGCTGCTGGATCGCATCCTGGAGCACAAGGCCAACACCGAGACGGTCCGCGCCGCTTTTCACCGGCTGCGGACCGCGGGTCTGCTGGCGGACATTCCTGGACTGGTCTACCGCGGGGAGGGCGAGTTGGATGGCCATCCGCATTTGGTCGCCACCGAAGTTCCCCGCGTGGTCAGGAACTTGGATGAGTTTCCTCATCCGGGGGTGGCCTTGCGGATCCTGGAACCCCCGCATCGGCGGCACGAGTTGGCCACCAACCCGCTTCCTCGACAGAAGGTCCGACGCTACGCTCGGGTAGCGCCGTTGCTGACCACGCAGGGTTGCCGATTCAACTGCCCCTACTGCCCGATACCGGCCTACAACCACCGACAGTTTCGCACCAAGAGCCCCGACCGGATCCGCCAGGAGATCAGCGACCTGGCCGAGGACTTCGGTATCTCCACGTTCTTCGGCGCTGACGACAACTTCTTCAACCGCCGCCAAAACGTCGAGGACATTTGCAGTGAGATGGCCCGGGGCCGCGTCAACGGCCGGAAGTTCCGAGACACTATCTTCTTCGGTACTGAAGCTACGCTCGCCGACGTCTATCGCCACCGCGACCTGCTCGACCTCTGTCGCGAGGGCGGCTTCCGGGCGCTGTGGTTCGGCGTCGAGGACCTGACCGCGGGGTTGGTCAAGAAGGGCCAATCCGCCGAGAAAGTCGAGCAGCTCTTTCCCCTCTTGCGGCAGAAGGGCATCTTCCCCATGCCCATGCTGATGTACCACGATGACCAACGCCTGTACGCCGGCAATCGACTCGGCGGCGTGCTGGACCAGGTCCGCTTCCTCGCCAAGCACGGCGCCGCCAGCATCCAGGTGACCTCCCTCATGCCGATGGTGGGCAGCAAGCTCTACGAGGTCCTCTTCGACCAGGGCATCGTCGTCAGCCAGGTCGGCAGTCAGAAGGTGGCCGACTACCTCTACGACGGAAACCACATCATTGCCTCGAGGCACGGGTCCCCGTTCCAGCGTCAGGTTGACATGTTCTTCGCGTACCTGGCCTTCTACAACCCCATCAACTTCCTCAAGAAGCTTCCGCGACTGGGCGACGAGACGTATCGGTTGGAGGCTTTGTTCCAGATTACCGGCATGGTCACCATCTTCAAGTCGTTCCTTCGAACCCTGGGCTGGCTGAACCGGCTCTGGTGGGGGCCCATACGGACCTATCAGCAAGTCCCCCGTTCGCGTTGGCGCATCGTTCCTGCCCGTCTGCCGGGCGCGCAGGCGCCGCATACACTCCAACCGGCCTGATCGGCCAAGACACGTTTCATCATCGCCTCGGCGTTGTCGGGTTTGGGGACGAGGGGACTCTGGGGTGATCAGTCCAGGACGGCTTCCAGCATCGTGGGGCTGACGATCGTCCGCAGCTTCTTGAGCGCGCGTTTCTCGAGCTGACGGGCCCGTTCCTTGGACACGCCGAAAAGCCGGCCGATCTGTTCGAGAGTTTGGACCTTGCCGTCGGGCGTCAGGCCGTAGTGGCGCGAGACGATGAGTCGCTCCCGCGTCGGCAGCTTGCTGAGAACCTCCTGCAAGGCCTCCCGGATCCCCTCCAAGCGGCGGTCGACGCTGGCGACTTGGTTGGTCGGATCTGGCTCGGCATCGAGCCGTTCTTCGTGGCCGGTCTGGTATCGAGATAGCTGGCCGCGCTCCTCGGGGATCGAGCGGGCGTAGTTCTTCATGATGGCCCAGCTCGCGTAGGTGCTGAACTTGTTGCCCCGCATGTAGTCGTACTTCTCGACCGCCTTCATCAGCGAGAGGTTTCCATCGCTGATGAGCGAGAACAGGTCCTCGCTTTGGCGGACGTGCTTCTTGGCGATGCTGACAACCAGGCGGAGGTTGGACTGGGTGAGCCAGTTCTTGTGCTCGTCGGCTTGCTGGAGAAGAGACTCCATCTCTTTAAGATCGGCGCTTCGGGGGCGCCGAGGATCGATCGTCTTGGCCAGCCGGGCGGCCTTGAACTTCAGGTAGTTGTACCTTCGGAACAGATCGTGTTCCTGTTGCCGCTGGAGCAGGGGAAGATCGTAGAGCTCCTTGAGGTAAGCCGGCAGGTCTCCGGACGGCCGCTTCGCCCTGCGGCCCCCCGTCGTCGCTTGCGGCGAACCATTCTCCAAGATCAACGCGTCGGCATCTGGCCGCTCGAATTCTTCGCTGTGGATGTACTCGATGTTACGGCTGAGAAGCTCCTTGGCGCGGATCCCCGAGATGATCCGATAGATGTTTGACGCTGTCCGTCCGAAGCGGCGGGCCAGATCCGGCACCGAATCGCCGCTGCGATAGCACCGGTAGATCTTCAGATGGTCGTCGCTTCCCAGCGGTTCGGGCTGCCGACCGAACAACCGATCGTCGGGATGCTCCTGGTCATGTCGGCGAAGGACGTAGCGAACCGTCTCGGTCGACCGGGACAGCCTGCGGGCGACCCGCTCGGCCACGGCGCTGACTTTCGTCGCCCCCGCGTCGACCAACTTGCGAGCCTTGGCCACGATCTCCCGCCGCTCCTCGTCCGTCAGCTTGCTGAAGGAGGTCGCTCGCCGGACCAGTCTGGGGTTCTTGCGGACGAACCGCCGGACGGCACGCTCCGGGAAGACCATCCGACGCCGACCGTCATCCGCGAGCGCCCGATACGAGACCAATCCCCGGCGACGCCAGCGGTTGATGGTCTTCGGCGAGATCCGGAACCGCTCGCCCAGTTGGTCGACCGTCCAGCAGACTTGGCCCAACCGTGCAGCCTGCAACTCGACCGACGCGCTGAGGTCATCCACCAGCTGCACCAAGTCCGGAATCAGACAACGGCCGGCCAGGTGATTGTCGGTCTCCAGCGGCTGACGCCGCCGGAACTGCGTGACGTGGAACAGAACCAGGTCGTAGGGATAGCTTCTTCCTGGGTCAATGAGGTCAATTAGGTATTCGGCTCCATAAATCTGCTGAAGCCTGAGGCGGGGGGGCGACATGAGCAGCTGCCGCGACAGCTGGGCGATCATCTCGAGGGTGTATCCTGCCACCTCTCGGGCCTCCTCAGCAGACAGGCCGTTCGGGCATATGGCTGGGATTGCGATCCCCTGATTCCCGGTCAACTGGCACGACAGCAGCAGACCGGCACAGGGCCACCCGAATCCGCCTTCCCTGGATCCCGCCGCCCAAGGAACGTCCCCATATTCGTCATCGGTGCCCTCGGTCAAGGGCCTCATCTCGAGGCGTCCCATCAGGCATCGCCTGCAATAGGTGCCTACGCCACAGGGACTTCCTATTACATTATTCCTATCGGCCAAGGGCCGGTCAATGGCCAAGTCGAAGGGATTCCAATTGACCGAGTGTCCGTTTGTTCCCCAGCTTGGCCTCACTAGGCCCCCCAGACACTCCCACCGCGCGACCCAGGCAAGCGGACCCGGCATGTGGACCTGCCCGCGTGTCTCCTCACGGTGATCTGGGCGGAAACTCAGGCGGCGCGGCGACAATGGGTCCCAAACCGGCTCTTGCAGCTCTGTCCCGGATGGGATCAGCGTCCGAAGCGCTGATTGGAACCCACGCGTACTCACAATATCGCCTTCCCTTGCTCCTAGAGATGAACGCTTCTGTAGGAGATTCCCACTGCGATGGTCAGATCTGTCGGTGTTTGCGTAAAAGTTCTCGGGCGGTCCGAAAATCTTCGGGGAGGGGGGCTTGGAGTGTCATCGGTTGCTCGCGGATGGGATGGAGGAAACCGATTCTGTGGGCGTGCAGGGCCTGACGCGAGATGATGGCCTGTTCGGAATCACCTGGCTTGCCGGTTAGCTGGGCCTCCGTGATCAGATGCCCCCCGTACATGGGGTCGCCCACCATGGGATGGCCGATGTGGCTCATGTGGACGCGGAGTTGGTGGGTCCGGCCGGTCTTGGGAGACAGCCGGACCAGCGTGAAACCCGTGAATCGCTCGACGACTTCGTAGCGGGTGATGGCTTCGCTGCTTCGCTTCGGGTCGTCCCGCGGGTCCGGGACAACGTACTTGTCTCTGATCCTCGGGTGATTGGTGATCGGCGCCTCGATGACGTCGCCGTCGAGCTGAAGCTCGCCTTCGACGATGGCCAGGTACTCCTTCTGCAGCGTTCGACGTTCGAACTGCAGCGCGAGCCGCCAGTGGGCCTCGTCCGTCTTGGCCACCAGCATGATGCCGGTGGTGTTCTTGTCGAGCCGGTGGACGATCCCGGGGCGGAACGGATCGTCGCCGTGGCTGAGTTGCTCGGCGTAGTGGGCCAGCCCGTTGGCGAGTGTCCCCCGCTGGGTGGCGCGAGCGGGATGGCAGATGATACCGGCCTGCTTGTTGACGGCCAGCATCTCGCGGTCTTCGTAGATGACGTCGATGGGGATCGGCTCGGGGATCACCTCGTTTGGCTCGGGCGGCGGGACCACGACTCGGATCCGGTCGCCCGCGTTTAGTTCGTAACTGGGCTTCGTCGGCTTGCCGTTGACGGTGATGGCTCCCTGCTTGATCAACCGCTGGATCAACGTCCGGGACATCCGCACGAACCGCCCGTGGAGGTACTTGTCGATCCGCCGGCTGGGGACCCGACGGCGAATTCGCAAGGTGACGACCTGGGAGTCGTCGTCCAGCGGCACGGGCTGGTCTTGGATGTCCTGGGAGTCTGATGTCACTTTGATGTACCCTGGCACAACGGAAACGGGTCCCGCACCTGCGGAACCCGCCGTATTGCCTGGTTGCGATCTGCTCTGTCAGCCTGCCGTTCAGGCCACCAGTTGCTTGGCCACCTCCACCGCCGTGGCGGCGTCGGGGGCGTAGCCGTCCGCGCCGATCTCGTCGGCGTACTCCTGGGTCACCGGGGCGCCGCCGATCATGGTCTTGGCCGTGCAGTCGTTGGCCTTGACGGCTTCGACCACGTTCTTCATCTGCGGCATGGTCGTGGTCAGCAGGGCACTCATCGCGACGATACTCGCGCCGCTCTCCGTCGCCTTGTTGACGAAGTCTTCGGGGGATACATCGGTACCCAAATCGACGATGTCGAACCCCTGGCCCTTCAGCGTCAAGCTGACCAGGTTCTTGCCGATGTCGTGCAGGTCGCCCTTGACCGTCCCGATGATGACCGTGCCGACCGGCTTCTCGCCCGCGGCCAGCAGCAGCGGCTTGACCTTGTCCATGGCGGGTCCGAAGGCGCGCGCGGAGATGAGCACCTCCGGAATGAAGACCTCGTTCTTCTTGAACTTCTCGATCACCACGCCCATGCCGGCCATCAACCCCTCTTCGAAGATGGTTTTGGCATTCGCTCCGCCCGCCAGCGCCTCCTCGGTCAACTCGAGCGCCGTCTTCGGGCAGTTCCGATTGCCGTTGATGACGGCCTCTGAGATCGCCTTCAAATCTGCCATGTGCCCATTCTCCTTGCTACCAGTACCCCGCTCCGACAATCGCTATCCTTGTAAATGACTGAAGCCGGGCGAAACCTTAGCACGTCGCCCCGCACAGATCAATCTCAAACGCCGCAAATTCCAGCCCCCTCCTCAATCGCGGATCCGCCTACTTGGCGGGGCTCGTCGTGGGGCGTGTCGCGGGCTGGGTTCTGGCCGTACCGCCCAGACCGGCGGGTCTCGATGCGATGACCGCGCCGGCTTGCGTCGTCGGACCCGTCGTGACGGGCCTGGCGAAGACGACGGGTTGGCTGATCTTGGCCAGACGCTCCACTGCCTCGATGGCCAACTGCCTCTGGGGCATGTTGGCGAAACGAGGATCGCTCGCGACGGCCTGGTAGTGTTGCTTGGCTTCGTCCCAGCGGTGCTGGGCCTCGGCGAGGTTGGCCAGCTTGAACCGAGCTCCCGCCACGGCCAGTACCTGATCGGGATACTGGCTGATGATCGTGTTGTACGCGCCGGCCGCCTGATCGAGGAGCCGTTTGCGGTCGGCGGGCGAATGCGTGCCTGACGTCGCCTGGCGGAGCGAGCCCTCCGCGTAGTTCAACCACGCCGACGCCGCCAGTGGTTCGTCCTTGTACTTCGTGGCGATGTTGCGGAAGTTGGCCAGGCGGGTCTGCACCGCGCCCTCGAACTGGTTGGCGTAGAAGTCGGTCCAGCCCTGCTCACGGCTGGCCACCTTGGCCGAGTACCAGTAGATCGCCAGACCGATGACCAGGATCACCGCGGCCACGCCGGCCAGCACGATGCCGCTGTTGGCCTTCAAGAAATCGACGAGCTGCGCCAGGCTCTGCGCCAACTCGTTGGTCCGGAGCTGTTGTCGTCGGCTCGACTTCATGGCCTACTTCTTGGTGGGGGCAAGCTCGATGGCCTTGCCGCGATCCCGCGGCGACACCTCGATCTGCAGCTTGGTCTTGGTTGACCACCGCTCTTTGATGCGCGAGATGGTGATCTCGCACGTCTCCACGTCGCTCTCGAAATGCATCATGTATTGGCCCTGCCGCATCTCGTCCTTCGTCAACTTCCAGTTGACCAGCGGCAGCTGCTCGCGGTAGAAGGCCCGCACCAGTTGCGGTTCGGCCTTGCCCACATAGGTGTGCCTGATGTACCGCCACCCCCCGGTGGACTTGTCGTGTGAGTCGGTCTCGTCCATCTCGAAGTCCGTGGGCACGGGCACCTCGCTGTTGCCCAACTGCTCCTGGGGGATCAACTTGGTCGGCTCGCCGCCGAATGCGCCCCCTTCACAGCCGCAGACCCACAGAACCAGTGCACATCCCCCCACGAGAACGGCTAGACCTCTGGTTGCTCTCATGGCCAATGCCCATCCTTTTGTCCCAGGTTCCGGACCATCCCAGTGCTTCTAGCCGATCCGACTGGACAAGTCAAGCGACCCACCAGCGTTGACGCGACGGGCGGGCCGATCCGCGCGTGGCGCGACGCGCCGCTTGACAGCCCGCGCCGCGGGTCATAGAGTCGCCACGCCTGCGACGCGACACGCCTTCTGTGCAACCGCGGACCTGAAAGTGAGGATCGTCCCGATGGACGTCGACGTGATTCGTGCTGGCTTCGCCGACCGGTTCGGTGGCTCGGAACCTGAGTTGCTGGTCCGTTCCCCCGGACGCGTCAATCTCATCGGCGAGCACACCGACTACAACGACGGGTTCGTTCTGCCCATCGCCATGACGCAGGCTCTCTATGTTGCGGCGCGAAAGCGGCCCGACCGCCGACTGCGCGTGCACACCACGGCCTACAACGAGACCGTCGAGCTCGACCTGGCGGATTTGGGCGATCCAGGCAGGCCCAAGTGGGCCAACTACGTCAAAGGCGTGGCTGCGCTGCTCCACGCCGACGGCATCCTCCTGACGGGCGGGGACCTGCTGATAGACAGCGAGGTCTCGTTGGGGGGTGGGGTGAGCAGTTCGGCTGCTCTGGAGGTCGGCACGGCGAACGCCCTCCTTGCCTTGGTCGGACAGCACATCGACCCCGTGCCGCTGGCCCTCTTGTGCAGACAGGCGGAACACACGTACGCCGGCTCGCCGTGTGGCATCATGGACCAGTTCATCTGCGTCTTGGGGCGCGAGGGCCATGCGCTGCTGCTGGACTGTCGTAGTCAGGCGTATGAGCACATCCCCGCCGACCTGGCGGGCATGGTACTGGCGGTGATGGATACGCAGGTCAAGCATGAGATCGGCCAGAGCCAGTATCCCGTCCGGCAACAGCAGTGCCAGGAAGGACTGCGGCGCATTCAGTCGATCGAACCGGGCGTGCAGTCGCTTCGAGACGTGAGCGTCGAGACCCTCGATCGGTCCGCCGACCGGATGGATTCCGTCGCGGCCAGACGCTGCCGCCACGTGGTTACTGAGACCGAGCGAACCGTCCGTGCGGCCGAGGCCCTGCGAGACGGCGACGCCGCGACGTTCGGTCGGCTCATGGATGAATCGCACGCCTCGCTTCGCGACGACTACGAGGTCTCCTGTGCCGAGTTGGACGCGCTGGCGAGCCTGGCCACGTCGGTCGACGGCGTCTATGGGGCGCGGATGACGGGAGGCGGATTCGGTGGCTGCGCGATCGCTCTGGTCGACGAAGGCGCCGTCGACGCCCTGACCGATGCGATCAAGCGAGACTACGATGCGCATCAAGCCAAGCCCGCGCTGGTCTGCACGACCAGGCCCTCCGCGGGAGCCGATTGGCGGGAGCTCTAGGTCGCTCCCGAAGATGTCTAAGCAGCTAGGCGGCGCCCGTGGCTGACCTCACCGCTTGTACCTGACCCACAGTCGGATATACGACAGGACGACCGTCTTGGCCCGGTCCCGGCCGTCTTGCAGGGGGTGGCCTGAATCTTGGTTCCGTTGGGGATGGCTTCCTGACGATCCGCGATGGACAGTGATACCTGAATGAGATAGGGTCCGCCGTGAGTGACATGTTGATGCGCATCCGCATCGGTCCTGAACGACTGCCCAAGTGCGTCGTCGACACGGTTCGGCAGCGAGAGGACGATCGTCTGATCCTGAGCATCCAGGCGCTCGACGGTTGACTCGGGAGGTGGCGTGTGGAATCCGACGGATGTGCGTACCTCACACTGGCGGCCGCTGCGGTCGTTGTCGGCTTCGCGAACCCAGCCTCAGGCGGCCAGAAGAATCCCACGTCGCTGGAAGCTCGCGTGACGGAGCTGGAGAAGCGGGTGGTCGTTCTGAGCAAGGGGCTCGAACGCACCCATGCGGCCCTGCGGCGAATGCAGCAAGAGCTGGCCGCGTCGCCCACGCAGCGGGCCGTGGTCGGTTCCGCCACGCTGGTGGATTCAGACCGCACGCTGGCGCGGCTCAGAAAGGACAACGGAAACCGCGCCACGATCATCTCTCGATATATGATCACCAACGACCATGGCCGCTATGTCGGTTGGCCGAGCATCACCAGAACGCGTGGCGGCGATTTGATCGCCGTCTTCTCCGGCGGGCGCGACTGGCACATCTGCCCATTCGGCTTGACCAAGCTGACTCGCAGCGCAGACGATGGCAAGACGTGGACCGAGCCGGCCCTCATCACCAACACGCCTCTGGACGACCGCGACGCCGGGATCCTCGAGACCCGGAAAGGAACGCTGCTGATCAGTTGGTTCACCCACACGGGCTACGCCGACAGCGTCGAGCAACTCCGGCCGGGCTTGGGCGACAAGATCGTCGACGGCTGGAAGGAGCGGATCGATGCCTGCGCGCCTGAGATCAGAAGGAAGTGGCATGGCAACTGGGTCCGGCGCAGCACGGACGGCGGGAAGACCTGGGGACCGCCCATCCGTACCCACGGCTCGACGCCCCACGGCCCGATCGAGCTGAAGGACGGCAGACTGCTCTATGTCGGGAACACCCCGCGTGGCGAGGACGACTTCGCCAAACGCCAGAAGCCGGCCATCACCGCCGAGGTGTCCTGCGACGATGGACTGAGCTGGGAGATCATCGGCAAGATCACGATGGCCCCGGAGGATCGCGGCGGTGCCGACGAGCCCAGCGTCGTCGAGCTGCCCGACGGCAAGCTGATCTGCCTGATCCGCTACGCGTATGACGACAAGGGCCAGTTGGATTGCCGCCTCCGTCAGTGCGAAAGCACCGACGGCGGCCGGACGTGGACCACACCGCGCAAGACCTGCATCCGAGGTCTGCCGCCGCACGTTGTCCGCCTGGAGAACGGACACCTCCTCGTGGCCTACGGTTTCCGCGAGAGGCCCTACAGCGTCCGCGCCTGCGTCAGCAAGGATGAGGGAAAGACCTGGGACATCGACGGCGAGATCATCCTTAGCTACGCCCACGAGTGGGACCTGGGCTATCCCGCGTCGGTGCAGCTCGACGACGGATCCATCCTGACCGTCTACTACCAGGCGGAGATTCTCGGGGACAAGTGTTGCCTGATGGCCACGCACTGGAGGTTGTGTGATTGACCGCCCCGCGCACTATACGTCGGTGAGCCCGTGGATTATGGGAGAGCCCGTGAGCCACCCGATCGCTGTCTATCGAGCAGGTGCTGAAGATGGCGGATCCGGCCGATGCGCCGTCCGGCCACGGCCGCTGCGACTCCGAACGCTGGGCTCCAGCGGCGCGTTGATGGTCCTGATCGGCCTCGTCGCGATGGGTCGGCGCTGCCCGGCCGAAACACCGTCAAGCGTGGACCAGACCTTCGAGCACCACGAGAACCTGGCCGCCGTGGCCAACTTCGCCACCGACGACCTGCTTGAGGGACTGCGTCCCGAGACGGAAGGCGGCCTGTCCCCAGACGGAACCTACATCACGGAGACCTACGCCAATGACGCTCGGTCGGCCACCGACCCCGGTAGCGTCGCGCCAAACGTCGATCGGGCGTGGTGCAACATGCCCGCGTATCTCGTGTACAAATTCCGCCGACCGGTGGACATCAGCGAGATCCGGATCACCGTCGTCCCGCCGTCGAGCGAATCGGGAGAACACGGCGTCGCGGCGGGTGAGATCTCCCTCGGCATTGCGCGTCAGACGAATCGCGGCGGCAGGCCGCCGATACGCCCCGCCGAAAACGCCATCGAGGTGTTCGTCGATGGTCAGACGCTCTGGGAGCCGATCGTGGGCGGGACGGTCTGGTCGGGCGGCGACGAACTGACCCAAGGGGTCTGCCAGGGCGTCTGGCGCCTCGGCGGTCATCCGGTCCGGCACGTGCAGCGGATCAAGTTCGTGCTGGGCCCGACCCGAACGTGGTCCTCGGGGAACCACGGGCGGATGACGCGCCTTTCCGAGATCGACGTCATCGGTCGGCCGTCGCGCGGCACCGCGCCGCCGCCATGGCGGCTCGTTCGGGCGACCGACCGCAACATCACGCCACAAGGGTTCGTTACGGTCGAGCCGAACGGCGCGCTGTTGATGAAATGGTCCGGCTCGGGGCTGCGCTGCCGGTTTCGGTCGGATCGGTGTCGTCTCCGGTTCCAGACCGCCAGTGGCAGCCGATATTGGATCAGACTCGACGGCGGGCCCTACCAGGAGTTCGGTGCCCGGACGATCATCGATCTGACCCAAGCGCTTCGCCCCACACCGGGAGAGGTTCACAAGCTCGAGGTGGTCAAGAAGACGGAGTTCGTGACGGGCTTGGAGGTGTTCTGGGGCCTGGAGTTCGCGCCCGACGGAATGCTCCTGCCGACGACGCTTCCGGAGCGACGGATTCTGTTTCTCGGCGATTCCATTGCCGTCGGCATGGGAGCGGGACTGGCGGGCGAGACCGATGTGCTTCGCAGCTACGCCTGGCTGCTCGGCCGGCACTTCGAGGCGGACATCCGCCTCGTGGCCGTTTCCGGGGTCGGCGTTCACAAGGGATGGCGCGCCATTCCTTTCATCCGGGAATGGCAGGCCGTCGTGGCGGGGCAGGCCGATGCGGCGACGCGGTCTCCCGCCGGAGCTTGGCAACCTGATCTGATCCTCGTCAACCTGGGTACGAACGACGCGTCCAAATCCGTGGCCGCCGAGCACTTCATTGGGGCGATGAAGGCCCTGCTGGCCGATGTGAGAGCGCGTTGTCCGAAGGCCGACATCGCCGTCATGGTGCCCTGGACCTACGGATGCTACCGCGCGGAACTGAGGGCGATGGTGGAGGAGCTGTCGAAGCAAGGGCTTGCGAAGCTGCACTTCATTGATGCCGATCCGGCGACATGGGCCCCCAAGCAGGCCATGCGCGACAACACGCACCCGAACCACCTGGGCCATGCCCTGGCGGCCGGGAAGCTGATCCCGCGCGTTGAAGCGATCATGGGCTGGGGGCCGACATCGACGCGGGCGGGACGCTGACCGTCCGATCTGCAGAGACCAGATCATGGGGAGGTCATGACCATGAGTGAACAGAGCGAATGCATTTTGGGCATGAGCACGGCCCTGTTGGCCGGTACTGTGGTGGTCCTGACGTCGGGCTTGGCCACGGGGGCCGAGGGAGCCTATCGCTCGCCGATCACGGCAAAGCTCGTGCGGTCGGGTGGATTCGCTACGTTCACGAACCGGTTGCATCCGGGCAACCGGATCGGCTACCGGTTCTGGGAGCACACGCCAATCGTGCACGGCCAGATTCCCAAGAACCATCAAGATGCGGGCATCGATCCCGCCGAGGTGGCCAAGCTCGAGCGAAGCATCTCCGCGCGCCCTGGCCTGGTGAGTACCGTGATCCCCGTCGAGGGCGAGGGGTGGGTGCCGCAGCGGTGGACGTTTCACATGGCTCCGGCGGCCGACGGGATCGATCTTCTGCTCGTCGTCGAGACGGGCAGCAGGGGGCTCAACGCCTACTACGGCGTTCAACAGTGCTTCCGAATGAGCGGCAAGACGAACAAGGCGTGGCGGCGGGCCATTGCCGAGACGCCGGCCTTTAGCGAGTACGACCTGTGGCGTTCGCTGGCGGCCGACAAAGCGGAGAAGATCAGCCTCACCCATGTTCTCAGGAAGGGCAAATGGGATGCCCTGGAGGCGGCGACGGCGTCCGTGGGCGCGCGGACGCCGCTGGGCGTTCGCATCGATCGCGAGCGCTCCGGCCGGGACGTCGCGGCGATGCCGAAGGTGGGTCCCTACGAGGCCCGGATGCTCGCGCCGATCGACTGCGGCCTGATCACCCGGGCGAACCGCGAGCGGACCTGGGTCTGTGGGATCTTCTGGGAACGCACCTCGCACGTGACCGATCACCACCCGGCCGACTGCCTGCACAGTATCGTCAACATCGGCGGGGTGCCTCCGAACGCCAAGCGGGCCGTCCGCGGGAAGATCTACTGGTTCGAGGGCACGCTCGACGAGCTGGCGAAGCGTTGGCAGCGCGACTTCGCCGACGCCCGGGTCGGTGTCTAGCGTCCCTGTGGATGGGGAACCGATGGATCCGTCCCCCACCCTCCAATCCGCTTCGGCTGTCGCCGAATCGCATTGGAGAATGGGGCACCCACGCTGGCGAAGCGGTGGCGGCGCGATTTCGGCGACGCGCGGTAGCGTCGGCGTCATTGCGGGCATCCCCGCGACCCGGTAACCTGGGCACGGTCAGCAGGTCTGCTGTCACTGACGTTTCGAGCGAGGCCGTTTGAATGATGAATCGTAGCCGACAGGTGGTCTTCCTGTGCCTGTTCTTCGTCTCCGGCGCGTGCGGGCTGATCTACGAGATCGTCTGGAGCCGGCTGCTGGTGTTCGTCTTCGGTGGGACGACCTTCGCGATCACCACGGTCCTGGGTTGCTTCATGGGGGGCTTGGCGCTGGGGAGCTACCTGGCGGGGCGCTTCAGCGACAAGGTCGATAGGCCCGCGCGGGCCTACGGCTTCTTGGAGATCGGCATCGGCCTGTATTGCCTGGTCGTTCCGCTTCTGCTCGATCTGGCACTGCCGATGTATCGGGGCCTGGCGAGCGTCTCGGACGCGTCGTTCTTCTGGCTGACCACGGGGCGGGTGTTGGTCTGCGGGGTGATCCTGATCATCCCGACGGCCTTCATGGGCGCGACGCTGCCGCTTCTGTCCAAGGCGTTCGTACAACGGGTCGGAGAGGTCGGCGGCGCGGTCGCGCGTCTGTACGGGATCAATACGATCGGCGCGTTCGTGGGGTGTGCGGGCGCGGGCTTCCTGCTACTGCCGGTCTTGGGGCTTTCGAACTCGATCTTGCTGGCGGCGCTGCTGAACATCTCGGCCGGTATCGTTGCGGTGTGTCTGTCGGGCGGCTCTCGGCGGGGAGAGGACGCGCCGACAAGCGCGCCGAAAGCGGAGACGGACGCCGTCGAGGAGACGGATGCGACGAGCCCGCCTTCGATTCGACCTGGGCTGTTGCTGCTCCTGTACGGTCTATCGGGTTTCGCGGCGATGGCCTATCAGGTCGCCTGGACGCGGGCGCTGATCCTGTCGATGGGCGCATCCACGTACGCCTTCAGCGCCATTGTCGCGTGCTTCATTTTCGGGATTGCCCTTGGCAGCCTTCTGATCTCCTGGTGGATCGCGAAGATCAAGCGTCCGCTCGTGCTGGCGGGCTTGCTGGAGGCGATGATCGGCCTGAGCGCGTTGATCGTGGTGCCCCTGTTCGGTGAGATGCCGGGCATGGTCAAACAGCTGTCCGAAGCGCTGGGCACGACGTTTGAGCACATTCTGACGATGGAGGCCTTCAGCGTACTCGGGTTGCTCATCGTGCCGACGTTGTGTATGGGCGCCCTCATGCCGCTGGTCTGCATGATCCACGAATCGTCGCGGTCCCGGCGCGAATCGTCGGAGACGGGCCCAGGCGATGATTCACCCGAACCCGCCGCGGGCCGCAGCGTCGGCGCGGTCTACGCCTCGAATACGGCGGGGACCATCATCGGCGCCACCGTGACGGGGTTCCTTTTGGTTCCCTGGTCCGACGTCGGGATGCAGCGGACGATCATCATCGCTTCTGCGCTGAGTGGCCTGATCGCCACCGTCTTTGTCCTAAGCCACAAGCCGCGACGGGGTGCGCTGGCCTATGGCGTGACGCCCGCCTTGTGGGCGGTTGGGGTCTTTCTCGTCCTTGTCTCGGAACCGTGGTCGAAAGAGGTCATGGTCTCAGGCCCCTATCTCGGCCGCGGCTTCGCCAGCGCCGGTGAGGTGCTGTTCTATCGCGAGGGGATCGACACGACGGTGGCCGTCACGTCGAAGCGGGGGATGCTCGCGCTGCGGGTTAACGGCAAGCCCGATGCGTCCAACACGGTGGACGACACCGTGACGTTCCAGCTAACGGGTCACATCCCGCTGCTGATCAAGCCGGATGCCACCGAGATCTGCGTCATCGGGCTCGGGTCGGGGATTACGGCCGGTGCGGTGCTCGCCCATCCCGTCGAGCGGGTGGACCTGGCGGAGATCTCCAGTGCCGTCGTCGAGGCGGCCGAGCACTTCTCCCGTCAAAGCAACGACGCGCTGCGTGATCCCCGGCTGTACCTCCGGCGCGCGGATGGCAGGAACTTCCTGTTGATGCGCGACAGCCAGTACGATCTGATCATCTCCCAGCCCAGCAACCCGTGGATCAGCGGCGTGGCGAACCTGTTCACGCGGGAGTTCTTCGAGATCGTCAAGCACCGGCTCAAGCCCGGCGGCATGCATTGTCAGTGGCTCCAGGCGTACTCGATGAAGGCGGATGACTTTGCCGCTGTCCTCAAGACCCTGTCGCAGGTGTTCGCGCACACGCAGCTTTGGGAGATGTCGCTCGACGACTACCTGATCATCGCCTCGGACGAGCCGATCGTGATCGACCTCGAGCAGATGCACTTCACGTTCCAGCGGCCGATCGTCAACCGAATGCTGGGTTGGATCATGATGCACGACCCGATGCAGCTTGCCAACCACTACATCGCCGACGGGGGGCATCTAGAGTCCTGGACCCGAGCACGCGCGTCGCTGACCGATGATCTGCCTCGCCTGGAGTTCTCCGCGCCTCGCTACCTGATCAGAGACGAGGGGAACTACATCGGCAAGGCCTTGTGCAAGACCGACGGCGTGCCCGATCTGGCCGGGGACGCGGACTCGCTGCTCAACAGAGAATTCGTGCGGAACGTCAGAAGCAAGCGCAAAGCGAAAGAATACCTGTCGACCGCGCGGTTGGGCGGCAGTCTGCAGGAGTGCGCAGAGTGGTTCGCCGGCATCGCAGGTCACGCCCCGAACGCCTGGCAGATGATCTCCATCATTGACAGCGAGCTCGCACGAATGCGGTCGATGGTGCCCGAGGACGTCAGACCACAGGTCGACGCCCTCTACGCGAAGATCGCCGGACTCGCGCCGAGCATCAAGCTGATTCGCCAGGAGAAGGCCACGGGGAAGAAGGCCGGGCACTTCTGGCCCTTGGGCAGGCAGTTCCGGCCCGTCTCCGATCCTGCGTTCCGGTCGCTGCTCGGCCGCGCCGCTGCGCTCGCCGAGAAGGGCGAAGCGGCCCAGGCCGCTCAGGTGGCGATCGACGCCGCCAAGCGGTTCGCCGACAGCCCGACGGCGCTGAATGAGGCGGGCGTCCGGACGCTGGAGGCCGGGAGACGCGAGCTGGCCATCTGCTACCTCCTCAAGGCCTGGGTGATGGCGCCGCGGCACCCCGAGACCAACTATCATCTGGCCCGCGCCTACGCGGACAGGGGGGATCGAGACCGGGCGCTGATGTTCCTGGCGACGGCCGTCGACAGCGGCTTCGAGGACCTCGCTTCGATCAAGTCCGAGCCCCGGTTCAAGTCGTTGCGAGACGACGCCGGTTTCCAGGAGCTACTGGCCGGTATCGGCCAGCGCAGTAAGACGAAGTAGGCCGCCGGATTCCAGCAAGGGCATCGGGGGACGAGCGTTACGCGGTTCGCTGCAGCTCGTCCAGGAACGCGGAGGGGTGGTTGGTCCACTTCTCGGCTTCCAGGGCGGTGACCACCCCGTTGCGGACCAAGGTGGCCAGCGACCGCTCGAGCGTGGTCATCCGCTCTTCCGGGACGTCCTTGGTTCGCGTTTGCAGTTGGGTGTAGACCTGCTCCATCTTGGCCAGTCGGATCAGGTTGGTCATCGCGTAGGTGTTGTTGAGGATCTCCATGGCCACGACGCGTCCCTTCTCATCGGCGCGGGGAATGAGCTTCTGGCAGATGATGTGGCTCAGGCCGAGGGAGAGCTGGCTGGCGATCTCATCTTGCCGGTTGGTCGGGAACAGGTCCAGGATCCGCGTGATCGTGCCGCGGACGTCGCGGGTGTGCAGCGTGGAGAAGACCAAGTGCCCGGTCTCGGCCGCGGTGAGCGTCCAGGTCGTGGACTCGCGGTCGCGCATCTCGCCGACGAAGATGACGTCGGGGTCTTCGCGGAGGCAGTCGCGCAGGCCTCGCTCGTAACTGGGCACGTCCCGACCGACCTCGCGTTGGGAAATGATGGCGGTCTTGCTGGTCAGCCGGTACTCGATCGGGTCCTCCAGCGTGATGATGCGGCAGGCCCGTTGCTCGGCGATCCGATCGATGAGCGAGGCGATGGTCGTGGACTTGCCCGCGCCGGTGATGCCCGTGAGCAGGACCAGGCCCTGCTGCTTGGCGAGGATGTCTCGCCACACGCCGTTGGGGAATCCGAGGTCCTCGACGGCGGGGATGCTCTTCTCCAGGGCGCGAACGGCTATGGCCACCCCGTCGTTGTCGCAGAAGCAGTTGATGCGGAACTGCATGTCCGTCGTGATGTAGGAACTGTCCACCGCCCCGGATTCTCGCAGCTGGTCGTATTCCGATTCGCTGAGCAGCGTGCGTGCGAGCTTCTCGATCGTCGGGGTGTCCAGCGGGGCGGCCTTCATCTGCTGCAGCTCGCCGTCCACGCGGTAGGTGGGCGGGCACTTGACCTTCAGGTGCAGGTCGGAGACGCGCAGGCTGCCGCGCTTGGCGAAGTACTCGAGCAGGTCGCGCATGCTCAGCTGCCGGGCGTCGGTGGCGGCGTAGACTTTGGCATCCATCGGGTCGGTCTGGGACATCATCTCTCCTCGTGTGGACTTCGGTCGTGGCGTCCCTTGGGGACCGTCTCACGTAGAAGTCTGGCCCGGCCTGAGACGCTACGGCCCGTACAACTCGGCGTAGTGGTCGGGGCAGAGCCGTTCGCCGGACGGCATGTAGTAGACCTTCTCGAAATCCTGCCCGCACCGGTCGCAGATGCCGCGAGACGCGGGGGGGTACGGTTGGCCGTCAGGGCGGTACATCTCGTGATGGCGTCGACGCGCCTCGCGGCGCTGCCGCACGTCTCGGATCCACACCTTGATCAGGACCCAGGATGCAACGGCCACGACCACCAGAACCGCCAGTAGGAGCAGGAACCCGAGGAGCACGTACACGCTCAGGCCGAATGGCTTTAGATGGTCGCGCATCGCGAACCGCGAATCCGCCCCCGGGCCGGTGCATCACAGTCGGCACGGAATTGTGCCGCCCACTGACACCATACTGTAGGCACCGGCAAGCTTGCTTGTCCAGGGCGGGTGCGAACGGGGGTCGGCGGGGAGTGCATCCGGCGAATCGTGGCGGGGCTCCCGAATCCGAACGGCGCTGCCCGAGCCGCAGGATTCATCCTGTGCGGACCGGTTACCGCGCAGGATGAACCCTGCGGGTCGGGTAGGCTCACGCTCGATCCTCGCTTGCGAGCGGGCTAGCACGACAGCGCTACTTCTGTCCGCGACCCCTGGAAACGATGCCGAAAATGCGGTTGGCGCGGCATCGTGCGAAGCGAGAAACAAGGACTTAGGCGCGAACTAGCGCTGTCGTGCTAGCGTCGGATTCGCCGGCGCAATCTGGTTGCGGCGGCACCGACGGCCAGCGCGATCAGCCCGACGCTTCCCGGTTCGGGAATGACGAAGCCCTGCAGCTGTACGCTTTGGCCGATCTGACCGACGTCGAGCCCTCCCATCCTGTAGGTGTACGTGAACTCTCCGTCCAACGTCACGCCGACGGGGATGCCTTGGTCCACCTGGAACGCGATGGTGAAGGTCTCCACCTCCAGGCGGCTCCAGGTCTCGTAGTACCAGTACCCGTTCATCCAGCAGTACCACGGATCGGTGATGCCGGCGACGACGAGGTCGGACACCACGTGCACGTCGGGGTCGATCGTCCCGATAGGCCCTTCGGAGATCTGCCCGGGCGTGTCGGTGTCGAACCCGACGATCTTCGTGCCCCCGGCCGGAAACGTGGCCGTGCCCGCGTAGGCAACGAACGACAAGACCTTCTGCTCGGCGTTGTAGATGTTGGCGGCACCCAGCGTGAACGTATCGCCCGGGCCGAGCTGCCCGTCGTCATCGTAGATGGTGATGGCGAAGGTCCCGCCCAGCGGGACGTCCACCGGGTCAGGCGTGACGAAGTTGTCTGGCAGGACGTCGATCGAGAACGACCCGCTGCTTACCTCGAACGTGTAGTTCACTGGCCCCGCCAGCACCGGCAGTGCTGTGAGGCACACGACCCCCACGACCACCGACCCTTTCATGAGTTCTGCCCGCCTTTCTGCCACTCACCCCGAGTTTGAGCCCCCGAGCAATCCACAGGACGCCGGATCTTCCGGATTCGCCGTTGTCGAATGGCCTGGCCGACCGCGATCACGCCAAGGCTGCTATGGTGCATGCCGCTACGGTTGCAGAGGGGCTTCGGGGATGGATTCGTCAAGGTACCCCTCTATGGATTTATAGGCCTCCACCGCCCTGGAGAGTCAAGGAGATTCGTTGGAGAAAGCCGGGTCTTCCACTCGGGAGGCGCTCCTTGGCGGGCACGCCTCTGCAGGACCAAGGAGCGGATCGGGCCAGATTTGCCCATCCGTCCCATCCTGGCCTTGCCGGAAGGCCATCGGTCAGGATATAGTGTGCGCAGTGGGGTGATTCACTGCGCGGCATCGGGCGAGGCCGCCGCCGGGCGAATGGGTTCGGCGTGCTGGTAGTAGCGGGCTTCCTTCGAGGACGATCCGAGGTGACGTAGGTCGTCGTCAAAAGGAGGAAGGACTGTGCCAAGGCATATGCTGTTGGCAATGGGATTGGTGGCGGCGGCGGTGGCAGGCCCGATGATTGAGGGGTGCTGCTGTGCCAGCGTCGACCCTCCCCCCCTCGAGGAATGGGCGAAGTTCCTGCAGAACGTGCAGGCATTCGTTCAGGCCGCGACCCGGCAGGAGCTGCTCAACGGCTGGGAGGACCTCCGCGATACCGTCCAGGGCATGTCGCCGGGGGAACTCGCCGGCGCGGTCAACATCATCCCAGGGGTCGACTGGTCGGTCGGAGACGCCGAGGAAGTCCAGAAGCTCGCTTCGCAGCTCGATCGAGACACGCTCGTGCGCTACGCTCAGGAGTTCGACCTGACCGCGTCCCCGCGCGATATCCTCGGGCTCTTCAACCAGGAAGAGATCGTCCGCGCACTCACCGCGGTCGGCGTGGAGGTGACCGACCGTCAGGTCGAGTTGCTCCGCGGGGTCCATGACGCCATTCTGTCGATCGAGAACCTGCTGAGCTTGCTCAGCGCAGAACCATCCTAGCACCTAACCAGCGCAACCGATCGCACCGCAGAGTTCCCCCGAGCCGGACCGTCTTCGGTCCGGTCTTCAACCGCAGGGAGTCCCCGAGCCCGTTGACCGGCCTGAGGACAGGCCGGCTCGGGACGGCATCTGCGCTCGACGTCCAACCCACAAGAACAGGTGTGGCCAACCCCTAGGCTCTCCGTCTCACCCACAGGCAGAGCGCGAGGACGACCAGCATCACCGGTAGCAATGGGGCGACGCTGCTGCCGCACGTGAAGACGGCGGTGATTTCCCGGTCCGCACACATGATGACGGTGATGGGGTTGTTGCCGTCGGTTGCGGCATAGTTCGAATCGCCGGGGTGGTTCGGGTCATAGATCTTCCAGTGCTCGAGGTCGTTGCCTCCGATCGGAACGGCGTTGAGTGCCACTTCAGTGCCGGCCGCATACTCGTAACCCGGCGCGTAGGGCTCGACGTCCACGGTTCCCCAAAGGTCGTTGACGACGCTCACAGAAAGCGTGTAGTTGGGCCACTCGAAGACGGCCCTGATCGCCTTGTTGCTGTCCATCGTGATCGTGAGGGGATTCTCCGTACTGTACCCGCCGGGGGCATCGCCTTCCCAGTTGACGAAGTTGCGGTACTCGTTGGCCACGGCCTCGAGCGTTACCTCTGCACCGTCCGGATAGCTTGGAAGCACCGGCTGCACATCGACGGTTCCCCATGCCGGGTCGTCGACCGTTACGGTGAGGGTGTGGATCCCTCCGAAGACAGCGGTGATGCTCTTGTCGCTGTCCATGTTGATCATCAGAGGGTTGTCCAGTTCATGACCCGGCGGCACATCCCCTTGCCACCACGCGAAGTCATACCCCGCCTCCGGCTCGGCGATCAGCATCACCGGGGAGTCTGCGTCATAGTAGGGCAGGTCGGGCACCACGGTGACCTGCCCCCACGACAAGTGGGGCACGGTCAGCGTCAATCGATACTGTGCTGGGTGGTGCATGATCGTGCCGGCGTACCCAACAGCGAAGACATCGTCGGAGCCGTTCCCCCAGACGCCCCAAAGACCGTCGGCGTCAGTGGTCATGCCCGACCAACCTGAACCGTTGTAGTACCTAACCGTCCCCCAGCCGTAGACGGCGTAGACGTCGCTCGGTCCACTCCCCCAGATGGAATCAATCTGGTCGTCCGCGCCGCAGTTCATGGTGGACCATGACGTGCCGTTGTAGTGGAGCATCAGGCTGCTGGAGGGTTCCAGTACCCCGCCCCCGGCAAACACGTCATTGGGCGAGCTTCCCCATATGGTGGTGATGGGCAGCCGAAAGAGACTGTCGCTGCGCCCGGCAGTGGCCACGCGGGTCCAGGTTGAGCCGTTGTAGTGGTATACGGCCCCCTTCCAGTATTGTTCCCACGGGTAAGGGCTGTCATGGAAGAATGTACTTCCGGCGTAGACGTCGTTCGGGCCGGTCCCCCATACCGAAAAGGCCGGATCGACGGCGCTCACCGTCGTCCACGTCGACCCGTCATAGTGCCGAAGCGTTCCGGTGATCCCGTACTCCCCCAGGGCAACGACATACACGTCGTTGGGACCACTGCACCAGACGTCGCACAGCGCGTTTGACGTCCCGCTGCTAATCGCGGACCAATTCGAACCGTCATAGCCCAAGACGGTGCCGTTGTTGCCTACTGCAAAGACGACGTTCGGGCCGCTACCCCAGATGGCCCTGAGTCCCTGTGAGCACCCGCTGGTCATCTGCGACCAAGTCGTGCCATCATTGTGGATGATGGTGCCGGCGCCTCCGACGGCAAAGAGGTCGCCGAAGCCGCTGCCCCAGATGCCCGTCAGGCCATGCCCTGTAACGGAGGGCGGCGGGGGCAAGCTGCTGACCGTCCACCAGTCGGAGCCATCGTAGTGCATGATTTTGCCGAGTTCGCCAACCGCGAAGACATCGTCCGCGCCGCTGCCGCAGACGGCAAAGAGAAGCGCCGAGGTCCCGAGGGAAACCGACGACCAGGTGATCCCGTCATAGTGGAAGAGCGTCCCATGATAGGAGGACCCTTGCGGTACGGCGAAGACGTCGTTCGGACCATTGCCCCAGATGCCCACGAACTCGCCGGGGTCTATCGTGTACATCTCTGACCAGTCGGTCCCATTGAAATGAAGCACATGCCCGTGGTAGCCGTTGGCCGACGCCGCAACGAAGACGTCGTTGGGACCACTGCCCCAAACGCCTTTCAGATCGTCTGTGGTGCCGCTCGCCACCGCTACCCATACTGAACCGTCATAGCGGACCATCGCGCCGTCTTCCCCCACGGCGTACACGTTGTTGGGCCCACTGCCCCACACGCCGTATAGGCGGGCCGAAGCGGCAAGATACGACCAGCCTGTCCCGTTGTAATGCAGGAGGGTCTCGTCGCCTACCGCAAACACATCCGTGGGTCCGCTGCCCCAGACACCGTATAGGGTCCGGGTGGTCCCGCTGGCCATCGTTGACCAATCCGATCCGTCGTAATGCACGATGGTTCCCGAAGTCCCCACGGCGAAGACGTCGTTCGGACCAGTTCCCCAAAGCCTTAGGAGGAGCTCGGTCGTCCCGCTGCTCGTCGCAGACCAACTCAGACCGTTGTAGTGAAGGAGGGTGCCGCCCTCCCCAGCGGCGAAAACATCGCAGGGGCCGCTGCACCACAGGCTGCGCAGCGTGGGTCCCTCCTCTACCAAGGGATTCTGCCAACTCCATCCCCCCGCTGAGGCCTCTGTGCCAATGGCAACGGCAATGCACAAGGCGGCTAGGCCGGTCAAGGCAGTGCGCTCGTTCATTCCGCACCTCCGAGCTATGCGTCAGCAAACTTGCGCTACGACTCGCGATAAGTGAAGTGATCCCTACCAAAATGACAATATATCCACGGCAACATCCCGTGTCAACGCAAGAATGTCATCCTTGGGTCGCAGGCAAGCGCGGCGAAATCACGGACAACAGGAAGGGGATCAGCCTTGAACGGCACGGCGCTATCGGCGTTGTGCGTCTCCGTGTAGGTAGATGGTACCCCGATCTGGGATTGGCGATCCCGCGGTTTCTCCCCCACTCGAGAAATGGGCGAGTTACCCCGAGCCGGACCGTCCTCGGTCCGGTCGACCGCCCGGGACGGGCGGTCCTCCGTGGGGTCCACCGCAAGAACCGGGGCGTCTCCGCCCCGGTTGACCGGACTGAGGACAGTCCGGCTCGGGGGATGTCGTCGACTGGTCCAATCCGCGCCGGGGGGTTCTCGTGCCGGTCGACCCCCTGAGCGGGGGCGTTCCCGCCCCGGTCGACCCGCCTGGGGACAGGCGGGCTCGGAAGGGGTGCGGGCTGCGATGCTTTACGCTAGACTCATGACAGGGGACCCGCCGTCTGCTTTGGATCGCGGAGCACTTGACCATGGCCAATCGACCCGCCTCGCTTGGCAAACGCAAGTCCGTCAAACCCACACACAAGGCCGTCAAGACCTACTACCAGACGCTCAAGGGCCTTGGTGACCTGTCCGTCAAACACGAGGGCGGCGTGCGGATGGCCTTCCAGACGCTGCTGGCCGACACGGCCAAGACGGCCGGTTGGACGCTCGTGCCCGAGCAACCGATGAAGGCCCGCGGGCGAACCGTCATCCCCGACGGCACGCTCCGCGACGAGTACCTGCCCCGCGGCTACTGGGAGGCCAAGGACACCGACGACGACCTCGACGCCGAGATCCGCAAGAAGATCGACGCGGGTTACCCGCTGAGCAACATCATCTTCGAGGACACCCGCACGGGCGCGCTGTTCCAGGGCGGCCAACTCGTCCTGCGGGCGGACCTGACCAAGCCGCAGCAGCTCGCCGATCTGCTCAACGCCTTCTACGCGTACGCCGAGCCCGACATCGAGCACTTCGAGACCGCCGTCGAGGAGTTCAAGCAGCGCGTGCCCGAGCTCGCGCAGGGCCTGGCCGCCAAGATCGCCGACGCCCACCAGGACAACCGCAAGTTCATCGACGCCTTCGATGCATTCTTCGCCCTCTGCCGCGCCTCGCTGAACCCCAATCTGAGCCCCGCCGCTGTCGACGAAATGCTCATCCAACACCTGCTGACCGAGCGACTCATCCGCAACATCTTCGACAGCCAGGACTTCACCCGTCGCAACGTCATCGCGGCCGAGGTCGAGCGGGTCATCGACGCGCTGGCCAGCAAGAGCTTCAGCCGCCACGACTTCCTCAAGTCGCTCGATCGGTTCTACGTCGCCATCGAGGCCGCCGCCGGCGAGCTGACCGACTTCACCGAGAAGCAGCACTTCCTCAACACCGTCTACGAGCGGTTCTTCCAGGGCTTCTCGGTCAAGGTGGCCGACACGCACGGCATCGTCTACACGCCGCAGCCCATCGTGGATTTCATGTGTGCCAGCGTCGTCGAGGTGCTCGAGACCGAGTTCGGCAAGTCGATCAGCGATCCGGACGTCTTCATCATCGACCCGTGCACGGGGACGGGCAACTTCATCGTGAACCTGCTGCGACGGATCCCCAAGCGGGATCTGCCGCGGATGTACCGCGAGCAGATGTTCGCCAACGAGGTGATGCTGATGCCCTACTACATCGCCGCGTTGAACATCGAGCACGCCTACTACGAGCTGACCGGCCAATACGAGCCCTTCGAGGGCCTCTGCTTCGTCGACACGCTCGACATGGCCGAACACGCCCAAGGCCAACTCGCCTTCATGACCGAAGCCAACACCGCCCGCGTCGAACGGCAGAAGAAATCGCCCATCACAGTGGTCATCGGGAACCCCCCGTACAACACGCGGCAACTGGACGAGAACTCAAACAACAAGAATCGCACGTACCAGGTGATCGACCAGCAAATCAGAAGTCTGTACGCGCGGGACTCAAAGGCAACGCTGAAGAACCAGCTGTACGACCCTTATGTTCGCTTCTTCCGATGGGCTACACAGCGACTCGGCGATCGTGATGGAATCGTCTGTCTAGTCCCAAGATAAGCGAGCGCGGAGCGGTTTTCGAGGGTTGAGGCGCCGGGGGCGGCACGATCAGACGCGGCCGGGGGATGTTGGGCACGAGCGATGCCCATCGGCGGCTTGAAAAGGCGT
>Ga0180432_10001646_pt1 | contig 34914 bp, 29 predicted proteins | sample SS_ome_10_FD_132414 | JGI IMG/M metagenome (GOLD analysis project Ga0180432, IMG submission 132414) | Hypersaline lake sediment archaeal communities from the Salton Sea, California, USA - SS_1_MS_2 metaG | ecosystem: Environmental > Aquatic > Non-marine Saline and Alkaline > Hypersaline >... | reverse complement strand
GTGTTTCATAAGGATCTCCTTCGCTGTGTTGACCGGCCAATATCAACATCGGCAAGGAGGTTCTTTTTTCCTTATCTTCAATCCCTTGTATCACCACAGCACCACAAACACTTCGCGGCGTTGCATGGCACCCGACCAGACGGGGGGCGGGATAAAGCACGAGCCGTTCCCACTTTCCAAGGGGGACAACTGGTCCGATGCTACAGTGTGCGGGGTGGTGCGGGGGCTATCCGCCGGCCGGCTTGTCTTCGGAAGCGGGTTGGTCGGCGGGCGTCGGCTCGGCGGGCGAGGGTTCGGCGACCGGAGGCTTCTCGGCGGGGGGCTTCTCGGCGGGAGGCTTCTCGGCGGGAGGCTCGGGCGCCGCCGGGGCCGGCTGCTGGACCATCACCGCCGCGCGCTGGCGCAGCAGGTCCATGCGATCGCGGACCTCGCGTGCCATTCGGCTGTTGGGGTACTCGGTGATGATGTCCTGCCCGACGGCGACGGCCTGGGCCCAGTTCTTGTCGGTGATCCGAATGGCGAACTGCACCCCCAGATTGTGCAGCCGCGCCTTGAAAACCCCCCGGGCCGAGTCGGCCAACGCCGCGCCTTCCTGCGGCGTCAGGTACAGGTCCAACTCCTTCAGCAGCGCCACGCCGAGGTCGACGTCGTTTCGCCTGACCGCCGCTCCGTAGGCCTGGAGCAGGTCGCGTTTCCTCTTGGCGCGGGCGGTCTCGATCCGCTCCGGAAGCGACGCCACCTTCGGGTTGTCCGGAAACAGGCGCATGATGCGGTTGGACTCGCGAATGGCCCGGCCCCACTGGAAGGCGTTGAGAATGTCCTGAACGCGGTCAATCGCCGCGTCGATCTTCTCCTCGAGCGTGGCCTTCTTCCCGGCCTGCAGGGCCTCGCGCAGGCGGTTGGCCTCGTCCACGTAGCCCAGGTCACGCTCGAGAGACTCGATGGCGGCCTCGGCGGTCTTGTAGTCCTGGCGAATCATGTCGTGATGGACCATTTCTCGGACGGCCTCGATCTCCCGCTCGCGGAAGACCAGCCCCTTGGCGCGATCGGACAGGCTGGCCAGGTCGACCAGTTGCCTGGTTCCGGCCAACTGATCGGCCATCAGCGTCTCGATGCGTTCGACGCGGCTTTCGAGGCCGGCGGTGGCGGCCTCGACCGATACGATCGACCTGATGATCCCGTAGCCCACGAACAGCCAGACGATGCTCACCGCCTCGGCGAGCAGCGCGATGGCGATCGCCAGCCAGAACATGCCCGGCCGGGTTGCCTCCGAGCCGTACACGATCCCGCAGGCAATCGTACCGATCGCCGCCAGGCCCACCAGGAGGACTGCACCGATGAGTCCGAGCCTGGCCAGCTTGCCAACCCACTCGAATCGTCCCGTCTCGTCTGCCATGGATGTGTTCCTTACTCTGGTCACCTGACGGCCGTCTGGCCGACCACCGGTCGCGAAAGTGCACCGCAGCCGCCTGATAAATGCTACGTTCGTCCGGCGACAATGTCAAACACGTGATCCGGTTGTCTCGGGATGCATCCCTTCTCAGTAGGTAAAAGGTAGCCGGTAGTCAGTAGCCGGTAGCCGGTTCCTGATGGCGAGCGCATTCGAACGGCAGCCGACTCGGTTCCTACTCGTCCTCGTCGTCATCCCCGTCCTCGGTCGTTCGCCGCAAGACGGCTGAACGACCGAGGACGAGAACCAGGACAAGAACGAGGACGACATGAACCGGCTAGTGACTACCGGCTGCCGGCTACCTGGTTCACATGGGATGCACGCCGGGGCGCAACGGGCTCTGGCCCCGCGCTTGAGAACCGCGCCTCAACCTGCTAGCCTGCAGCCCAACGGGCCGAGGCCGGCGACAGGCCCGGCCGGACAGACCAACGCCAAGGAACCGCCCCGTGCCGCGCGAGCAGATGACCGACCGGCAGGTGGCCGCCTACGTCCACCTGGACCTGCGTGAGGTGCAGAAGCTGGCCTCGCGCGGGGAGATCCCCTGCCGAAAAGCCGCCGGGAAATTCATCTTTTTCAAGAGCGAGGTCGACGACTGGCTGGAGATGCAGATGCACACGCTGGGGCGCGACAGGCTGGCCGGGATCGAGCGCGGCGTCACGGCGCATCACGGGCAGGACAGCGCCGACGCGCTGGTGGGCTCGCTGATCCCCTCCGGCGGGATCGCCGTGCCCCTGCACGCGAAGAGCCGCGAAAAGGTCATTCGCGCCCTCGTGGACCTGGCCGACGCGGCGGGGCTGGTCCACATAAGGGACGAGCTGCTCGCCGAGATCCGCGCGCGCGAGGAGTTGTGCACGACGGCGATTGTGCCCCGGCTGGCCATCCCGCATCCGCGGCGCCCCGTGCCCTACGACATCACCACCAGTTTCGTCGTGGCGGGGGTCACGCCGAGGGGTGTGCCGTACGGCTGCCCGACGGGTTCTCGCACGCGGCTGTTCTTCCTGGTCTGCTGCAAGGACGACCGGACGCACGTACACGTTCTGGCCCGGCTGGCGAGAATACTCCATGACCCGACACACGTGGACGCACTCATCGGCGCCGCCGACGCCGAGGAGTTTGACACGATCCTGAACCGATTCGAACACGCTCTTGTCGGCCAGTATGCCGAGGGCCACTGACCATGGTACAGACGCGACACGATTTTTTCGACGAGGCGTTCCTGGCCCGGCTGGAGCGCCTGCACCTGATTGCGAAGCGAACGCGGCGGCCGACGTCCGGGGTGCGGCAGTCGCGGCGGATGGGCGACGGGCTGGAGTTCGCCGACCACCGCGCCTACGCGCCCGGGGACGACATCCGCTTCATCGACTGGCCGTACTTCGCGCGCATGGAGAAGCTCCTGCTGCGCATGTTCCACCATCACAGCGACGCCGAGGTGACCATCCTGCTGGACGCTTCGGCGTCGATGGCCCCCGCCGGACGACTGCAGAAGTTCGACTATGCCCGCAGGGCAGCGGCGGCGCTGGCGTACGTGGCCATGGGGAGCCTCGAGCGCGTCACGCTGACGCCCTTTGCCGACGGGCTCGGGCGCGCCATGGGCACCGCCAGGAGCCGAGACCGCGTCCTGGAGGTGCTGGACTTCCTGGCTTCGCTTCGCCCGAGCGGCAATACGCAGTTGGCCCGATGCGCCCTGGAGTTCATCCGCCGAGCCCCGTCGGGCGGCACGGTCCTGATCCTGACGGACCTTCTGGACTGCGCCGACCAACTGTCCAACGCCCTGGCGCGTCTGCGCCTGGGAGGGCACGAGGTGACCGTCCTGCACCTGTTCTCCCGCGAGGACGCGGCCCCGACGCTGGCCGGACCCATGCTGCTCAAGCAGGCCGAAAAGCAGACCCAGTTCTCCGCCAACATCACCGACGCCCTCCTGGCCAGCTACCGGAGGCGCTGGCGAGCGTTCCAGCGCGGGTGCGAATCGGCGTGCCTGGCGCGGGAGAGCATCTACGTGTCGGCCTGCACCGACATGCCGTTCGAGGATCTGGTCCTCAACGCCCTGAGGCGGGCCGGCGTTCTCGGCGGATGACTCCGCTTGCGGACTTGTCCTCCGAAGCCTTGGCGAAGGAGGATTTCGGGATGTCAACCGGACCCAACGGCGCGCGAAATCGCCAGCGGTTTCGTGCGCCGTTGCGCCCGCATTGCAGTGCGTATACTGTGACGAAGACCCGCCCGCGGGCCGACGCCCGTGCCGCCGACAATCCTCCGGAACGTCGCGAACCGGATCGCGTTGTATGTCGTAGACATGACTAAGAGGACGTTACACGGGAACCTGACCCCTGCACAGGAGTTACCGATGAAAGACAGGCGAAATCGCATCGTGTTTATCGTGTTTGTCGCCGCGACGATATCGGCCGGCGTCCTGGCCGGGCGGCTGGTATACACGCTTTCGGCCGCCGAGGCCCGGGCTGACGCCAACGACCGCGCCGCAAGGGAAAGCCGCGTCGCGCGAAAGCAGTTGGTCGACATGGCCACGTACGACCGGATGTCCGTCCTGTTCCGCACGGTGGCCAAGGCGGTCAAGCCGGCCGTCGTCGAGATCCGCGTGGCCAAGAAGGTCGCCTCGGGCGGCTCGGGCATGGACGAGATGCTCCGGAGGTACTTCGGGGACGAGTACCGCCGGTTCCGTCCGGCCCCCGGGCCCGAAGGGCCTCAGATTCGCCCCGGGCTCGGCAGCGGGGTCATCGTCGACGCCAAGAACGGGTACGTCCTGACCAACTACCACGTCGTCGTCGACGCCGAGTCCGTCCAGGTCGTTCTCGGGGACGGGCGGAAAGCGCAAGCCAAGTGGGTCCGGACCGACAAGATGACGGACCTGGCGGTGATCAAGATCGAGGCCGACAAGCTCATCGAGGCCCCGCTGGGCGACAGCGAGACGATGGCCGTGGGCGACTGGGTTCTGGCGATCGGCTCTCCGCGCGGGCTGGCCCACACGGTCACCGCGGGGATCATCTCGGCCAAGGGGCGAACGACCGGCAGCCCGAACATGTACGAGAACCTCTTCCAGACCGACGCGTCGATCAACCGGGGCAATTCCGGCGGGCCGCTGGTCAATATGCGGGGCGAGGTGATCGGCATCAACAACGCGATCATGACCTACAGCGGAGGCAACGAGGGGATCGGCTTCTCGATTCCGTCGAACATGGCCCGGAAGATCATGACGCAACTGGTCAAGACCGGCAAGGTCGTCAGGGGCTTCCTGGGCGTCTCGATCCAGAACGTCGACGAGAAGCTGGCCAAGAGCTTCACGCTGCCCCACACCCGCGGGGCCCTCGTGACGACGGTGGCCAAGAACACTCCCGCCGAACGGGCCGACATCAAGGAGGGCGACTTCATCATCAGCGTCGCGAAAAAGACCGTGGCCAGCACCAACGACCTGCGGAACATCGTGGCCGGCATCGAGCCCGGGCAAACCGTCCCGGTCAAGGTCATCCGCGACGGGAAGACCCTGACGCTGAAGGTCACGGTGGCGGCGCAGCCGGCCGACATGGTGGCGATGTTCGACGCGCCCCGCCCGGGGCGGAGAGACGCCGAGCGGTTCGGGCTGAGCGTGACCACGCTGACGAGGGACCTTGCGGTGCGATACGGATACAAGCCCGGCATGCGCGGCGTGGTGATCGCGCGGGTCCTGCCCGGCAGCAGCGCCGCCGAACAGGGTCTCGAGCCCGGAATGCTCATCACGCAGGTCCAGCGCAAGGACGTCACGACGGCCGAACAGTTCGCCGCCGCCCTGAAGGCCAAGGACGCCGCGGCGGGGATTCGGCTTCGCGTGACGGATCGGGAAGGCGGCCGCCGATTCGTCTTCATCACGCCGCAGAAGTAGCGAGCGATCTTCTGCGCGTTTGGCGCGGCGAGCCCGAAGGGCTCAACGACCACACGACAACGAGCCTATCAACAGCCCTACCGATCTCACAAGACAGGGGTCAACGTTACTCTTGCAGGCCTGACTAAGCGTGGCGTTTCCAAGGGGGGAGGTGTTATAATGGGGCTGTGCGGGAGCAGATCACGAAAGGACACGGCATGATGACACACTTAGCAAGCGCGGCGCACCGCCCGGAGTCGTCTTCGCCTGTGCCGGCGGGCACCACGTGGGTCGTCAACGTTCTGGCCAGGGGATACCACCGGTACCGCTCGGGCGGCGCGTGGTCGCCCGCGGTGGACCTCTACGAGGGGCGCGACGAGTTCCACGTGGTGGTCGAACTGGCCGGCGCGCAGGCCGACACCATCGCCGTTCGCGCGCAGGGGCGAACGCTGATCGTCACCGGGCTCAGGCCCGCCCCTCAACTGCCCTGCCGAAGCCGAAAGGTCAGAACACACCTCATGGAGATAGACCAGGGGCCCTTCGAGCGCGCCATTGAGATCCCGGCCGAGAGGGACATCGACAGGTTCGAGGCCGTCTTCCGCTGCGGGCTGCTGTGGGTCCGCGTGCCCAAGAGGAGCTGAGGGCCAATGGAACCCGACCGGCCTGACAGTCCTCCCGTCGTCGGCGAAGACGATACGGAGATCGTGATCGTTTCGGGCGACGGCGAGGCGATCGGCGGCGGAGGGGGCGCCGCCCGCCCGGACATCCCCGAGGAGATTGCCATCCTGCCCGTGCGGAACATGGTCATCTTCCCCGGGATGGTCATCCCGCTGGCGATCGGGCGGGAGAAGTCCAGGCGCCTCATCGACGACGTCCTGCCCGACCGGAAGATCATCGTCGCGCTCTGCCAGAAACGCCACGACGTGGACGACCCGGGCCCGTCGGACCTGTACGGGGTTGGCACGGCGATCATGGTTCTGAAGCTTCTTCGGCTGGAGGACGGAAACCAGAGCATCGTCATCCACGGGATGGCGCGGGTGCGCATCGAGCAGTGGCTGGCCCGGGAGCCGTACCACCGCGCGCGCATCCGCATGCTGGAGGACACGGCCCTTGGGTCGAAGACGATCGACGCGCTGATGGTCAACGCGCGCAGCATGGCGTTGAAGATCGTCAAGCTCTCGTCGGAGATACCGGACGAGGCGGCGATCGTGCTGAACAACCTGACGTCCCCGGCCGCCCTGGCGGACTTCCTGGCCAGCAACCTCCGCATCGAGCTGCACGAGAAGCAGGCCCTGCTGGCCGAAACGAGCGTCGCCAAGCGCCTCCGCAAGATCAACGTCATGCTCCAGCAGCAGTTCGACGTGCTGGAACTGTCGGAAAAGCTCCAGAGCGAGGTCCGCCAGAACATCGACAAGTCGCAGCGGCAGTACTTCCTCAACGAGCAGCTCAAGGCCATTCGCAAGGAACTCGGGCAGATGGATGAGGCGTCGGCCGAGGCCCGAGACCTCAGGGCCAAGGTGGACGCCGCCGGCATGAGCGCCGCGGCGCTGAAGGAGTGCACGCGCGAGCTGGACCGGATGGAGAAGATGCCGACCGCCTCGCCGGAATACCACATGATCCGGACCTACCTGGACTGGATGACGGAGCTGCCCTGGAGCGTCTCGACCACCGACCGCCTGGACATCAACCGGGCCAGGCGGATCCTCGACAGGGACCACCACGGGCTGGAGAAGGTCAAGCGCCGGATCCTGGAGTACCTGGCGGTGCGGAAGCTGGCCCCGGAATCGCGCGGGCCCATCCTGTGCTTCGTCGGCCCGCCCGGGGTCGGCAAGACCTCCCTGGGCCAGTCCATCGCCCGCGCCCTGGACCGGAAGTTCATCCGGATGAGCCTCGGCGGGCTGCGCGACGAGGCCGAACTCCGAGGCCACCGCAGAACCTACATCGGCGCCATGCCCGGGCGGATCGTCCAGGAGATGCACAAGGCCGGCACGAACAACCCGGTCTTCATGCTCGACGAGTTGGATAAGGTCGGGGCGGACTTCCGCGGGGACCCGACCTCGGCGCTGCTGGAGGTGCTGGACCCGGCCCAGAACAACTCGTTCCAGGACCACTACCTCAACGTGCCGTTCGATCTCTCGACGGTCATGTTCATCGCCACGGCGAACTACATGGGCCCGGTTCCCCCGGCCCTGCGCGACAGGATGGAGACCATCGAGCTGTCCGGGTACACGCAGAACGAGAAGCTCAAGATCGCCATGCGGTACCTGGTCCCGCGGCAACTCGCCGAGAACGGGCTGACCGAGACACAGTTGCGCTTCACCGAGGCCGGCGTCATGCGGATCATCGACAGCTACACGCGCGAGGCCGGCGTCCGCGAACTCGAGCGCCAGATCGGCTCCCTGTGCCGCTCCATGGCCGCCCTGGTCGCCTCCGGAAAGGCCAAGCGCAGGACCGTCAACGCGCGGTTCGTCCGGGAGGTGCTCGGCGTGCGAAAGTACCACTCCGAGATCGCCCTGAGGACGGCCACCCCGGGCGTGGCGACCGGGCTGGCCTACACGCCCGTCGGGGGCATCATCATCTTCGTCGAGGCCACCCGGTATCACGGCAAGGGGCGCCTGACCCTCACCGGGCAGATCGGGGACGTGATGAAGGAGTCCGCCCAGGCCGCCATGAGCCTCGTCAAGAGCAAGCTCAACGACACCCCCGACGCCGCCGAGGACCTGGCCAAGACCGACATTCACGTGCACATTCCGGCCGGGGCCACGCCGAAGGACGGTCCGTCGGCCGGCGTGGCGCTGTTCACGGCGCTGACCAGCCTGCTGACCGATCGCCCCGTCCGCCCGGACGTGGCCATGACGGGGGAGATCACCCTGCGCGGGCTGGTCCTTCCGGTCGGGGGGATAAAGGAGAAGGCCCTGGCGGCCAAACGGGCGGGCATCACGACGGCGATCGTGCCGGCCCGCAACCGCAGCGACCTGGACGAGCTGCCCGCCGAGGTCCGCAAGGCCATCACGTTCAAGCCGGTCGAGACCGTCGAGGACGTTCTGGCCATCGCCCTGGCCCCGAGGCGCCGGCGGAAGCGCCGCGGCGCCTCGGCAACCGGACCCTAGTTTCGCGCCGGTTTCTCCCTTGCGGCCCGCGCCGCGGCGCCGGTATGCTTTCGTTGACCGGCCGACGCCGAGGCCTTCGGGGCGTCGGGTGCGTCCACAGGAGCACGTGCATGGCCAGACACTCGATAGGTTCCGGCAGCCTCGATCTGGGCGGGGGCTCCGAGCCTGGACGCATGAAGGAATACCTGCTCATTGCCGCGCTGGCCGTGATCATCATCGGCTCGCTTGTGGTGACGATCCTGTACGGGCTGATGGGCGATGCGCCGAAGACCCGGGCGGATCAGTCGATCATGTTCAAGTGCCTCGAGTGCGGCGCCGAGTTCGAGTACGACCCGGCCAAGCAGCCTAAGTTCAAGCCCGAGGACGTGCCCCCGATGCACTCGGCCCGGGTCGCGTGCCAGGTGTGCAAGAAGCCCTTCGCCGCCCTGCCGATGACCAAGTGCCCCGCGTGCGGGAAGTACTACCTGGCGGCGGCCACCCTGTACGAGTACGAAATGGAGCTGCTGGAGTTGCAGGGCAAGGACTCTTCGATCCTGGGGGAGTGCCCCCCCACGGTCTGCCCGCACTGCAAGACGGACTTCCACCAGTGGTATCGTCAGCACAACACCCGGCGCAGGTCTCGGTGACGGCTGCCGCGGGGCGCCGGCTTGATGCGCATTGACGGATCGCGTCGCGCGATCCGCGTTTGGGGGTGGGCGTTCACTGAGACCTGATGCACACGGATACCTGACATGCCCAGGCCGAACATCCTTGTCTTCATGGCGGACCACCAGCGCGGCGACACCGTCCTGGGCGAGCACCCCGCCATCACGCCCAACGTCCGGCGTCTCGCCGAGCAGGGCCTGACGCTGGCCAACACGTTCTGTCCGTCCCCCCACTGCTGCCCGGCCAGGGCGACGTTCCATAGCGGGCTGTACCCCAGCAGGCACGGGGTGTGGAACAACGTCTGCAACGCCCAGGCGCTGTCGTACGGTCTGGCCGACGGGGTCAGACTGTGGAGCGAGGACCTTGCCGAAGCAGGCTACAACCTGGCGTTCTCGGGCAAGTGGCACGTCAGCGCCATGGAGGGCCCGGCCGACAGGGGCTGGCGGGAAGTGATGGCCACGGCCGTGCGGGGCACGCACCACGGGCGGCGGTGGCAGGAGTATCGCGACCTGGCCGGGCGCGACGAGCCGACCGAACGCGGCGAGGGGCAGATTCTCCGCCCGGGCTACGGCACGTACACGCTGTACGGCTCGACGGGCCGGGAGGCCAACGCCCACGACGAGCGGGCGGTCGCGTTGGGCATCGAGGCGCTGGCGTCGCTGGCGGCCGGCGAGGCGCCCTGGGCGCTGTACGTGGGCGCCATCGCCCCGCACGATCCCTACTGCGTGCCGCAGAGATACCTCGACATGTACCGTGTTGACGACGTCCCCCTGCCGCCCAGCTATGCCGATACCTTCGACGACAAGCCGAGAATCTACCGGCGCATGCGGCGCGACCGCTTCGGGCAGTTGTCCGAGCGCGAGGTCCGCGAAGGCATCCGCCACTTCTGGGCGTACTGCACGTATCTGGACGACATGTTCGGGCGTCTCCTGGCCGCCCTCGACGCCACCGGCCAGGCCGACAACACCCTCGTGCTGTACTGCTCGGACCACGGGGACTACTGCGGCGACCACGGGCTGTTCTGCAAGGGCATACCATGCTTTCGCGGGGCATATCACGTGCCCGCGGTGGTGCGCTGGGGCGCCGGCATCGCCCGACCCGGGCGGCGAGTGGACCAGATGGTCTCCCTGGCCGACTTCGCGCCCACGTTCCTTGAAGCCGCCGGTATCCCCGCCGAGAGGCACTTCACCGGCCGGAGCCTCATGCCCTTCTTCCAGGGCCGAACCCCCGACCGCTGGCGGGACGAGATCCACACCCAGTGCAACGGCGTGGAACTCTACTACACGCAGCGCAGCGTGATGACCGCCGACACCAAGTACGTCTTCAACGGGTTTGACGACGACGAACTGTACGACCTGACCGCCGATCCGCACGAGATGCACAACCTGGCCGCCCGGGGCGACCTCGACGAGGTCAGGCGTGACATGGTCCGGCGCATGTGGCGATTCGCCTGCCGAGAGCAGGACTCGGCGATAAACGGGTACATCACGGTCGGCCTGGCGCCCTACGGTCCGGCCGAGGCGTTCAGGTAGTGCCCGCGTGGCCCGGGCGTCTGGCCCGTGGAGACGGGGCCCACCGGCCGCCGTACCGGTGAACCCGTGGGCAGGATGCCCATGCCACTTCATAAGCTTTGACCGCCCGGGATTAGGGCGTATAATGTCGGCCGGCGGGCCGGGCAGGCCCGACCTTCAGATCGGCATCGACGATGACGGAAAGGGCAACATCATGACGCGACATCTCACGCGACTCGGACCGCTCGCCGTCGTGTGCGGGCTCTTGTCGGGCGGATGCATCAACTGGGAGGACCGGACCAAGTGGCCCGGAGAGCGCACCTTCCAGGACCAGGTCGTCCAGTTGCACCACGAGCACCTGACCGGAGACTACGACACCGAGGTCGTCCGCGAGGGCCAGACCCCCGCCAAATACTGCAACTACTACGCCTACCTGAAGAACCACAAGCGCATCCGCCACGGGCGGGCCGCCTGGTGGTATGACGACAAGCGGCTCAAGGCCGAGTGCATCTACGTCCACGGCAGGAAGACCGACCGCAGCATGTACTTCCCCAACGGCGTGCTCGCCGAACGCGTCGAGGTCGACCACGACGGGGAGACCGCCAGGTTCTACGACAAGAGCGGCAAGCTGTTCGGCCGGCAGGAATACGACAACCTGACGCGGAAGCGCACGTACATCCTCCGGGGGCAGATCGTCTCCGAGAACGACTTCCAGTTCGAGTACGCCAAGGTCGTCCTCGGCGTCACGCGGATCAGACCGTGACGACAGGTGAGAGGTGAGAGGTTAGAGTAACGACCCACCGCGCGAGACGGGTCGGTGCCCGAGTTCCCGCGCCCACTCCGCCAGTAAACCAGTCAGCCAAACAGACCAATCGTCCGAGACTCATTGGAGTGGGCATATCTGCGCCAGCTCACCTCTCACCTCTCACCTCTTGTCCCCCTCCTGCAAGCCCTAACCTGCTGCGTCGCCCGACCCTCTCTCAGGCAACGCCCTCACGGCGGAGAACGTCGCCGTCAGGACGATATCCACCGCCACGAAGAAGGCGTTCAGGGCGTACATGATGAAGACCGGCTCGAGGGGGCGGGCCGACTGCCGCGCCGACATGAACTTCGCCGCCATGCCCAGGCAGTAGCCCAGGAACACCATCGCCATAAACCCCAGGCTCTTGCCAGCCGTCACACGCGTGCGAAGCGTCTTGAGGATGTCGATCGGCCAGGACACCCCGAAACACAGCAGCATGCCGGCTTCGAGGAACTGCGGCACGACGGTCGGATCCACGGTCATGGTCTGCGACTCCCTTCTGATGCCCGGGTATCTTCCCGCGGCCGGGGGAGATCATACCCCCCGCCGTCGCTGTGTGCCACGCCGGGTGCCCGGCAGTAGACCCCCGCGGACGATGGACACGCCGACTCGCGGGGCGTATGCTCTCGGCCCATGCGAACGGTGCGGCGGAAAGGACAACGATGGCCGAGACGATAGGGATCGTGCTGGGCCTGGCGATGGCCGCCACGCAGTCGGTATCGCTTCTTTTCGTTCGGCTGTTCGTGGTGCGGCGGCACAAGGGGCCGGTGCGCCTTCTGATACTCGGCCACGTGCTCATGGGCGCGATCGCCGCGGCGGCACTGCCGTTCCTGTGGGACCCCCGCGCCGGACAGCTCGGCACGTTCATCGGCCCGCTGCTGGGCGCCGCGGGGTTCTACCTCGCCGGGCAGACCTGCCTCGTGTTCGCCCTCAACCGGACCGACCCCTCACGCGTCTCCCCCCTGCTGGCGCTCAAGATCGTCGTCCTGGCGCTGGTGACGGCCGCGGCACTCGGGCGGACCTACTCTCCGCTGCAATGGGCGGGGGTGGCGCTGAGCGTGGGCGCGGCGTTCGTGCTGAACGCCGCCGGCGGCAGGCTCCCGAGAGCCTGCACCGTGCTGGTGGCCCTGACCTGCGCCGCGTACGCCATGTCCGACCTGAACGTCAAGGCGTTGATGGACGCCCTGGGGGCAGTCGGCAGGCTCCGCGCCTCGCTGCTCGGCACGAGCATGTGCTACGTGCTGACGGGCCTTGCGGCCCTGGCGATGCTGCCATGGGCCGGGCGAGGGCTCTGGCGCGAGATGCGCTACGCGGCCCCGTTTGCGCTGACGTGGCTGACGGCGATGGTGCTGCTGTTCGCGTGTTTTTCCTTCGTGGGCGTGGTGTTCGGGAACATTCTCCAGTCCACGCGCGGGCTGATCTCGATCGTGCTCGGCGCGCGAATCGCGGCGATGGGCATGAACCACATCGAACGCCGGCACCCCCGCCGAGTCCTCTTCAGACGCCTCGCCGCCGCCGCCATGATGTCCCTCGCCATCGCCCTGTGGGCAGCGGGAGGCTAGAGGTGAGAGGGCCTGTGCCGTTGCTCATGTTGCACGAAGAAATATCGAGGAAACACCAGGCGCGCACCACCATATTGCCGTAGTATATGGTAGTGAATGGGTGAAGAGCGTCCGGGTGCGTCCCGGGCGAGATGAGTGTCTGCGGGAGGCTGCGTGCCTCCCGCACTCTATTTCGGGGATTGTACATGCGCAAGCGCGCGTGTGTCTTTGTCGACGGTGAGAATTTCAGGCACACGATCTGTGACCTTTTCAGTACCTTTGATCGGAGGGAGTATCTTCCGCGCCAAGCGAGATGGGAGGAGTTGTTTGACTGGTTCGTGAGCGAAGCATCTCCCGGAACGGAGAGAGTGAGGACCTACTACTATGCGATTCAGTGGATGGACTTCTTCCCATTCCAGTTGGGCAAGCTCCGGAAAGACCCGGCGAAACTCCGCCGGATCCTCAGCCGTCACAAGCCTTACCAGCAACAGTTCGCCAAACTGACCGGCTCGCAACTCGCCGAAAGAACGGACCAGATCGTGGCAGAGCTTCAAGAGAAGAAACGCACCATGCAGGACCGTTTCAACGGATGGCTCGCCATCCAGAACGGCATAGCCCGAAAGCACCGTGCGGTGGAGTTCCGTCGAGCCGGTGCTATCCGCTATGATCTTTTTGAGGGATCGCTCGGACCGGAAAAGGCCGTGGACGTCAAGTTGGCCACGGATCTCATCTGTCTGGCGCGCAACTACGACGTGGCCGTCATTGTCTCCGGCGACCAGGATTATGTACCGGCCGTTCAGGTCATCAAGAACGAAGGAAGGACAGCCATAAACGTCGCGTTCAGGACACGCGGGGGCCGTCTCCTCCCTGGCGGCGCGATGCGTTTGAATCAGGAGACTGACGACAGCCTTGAGGTCGCGTATACAGACTTGGCGGGCTATCTGGGCATAGCGACCTGACCGTACGCCCCACCGGGCAGAACATGTCCATGAGTCCCCTTGCCACAGCCGCGATATAGGGTAAAGTCTGCACAAGTTCTGAGCCGACCGCGGACGAGATTCCAGATCGGAGATGCCCTATGAGAACACATCCGCACCGCCTGGGGGTCGTTCTGTTGATCCTGGCCACCACCGCGCCGGCATCGGCCCAGGCCGCCGGCGGCAAGGCCAACCCGTTTGACGCCCCCGTGCTGAACGTTCGCCCGCGGGTCTTCCTTCGCAAGGGCGATTTCGCGGGGCTGACGATTGCCAAGCTCCGCAAGGCCGCCGACAGCGCCGAGTTCAAGGCCGTCCGGCCCAAGTGGCGCGCCCGGCCCATGGGACGGGCCATCGAGTGGATGCTCGGCGGGAAGCAGGCCGACCTCCAGGCCGCCATCGCCGGACTGAAGCGGATGCAGGCCTCTTCCGGCTCGTGGAGCGGGCGGGGGCTGGCCCTGACGAAGCTGGCCACGTTGTTCGACTGGCTCTACGAGGAGCTGGACGCCTCGACGCGCAAGACCGTCGCCGCACGCATCGTCAAGGCCGCCGACCACGCCGTCGACCACATCACCCGCGGGCGGGCGCCGTTCTACTACTCCCGCACGCCCGGCGCCCTGGCCGGCGTGACCGTCGCGGGAATCGCCCTCAAGGGCGTCAGCCCCAAGGCCGACACGTACCTCAAGCTCTTCCGCCAGTGGGGCGTCAACGACTACTTCCGGGCCTACCAGTGGGTCGACGGCGCCGCCACCGGCGCCAGCTACACGATGTACTACACGTACGTGGACCTTCCGGCCGTCTGCGCCGCGTGGTGGTCCGCCACGGGGAGGAATCCCGCCGAGTGGATCCGCACCCGCCAGGGCGACTGGCTCGGGGGGATTGTCCGGTTCTACCTCTGGTCGATGAGGCCGGGCTTCGCCTTCACCGATATCAACGACCTGTACCGGGACATCTGGCGGTCGCACGACCAGTTCTGCCAGGGGCTGGACATCGCCTGCTACGTCACCCGCAGCGGGCACGGGCGCGCGTGGGCCGGCCGCTGGCTCGGGCGCTTCGGCCCGGCGCTGTACCACTCGAACTACGCCCACAACTTCCTCTTCCGCGACCCGACGCTGCCGGCGGCCGACCTGACCGACCTGCCCCGCGCGGCGCTGTTCGGGCGGGACAGTTGCGCCTACGGGTTCTTCCGCAGCTCCTGGCCCGCGCCCGGAAAGCCGGACAGAGCCACGCACGTGTTCTTCCGGCTCGGGGATCCCATGAACGTCCACGGGGGCGTCTCGGCCGGGGAGTTCCAGGTGTTCAAGTACGCCCCGCTGGCCGACCGCAGCGGGCGGTACGCCTCCTACGATTCGCCGCCCGACCAGTACCACAGGAACGCCGTCTCCACCAACGTCGTCCTCATGACCGACCCGGGCAACGCGAAGGACCGCGGCGACCAGAACACCCGCCGCGGCCTGAAGAGCGACCACAAGACGTGGGCCCAGTGGCTGGCCATCCGCAAGCGCTGCGGGCATGACGTGGCGAAGATCACCGCCTGGGAGGTCGGCCCCAACGCCGCGCGCTGCCGCGCCGACCTGACCGCGACCAACCCGCCGGCAAAGTGCAAACAGTGGGTCCGTGAGTTCGTCTGGCTGGCCAACCGGCACCTGGTGGTCCTGGACATCGTCCAGACCGCCGCGCCGGGCGTGCGTCGCCGCTGGCAGCTCCACTGCCCCGCCGCCCCCACCGTGGGCGGCGGCCTGGTCACCGTGACCAACGAGGCCCCGGCCAAGGGCTGGGCCGAGCGGGCCCTCCAGCCCAAGGCCCGCAAGGCGCGCCTCTTCTGCCGGACCCTCGCGCCGAAGCAGTACACCGCGGTCCTGCACACCGGCGGCACCGCGCAGGCCTTCGATGCCTCGGGCCGCCCGGCCAAAGGCGCTCAGCCGAACCCCTACCACCTGAAGTACGGCAAGCACGTCGTCCAGATCGACCCGGGCTGTAAGACCGACCGGACGGTCTTCCTCCACGTCCTGACCGCCGCCGAGGCCGACCAGGCCGCCCCGCCCAAGGCCTCCGTCCGCCTGGTCCGCCCCGGCCGCCTCCAGGTCACCGTCGGCGCCGCCGCGACGGTCCTGTCCGTCCCGTCCTGGTTCAGCCCGTGATCGTCGCCAAGTACCGTCGGCATGGAAGACGCCCCGGCCTGCGAGGAGCCGGGGCGTTGGGTGCGTGTGGTTGTGTGCCCGTCGGCTAGCCGCGCCTGCGCTTGCGGACGTACCCGCCGAGGCCGGCGACGCTCATCCCGACGGCCAGCATCGTCACCGGCTCGGGGATCACACTGCCGGTGGAACGCACATCGAAGAAGAAGCGCCCTTCATTCGCGGCAATGAGATTGGTCTCGTCGCCCGGTCCGGTATAGGTCCAGCCCGGCATCGCGGGGTTGTCAACAAGAGTGCCGGTGGGCTCCCAATCCAGGTCGAGGGTGCTGGTGTCGGCAATCGCGTAAAGGACGGAGCTGTCCCCGTGTTCCAGATCGTCGAAATCGACCCCGCCCGCCGTCTGGAAAACCCCGGGCATCGCATCGATCAGGACGAACTCGCCGTCGATCCGGCCGCTCAAGCTGTCGTACAGGATCTGCCCTGGAGGAGAGTCAACCACCCCGAACGTCGCAACCACCACCCCGTCGGTATAGCTGCCCGGCCCGGCGGCAAAGGACCCCACCGTGGGATCAACGGTCGGACCACCGGGGGCCGGCCCGTCAATGATCACCCTCAAGAGGCCCGACACGGGGACACCCGTACCAGGGTGGATTGGCTGGGCGTCGGTGTAGGGTATGAGTTCGGTATCGAGAGCGTTCCCCGCCCTCGAGAGGACATACGTCCCGAGCTCCAATTCGAAGTTCATCAACCACTCGCCAGGGAAAACAGGTCGATCACCAGGGCCGTACGAAACAGGAGTCACTACCCCACCGCCGGCATTCCTGAAACCCGTGGCCGAGAGCAGCATGTCCACGGCGGCCTTGTCGCCCACGGCGAGGGTCCCGTCCTGTACCTCCCCCTGGACAACGGTGTATCCCACAAAGTAGACATGTTTGGAGCCTGCAAATGGCAGATCGCCGTACATATTGCCAACGCCATCGATCCCGAACGGGTTCAGCGTCCAGGCATCCACCGGGCCAGCGTCTGCCGTCGCCCCGCCCATCGTCAACACAGCCACCGCCGCCAATCCGATAGTCATGCGTTTCATCATGCCACCATGTCCTTCCGTGCCCCGGATGACCTCCTGCAGGTCGTCGGGGCAACCGCGGCCTCACGGGCCTCTCTTCTGTCTGTAAGCCGGCGGCGCTTGGGCGCTGTGGCTGCGACTGAGACCATCCGTTCCTGGTCGAAGTCCTCTCGGAAGAGGATATACTACGGCAGCGAGCCCCCGGAACGCAAGGAAAAACCACGTGTGCGCGACGTTCATCCTGACGTGCCACACGGAGAGACGTCGATGCCGCGGTTCTCATGGGTATTGCGGTCATCGCGTGGGCCGGCTGCGACCCGGGTCACCGACCTGACCTGTCGAAACCAACGCGATGCTGGTTTGGCCATGCATCGCGCGGCGCTGATTGGGACGGTGACCCATTCCCTCTCGTCACCACCCCAAGGGCGCCGCAGGATCTTCGGGCGCCGAGGACGGCGCGGAGAAGGAAGGCTTTCACAAAGGGTAACCGTCCCAGTTCGCCTCGTTCGGCTGAAGGCCTTGCCTGGGCCCGGCGGACGTGTAGAATCATCGTAGAGGCCACGGAGAGTCCGCGACGGCGGTCTGCGACGTGGCCGGGACTCTGCTCCGGGCGCGGCAAAAGGCGAGGAGGCACGCGAAAGATGGGACACGCAAACGCGGACAGAAGCAGGCGAGCCGTCCTGAAACGGGCCTCCCTTGGTACGGCGGCCCTGGTGGGAGGGCTGGCAGCACTCGGGCGCACGCCTGCACGCCGAAAGCCCAACATCGTGCTCATCGTTGCCGATGACCTGGGCTATGCCGAACTGGGCTGCTACGGACAGAGGAGAATCCGCACGCCCCACCTGGACCGGCTTGCGAAGCAGGGCATGCGATTCACGCAGGCCTACTCGGGCAACGCCGTATGCGCCCCGTCTCGTTGCGTGCTCATGACCGGCCTGCATCCAGGCCATGCGGTTGTCCGAAACAATCGCGGGATGAAGCCGGAGGGGCAGTACCCCATCCCGGCGTCGGCGGCAACCCTTGGCGAGGTCCTCAAGAAGCAGGGGTACGCAACCGGGGCCTTCGGCAAGTGGGGTCTGGGAGGGCCCGGAAGTGCGGGCGATCCGCTCAAGCAGGGCTTCGATCGCTTCTTCGGCTACAACTGTCAGGGCCACGCCCACAGCTACTACCCGTCGTATCTCTGGAGCGACGCGAAGCGGATCCGGCTCAACAACGATCCCCCCGTGCCCGGCCATGCGTCGCTGCCCAAGGGCGCCGACCCCACAGACCCCGCCAGCTACGAGCGATTCAAGGGCAAGGACTACGCCCCCGACCGCATCAACGAGCAGGTGCTGGCATTCATCCGCGCGAACAAGGACCGGCCGTTCTTCTGCTTCTATCCCACGATCATCCCGCACGTCGCCCTCCACGTGCCGGACGAGGATCTCAAGCCCTACCTTGCGCTGACGTGGCACGACCCGCCCTTCACGCGAGGCAAGGGCTACGGCTACACGCCGCATTTCACGCCACGGGCGGCATACGCGGCGATGATCAGCCGAATGGACCGGTACATGGGCAAGGTCTTCAACCTGCTGGATGAGCTGAAGCTCGCCAAGAACACGATCGTGATCTTCAGTTCCGATAACGGCACGACGCACTTGAAAGCGGAGGTGGATTACGCGTTCTTCCAGAGCGTCGGGCCTCTCCGCGGACTCAAGGGATCGCTCTACGAAGGGGGCATCCGCGTGCCCATGATCGTTCGCTGGCCGGGCGAGGTCCGCCCGGGCACGACGTGCGAGCGTGTGGTCGGCTTCGAGGATCTGCTGCCGACGTTGGGCCAGGTCGCCGGGGCCGACGTGCCCAAGGGCCTGGACGGCATCAGCTTCGTGCCGGCCCTGCGGGGCCGCAAGCAGCCGCCCCGCCCGTTCCTCTATCGCGAGTTTGCAGGCTACGGCGGGCAGGTGTCGGTGCGCATGGGGAGCTGGAAAGCCGTGCGGCAGAGGCTTCTTCGCAGGCCCAACTCACCGATCGAGCTGTATAACCTCGCCGAGGACATCGGCGAGTCGAAGGATGTCGCCGCGGAGCACCCGGACGTCGTCAAGGAAGCCCGCCGCATTATCGCCGAGCAACACACGCCGTCCAAGGTGTTCCCGATCAAGGCCCTCGATGCCCCGAGGAAGGGATAACTGTCGCGTACGGCGGCTCACTTGCCAATACAGGCGTCTTCACGCGCCGGAATCGACGATCTCGGCCGAAGGGGCCTGCGTGCGTTACCCCTCCGGGCAGGGAGATCGTGGCTTGGAAGTTCGTCCGCGTCTTCTCAAGGCCTGTCTGAAGGCGCAGAAACGACCACGGGCGGGCGTTGCGCCCGCTGGGCCTGCTCACCTTATTGACACACCCCGCCCCGCCCCGAACAATGGCGGGCGATATCCGGCATGCGTGCTGTGGGCCGGGAAAGGACGTGACATGAAGCGTATCAGACGTGCCGGGCTCGTCGTGGCGAGTTGTCTTTCGCTCGTCCTGGCATGTGCAGGATGTTCAGACGGCGTGGAAGGCCGGTGGGAGGGAACCGTCACGGAACGTGGCAAGACGACGCGCGTCGGGCTGAGCTTGAGCCGCGATGGCGGCAAACTTGCGGGTAAACTGACCCTCCTGAGTGATACCGGCCAAGACGTCACAAAGGGGCACGCCTTCGATCTGGTTGACGTGGCAGAAGACGGCGATGCGCTCACGTTCGTCCTTCCGATCGGAGGCACGGACGACCCCGACAACGTGATCTTCACGCTTCGCCTGGAGGGCGACACACTGGCAGGCAGTCTGCGTGAGAAACGCGACAACACGAGGGAATCCCCGGTGACGTTTACCAGAACTGACTGAGCTGGAAATCAGGACATCGGGGACAGTGGGGCTTTTGAGAAACGTGGCATGGGCGTCTGGACCATGCGTCGCACGGGCAGGACGCCCGTGCCACATGGAACGGGCTTGTTCAACAGCCCCACCGTCCCGATTCGTCCGATTGCAGCGCCCGGAGGCGGCACGCGCCTGTTCGGCCCTGGCCAGGCGGCGCGTAACCGGCCCCACGGCAAACGCGTATAGTATGACGTGTCGGTCGATACCCGGAGAACCGACGGATGTCTGTTTCGCAGCGTCCGTACAGAGCAAAGGAGAAACCCATGAGAACGACGACACTGCAGGTGGTGTGCGCGATGGCCCTGGTCCTTGCCGCCGGGCCATGGGCATTGGCCGAGCGGGCAACGCAAGTGAAGGCCCGCACCGCCAGCCCCGGCCAGACAGCCGCCCCGGCCAAGACCGCCCGCACAGGTCCCCGCTGCGACGTCCTGTTTCAGGTCCACGTGCCCGCGTTTGCCGAGGAGATCATCGCCAAGATCCAGGAAGGGATCGACAAGGAGCTGTCCGGCAAGAAGTTCGGCGAAAGCAGCAAGGACTTCGCCATCCGCAAAGTCCTCGTCAGGACCCTCGGCAAGGGGATCGTCCAGGCGGTCAGACAGACCGACAACGTCAGCATAGGCTGGAAGCTGGATCGCAAGGCCAAGCGGACGTACGTGGACCTGATGGCCACGGCGCTGCCCGGCACGCCGCTGGCAGCGCGGTTCGCACAAGCCAAGACGCTGAAGACCTCCTTCGCGGGGTTCAAGATGCCCGGCGCGGCGCTATCGGCGAACTGGGTGGGCCAGGCCACCGCCGAAGAGGCCGCCGCCTGGGCCAAGATCGTCCAGATGGTCCGCGACCGCATGCTGCCGCTGGCCGAGACACCGGGGCTCACACCCGAGGCGAGCAAGACCCGCAAGGAACTGCTGAGCAAGCTCTTCGAGGTCGTGGCGGTGACCGTGGCGACCGGACGCAGCGACGGGGCGATGTCCCTCGTGATCCATCCTGACCGCGTGACGCTGGTCGCCGGGGGATACGTGGCTGACGGCGCGAGGCTGGAAAGCGTGGTCAAGCCCGTGGCCAAGTACTTGAGCGAACGCCACGAGGTCCTGGCGGATCTGAAGCTGGACGCGGCCAGGTTTCAGGGTGTCAACCTGCACACGCTGGCCATTCCCGCTCCGACCAACACCGACCGAGCCAGGTTCGTTCGCATGTTCGGCAAGTCCCTGGACATCGTGCTGGGCTTCGGCCCACAAGCGGCCTATCTGGCGGTCGGCAAGGACGCGATGGCGTCGCTCAAGAAGGCGATTCGCAGGTCCGCCAAGCCCAGGGTGCCGGCCAACCCCTTCGAGATCACGCTGGCCCTGAAGCCGGTGGCCGACTTCATCACCGCCGTGGGCAAGCCTCACGAGAGGATACCGGCCGGGTTCGTCTCGTCGGCCCTGAGCAAGGCCCCCGGCAAGGACCGCCTGCGCCTGATCGTCAGGCCCGTAGAGCGAGGCGTAATCGTCCGCTTCGTGGCCGAACAGGGCGTGCTGGAGCTGATCGGCGCCCTGTCGCCCAAGGCCAGGCGGTTCCTTCTGCGCGAATAGCGGGACGGAGGTATTCAGTGCGGTGCCGATTGGATCGGCCAAGGCGCTATTGGCGTGTTTCTTGCGAATTGCGCCCTTCAGGGCTTGCATCGAACATCCCCGCAGACCCAGGGCGTTGCCCTGGGCTCTCGAATGCGAGCCCTTTGGGCTCGAACGGCCCACACGGGGCGACGTCTTCAACAGCCCCACAGTCCGCGTTTCTTCTACTCCTTGTCTCCGCGCTTGTCCAGCTTGTCCAATCGGTCGTGGTACTCGGTGTAGTAGTCGTCCTCCGACAGCGGCGCGAACAGGTCGGTGTTCTCGATCCAGAGCGCCAAGTACGGCCAGCGGGCGCCTCGCTTCAGGAGCATGACGAGGAACGGCTCATCGAAGGTGAAGTTCCGGGGCGGACGACCCCACGTGTCCAGCCCGGCTTCGGAGAAGACGGCCGCACCCGACTTGTCCACTCTGAACCGAGTACGCTGCCGCGCGTAGTAGAGTCTCTGGCCATGTCCGGTGGGCCATCGGCCCACCGGGGCATGACCTTGCTGGCGGGCTGCTCGCCCTTGAACTTCCGTGCCATCTCGGCGCGGATGGCGTCCAGCACGCCGTCTCCAACGAGCCCGGCCCGCACCACGACACTCGCCGCGTCAATATCCGCTTCGCTCACGATCCGCCTGTCCAGCAGGTCCGCCGTTCGGGGCCGCCCTGCCAGGGCCAACTCGCCCCCCGCGAAGTCCACCAGCTCGTTCCAGGCCAGTTGCATGCTCGCGCACCACAGGACGTTGGCCCCCTGCGGCAGCTCGCAATCCACGTGCGGCGCAGTGATCGTTTCCGAGCCTCGCGGCCTGCTTGCGTGCGGCTGCGTTGTGGGCCGGGTGGAGGCTTCTGACGGTTGCTCCCGCTGACATTGAGGATGGGACAGCAGCAGACAAAGAGCGACCACCCCCGTGGCAGCCGTCACAGAACGATCCATGTCGTCGTGTCCTCTGTGTTTGCTCAGGCAGGGTGAGTTATCCCGTCCACCGCTTGTTCCGGTACAGCCCGGTCGCCGTCGCAATTATACGCGATTCCCGGTGTTAAGCCAGGCCGGGCTTGGGGGTCCCGGAGCGGCTGATTTGGGTATCAGGTACCAGAATTAGGTATGTTACACTCGCGAAGGGTTCCCGTCGTGTGCCGGGGGGTGCTATGATATAACTTTATTTTACATAGTAGTTTATGTTTGCTTTTTGCAGCATGGACACGCAGGGGGACCCCGGAAGTGGAAACCTGTGGAACATATGTAACACTGCCGGGGACGGGTCGAGCGCGGCGACGGGCGACGGGCCGCTATCGGTATCGCCCGGAGGGGATGCCTGAGACGGCGTCGGGGGACTCGCACAGGCGGGCGCCTATGCACAGGAGGTACGGAATCGCCACCAGGGCCGAACCGATCGCGTGGGCCGCCCAGTCAGCCAGGTCGGCCGTGCGCCAGGCGGAGGCTTCCTGGACCAGTTCGCCGGGGCCCCCGAGCAGAGCAGCCGCGGCGATGGCCAACAGCCCGGCCCACCAGCGTTTCGAGCCGAACAGCCACGCCGACACCGCCGCCAGAACCGCCCCGACGACCACGTGAAGCACCTTGTCGCCCCAGGCCAACGCGTCGGAGACCCACGCGATCAGCCCGCCGGACTTCGCCGCCCCCAGCAGGAGCATCAGGGTCAGGACGGGCACCATGAGCATGGCCCCGTGGCGGGGTCTGGGGGTTCGGCCAAGCATGGCCGGGAGCATGCCCCAGGTGAAGGCGGCGGCGAGCGAGGCCGAGGGGATGAAGGCCCCTCCGGCGGCGAGGACGGCGCTGGCGGCCAGTCCTGTCGCCGCGGCCCAGACGACGGCCCTTCCCTGGTCGGCCCCGTCCCGTGACGCTTGCCACAGCAGCCAGGCCGTGCACGCGGCCCCGCCGAGAACCACCCAGGCGCACCCGATCAGCCCGACCGTGCCGACCAGAAGCGCCAGTCCGCTGCTGCCGGCATACAGCCGACCGAAGGCCTCCTCCCCGCAGCCGAACCACGTGGCCGAGGACAGGTCCACACCCAGAACGGGCCCGGCGAGCGTCGCCAGCAGGGTCATCCCCCCGACCGACAGCACGCCCCCGACGATCAGCAGGAGCGTTCGATGCCGCGCGAAGCACAGTGCGGCGAGCACGAGTGCAGCCCCGACGACGACAGCGGCCCAGACGGTGGCTCTTGGGGCGGTTTGGGCAAAGAGGGCAGCCGCGGCGGTCGCCACGGCAATGCAGCCCAGGCGCAGGTCGCGTCGGCGGAGGGCCTGCGGCACGGGTCCGGGACCGGGGCGCGGCGCCAGGCCCCACAGCAGGCTCAGCCAGACGCCCACGCCCGCGAACCCGAGCAGGGCCAGGGCGTTTCGCGCCTGGTCGGTCTGCTGCCAGGCCACCGCCGCCGCCGCACCCGCCATCATCGCCGCCCCGCACGTGGCCAGGACAGCCACGTGCCTGGCCGCGCCGGGCAGGAGGCTCTGGGTGAGCATGACCGCAGCGGCGACGAGCGCCAAGTGCATGAGGATGGACAGGTCGAGCGCCCCGGCCAGTGCGCCGGTGAAGGTGGCTTCGGGCAGGACACCGTGCCGAATGAAATGCCACGCCAGGATCCCCGCCGGGCCCAGCAGCACCAGGTGGAACGGATGCCCGGGCACGGAGCGGTCGTCGGCGACGGTTCGCCACATCAGCCAGAGCCCCAGCACCGCCAGAAGCCCCCCGGTCAGCGCGCCCCAACTGCCGTAGCCCACCCACCACCAGGCCAGCGGTCCCAGGACCATCAGCCACACCAGCGTCCAGCGTGCAATGCGGTGGAGTTGGCGCGAGGTTGTGCCCAGCGGAATCGCCATGTATCGCTTCCATGCGTCCGGCCGCAGCCCGGGCGAGCCGGATGGGTCAAGTCTACGCGATATCGTGGGCGGCTGGCAAGGTGGAGGGTTTGAGGGGTCTCGGCGATGTGCGTCTCCGCGGACACCCCCGACGATGAAGCGTCCGGGCGTTTGGGGCGGCGCCCCGCGGGGCGTCAGGAGGTGTGCAGTCTTCGGCGGATGTACTCGGCCCTGGCCTCGGCGCGCAGGGGACCGCTCAGGTCGCGCCCGAGGATGCGCTGGAGGTGCGAGGGCTGCGTGGCCAGGAACAGCTCGTTGATCGTCTCGATCTGCACGTCCCCGACCAGTCCGACGTGCGTGCCGAGGCGGACGAGGCTCAGGAGGTACATGGTCTCTTCGGAGCTGATGAGCCTGGCCGACCTGAGCAGGGCCAGGGCGCGGACGACCTTGTCCTCGACGGCGATGGCCCTTCGGGTCATGAGCGACTGCCTGGCCTGCCGCTCGTATTGGATGAACTTGGGCACCAGGGCCCTGAAGTCCTCCCCGAACTGCTCTTCGCTCTTTCCGAGGGTGGTCTGGTTGGACAGTTGGAAGAAGTCCCCGGTGGCCTCGGTTCCCTCGCCGTAGAGCCCGCGGATGGCCAGGCGCATGTCCCGGGCGGCGCGGAAAGCCTTCTCGATCTCCCCGGTCATCTTCAGGGCCGGCAGGTGAAGCATCACGCTGATCCGCAGCCCGGTGCCCACGTTGGTCGGGCAGGCGGTCAGGTACCCGTAGTGCGAGTCGAAGGCGTAGGCCAGGCGGTCCTCCAGCAGATCGTCGACGCGATTGATCTGCGTGAAGGCCTCCGACAGCTCCAGCCCGCTCCGCAGGGCCTGTATCCGCAGGTGGTCCTCCTCGTTGACCATGATGGCGACGGTCTCGTCGCTACTGACGGCGACGCCGCGCGGATGGTCGGCGTCGGCGTGCTGACGCGAGATGAGGTGGCGTTCGACCAGGAGCTTGCGGTCCATGTCGTCGGCGTTGGCGATGTCGACGTAGAGCATTTCCTCGGCGATGCCGGCGTCGAGGATCTTGCGCCGCAGCCGAAGCTCCAGGTCCTCCTGCTGCTTGACGCTGCACCGCGACAGGAAGGGCATGTCGGCGAGGTTCCGCGCCAGGCGGATTCGGGTGGAGATCACCACGTCGTGCATCGGCCCGGTGCCGCGAAGCCATTCCCCCGCGCGTTGTGCCAGGTCGCCCAGCTTCATCATCCCTCTTCGACTTCCTTGATCTGGTCCCTCAGGTCGGCGGCGCGTTCGTAGTCCTCGGCGGCTATGGCGCCGCGCAACTGCGCGCGGAGACGCAGGACTGCGTTGAGCCGCTTCTGGTCGCCTCCGCTGTGCCGGGGAACCTTGCCCACATGTTCGGTGGCCCCCTGCTGGGCGCGCGACATCAGCAGTTCGAGCCTCTCGCCGAACGCGTTGTAGTCGTTCGGGCAGCCGAGCACGCCCCGCTCGCGGAACTCCGAGAACGTCAGCCCGCAGACCTCGCAGGCCAACTCCTCGTCGCCCCCCTGGCTCGATGCGGTCTGGAGGATGAAGTCCTCCAGCAGTTGGCTGATGGGGACGTCGGCCTTTATGGTGATGCCCTCGGTGGCGGCGCAGTCTTCGCAGAGGTGCTTTTCAACCTTCTGCCCGTCATGGATTTCCGTCACATGAACGGTCGCCTGCTTGTCGCAGTTGTCGCACTTGATGCCTGTGCTCCTTCTTGCCGCAAGCACGTATCGTATTGCACCGCGGCCGAATGGTCAAGGGCGGCATGCAGGGTAGAATGCGGCGCGGCACCCGGGGGCCTCCGTGACGGTGACGCTGTACAGGCGTGCGCCCGCGTCCAGACGCTCAGCCAGCAGGCCGGCGAGCCATTCCGCCACGCGTTCGGCCGACGGGCTGGCGCCGGCCAGGGCGGGCAGATCGCCCAGGTCCGCACCCTCGACGTCGTCGGCGATGGCCCTCAGGACGCGATCGACCTGCTCGAAATCGACCACGACGCCCATGGGCTCGTCGAGCGTGTCGCTCCGGAAGGCGACCGTGACGGACCACGTGTGCTCGTGGGGCTCCTCGAGCCCGCCGTCCGGCAGGCGCAAGGCGTGTGAGGCCTTGAAGGAACGCTCGACGGTTACTTCGTACGTGCTCACAATACCATTCTAGCGTTCCGGACCGGGTATGGGCGCCGGAACCGTGCACGGTTCGGGCGTGCTGCTTCATGAGCGTTTATCGGGCGAGTAACGCTCGCCGTTCATCGTTCGAACGACAAGCGGCGAGCGTTGCTCGCCCGCTAAACGTGGAGTGAACGACAACTCCCTCAGCGGCGCCGCGACCGCAGCGAGTCGTTCATCAGTTTGTATCCCAGGAGGGTCTGCGAGATCACCAGGCGGTTGCCGAGGATCCGGATCGAGCCCTTTCCGGACGGCTCCCACATGTCCTCCCCGATCGAGTCCTTGATCATGCCGATGACGTTCTCTCTGATCTTCTCGGCCTGTTCCTCGGCGTCGGGACCGCGTTGGTCCTGCCCGCCGACGATCAGTCCGACCCCGGCGTTGACCCTGCCGATCTGGCGACCGCCGTCGCGGGTCCTGCCGGTGCCGCCGGAGCGCCCGCGAGAATTGTCGTAGCGCCGGTCGTTCACGTTGGAGTCGCTGATCCCCCTCAGGCCGATCCTCCTGGGCATCTTGACGTCGACGGCGGGCATGAGCAGCGTGCTGACGTCGAGGACCTGCGTGCGCAGGCCGGTGTTCAGTGCGGTGCCCGTGGAGATCTTGATGATGCCTCGGTCGTAGATCCAATAGGCCCGCTGGAACTTGTCGAGGTTGTCGGACAGTTCGTCGGTGACCAGGTCCAGGGCCCTGCCCAGCGAGACCCCGCTGACGGCGAGGGTCACGGGCGTGTCGCGGTCGACGTTGATTTCGGCCAGCGCGCGCCAGTTGACGTGGAAGTTCAGTCGGGTCAGTTCCCTGAAGGTCTGGACGACCTGGGCCAGGGGCGTTTCGTTGAAGGTCAGGCCCTGCCCGATGCCGGGCGCGGGCGCGGCCCGCCGGGTGGGCACGCCCACCGATCGCCGCCCGGACAGCGCCGCCCTCTGGGTCGTCACGCGAATGCCCCCGATCGCGGCGTCGATGGTCCAGCCGAGGTGCATGTCCTTCGGCGTGGCCTTGGCGATGGCCACGTCGAGCGCCTGCGAGATCCGCACGTTCGAGACGCTGAACGCGACGCGCGTCTCCGGGGTCACGCCGACGACCTTGAGCGTCGTCCAGTCGCCGACGATGGGGACGTTGGCCAGTTTGCCCAGGTTCACCAGGCACTGACTGAACGTGCCGTCGAAGCTGAACTTGCTGATGGTTCTCTCGATGGCCTTGTCGATGCCGCCGGGTGACCGCCTGTCGGCAGCCCGGGCTGGATCGGCAAGCTGGGGCCCCCAGAGCACCACCACACAGATACACACAGAGATTATCGTCCGAGTCATGGTCGACCTCCCGCCGGTTGGTAAGCTACGTTCACTGCCAGGTCTGCCGCGCGCGGGGGTATGTATCGATGATGCCGCCAATGCTATCGGCACGACACAGGCTGCTACTTAATGATAACACCTCACGGCCACTTCGTCCACGATTTCGGCTAAACAACTGACCTCTCAGCAATTGAGCGCCATGGCAGGACGCGGGCGGCATGGCAGGAGCGTACGGGACGATGCAGGGTGTCGTGTTCTCACCCCGACGTGGTAGAATCGTCGGCAGTGCATTTGAATGGACGAGCAGACTTCGGAGACGACGATGAGACCAACGATGGAAACGCACCAAGGCGTCGTGTGGGGTAGATTGTGCGCACTGGCGGTCGCCGCTGCGGCCAGCGCCGCCGGCGGGGCGGAGATCTGGGTGGACGCGGCGTCCCAGGCCGCCGCGCCCGACGGGACAAAGGCTGCCGCGTTTAGAACCATCGGGTCGGGCCTCAAGGCCGTTTCGCCCGGCGATACGGTCATCCTCCGCGCCGGGGTCTATCGCGAGTCCGTTCGCGTTCCCGGCGGCCAGGCCGGCAAACCCGTGACGCTCCGGGCGGCCCCCGGACAGCGGGTGATCGTCTCCGGCGCCGTGCCCGTCGGCCAATGGAAGCGGCACGACGGCGGCGTGTACACCGCCACGCTGGACTTCCGTCCGGCGCGCCTCCTGGTGGGCCATCGCGAACTGCCCGTCGCCCGCCAGCCGAACGAGGGCTGGTGGGCCGTTCAAGCCGCAGACCAACTGACGCTCCGCGCCGCGGCGGCGGAGAAGCTCAAGGCCGTCCCTGCCGAGTTCGCCGGCGGCCAGGCGTACATCTGGACGCGGCACGGGAATACGTTCTTCACGGTGCCGGTGGCCGCCATCGACCGCGACAAGGGCGCCGTGACCGTCGTCCGCAAGAGCAAGTGGATGACGCTCGGTGCGGGCGACCGGTTGCGGCTTCAGAACCACCCGAGCCTGATCGACCGCCCGGGCGAGTGGGCCGTCGTGCCCGAGGGCGCCGAGGGCAGGATGTTCCGCCTGTACTACCGCCCCGCCGCGGCGGCGGACCTGGCCCGCGTGGTCGCGCCCCGGGAGACCCGCCAGGTCATCAGCGTGTACTCGGCAGGGCACGTGCGCATCGAGGGCCTCGAGGTCGCCGCGGCACAAGGCAGCGGGATCGCCGTCAATCGCAGCCACGATGTGACCATCACCCGATGCATCGTCCACAACAACGGGAAGAGCGGCATCGCCCTGCGCGACTGCCGAGACGTGACCGTCAGCCGATGTATCGTTCGACGCAACTACACCGGCGTGACGCTCCACACCATGACGCGCTCCACCGTCGAGCAGTGCGACATCGGGCACAACGGCATGGACGGCCTGATCATCTCGTGGAACTCCTCGGACGTCACCGCCCGCAGGAACTACCTGCACCACCACCTGCTGTGGGGCCATCCCGACAACCTCCAGCTCTACCGCGGGGTCAAGAACATACGGTTCATCGACAATCTCCTTCTGGCCGCCGGGCAGTCGATCATGATGGAGGAGGTCACCGGCGGGCTGATGCAGGGCAACATGATCGTCGGATCGGCGGCGTATTCGGTGATCTTCGGGCACCGCAACACCACGGACTTCCGGGTGCACAACAACACGGTGGCCTTCACCGGCTACGGCTGCATGAGCCTGACCGCCCGCGACTACGACGTCAAAGGCAACGTCTTCGTCACGGGGCACGCCGGGCCGATGTACGGCACGCGAGGGGTCAAGGGCTACACGGGGGACAGGAACCTGTTCTGGAACGCCCCGGGCCTGACCCGGGCGACGGTGCTGGCTTCGGACAAGGCCTGGCACCGCACCCTGGGCGACTTCCAGGCCGCCACCGGGCAGGACAAGGAAAGCGTCTACGGCGACCCGAAGTTCCGCAGCGCCCCGCAAGGGCTGGCGGCGATCGACTCGCGCCGGCTGACCGAATGCACGCGGGACACCTGGCCGCTGCGCCGGGGGCACCCGCCGTTTAGCGCAGCCCAGACGGTGGAGGTCAACTTCGACGGCGTGCCCAGGAAGGTCACCGCCGTCCGGGGCGATACGATCACCGTGACGCCCCCCCTGCCGGCCAAGCCCACAAAGGGGTGGATCGTCGCCAACTGGGGCGACAAGACGGACCTGGCGCTGGATCTGCGTCTGGCCGCGGACAGTCCCGGGGCGAAGCTCGCCGCGGACGGCGGGGCGGTCGGTTCGAAGGTCGACATCGCCGCTTACCGGCGCGGGGACTTCGACGCCGACGGCAAACGCGACCTGCCGGCGGTACCGAAGGAACTCATGCCCTGAGACCGGTGGAAGCTCCCGGGCGCGGAGCGTAAACAGCGGCGACAGGGATTCCTCGTCTGGACGCACCCCCCGGGCGGAGCCCGGGGGCTTTGGGCGCCCTGCAACGATTAGAGTCATCTTGTCTCGGTGCGGGCTGGGGAATACTCCCAGTCAACGTACCGCGACCCCGGGCTCCTCCAGTCGACACACAAAGCCCCCGGGTTCCACCCGGGGGGTGCGTCCAGCCGAGCATGTCGTCCGGCGCCGTGCGAAGACTACCCGTCGGGCCGGCGCTTGGGGCGCTTGGGCAATATCGCGAAGACCGCGCGGATCAGGCGGACACCTTCGGGGTGCCCCCGGGCCACGCGCTGAAGGACGTTCGACTCCAGGGCGAAATCGTTGTAGGGCTTGACCCACGTCGAGCCGCCGTACGGGGCCGCAAACGCGACGCGCTTCGCGTAGATCTTCGTCCGGAGCACGCGGACCTCGATATCGAACTTCTTGGCCACGACGCCCTTGCCCTTCTTGGCCGTCAGCGCCATCCCGAACGCCGACAGCGCCGCGTACTCGCTGGACCGCCGCCAGCCTTTCTTGGCCGGGAACTTCTTGCGGTCCATGTCGAACGGGAAGGGCTCCAGCAGGGCCGGCACGTAGGTCAGCCCGCGAAGCACGTGGAGCCTCGCGTCGCCCTTGTGGGTCTGCATCTGCCTGGCCACTTCGGCCCGTGCCGCAGCGGCCTTGCCGGTGCGGATCATCTCGACGATCGGATCGCCCGCGAGCCGCAGCGGGTCCGACTCGCTTTCCCATATCGGCCTGCCCGGGGGAACGGGCAGGAACATCGGGCGGGGCGACCAGGCCTTGGCCGGCTGTTGTGTTATCCAGACGTTCATCGCCGCCCAGTACTTTCGCGGGGGCGTGTGGCCCGCCCCGGGCACCTCCACGTAGGTGTGCTCGATGCCGCGGCGCTTCAGTTCGGCCGACGCCGCCCGGGGGCCGGAGACCGGGATGTGGTCCTTGTCGCCGTGGATGAAGTAGAAGGGGATCCCGCGGATGTTCTCCAGCACGTCGCCCTTGGTCGCCGCAGGGAACCCGGCCACCGAGGCCCCGGCGGACCAGATTTCCGGCTGCTTGAGCAGGAACGACCATGTGCCGACGCCTCCCATGGACCCGCCGGTGGCCACGAGTCGCCGGAAATCGATCCGGTACCGCCGGGCCACCCAGTCGATGGTCCGGTAGACGTTGACCAGTTCGGCCTCGTTGGACCAGAAGTTGCCCTTGCCGGTCGTGGTGGGGTAGACGACGAAGTACCCGGTGTTGTTGAGCTGCGGGGTGTACCACGGCACGACGTTGTTGCCGTCGGACGAGCTGCCGTGCATCGCCACCACGAGCGGCCAGGCCTTCTTGGGCGTGTAGCCCTTCGGCATGGAGAAGTTGAACCATCCGCGCGGGTTGTTCTCCAGCCAGGGCGAGGTGATCTTCCAGACGCCTCGCCTGGGCTTGCCGTCCGGGAGCGTTGCCACAGCGATAGTCTCGAGCCCGAATCGCGTTAGCCCGGCCTTGCCGTCGGCGAGCTTCTCGGCGTAGATGGCCTTGCGCTTCTCCTCGTCAGGCTCGGCGAAGTAGGCATCGAGGGCCTTCTCGATCTGCTCGGCGTGCGCGGCCGACCAGCACCCGGCCGGCAGCGTGTCCGGTGTAACGACGGCCCGCGCGCCGGCGACCGACCAGAGGACCGTCACCAGCCCGGCAGCCAGGGCGGACCTCCCCCCGCGTCGAGCAAGATGCGACCTGGGGCGTGTCATCACAAGCCAAGCATAGCGTATCGGGCGGGCCGTCACCAGAGCGTCGTCAGCCAGGGCACCACGGCGTGGAAGGCCAGATACACGGCCCCGGCAAGGTGGGCGGCGCCGACGAGATGAGGCAGCTTGGCGAACCCGTCGGCCATCCTGTCGGCCAGGGCCGCCCCGAGCGCCCCGCCGACGAAGACCAGCAGCAGGGCCAACGGTGCCGAGGTGGTCCGCTTGCCGCGCGTGCCGTGTGCGTAGACCATGGCGGCGACGATATTGACCGCCGCGACGAACCCGGTCAGCAGGTAGACCCACTCGCGGGTGGCCCAGTTGCCCAGGGGCCGGCTGGGCATCAGCGCCCCGCGTACGGCCAGGGCGAGGTGGCCCAGAACGATCAGCCAGAATATGTTCCTGAAGCCCGTCTTGCGCGTCTTGTGCCTGAAGTACCTCTGGGCGATCATCGCCGTGGGCGACCCGCCCGCCAGTGCCAGCACGTGCAGCACGCCCTCGGGGATGCGCTTGCGGTTGTGCTTCGCGGCGTCCTTGTCGTAGAGGTAGAACAGCAGCGTGGCGACGTTGATGCCCATGGCGTACCAGAACACCAGGCGCCACGTGCCGTAGCGGTACCACACCGGCGCGGCCATGAACGACCCGACGATGCACGCCGCCAGCAGCAACCACCGCATATACAGGCCCAGCTTCTTCACGTCGATGCTCCGGTCAGGGTTCTCCGCGGGGAGTATACCCGTCAGACGTACGTCGCTCAACCTGCCGGGGAATGTCGGGCGGGTGAAGGTCTTCTCTACGGCGCAGTTTGCGTGTTCGCGGGAGAGCCCCGGGTGTGTTCACCCGGGGCGAAATGGGGGGCTCGAGTCGGGCATGTGCTTGATTGCGCGGCGACCATTTCGCCCCCCGTGAACACACGGGGGGCTTCAGAAAAGCACGCCGAGCACAACCGAACCCCCTGTGCGCCCGCGTCAGCTACCGGATGGCGTAGCGCTCCATCTTGAGACGTTTGCCGAGCTGCTCGGTGATGTGGTAGGCCAGCATCCTGCTGACGGCCCGGGCGTGGGCGTCGTCGATGGGGACTCTCTTTCCGGCCTCGGCGGCGAGCATGGCGTTGATGCCGGCCAGCGCGGCCGAGTCGATGCGGATCCTGTCGGGCGCGCCCGACTCGCACGAGCCGCACAGCAGCCCTCCGCGGCGGGACGAGAAGACCATGTGGCGCAGGTCGCCCGGCGCCGCGTCGGCCGTCCGCGTGCCGCACAATACGCACGAGGACATCTCCCCGAGAAGCCCGACGTGGCGGAGCATTCGCCACTGGCAGTATGCCAGCACGGCCGGAACGGGCACGTCGTCCTGGGCCAGCCGCTCCAGGCCGTTGTGCAGCAGGTCGAACACGTCCGGGTGGGGGTCGCCCTCGGGAATCATGGCTTCGGCCAGCTCGATGAGATACAGGGCGGCGTTGAGCCTGTCCGCGCCGCGGCGCAGGGCGGTTCGGGAGTCCGTCTCGGCGAACTCGATGAGCGTCCCGAGCGCCTCGCCCCGGCCGGTCGAGTACACCAGGTCGCCCTCGGCCAGCAGGTCCAGCGCCCCGCCCGTCTTGCTCTTGGGGCGCTTGGCGCCCTTGGCGATCATCTTGACCGGCCCGCCTTCGCGCGTCAGGAAGTGCACGACCTGCGAGGTCTCGCTGTAGTCGGTCGTTCTCAGGCAGATTGCCCTGTCCCGGTGCCGCATGCGGTGATTCTCCCGGGCGCGGGAGATCGATGCAACTGTCTAGACATGGAGCAAACGGCCCCTCGACGCTACAATCCCGGGATGACGCGACACGCCCTCGACATCGATGCGGTCATCTTCGACATGGACGGGCTGATGTTCGATACCGAACGCATCCGCCTGGACGCCTGGCAGATGGTGGCCCGCCAGGAGGGATACGAGATCCCCGAGCGGCTGCTGATCGACTGCATCGGGAAGACCACGACCGACAGCGAGCAGTATCTCAACGCCGCCCTGGCCCACTCGGGCTTCGACTACCGCCGCGCGCGGGCAATCCGGGGCAAGTACATGCGCGAGATGGTGGCCGACGGCGTCCCGGTCAAGACGGGGCTGGACGCCATGCTGGATGCGGTTGACTCGCTGGGCCTGGCCAAGGCGGTGGCGACCTCGACGCGGCGCGACGAGACGATCGACCTGCTCACGCGGACGGGCCTGATCGGGCGGTTCGACGCGATCGCCTGCGGGAACGAAGTGGCCAACGGCAAGCCGGCGCCGGACATCGTTCTCCTGGCGGCCGAACGGCTGGGCGTGGGGCCCGAGCGGTGCATGGTGCTGGAGGACTCCGAGAACGGGGTCCGCGCCGCGGTGGCCGCGGGGGCCCTTCCCGTGGTGATACCGGATATCAAGCCCCCTGGCGACGAGGTGCTTTCGCTGGCGCATGAGCGCTTCGACTCGCTGAGCGAAGCGGCGGCGTTTGTGCTGGAGGCGCTCGGGGAACGCTGAGTATCGAGACGTCGCAAGGGAACAACGGCGCGCGAAACCGCAAGCGGTTCCATGCGCCGTCCGCTTGCGGTTTCGCGCGCCGTCACCCGCTTGCGGTTTGCGGCGCGACTTGAACCCGGCGCCCTTCTGGGGTACTGTGCTGCCACATCGTGGAGCTTCCCCATGGCAGAGACGAACGAGACAGAGATCATGCAGCCCTTTGGCGTCGGGTTCGATCTCGAGCAGGGCGTGATGCTGAACCCCTCGCGGCACCTGGAGCGGCACGCCTCGGATATGCGCGGGCACTACGCCGACGCCGAGGCGCTCGAACGCCTGATCGCCGACGGCGACCCGCTGCACTATGAGGTCTTCGAGGTGCCCGTGCCCGAACGGGCCGGACAACTGATGTACTGCATCAGCACGCTCCAGCCGGGCCTCGTCGGCGAGGAGTGCTTCAT
>Ga0180432_10001645_pt1 | contig 34918 bp, 54 predicted proteins | sample SS_ome_10_FD_132414 | JGI IMG/M metagenome (GOLD analysis project Ga0180432, IMG submission 132414) | Hypersaline lake sediment archaeal communities from the Salton Sea, California, USA - SS_1_MS_2 metaG | ecosystem: Environmental > Aquatic > Non-marine Saline and Alkaline > Hypersaline >... | reverse complement strand
TTCAAATTTTTCAGGAAAGTTTCCAAAACTTTAGGCATGTTTAATCTCCTTTAAGTTAAATGTTGGTTGTCCTGTTTCTTATTTTACAGAGTTAGACGGGAAATGTTTACTTAGGCTTTGTTCTTTAATAGTTTACTAATTATCCATAATATTGTACTCAGAATGATATAGGCACAATCATAATAGGTGACTGGTCATCTGAGATCAAACAGAACTCTAACCTAGGTAAAAGAACAAATCAGAATTTCGTGCAGTTACCCTTTGCCAACTTTAAACAAAAGATCAAGGATAAATGTCAAATCTATGGTATAGATTTAATCCTGCAAGAAGAAAGCTATACCTCCAAATGTAGCTTTCTTGATCAAGAATCAGTCACCAAACATGAACACTACAAAGGCAAGAGAATTCATAGAGGTTTGTTCAAGAGTGCCGATGGTACTCTTGTGAATGCTGATGTGAATGGGGCAGCTAACATAGCAGTTAAAAGTAAGCAGGGAGAGAAGAGTTTGGCTCTTCTCCGACTGACTAGTGGGTTCACGTCTAACCCAAAGAGAATAAGGCTACTTGACTTTGAAAAGAGTCGGGTTAAGATGAGTGAGTTAGTTGATAACTCACAAAAGCAAACTTCTCTTGAAGTCGCTTAGGTGACTAGGCGTTTTGCGTTTTTTCATTTCTTTGTGCAGACTAAAGCCACTTCATCTGCAGCATGAGGAAATGGGATAGCCATAACTGCACAGAGCCAGGCGGTAGGCATATAATTTTTCATCACTTGATAGACCAAAGACCAGTTGACACCCCCGCCATCACGATCTTGACCCTCGAAGAACTTGTCGAGCTTACGTTTCTTCATCACAAGACCAAACTTTTCTTTGATCTCAAACCCGACCTCATCCAACTCTTTCGTCAATTCTTTAACGTCCCACTCATAAAGATGGGCTGCGTATTGCGTATCATATGGATCTTTCTTTTCCACTGTGTTGGGACAACTGATGAATAGCGTCCCGCCAGAAGTGAGCAACTTGTAGCACTCTCTGAGACTCTGTGCTCCAGCCTCTCGCTGCATGTGTTCAATACTCGAGGTATAAATAATCACGTCAAACTGAACATCCTCGGACAAATGTTTGGCCATCTCAGCGACATTAGCGAGCACATAATTGACTGGAAACGGATAATAGCCTTCCTTGTCTTCAACCTTCTTAATCCCTGACCAACGCTTTGCTTCACGAATGTTCTTCTCACTAATATCAACTCCAGTATAGGAATGAATGTTCTTCTTGTGCCAGCGCATCAGCGGAAGCATCAAACTGCGCCCACAGCAAACATCGAGCACTTTCGAACCTTTTCTCATGTATTTGAGAATGTGCTGATGTTGCATATAGTTCATGATGTCGAGATTTGAAAACAACCCATCAGCCATTTGACGATAGAAGTTCCGCATCTGATAAGTAGTGCACAAAATCTGCGACGGATCCATATCTTCTTCAACTTTGAGAACGATTTTGTTGGGTTCTCGCAACTCTTTGAGTCTATCTTGAAGATATTGAAGAGATTCCTCCCTAGTTGGGCTACACTTCTTCTTCTCTTCTCGATCTGATCCTTCATAAACCCAAGGCCATTTATCTGGTGATCCAAGTTCAACTATTTTAAAATTACGGGCAAAATCAGACCAACTAGCTCGATAATTAAAACCTCCCTGAGTCCCATCACTACGAGTAAAACCAACAGCAAAGGGGACAACAGCAAAGGGACAACACCAATCTACGAGAACATACTTATCCCCAAGACTTAAAATATCTCCCTCTTCAGGGTTAAAAACTGGATTTCTAGTGCTCTGTGTTTCTGTAGTCATTTCTTCCTCTCAAACTGTTTCAGATATTCATCCATTTGATCTTTGAGTTCAATTGTTTCGTCGACCCACTTGGGATTAAAATAGCTCTCTTTTGCTTTAGCAATCTTCTCTTCTCGAGTTGTAGATTTACCACTAGTGTATCCTGCGATTACGACGTGTGTGTATCTATTATCGACCTCAGCAACACACTTTAATGGGTATTTTCTATGTGCTGTACCGCAAACTGGACATTTTATCTTAGGCATGATCTATTCTCTCTTATCTTTTTTATTATACTAATGGGAGAATAGATTGTTTATAATTTTGTGATTAAGGAATCGGAGGCATTACTCTCAAAAAACCATCTCGATATTGTTCAAGGATGAAACGAGCCAAAAGATATTTGTCTTTCATTGAGCCTTTTTTCAAAGTATAGAGATTATGAGAAATGTCCACAATCTTCACTTTAGTTGCCAAAGGATTTTGAATAAGATTCATAATGAAATCGAAATAGTCCCAATTCTTAGGACGAGACATTGCTTTGACCGCATTGACAATCTCCGCAGAAAACTGCCTGCGGAGTTGTGTCTCAACTTTTTGGGGATCAGGTGAATCTTCAATCGTATCATGCAACCAGGCAATACATTCAAGTTCAATGATCTTAGAGTCATCTTTATAAGCAAGACAGGTCAATTTGGCAACAGCTTTCGGATGCTCGATATATGGCGAACCATCCCAACGCTTTTGATTCTTGTGAACCTCTCGAGCAATATTTTCGGCTTCCGCAACTGACCACGAATTACTCATCTTCTTCCTTTCAGTCCATTCTTGTTTACCACAACCTTGACACAAACCCTTTGTGTGTTCAGAAACAGTATTTTGACAATTTCCGCAGATGTAAGGGTATTTTTCAATTGTTGCAATACTCTCCAATTTCTCAATCCTGGCATCATCGAATTGACCATCTTCATCAAAAGCTGAATGGCGAATAGCTTCTTGAACATGATCCACATTGCGAAATTCTTTTTCAATGATGCAAGTGACACGATACCTTGCTATATCTATGCCAATACCAATGTAAGGCAAAGGCTTTTCAAGCATAAGAGCGCAACCGCATTCTTGGCAGTGCTTTCCAGTATTCTGATTTCGATCACACATCGGGCAGTACATCTTCTTCCTCTAATTTGAGATAATCAAAAAGACCTACACCATCACGATCTTTCTTGAATTCATCAGCTAATCTTATAATTTTAAGCGGGCTAATTATATTACCCTGAAAAAGATTCCAAATAACATTAACGGCCATATCAAGATCACAGATTTGAGTCTCATGCACAATAACCCAACGATCTTCTCTTACCTGCACATCAGTTCTAGTAATATATTCAAGCGTAGAGATATTCTGACCACCAGGCCCTATGAGATGCCCACGATATTTATCCTCTGGAACCCAAATGTAGATTTTGCGTAGCGTCATCTCGTTTAAAAAATCTCGCCTCGTTTTTTAATGCCTCTATTCATTTTTATCTTCAAGCATTTTAGAAAGTTTTTCTCTGTAGCCATCTTCAAAAGGCCAACAAGGGCCGTCTTCTGGCCAGACTTCTTCATGAGCACGGGCGCATATCTGACAAGGTTCTTCCCAATAACCGCTGTGGCTGAGATCACCTTTTCCAAAAGTAAGATGTTCACAAATTCCAGTGGAGACCCCGCATTCAGGGTCGCCACAACCAAGAAACCTAGCGAGTTGTCTCTTTAAATTAGCAATCTCAGATCTTAGAGTTCCAATACAAGCACCCATTGCTATTATTCGAAGACGAAGATCCTGCTCGTGTCGGTTCTTTTTGCAATCCTCACATTCGAGACCCTCTTCGATTTCTTTATCGCAGTGAAAGCAATGTTCTTTTTCTTGCTCTAGTTTATCAAATTGTTCATCAATCATCTTTGAGTTCCTTATAAAGAAGCATAAGATACTCTGTGAGTTTCTCATAGCCCCAGCAATGGATGTAAGTCAGGCCCTTTGTTACTTCTTCATTTTTAAAAAGTTTAATTAGCATGATCTTGTCATCACAAAGAAACTTAAAATTAATGATTAGTGCCCATTGCTTAACCTTTTACAACTGCCAAAGGTTTTAGTTTAATCAGAACTTCAACAAGATCTCTTTCTGCCTCAATAACCTCATCAATATCTTTATAGGCTTGGGGCGCTTCGCTAAGGTCTGGTCTCCCTTTACGATCCTTACCAATTTCAAAAGTAATTTCACCCATTGCATTGCGAACATCTTGGATTGTAAGTCTTTTAGATGCAGCAGATCGGGACATCCTCCCAGCACCATGAGAGCATGATTCGAACGAATCTTTATTTCCAAGGCCCCGAACAATATAAGATGGTGTACCCATTGATCCAGGAATAATGCCTTCAAGACCTTTAGTGGCCTTCGTTGCACCCTTCCTGTGTACAATAACATTCTTTCCAGAATGATGCTCCCAAGCAGCAAAGTTATGATGAATATTAACCTCTTTAGTTGCTTCAAGATTATGGAAATAACCGTGAAGAGCTCCTTCAAGACTCTTAAAAGCAATTGCCAACATACGTGCCCGACTCTCCTGCGCAAACGAAAGAGCAAAGTTCATCGAAGCCATGTACTCCTTTGCTTCGGATGATTCAATTGGTAAAAATGCAAGCCCACCCTCTCCTTTAAATTCTGGGATATTTGAATACCACATCTTACAAAGCTTCTGAGCCAACTTGTTGTAATACTTTGCAATCTTATAACCGAAGTTTCTTGAACCTGAATGAACCATAAGACAAAGAAATCCAGAATCAGATTCCTGAAGCTCAATAAAGTGATTTCCACCACCAAGTGTACCAAGCTGATAAGTAGCAGCATCAAGTTCTTGATTAACTGGCTGAGTGTCAGGAGCTCCGTAAAAACCAGTCCATTCTACTGGCTTTGTATGATGATTAAAACCGACGGGAACCTCTTCTTTGATATGTTCTACAAAAGAAGTTAGTGTCTCCTTATCTCCTAAAAGAGCATCAGCAGGAACATTAGTTTGAACAAATGCCATCCCGCAACCAATATCAACCCCTACGGCATTAGGAACAACAACACCATTCGTTGCAAGCACACCCCCAATTGGCATACCATAACCAGTATGACAATCAGGCATGAGGGCAACATGTTTGAATGTAAAAGGTAGATTCGCTAAGTTCTTGGCTTGCTGCAAGGCTTCAGCTTCAATTGGATCACACCAAGATTTAATTGGAACTCTTGTATCTTCAGCTTTAACCCACTTCATTTTGCCCTCTTAATCAATTTCGTCATAAAACTCGTCTACATTAAATGTTCTTTTCGGCAATATGGGACATTATTATTCCTCTGACTTCTTTATGATTATTTCTTTATATTCCTCTTTATAACGTTCATAATCGTCCGGTAACTTTTGAAGAATACAACCATAACCAACACCCAACTTACGACCTACTACTTTTCCATCCCTAATTAGAGTACAAGTAGCCATTCGATTTCGGTCAAAAATCAAATAAGAGCAAAAGGTATCATCTCCGATATCTGCATAAGCACAAGGCATAGATAAACAGCAAATACCACATCTTATGCACTTAATTCTTCTCTTACTAGATGAAATCACTTTTTGATAACCCCACCCCGTCCTTCTAGAGTGAAAATTTTCTTAGGCTTCATACATTCACTACAAAATACGCAGCCATAGAAAGGATTAGGAACAATCACAACTTTGACAAGGAACTTTTTGGGTTTTGAATTCCCTATTTTCGCTATGTTCATATTTTTTTGGCATCTTTCCATTTTTCCAAAACGGGGGTTAGTGGAGAGCGGGGTACCAAGGGTTCTTTTTTCTGTAGGGAACCCTTAGCTAAAGACCTACCTAAATCTGCTGTACCCACTCGCATTTTTTTAAGTGTTAAACCACCAGTGAGAACTTCTTCTAGCTCAAAGGGCCATCTAAACCTCTTATTTCTTTTGCGTGATTGCCCGAACACAGTCATTTCACATTTTTCGTTTTTACGGTTAAGCCATTCAAATAAAACATCCCGAAAAACCATAAGTGTATAGCGTTCCTGGGATTCTCCCCAATAATAACCTCCAGGTCTGCGATACATCTCCCCAGCATAAATAGCATTTACAATAATTATATCCTGTGGAAGATGATCTGGATCTTTAATCTCTTTTTCAAGAACTTTCCAAGGAAATGAATCTTCACCTGCAACAAAATAAAGACGTTGATTTTTCCATTTCCGGAACTTCGCACGCAGAAAATGAATCTTCATTTTCCAAATGTGTTCGAATAACTCTTTCGGTACTATCGGTTGCTCTATCATCAATTATTACGCATCCAAATTTAATAAAGTTACTGAATGCTATTTAGTGATTTTATTGGTTTGGATTGCGTAAGATAATTTGCAGCTTCATCTATAGTTGGCACATTCCAAACACGGCAATCGAAAACCGGAAATTTAAATTGTTTTTCATTGAAATGTTTCATATATTTCTGAGCAAAAAATCCAGTAGTTAAACTAGCAAGGATAGAACACATCTTTTGATGCCTTCCACCAAAAAATATCTCAGATTTAAAATCCTCCTGCAAGAACACTAAGGAGATTTCATCTGAAAATGTATGTGCTATCTTAGCACCTGTTTCATTCACAAGAGATGTAGCTGTGTCAATCAGAGTGTCTCTAAATCTATCATCATAAGGTTTGTCTAATCCTCGTGTCCATGTATGGAAGGCCCTACCATCTATTCTTGCACAAACTGGAGCAAGAGGCAGGAGTCTCTGATCGTAAAAAGATTCATACATTTTCATCCTATCACCGAAATCACTCATCTCTAATTCTCTTAAATTAAAACATTCGTGAAAGTTTGTTGCGTTTTCGTTCTCTTTCGGCTGCAGTTAGAATTCGATTCATAATCTTCACTGCTTGTTCTTCAGACATCCCAAATGCTTGAAGCTTAGCAACAGTAGCATAACCAGCAAGCATTAGCTTGTCAGAAGAACATGTCTCAAAAAGAAGCGATTCAAGAAATAGAAGAGCTGCTCCGATTAGATTTGAGCTCTCGAATTTTCTCATCTCTTCTTTCGTTAAATAGCGATGAACTACAGCCGGCACCGAATGCGGGGCTGATTTCAGAACCGGGTTTCTTTTTGATCTCTTCATATTTCGCGCACAGATTTTCTTTGGTGAGGAATTTGCACTGCGCTTTCTTTTCATCCCATTCGCCATAGGGGCAACACCTAACTGTACAACAGTATCCGCACTGTACACACTCAGCCATCAACGAGTCCTTGCTTTTGTAAGTCTTCAAACATCGGAATAAAATCAATTGGTACAATCCCAATTGAATTTTGTTTTTTTAACTGCTTGTAGAAAGAACTAATGATAGGCAAGATCCTTTTTGGTTGCTTGTTAGCGAGCCAAAAATACTCACCCATTGACATCTTACCCCAATCTCGTCTCTCACCAAAAAGATTAGTCAAAAATGCAGCCTCATTTGTTGTCCATTTAAAAGACATTATTCTCTGCGTTTTATCTCTTTCAGGGGCAGGTCTCTCAAAGGCTTCCTTAAACTCAGTCATGCCTTCATCATACTCTTTGCACTTGTCTTCTTTACAAACAAAGAGATAAGGCTCTTTCTTCTCAAAAACCCATCTCGTTGGATCTAGAATCTTACCATTAAATTTGGCCCAACCATGCCGACTCAAAGGCCTCTCAGGGTTTCGTTTGTCAGTACCATACCAAAACCCATAAGCGGTTCTGGCGTTTTTTGGTAGGAGTTCAACAAGCGCTGTCGCCACAGCATAGCAGTTATCAGGCCAAGTCTTTTTGACTGGGTGAGTTTTGGGATCAAGATCATTGATCTCGCAAAGACGAATATGAATTTCTTTAATACTTGGAATCACTATAAACTCCTAAAACTTTTCTCATTTCTTCTACCTTTTCTCGCTGACCTTGTTTCCGTCCAGTCTCAAAGACTTCCTTAAAAACCTGCTTTGGATTGCATAGTGCCATAATAGTTTTCCAAGTCTGTTTTAGTAGTTTAGTGTGATTTTTAGTGGGTGCCTCGAGTAGTTTGGAAATAGCAACATAAAATGAAGCATCTTCCCAAAGATTGACCCAAATAGTTATGGATTCGAACAAAGTGATAGAAACATTAATAATCCCTGTGTTATCATTATATTGATTGCTCTGGCCTCTTGAAAAGCGGAGGCCATCTTTCTCATAGACTAACTTGGATGTATAACCTGTATGCTTTTTTGTATTGGTTAATTCCACAGTTTAAACTCCTGATCATCTTCACAACGAAACCGATCACTACTAGTGTGGATCTGATCCACATCAAATAGCCAAAAATCTTCGGATTCGTCATGTGTTAATTTAATTAAAAGGCGACGTACTGCCTGAAAAAACTTTTGAACATGGGAAAGTTCTTCAATGGCTCCTTTCTTAGTGTGATTTTTCAGCATGAATTGAATAACAAGTGTATACATTGAACCATTATGTTCGAGTTTCCTAATGTTCATTTTTGTGTAAGGAACATAACTTAAAGCAAAAGGTAAACGGTTAATCTTCGATCTTATTTTTTTAACCGCTCTATCCTGTTCTGGCTCTTCTCCTTGAATCTGAAGAAGGGCCATCAAACAAGGATACATACGACGATAATAAATTTTCTTTGGCATTGTGATATCCTTTATTATTATACAAAAAGTGTGATAGGATGTTTAGATAAAACCTTCTTCGTTGTCTTCTTTTTCTTTGGACCTTTTAACCTTACGTTCACCAAAGACCTCCATCTCAAAACGTTCTTCACCTTTTTCATCTATTTCAAAATGAATGTATTTAATCTTAGCGTGGAGACGAAAATCAAGAAGCTGAATAATAAACTGCTTAATCGTCATTCTCATGCAGCCTCCAAATAACGTTTTCTACATTTAGAGCATCTCTGTAATAGATCTCTTAAAGATTTATCTCTATCAATTTTACATATTCTCTGAGCATTAGGTAAATAGTCTAAAAGACCTTCTGAAAAACTAAAAATAGCTTTTGGTTTAAAACCTCTACGTAACATTTCTTTCTTTAACACATCAAATCTAGACTGTAGAGCCAAAGGTTCAATTAAATTATTTTCAACATAACCATCTATTTTCTTTTTCTTTTTAAGAGTACCAATAAACATAAAAAGCTCATGATACTCCCCAAGAAGATGTCTCGAGCACATAGTAACTGGATCAACCATCCACATTCTCATAGAATGTACTTTCTACTTTAAATTAAGAGATTTGCACCACTTAACGATTTCTAGACAAGTCGGACAATTCACTTCTTTAAGATCGCCCTCTACTGGCTCATGAAGAACATCACACCAACCGCAAAGAGTTAAAAAAGTGTTTGGGGAGGTCAAATGCAGATACTGTTCTTCCTCTTCAAGAACTCGAAACAAAATCATAAGTTGCTCCTTTAAATTAATACTTAAAAACTACTGTTTTCTTTGCATTTTTTCTTGATGTTTTCTTATCTTCTCTCGCTTTTTCTTAAGCGCTCGCTCCCTATTTTGCTCAATTTTCTTCTGCATTCCTTCTTGCTGCTTCTTCATTTTGGCATCATCTTTTTCTTGTTTGGCTTTCTCGTCCATCAGCCATTGAAAACGATGATCTTCTTCCATGCCAGCAAAGAAACCAGTTAGGAAATCAGAAAGACTCTCTTTATCGTTAGGCAGTTCAGGAAAGTCGGTATTACCACATTTATTGCACTTATACTCAACTTCAAGTTCAACAGATCCGCAGCATGCACAACCACCGTCAATGCTTACTCGAACAGAAACAGCGACCTGGCCATCACACTGCACAAGGTCTTCTTCCTTGTAACGCTGTTTATATCCTTTAGGTGGAGCGTCAGTTAGAGGCATACCCCGAACATAGTGATTGTACATAGAAATAATCATAGAAGGCTTTTTCTTGAGTTTCTTTTTGCCTACTGCCTTCCATTTGACCCATGCCCTACATCTCATTTTAGGACCCTTTCATGCATTTTAGCGATCCAAAACCAACTGCTTTCTGAATCTCTTCAGGCAATTTTTTAATCCGCATTAGAGTGATCTTTTTTGATTCTCTACTATCCTGCCAATTAACTAAATAAAGTCCTGGATCGGCAACCCATTTTATTAAAGGCCTTCCACCCTTTTTATATAAAAGATTAACATGATATCTCAAACCAACGTCAACATGATAATATCCAGCATAAATATGAGGGTCAGCAACCCAGCCACCAAAAAACCCACCAGAAGGATGAAAATTTTCTTCTGTCCCTTGCCAATTAAAATAAAGCACGCTACGATTAATTTCTTGATTATAAGTATCAAAGCGAAGCAACAAACCATCAGAATGCCACATAATAATAAAACGATCCTTATTATTTCGCTTTAACGTAATCTCATAAATTTTCTTAAAACCTAGTGATTCTGCAATACTTAAATATCTTGTATAAGGCATAGAACGATAAGTATCATTTCTCTCTTCCATTAATTTACGTTTAAAGAGAGCATCCTCATGAATCTTGAAGAGAGCTAACTTGGCAGTTGCTGGATCACTCATATCCCTACCTGTTTCCAAACAAGCATCCTGGGTCGGGTCATATTCGAATACTACTTGTACCAAATCTTCTGTACTCATTAGAAATACCTCTCACAATTACTCATAAATTTTACACAGATAAGGACTAATTGTTTACAAGGTGCTTAGAAATTATTTTTGTTCAGAGTGTTTAATCTTTTTTACTTCTTCAGTGAGATTCGCTTCTCGCACAGTTGCAATTATCTTTTGCATGTCATCAATAGCTTCTTGTTTAGAATCATAATTAAAATTGGTGGAAATTAAAGTAGTGTGGAGAGAGGCGCCTTTCCAAAAATCAATTTGACCTGACCATTTAGCCTCTTTGTTTTTAATAGCGGCACATTTGATATTCTCGCCTTGATTCTGAATTAGCACTGCAGTATACAATGAAATACCCATTATTAATCCTCCTTAACTTCATGGATTGCGTCAAAGCCTTCAAAAAGAGTTGGTTCTTCAAAATTCTCCGACATCCTTCTCAAAACTTCTGAACCAACTGATTTTGCTCTATGTTCATCTCTTTCAAGAAGAGTTTGCCAAGAAACATTAAAATAATAGCACTCAACTTCATACTTAAATTCTTTAGCTAACTGAATCCAGGACATTCGAAGATGCCGGCTAACATTTGTAGCGTCAAAAACAACATCCACTCCTTGATCCAATAAGTAGAGACGAGTTGGGTCTATCCAACTTTTCACAAAAGGCTCAAAGTTTCTCACATAGTCTTGACCTGTGATTAACTTGCGGAAACGGTCTAAAGAGAGATAGATGTGTTTCTCGGGAAAATGAGATCTGTGACTTTCATAGAAGGTTGTCTTACCGCTTCCAGGCAAACCAACAAAAAGAATCAGCTTAGACATAGGCGAACCTTTCAATTTTTTATTTTACATGAATGCTGTTGTAAGTTTACTAAATTCAAACGTAAACTTACAACAGCATTCATGTAAAATAAACGATGAAATACAAATGCAAAAATTGTGGACACATTTCAGAACTATATTGTCCTCGCTGTTCTAAATGTAAAGGTAAAATGACCAAAATAGAATCTCTCACCTGTCAAGATTGTGAACACTTTACTGGAACTAACTGTTTAATACACCCAGTGAACCCTCCTGCTTATTATCGAATCACAGGTCCTCCCCAATGTTCATCCTTCCAATTGAAACCAAAAACAGACAAGATGAGTATATACTCTAAAAAATTTAAAAAACTTAATAACCTTGACACTTACCCAGATGATCCTACTTTCATTCAAAATGTTTCTGACGAATATACACCGATCTTTGAAAAAGCAGCTCAAAATCTAAATGCTGAGATAAAAATTGAATATGCCAAAAAAGATGGAAAAATTTATCTCGATCAACCGATCTTTTCAATTTTCTTAGTTTCTGGAACAACCAAGAAAAAGTATCTAGCAGAAATCAAAAAAATAACCGAAGAAAACTCTAATCCTCTTCTTAAAACTAATTTCGCAGAAATAGAACAAAAAATGACAGAGAGACAAGAAATTAACCTAAACGATGTCTACGAAATGTATGGCTGGGAAGGAGATGAGTATGATCCTTGGATAGAAGAATATAAATTTGATGAAGGCTTTATTCAAAATATCAATCAATCAGAAGTAACCATATATCAAAAAGCAGCCGACAATCTTAATATCAAAATAGAATTCAAAGATGAGGCTACTGATATTCATGGAAAACCCCTTCCTGATCTACTTGAACTCTACATCCCAAAAGAAGAGGAACGAACAAAAAGCAAGGAACTTTTTAACGAAATCGATAAAATTAAAAAACAAGCTCAAAAAAACCCGGACTCAACATTTGAAAAAATATATGCTCTTTCTAAAAAAATGCCTGCTCTTTACAAGCCACTCTTAAATGACATTTATCACTTTTACTGGAATAAAGACAATGGTCCAATACCTAATTCTACAGCCTTAAACGAAAAAATAAATAGCATACTACCTAATCTTAATAAAACAATTGAAATAAATCATAAACCTCATGGAGCGATTATAACCTTCAAATTTCATAAATCGTTGTCAAATGAAGAAGATAGAGTTCTAGAAAAGCTCACTAAAAAAGAAAAACTTCTACCTGTTCCTGCTTCCAAACAAACTACAGCCGCTCTTAAAAAGATCTTTCCCAATAATAAAGATCTTTGCATACAAACCCAAACAGAAGTAGCAGCTAAAGCTAAAATGCTTCAAAAACTAATGAACGATAAAATAATAGAGGAAAATCAAAATATAATAAAAGAAGGAAATGAATCTTTTGATTGGGCTCCCTTATGTAAAGATTTAGGTAAAGGATCAAATATTCCAGGTCTTAATGTGAAACCTATCTCAGGAACCTATTCAGCAAATGAAGAACAATGGCAAAAATTACTCACTGTTTCCACGCAAGACGCTGAATTTTATCAAATAGCAAGCAAAGAACTCAAAATAGGTTTACGAATAGTACCTTCTGAACTTTCAGGGTATGCTACTCTCTATGACGTATACATACTGAAAAACCAAACTTATATAGCACATAAGATTATAGATCTTGCAAACAAATTATCTAAGTATACACAAAAAGAATCTAAAGGTATAGAAAAGAAAACTAAAAAATCAAAGAAAAAGGATTGTAAACTTGGGCAACGAAAACTGAAGTTTAAAAAGGACTAGATTGTTTGTAGGCATTGAAATCATCCCAAAATAAATTTAGATCTTTCTGCGCTTTTAAATAGTCTTCCTCAAAACCCTCAATGCCCTTTTGGTTTTTAAATTTTTTAGTAAGATTTGAAAAGACTTCAGTTAAACGATCTAACTCCTTAAGAAGTTCTCGTCTTGTCTTAGGTTTACTTTCTGAGTTCATTTCTAATCTGCATCAAAATTTTACCCAATTGATTCCGGCCCTCTCCTGTTGAAAGATCAGCTCCCCAATAAAGATCACCCCAAGTGTTTCCTTCAATTAATTTTGTAGTTCCTGTTTTTAAAAGAGATATACGAAGATTTTTATGTTGAGCAAATTTAGCGCGTACAATTTCTTCCATTACTTGATCTTTAATTAATTTCCAATCAGAGCGAAGTTTAATCTTTTTACCAGCACTTTTTGCTTTTCTAGGAGTTTCTAACTTACCAATGAATCTTCGTTCAGTCTCTGAAAGAGACTTTGCAGCTTGATAAGCATGCTCTGCCGAAGGATAACTAATCCCTTCATAAACCACTTCAGACATGTGAAAATTTGACAAGAATCCGTATTGATCTTTAAACTGGTTAATCATCTTTTTAACGAAAAGAAACTTTAAAGTTTAATTTAGATGCCTGCTTCGCTGGAAATACGATACGTTTAGGATTTTTTGAATCTCGTGTATCAGTCTCATCATTTCTTCTTGGAACTCTACCATAAGCTTTTGCGAGAGCATCAAGAGCTAAATCTAATACAATAAAATCGGAAGGCGCTTCTTTTTGTATTTTTTCTATATCCTTCGGGTATGCTCCCTCAAACCAATTTAAGATCTTGTATCCATTTTCCTCATAGACTTTACAAACAACTTTACGCAGAGTTTTCAAAGGAAGATCTTTTCGTTTTTGTTGGTTGTATCTCTTTTTTAATTTCTTTTTCATTTCTAATTTTACAATAACAATGCAAGAAACCCATTGCTTTAACTAATGGTAGTTCACAAAAAAATCGGCTCCATTAAGGAGCCGATTTAAACTTTATTTCTTTTTGGACTACTTACCTGAAAAGTTCTACCTGAGGCATGCCTTCTGTCTCAGGACGAATTCTAATTTCTTGCTCTTCTTCAACTTCTGTTGGAAAAGCAGGTGAGGGCTCTCTACCAGGTACTAAAGCATAAAGTTTATCGATCTCATAACCTATATCTACAACAGCATCAATAATCCTATCCATCTGTTGTACGCTTGGAGAATCTTCTGGAAGACCTAACTTCGTTTTAACTCGAGTCTCGAGTCTCTCGAGAGCATTGTATGAATCGGCAATTCCGCGTTGAGCCTTATCAATATCTTTAGGTACTTGCTTAACTTCTCTTGGATCAGCTTCAAGAATAAGAGTTTGTTCTTCAGAAAGCAGGTCAGCAAATTTTCTCTGATGCTTTCCTTGCTTTAAACTATTCTGAAGACGAGCAAATCTTGAACGATGACTATTACGAGCCTTTTTAGCCTTTTCAAGAAGACTGGCAACTTTCATAAGTTGTTCAGCAACTGCCGTACGAGCTTCTTTATTTAAGGACATTTCTTTAATCCTCCTTTAAAACTATAGAAAATTACATCAATTCAAAAATAATAAGTAAACTATTAGAACCAAAGAAAAAATAATTAAGGACCAGCAATTGGTGGAGGCGGCGGGAATCGAACCCGCGTCCACTATAAGTTTTTGAATCCTCGTCTACGTACCTAGTCGCTTTTTATCGGTTAGCGACGACCTATCAGGTTTTCTTTGCCCACCTGCAAATGTCAGGCTAATCTCACTCATTGGTCCGCCAAACCTATAAGCCAGCCCTGTGTGGCCTCTAACTCAACTACAAGGCATCATTGAGTAGAGGAGCGGTTTGTCAAGCCGCCATGCGAAGTGGTGCGGCACTTCTAAAAGTTATGATCGGCTTTTTAACGTGGCGAGCCGATCAACCACGGTACGCAAAGGAAACATCTACTTATGTGTCGAGCCCTTTACGCCCCCAATTGTTAAAGATCACTTTTTCTGTACGAATTTGTACAGTTTCTCAGCTTCTTTAATTACATCCTCTGATGAATAAGGCGTGATCTTCCTCGTATTTCCCCGCTTCACATCTAATTCAAATGATAATGTCTGTTTTTCTGAAAGAATCCCTCGAGCCAATTCCAAAAGCTCGAGACGAATACGATAACCACTGTCTGAAGCCATCTTAATCCCCTTAAAAAATGTCTGTGTGTCAAATGCAAACATTTTGCATTCATTTATTTTACAAACAAAAGCCGCATTGTTTATTCATTTTTCAAACAATTTTCGAGGTAGGTTAAATGATTTTGTTTTCTTTTTTCTTCCTCGACCAAACAACAATGAGGACAAGATTTTAGTCTCTGATCAAAACTTAAATTTTGGTCTTCTACTTCACATTTAGCATATTCTAAAATTGCTCTTAAATCTTTAAGATCATCCTTTAAAATTTCTATTGTTTTTTTCAGAGCAGTTTTTAACAAATGAATCTTCTGTTCGACTTCGGGTGGGAAATTTGGATATGATTCAAATGGACCCATTTCTCTATACCGAAAAAACCTGCTTCCAATTTTCTAAAATTACTTTTGACCAAGCTTCCCAATTACGTTTTTCTATTAAATTATTAGAATCATCTAGTATCTCCCATCGAAAACGATCGACTTCATCATCCTTTGGTTTAGGTAGAGGAGGTTTTTCATCTACAAGAGTACTATTCATATTAACTCGAAAGATGACCCCGAAATGAACGCGCTCTACAGGACCTGGCTCATCTAAATTCAAGAATCCAAGAATATAAGGTAATCTAAAAGACAAACCAACTTCTTCTTCAAACTCTCTTTCAGCACAATTAAAAAGAGTCATCATGCCTTGAGTATTCTCAAGCCGAGAAGTATTCTTTGTATCTCCTGGTTCAATATGCCCACCAAAACCAATACTCCATTTTTCTGCTAGGCGTTGTTCTGTATGCTTTGGCTTGCGCTTGTATGTTAGAATGTAGTTCTTATACTCCTTTGTATCTTGCCAAACACCAACGCAATAAGGAATAATTTGCTTAAAACGTGCACGAGTTTCTACAAATTCTCGCTCAATAAAAAAAGATTGGTTTAAAATTTTATAGAATTCATCTGGATTCTTATTTATGATCAAATTTGAACCTAAGGGCCTAAGCGATTCGTCTTCAAGAACCATACAAAATTTCATGTTTTAATCCTAAAAATTAACCGTAGATTTCTTCTTCATATTTCATGCGGCATTTTAAACACAATTCAGAAGAAGGTTTTGCTTTAAGACGTTTTTTGTTAATTGCTTTACCACAGACTGAGCAAATGCCGAATGTTCCATCCTTAATACGCCGAAGCGCTTTATCAATATCTCGGATTGCTGCCTCCTGAGATTCAATTAAACCAAAGAGAATTTCACGTTCAAAGGATTTGTCATCTTCAGGAGATTTTGGAGGAGTTGCTGCAACCGTCTTCTCCATCTCTCGTATATCTTTAATTAAAAAAGATCTACGATCAAGCAAAGTCTCTCTATATTTCTCTAAGGATTGTTTTTTTGCTCTAGTCTTTTGTTTTGCCATTAATCAAATCCTAGCCTATAAAACTGATCCGTTTTCATATTCAAATATACGTTTGCCGCTTGATATAAATCCTTAAACTGTGTTTGAAGATTTTGCTTTTCAATCTCAATAATAAGTCTATCAAGGTCTCTCAGACTTACCTCACGAAAAGTCTTTCCCTTATTGAGACCAAACGGAATTATGAAATCATCATGTTTCATATAAAATTTCTGAAATTTGTGGACTATTAAAAATTTACTACCTTTATAGTAAATTTAATCATATTATATACAAGATCCTTTTTGCTGAAATATAGAGTAGGAAAAGCGAGGTGAAATTTTTATTTCGCCGTTGCAAATTTTATTAGAATTGGGCATTTCTGCGCCAGACAGGACTCGTCTCATCACTCACCTTAACAAGTGACTTCAAAAGAAGGTTGCTTTTGTTTGTTAGCAGCAAAAGTTACTAACTCACTCATCTTAACTCGACTTCTTTCAAAATCAAGTAGCCTTATTCTCTTAGGGTTAGACGTGAACCCACTAGACTGTCGAGTCAGATCATAGATCTGACTTCTCAGATTACTTTTGACTGCTATATTAGCAGATCCATTCACGTCGGCATTAATATAAATGTCTTTAGAGGTTTTGAATAGACCTCTTTTGATTCTTTTGCCTTGATACTGTTCGTGTTTGGTGACTGGTTCTTGATCAAGGAAACTGCACTTACTTGTATAAGATTCATCTTGAAAAATTAATTTTAGACCGTACATTTCACACTTACTCTTGAGTTTTTGTTTGAAGTTGGAGAAGGGTATCTGAATAAAGTTTTGATTGGTTCTCTTACCTAATTTGATGTTTTGTTTGATCTCTGACCAATCACCTATCACAATAGTACCTATATCATATCCTGTGCAATACTTAATGATATAAGCTACCATTTGGTTCAGATAGTTATTAATCTGATTTTTTCTCCATCTACCTAACCTATTGAGTTGTTTTGAACTTTTTGGTAATTCTACTCCTTTCTTCTTTAAAGAATTCTTGTGTTTAGTGTAAACAGCTTTCAACTTTGCTACTTCTTTGTTCCACCATCTGTTAAGTGATTTGAGTTCTCGACCATCCAAAATAAATGATCGTCCAGATTGGCAGTCCAAACAAGTAGCAAAGTTATCGAGACCACAATCAATTGAGAGTAGATTATCTTTATTTAAGTTAAGATTGGTTTTAGATTCATCATATTCATAAGTGATTGCTAGTTCGAAGTGTTGTGCATTGTTGTGTTGAATAATAGATGCTTGTTTGATTTTGCCTTCTATCAATTGTCTCTTAAAAGGTATATTAATTCTATAAGTAACTTTTAAATTGTTTTCTCTACAAACCTGTTTAGAAGGATGAAAATAAAAATGAGTGTCTGTAAAATTAAAACTTTTAGGTGATAAATAAATGTGATAATAACCATTTTTTGGTAGATAATGTGGTGGACGAACTTTACAGTGATAATCACCCGATTTTTGTTTTTTCTTAAGTTCAAAAAACGATCTAAACGCCCAATCTATACGAAGTTGAATATGTGCTGCAACATCTGATTTCATCCTTTGTGTTATTGGTAGGTGTTTTACTAAAGCGTGGCGTGCATACATACCTAAAAATTCACCATTATTGAAAAAGTGCTGTCTGACTTCATAAAGAACACTGTTGTAAAAATTTTTAGAATCCTTGCATGTTTGTTTTAGAAGTAGGTAATCTTGTTTTGACAATTTTCTGATCTGAATTTTTTGTGTGATTAGCATATCGATTATAATCGATAATTAGTAAAATATTAATGCCCTAGAAGGGAATCGAACCCTTGTCTTCAGATTTAGAGTCTGATGCTCTAACCTATTAAACTACTAGGGCACTAACTTTATTATTTTACAGTAAACACTTATCTAAGTTTACAAAAACAAACAAAGAAAGCCATGTGCTTCAGCTACTGGCGCACTAATTGTTTTTTATTTTACAGTAAGGGCTGATCCATTTTTACGCTTTCTAATTCATATTCATCAAAAATCTTTTGAGTGTACTTTTGAGCCACTTCATATAGATATGATGTTCTCTCAGGAAGGTGGTGAGCTTCAGGATCCTTACCACGAATCTCGAGATAGACACGGTGAAGTGCCGTGATCTTGGCCTTATCATAAGGGTCTTTCTGCTGTTTCGATAGACGAATTTCCCTCTGTGATTTTGCCCATTCTTTGATCTCAACCTTAATGCCAAGAATCGCTTTGTAGACTTTGGGATCTCTCATTACTTTATTTTCTTTGATCTCGGTATTCATTTGTTACTCTCCTAATTAAAATTCTTTAGTTACTGCTGATGGTACTTAAATTTAAGCCTTCAACTTTAATTAAGAAGGCTACCAAAAGTCATTCATTTTCTACTCCTCCAAAGACTATAACTCGAAAAGAGCTTCCTATTGCTCCCCCAAACTGGCTCAGTACAAAGAGCAGTTGCTTGATCCCCAATATCAGGCTCTCTAAAAAGAATGCTTCTAATATCTCTTCGTTCAATCTTTTTCTGTGCTTCAAGGAGGGCCTGCTCATTTGGAACACTGAGCACAATAAGATGATTTACAGATGAACCATTTTCTTCAAGATGTGTACCAGCCTCATAAGCAGCATGGGATGACTGAACAATCTGCTGCTCGGTGGAAAGGTCATCTCTGACCATGATGTAATTGTACTTGGTCTACAACATGACTTCCTCCTTTCTTTTACTTACTTTTCTGAATTGCTTGTTTCGCTTTGCGATACTCCACTGTGTCATAACAGGGCAAAGGTTCCTGATTTCGTCGAAGAGCTACCCAAGCAGTTAGACCTTCGTTGCCATAATCTAGATAAATTCTCCAAACCTTCTCGACCTCTTCATTAGGAACCTCTTCAGCATCTGCAGCAGGAGCAAAGGTGTCATTCATGTTTAAACAAAGCTTAACTCCCAAATACTTACCGTCCTTCCAAGGATTCCCTTCCCAATCAGATCCCCAAAAAGCAACATCGGCTTTTAAGAGCTTTCTTTTAAATTCGGCATTAGGGGAACAAGATTCGACTATCACCTCACGTCGGGATAACTCATCACATAAATGATTAATAAACTTGTCATTTTCGATACATCTCTTGCAAGGAGGTTCATATTTGTCAATCATTTTCTACTCTCCTTAATTGCCGTACTTCTTTTTGAGTTCTGCATATTGTTTACGCTCGACTGCCTCCTGAGAAGCAATACGGGCTTTATTTTCTTTCTCCTTCTTAGATTGAACTTCCTTTTTGTGTGTCTCTATTGCTTGAGTGATCTCGATCCTCGTCTTATCACTAATAGAGACATCTCGAATTTCAAATAACTGAATATCTGAAACGCTTGGACCTTCTTCTGCCTCATGGACCTTTAGCCGCTTATATTTTTCTAAAGCTTCGTCAAAACCGTAAATATAATCGTCAAACTTTGTCTCTGAGCATAAATAACGATCTATGTCAAGATATTCACTTTCCCAAATAAGTAGATATCTCTTGGTCTGTTCTTCCTTAAATTCCATTTTAGATCTCCTTTCTATAAACATAGAAATACCCAGTCTTCTAACTGGGTATTTCTGAAGAAGGGGTTTAGATCTTTGAGGGCCGACTATCTATGTGAATTCTCTCATTTGATCTTCTCCTAGCTTCTATTATACTTTCGGTTAACTGAAATTTAAAGAAGATTTTCAAATTTTTTAGATCAGCCTTCCTATCTAGATCCTGCCGCACTCTTTTTATTTTATAAAGATTTTGACGAAAATCAAAGTCTAAAATGGAACCTCATCATCATAATCTGAAGTGTGATCCAAAACCTCCCCATGTAAAACATATCTTTCAGTTTCTTGTACAACTCTATCTGGCAAGCTTTTAAGAGGCAACCGATAATAAGCTTTCCAATTGAAAGTCTCCTTTTCACTTCGCACAATAAAAGTCGGCAATTTCTTTTGAACAACAATTTCAAGTAGATCGAAACCTTTAATTGCATAGATATGAACTCTTTTCTCATAAGCCTTTTCAATAGACTCAGTATGAATTTCTTTACCTTTGCGAGGACCTCTCTTTAAGCGTCTAGTTGCTCTGTCATAAACACAAATAAGAAATTGCTTATGAAGATCATTAAGCAATTGCCAAATCTTTAAGATAACAATGTTACTCTTTCTAGATGTAGATTTTATTTCAAAATGAGGTTCCTCGGCATTCAAATATTCTTTGCAAAATGCTTCTCCAAGTTTTCCTGAAATGTTACAATTCATTGCCCATTTTGAATTATAATAAGGCATTTACTTTTTTTGAGATAGAGTTAATTTCTCGGCATATTGATCGAGTAATACTTGCGGTATCACTAAGATCACGTCATCCTCATGAAGAGTTAAAGAGCTGCCCAATTCTTCCTTTTCAAAAGGTTCAAAATTAGGAGCTGCCCTTTTGTTTTTTCTACACTTAATTTTACCCTCTTTTACAGAAAAAATTTGATTCGATATGAATCTCACAGTTTGTTCAAAATTTAGAAGACTTTCTATCTGCTCATTCATCTATTATTACTTCTCCACTAACCAATGGTAAATCACTTTTCTGATAGTTCTTTCTTATAGCGACGAAGATCCATCTGTGTAGTCTCAATACGTTCTTGTGCTGAATGACGTCTCTTTAATAATTCTGTGAAAAAGTTTGGAGGTAGAGAAGCGGCTTCAGAAGCAAAAACTTCGGGCCCTAAGTCATTCTTTGTTCGTTCTAGTAGATTGATGATTTCTGTTAATTTTTGATCCATCTTGTCTCTTATTTGTTCTCGTTGTTTCTGAGCTTGTTTATGTAGTTCATAAGCATGATTTTTAACTTCCTGTGCCTGCTTATGGGCTCGTTCTGCGCGTTCATGGGCTCTCACAGCTATTTGAAATTTCTCAGTAGCATTAATTAAAATGTCCTGTGAATCATGAATCCTTAAACCTAACATAACTAAAACAAATAAAACTCCTCCTGAAAAGATAAACCAACAAGCTCTGGGCAATTTTGCTTCTTTGATAAACCACCTTAAGATTTTAATTATCATCTCTCCCATGAGTTATCTCCTGAAGATAATTTAAAAAATCCTGCCTTGCTGTACTCTCATCTGGAATTATTTCTCCATTAACTAAATGATAAGTAGGAAGATGTTCTACCAAAATCTTAACCTTAGCAATCCAAGAAAATTTACAATCAGGACATTTCTTTAAAATGCGAAAAGTTTGTAAACCAACAAATTGTGAACCTGTTAGTTCAATCAAATGTTTTATCGGTTTTTCACATTTAGGGCAAAGAGAAATACCTTCTATAGATGGAGGTTTGGAAGTTTTATCAAAACGGTCTCCAAATGGAACATCATTCAGTTCTTCTCTATCTACAGCATGATTTTTTTCGAAGGTTTTAAAATCAAAAAAAGTCAAATGTTTATTATCTTCTATATGCAAAATGCCGTCTTGTTCTTGGTTACTTTGTAATTGGAAATCATGTGTAGCAACCTTAAGAACTTTTCCTTTTCGAATGTGGACATGCAAACAACCCATTAAATTCTTCTTTCAATTAAATACTAACTTGACTATCTCTATCTCGAGCAACTGTGAAAATAGTAGGGGTCTTTCTCTTATGAACAGTTGAACTCATTAATTGCAAAACACGTTCAATAATTTCGGGAGAACCTTCAAATGGGCCTGTTTTTCCACGTTCTAAAAATTTAAGCGTAGCATCAAGTTGAAAATAGTCAAAGCCAAGTTCATCTTGATCAGTCTGACCTTCCCAAAGATCAGCACTTGGAGGTTTGTTAATAATAGATTTTGGAATATTTTCCAAAGCTTCCGCAAGTTCCCAAACTTCAGTTTTATACAGGTCTCCTATAGGTTCAATATCAACCCCACCGTCACCATATTTAGTAAAGTAACCAAAAAGTATCTCAGATTTATTACCTGTCCCAAGAACAAGAAAGTTCAGCATATTCGCATAATAATAAAGCGTAGACATTCTCAAACGTGCCTTCAAATTAGCCCTAGCTATTTTAAGACCTGAAATGTCAAAATTGGCGAGAGCAGGTTCTTCTGTTTGAATATCAAATTCATATTTAAATTTTTTATAAAATTCAGATAGAGAAAATTTCATAAAGGGAATATCAATATTATCGGCAATATCCTTGGCATCAAGCAAGCTTGAAGCAGATGACTTACAGGGAAGAGCGATTCCTAAAATATGATCTCGATCGATATTTCTGCGAGCAATCGAGGCTACAACAGCAGAATCAATACCCCCACTTAAGCCAATAACAACTCCTTTGGTTTGGGATTCAACAAGTTTATTTTTGATCCATTTGCTGATGTGATCAGCAAGTTTAAGATATTGTTGCTTTTTTTCAGGATTCATTCTCGATCTCCGATAACTGAATCTTCTTGTTTCTAAAAACATACTGGGCTTCAGCAACAGCTGCCGGATCACCCATTTCTTTGCCAGGTGAATCACTTAATTTTACAACAGGAATATTATTTATTGAATATAACTTAATTACAATGTTCATAGGCGTAATAGATGGAAAATCATTTGTAAAATGGGTACCAATCCCAAAAGAGCAGCGAATATTTGTATCACAAAACTTCTGCAATTCAATTGCTTTGTCTACATTTAATCCGTCACTAAAAACAATTGTTTTAGTACTTGGATCAATACCAAGAGACTTGTAATGCTTAATCGTCTTACCTGCAAACTCTATAGGATCTCCACTATCATGTCTTACACCGTCAAAAAGTCTTGAAAGTTCTGAGTCAAAGTCTCTAAAGAATGCGTCAGAACCATATGTATCAGTTAACGCAATCCCAAGACATCCTTTATAAACCTCCTTCCAAGCCTCAAGTGCAAAACGGTTCGCATGGCGCAGGCTTTCAAGTGCCGAAATAGCCATAATCCATTCATGGGCCATCGTACCAATTGGTTTCAAATTATAGAGCATTGCGTGATATACATTACTTGTGCCAACAAATCTAGGAGACTCTTTAAACCAATAATTTACATTCCTCTGAACTTCTTCATTAAAGCGACGACGTGTCCCAAAATCGGCAAACCAACAATTTGCTTCAGTAAGACGGTCACGTTTTTCTTTTGTTCTAGCGGTAAACTCTTCAAAGAAAGGAATATGCCCAATCCAATCGGTTGCAATGGTTTTAAAATAAGTCTCTGAAACAAGAGCGAGAAGTGGCACTTCCCAAAAGATCGTACGCATCCAAGGACCTTCAATTTCAATACTGAGTTCCCCATTTTTAATATCGATGTTAAGCTCACTTCGATCAAACTTGTATGCTCTAAGGTACTGAATATACCATTCCTCAATAAATGGGCAAGCCTTACGCAAAAAATTAGCTTCTTCATCAGTCATGCGAATCCAAGCAAGAGAGTTAAGAGCCTGTATTAACTCTCGCCAGAAAAGTTCATTATCACCATAACTCTTAAGATGATTTCTATCCTTAAATTTATACACAGCATGGGCATCAGGATAGTGTTTTGCAACGGCCTGCCCCATAGTAAATTTATAAAGGTCATTATCTAGAAGTGAAGTAATTGGCATCTACTCTCTCCTTATCATAAACTCTTAACACTATTTTACAAGAATGATTTGAAAAGTTTACAGAGGTTTATGAAGAAAGCCCTTGCTATAGCTAATGGTAGATCACAGAGGTTTGTGAAGATGCAGAATGGTACGATTATCTTGAGTGTTCAAAAAGATACGAAGAATTTTGCCATCAAACTCTAAAGCATAATCTTTAATCTTAATTTGATTTTCATTTGCTAAATTTTGGAGAGTGCCATCTAAATGCACAAGGAAACTTTCGAGATCTTCTAAAAGTTTAGAGCGCTTCTTTAATTCATCTTGCATTTGTTCTATGGGCTTTTTTCTGAAAGCAATCTCTGCAATAAATTGGGCGGTTGGGAGCAGGCTCAAAAGGAACTTGAGTCGCTGCACCGCATATTGAACAAGTTACTCTATAATATTGGTCTTCAGATTCTTTAGATCTTTCTGAAGAATCCCTCCCATAATTAAGTTCCCTTCTTCTTATGCGACATCTAGAACACCTCTTAGGATTCTCAAAACCCTTCTCTTTAAAAAATTGTTGCTCTTCTACCGAAAATATAAATTTAGAACCACAATCAGAACAGACAATTTCAATAGGCTCAGCCATTAAATTAATCCTCCTTAAATAAAGGTTTTTCTTTTAAACGAGATAGACGATCAAAATGAATTTCACACCATTCTTGATCAACTTTTGCTAAGAAAACTATATTTACTAAAAAGTCCCTCCCGTCTATAGTTTCAAACTTTTTACACAAACATAAATCAGCATCTTGGATTTTCTCGTATTGTGCCATTTAAGCCTCACTAACCTTCATCAAGAATATCAAGACCTTCTGTATCTTCTTGTCCTGATTCTTTAGCATCTTTCTTTTGTTGTAACATGAGACCTGTTAAATTATGAAAATCTAAGATCTTCTTGTCGCCATAGGTCTTTAAAATAATAACAAATTCCTCAAGATCATGAGGCCGACATTTAATTTTTGGACCCTTTTCATCCAATAACTTTTGCATATGGCACAGCTCATGATCGATCAATATGACTTTATGTTCCGGACCAAGGTCTACCCAATATTTCCAATTAACTAAAAGAACGAATTCAACATCAGGGTAAATGGTTCTCTGAAGATCATCTTGAGCTTTTGCTCTTCCCAGAGTAACTTGAGACCCTCGAGACCCAAGATCTTTTTTAAATAGCACTTTAATTTTTGCATCTCGTAAATCTTCATGATATTGACGATTTTTAACTAACCAAGTAGCTATTGTTGAAGCTTCTTCAGACTCAGCGTACTTCTCATCTTCTGGCCAAGTAATCTGAGCAAACGTTTGAATGTGTTGGAGCAATTCCTCATACTTCATTCTTTCTACCTCAAAAGATAAACTTGAATCCAGAAATTATTATCTGGGTGAGATTTAATTTAAATGATAACCTTCAATTTTCACTATCCTCTTTTCTATTATACAAAAATGCTGATTTATTTTGGATTAATTTTAGAAACTCCAGGGTGGGTTAAACAGGCGTACTTTTTATCTTTAGAAGTACTCACTAATACCATTTCACTTAGACGTTTCTTCTTTTTACAGATACAGCAGATCCCTACCTTTGCCATCACTTACTCCTTTTAAATCTGGGAACATTAAACTATTGAAGTAATTTTGCTTGTATTTCATCTAGGGTAAATGAACGAATATCATGATTGAAATCAATAAAACGAAGAGTTTCTTTCTGCTGCTTTTGACTAACTTCCATAAAAACTAAATCATATTTTCTACAAAAAGCATAAACTAACGAAATTTCTGATTCTTTCATAAGCTTATCCTTATTAAACCTTAAGCTTTTCATTAAAATTACATTAGTGAATTATTTTGAATAATCAGAATAAGCTAGCGTAATATCTTTCATTAAATTTTTAAAAACCTCTTGAGGTACAGAAACGTCTAAAATTTGTTCATCAAGAATGGGTGTTATTTTTAAATCTTTGCCAGAAGCAAATAAAGTAAATTTTTTTAAAAATTTCTTGCCTAATGACATTTGATAAAAAGCAACTTTTAATAAAGCAATGTCACCAAAATTCATAGCAGACTTATCAATATCTATATGAGGAGGATTTTTCGTAAAATCAAATTGTAGCTTAACCACTAGATACCTCGCAGACTAGCAAACTCATAAAACTTTTCAGGATCTACCTTAATAACAAAGTCATTAGGTAAAAGAGAAGTATTCCGTTCATCTACTAAAACTAATTGCTTCTCTCCAGAACACTTTTTAATGATCTCATAAAGTTCAGAAACTTTACATCTCAATAAAGGATCACTTACAACATATTTATATGAATTTTCATTATCTGGTTCTGGTTCCTTAATCACTTTTCTTTCAGAAAGATATCTCTGTTTTTCTTCTCTATATTCTTCAGATTCTTGAGGCCTTTGTGTTTGAGATTCTAAATTAGATTCTGGAGGAGAATCTAATTTAGAATCTGGAGGAGATTCTGTTTCTTCTTTTGAAGATCTTTTTAGTTCTCTTTCTTTATGTAAATCAGAAATCATTTGTTCTTTATAATTCTCACCTAAATGATATTGTTGATCACAAGACCAACTGTCACCGACTTCTGTTTCAACTTCAAGTTCGACTTCCCAATCTCTTCCACCAATTGCAGACATTGCTTTAATAAGTTCAGGAACAATTAAATCTATCTTTTCCTCACGAACCTCAAAAACAAGTTCATCATGAATTGTTAACAAAATCTTACAATCATCTTCCCATTCTTTTTTCTTAATTAAAGAGGTAATATTCACAATAGCAATTCGCATAATGTCACCGGCAGTGCCCTGAATCGGAGCATTAATTGCAAGGCGTTCAGCATATGCAACTAACCGTTTTTGGTCTGAAAAAGCCAAAGGAATTCTACGAATACGTCCGAAATAAGTTTTAATATAACCATGTTTTCTAACAAATTTCTTTTGATGATCTATCCAAGCTTTTAACTTAGGGTTCTTTTGAAAGAAAATCTTTTGTATGCGCATTCCTTCTGTTTCAGCTATACCTACTTTTTGTGCTATAGATTTGCCCCCGCCTCCATAAAGAGTTTGGAAATTAGTGCTCTTAGCAATTGCATATTGAGTTGGAGTTGGTTCTTTTACATTAAAAACATCCTGTGCCAATTTACGGTGCGGCTTACGTTCTTTCGGATCTGGATCTTTGAAAATTGAAAGTAAATTCTGTTCTCTAGAGATATTGGCAGCAATACGTAATTCTTGTCCTCCATAATCAATATCAACAATTTTAAAACCAGGACGAGCAATAAAACCTTTACGGATATTTGGCATATCTTCTTCGCGTTTTTTGGGTGTTGATTGAACATTAACTCCTGTATAACCCTGAGATGGGTCTCCTCCGGGACAAGCAAACCGGCCCCCTTGTACCCGACAAGCATCAAACTGGAATTTTGCTTCAGATAGATGGTCTACATTTTCAGATAAAGGGCCGATATATCTTCGAATAAGAGTATCTAAACTCTTATAACGTAATATATAAGTGACCACTGGATGCTTATCTTTAAGATGTTCTAAGTCTTTTTCTGATGTTGCCCATTGGTCTGATTTTTTAGTTTTTTTACCTCCAGGTAATTTTAACTTCTCAAATAAAGCGAAACCTATTTCTCTAGGAGCTGTAAAACTAAATTGGTGCCCAACAATTTTATAAACTTTTTCAGCTAATTCTTGCATTTCATTTTCGACTTTTATTTTTAATCCTCTTAGATATTCTGTATCAATTTTAACACGATTTCTCTCCATAATACGCAAGGCTGGAATTAAAGCCTTATCAATCTTATAAACTACAGGTTGCTCTTTAATATTATGTTTTAAATGTTGAAATAATCTATAAGTAACAATAGCGTCACTTGCGGCATATCTCACACATTCTTCTGGATGAAGCTTATCAAATCTAAAATCTATTTTTACTTTCTTTTTGCCTTTAGATTGTGGGAATAAATCTTTAAATTCAATCATCTCCATCCCAAGGTAGCGAAGTGCACTATCTTTAAGGCCTTTACCTTTTAATTTTGCTAAGTCATCATTATCAAGATATACCAAAATTTGAGTATCTTCAAACATTGACGATTTATCAACATTAATTCCAACTGTCCAAAGAAATTCTGTATCGAATTTTGCATGATGAAAAACAGTTACGCAGTTCTCACAGAGCCGTTTAATTTCGGTAATAATGGGCTTTTCAGGAAGATTACCCTCTTTATGGTTTATAGGAGCATAATAACCTTTAATACCATCTATTGATAAACAAAAGCCTACAATTTTACCTTGGCAAACGCCGTCGTATACTTTGTTGTTGAGTCCCGTAGTTTCCAAATCTAAAGCGCAAAGTCCTAATTCAATTGCTTCGTCAACAACTTCCTTGAGTTGTTCAGGACTTTCTATAAGGATAAACTCACAATCGTTCATCCATGAACGAAGACCAGTTTGCTCTTCAGGTTCGTCAAAAAATGACTCTTCAGGCATTTTTAAACCTCAATTTTTGTTCTTAACTTAGTAAATTGATCAAAAGCTTCTTTACTTGAGATCAAATTATTCTTTAATTTACTAACAACAGATTCTAAAAACAAAAACAAACGACTATAAGTTTTTAAATCGAATGACTTTTTACGCTTAATAATTTGTTCCTCACAAAAATCATATAAACTCAACAAAGATTCAAGAGTATATGATTTTTGATTCTTATAAAAAGCTTTACCAATATCATCTGTAATATCTTCAAATTCAATCTTTGGAACGTTAAAATTCTGCTCAAGAAAACTTAAAGCTCTTAAGAAATTAAAGCCTTCATATTCTTGAACAAAACCAATAACATCTAAAGTAAAACCACAATAAAAACAATGAAATTTCTGGCTGCTCTCATAAACTCTAGCACTAGCCCGAACATCTCCTCTATGCCCATGAAAAGGGCAATGTACCTGTTGCTCGACATCACTACCCCGTGATAATTCTACCCCATAAAAATTAAGAAGATCAAAAATAGAAATATATTCCTTTACATTTTCAATTCTAAGACGAATTTCTTCCTCATTCATTCAGCACACCTTCTTCAATTTCACCTGAAGTAACCTCTATAAGATTCGTTATTTTCCTGGATAGGGGACAAATTCTAACCATAAAAGGCTTTAAAAGTTGATGATCCCTTGCTTTTAAATTGCCTATTTTAATTTCATTATTACCTCTCATATCTTCATTAACAATAGACCAGATAATAACATCAGCAGATCTTTCTGCTTCATTTGCATAAGATAAACAATCAGTTTTATAAACAAGATCATTTTTTTCAGCTTCAGTTCGACCTTTTCTATTCGTTTGAAAAGGTGAAACTACAGCGATACCTTGGCCATTATCAAAATAGGTAGCCATTTTTTTCGCCCGTTTGAGAACAAAATTTAAATCAAGTGTAAAATCACCATACCTTCTTTCAGACTCTACTAAACCTAAATAATCAATAAAAATTGTTTGTATACCAATTTTGCGATTTATAAATTCAGCCTTGGCTTTAATATCAGTAATAGTAACATCATCATCAGGCTGTACAACATAAATATGCCCATAATTTGAATTTTTCTTAAAATCTGAAACAACAATTTTAAAAAAATGTTCTTCTTCATCATCAAGTAAGCCATCTCTTATTTTTTCGTAATTGAGGGGAGGATGTATATCTTTAAATCTTAGATGGGCTGAATGAATAGCATAAAGCATTCGTCTAATATGAGCATATTGCATTTCAAGAGAAAAGAAAATACTATTCCATCCATATTTAACTGCTTGATTATAAGCATAATTTACACAAATAGTGCTCTTATATTCACCATAATGCCCCGCAACTAAAAATAACTCTCCTCGCCTAGTACCTCTAAAATTCTTATCTATCTTTTCTATACCCATAAGTTGCCCCACGCCTTTTGTAGGGTCTGCTTTTTTAATCATATATTCGTCAATAACTTCATCCCCGTCTTCTCGAATATTTCCCTCAGTTTTGGTACCCACCCCAACCAATAAGAATTGATCGGCGCTTTCCAAAAAGTAACGAGCAGCTTCTCTTACCCCTTTGCGTATTTCATGTTTTCCAAACCGCAAGCCTTGAGTGGCAATAGCAGCCGATTCTTTTAGAAGAACACCAAAATTTTTCTCTTGTTGCTCAGCAAAAAAATCTTCAGTTAACTTTTGAAAACCTGATTTTACATAAGATGTGCTCTTTTCTACAGATTCTAAACGCGCTAAAATTTCGAGTCTTGATTCTTTCTCAAAAGTATCTCTAATCGTTTGAAGAGTTGGTACTTCTCCAAACTTATCCTCATAAGTAAAAATGAAGGTGAAGATCTCTTGATCTATACCTGAAAATACTAATTTGGAAGTAACTAAAAAAGAAAGATTTTCTCTTAAAAGATCTTGCTTTGATTGTTCTTTTGTAACAATTATCGATTTTAAAAGACGTTCCATCTTTTATTTAAATCCATTGAGGAGCTTATCATTCATTTGATCTTTGTGTTCTGTTTGAGAAGAATTTCTCTCCTGAGATACTCCCATATTAATTTGTGTAAAATTCTGCTCTATAAGATCTTTAACTTCATCACTATATTCAATACATCCTGGTCCCCAAAAACGATCTGGATAATGGATCCAAGTAATAAAACCTTTATATAAACGAACATTAACCAGTTCAACGATCATTCCAGGTAAAGCTTTATTTTTATAACCCACATGCCCCATAAAAAAGACCAAAAAAGGTTTCTGCCAAGAAGACAAATCTTTGAAATCAGGATCATCTCCTAAATAAATACGAAGATATTGTGAATCATTCATAGTTGAAAAACTAAAATCTAAACCTTGTTTTATAACAACATACCTTAAATGGGGCAGAAATTTTTCTTCAGAACTATGTATAAAAAGATTTTCATTAACTTTATTAATGAATTTCGATTTCTTCAGTTTGCGTTGATTAAAAATCTTGGGTCCTAATTTTTGCAAAAATTTCTCATTAAGCAAACATTCACACGGAATATAATATTCCGAAGGTAAACCCATAAAATCTTCTTTTATCTTGAGAAGATATTTAGATCCCCCACATTTTTTGCAAACATCACTCATTCATTTAACGTTAACAGACGTTAGATTCTCGTATATTAAAAAATACAAGGAAGATTAGATAACAATGATTACTTCTTCTTTTTCTTCTTTTTAGAAGCGTCTTCAAGAAGCGCATTGAAGATCTCATTAACTTCACTATCACCAAATTCATTGAATTCAAGTAGACCCTCATGCCTTTTACCTAGCACTTGTTCAAATAATTTCTTCTTGGGAAAAACGATTTTAAAAGTATGTTCGTCAACTGTATCCTTAGCAATTAGATGTACAGAAAGAACTTTTTTATGTTTACTACCAAAACGAATCATTCGACCAATAACCTGCAAAACATCCCCATAAGACAAAATTAAATCACCCCAGATTAAAACGCGAGCAGATTGCAAATTCAATGCCTGCCCCCCAGCTGTCGTAATCATAATAATATTATGATCTGGGCTTTCTTGAAATTTTATTTTATTTTCTTCTCGTTCTTCTGCGTCTTCCTTACCTGTAATGCGAAGAGGGTTCATTTTTTTCTCATTCATCATCTCTTCAAGACGATCAACCCATTTTCTAAAGCGGGTAAAGAAAATAATCTTTTCGCCGAGAAATTCATTTTCTAATAAATCGAATAAGGCTTCTTCCTTACAAGAAGGACCTTCAATTTCCACTAAATGAGGAGAATTAACAATTTGTTGACAATAAGAAATAGTTGTTAGTTTAGTAACAGCTTTAATTTCCCCTTTATCTGTCTCGAGTATGCCATCTAAAGCTTCTCCGTATTTTTCTTTTTGTATTGGCGTTAATTCTAACTCTATTTCTTTACTAACTAGATCAGGCAGTTCTATACCAACACTGCGAGCAGATCTGCCTAAAAAATAAGGATCAATAGCCTTTCTAAATTTATCAATGTTTTTATGCCCAACAATTAAAGGTATTTTTCTTCGGCTTTTAGGCAGCTTTAATTTACGTACAATACAAAAATTATTTTGAAAATTAGTAACTCCTCCTAAAAGCCCTGGCAAAATGCATTTATAAATTGAATAAGCCTCTTCTAGTCTATTTTTGATTATTGTAGCTGTTGCGGCCCAGGCTTTCTCAGATTGGTCTGTAATTTCCTTACAAATAGCCCAAGTTTTACTCCTATAATTTTTGAACGCGGTGGCTTCATCAAATACAACAATATAAGGTTTGAGATTTTCAATTATAGTTTCATGTTCCATTAAAGCCAAATTATAATTAATAATTAGAACATTAGTGCCTTTCTTTTTAAATTGTTCATATTTAAATTTTCGAAATTCTTTATTTGAACAGCCTCTTAAATTTTTAAGTTCTTCAATTTCATTTTTGCATTCTTCTTTATAATCACAAATTCTGCAATAGGTAGAATTTTCTTTATATTTCTTTAAATAACCTGTACGGCATCTCGGTTTTAGATCATCTTTATTTTTGCCTCGCACTACATAGGTCGTGATATTCTTAGTGAATTTTTTAAACTCGTTTTCAACTTGATAAAGGCTATTCTTTGGGCCAAGCCAGAGAAGTTTAACTTCAGGATTTTTCTCTAAAAAGAAACTATAAGCAGTTATCAGTTCAATGGTTTTGCCTAGGCCCACATCATCTCCTACTACCATCTTATTTAACATTAAGAGATGCATAACCATCTGAACTTGATAATTACGAAGATCAGTATCAGACTTCAGGAATGAATTCTCACGTAGAGAAAGATTCTCTTCTTTTCGAATCTTTAATAGTTTTGGATAAACCTCTGGTAAACTCATTGATTATTTTACATTGCTGCGAGATTAGGTAACTTTTTTCGCAGATAGGCTTGTATAACACGCTGGATCTGTTTTTCTCTAGATTGTTTCTGAATATACTGATAGACTATTCTGGCAATTTTTAAATGCGTAAGACCTTTTTCTTTAAATTTACGTAAAAAATGAGATTTTGTATTAAGCATCTGCTTCAATTCTTTAGATATCTGTTCTCCCCTTTGTCCATGTTTCTTCTTAGGATATGTTTTAAACCACTTTGAAATATCATTCAAGATTTTCTTAGGTTTATGCTTTTGTTTTCTCCAATATAAATAATATTTATCAAACATAGCCGCTAATTCTTCAACTTCATCTTTAAGATCAGGATCTGTTAACTTTAATGGAGGTTCTTCTCTAAAAACAAGATGCATAACTTTGTCAAAAATCGCCTCTAAACTCTTAAGATCAACCTTTTGCAAACGAGTTTTTTTGAATTCTTCTGGATCTTCTGAATCTTCGGTAACTTCATCCTCAAGATCTAAAATTGTGGGTTCTACTTCTTGGGGTTCTTCCTCGGTTCTTGGAAGATCTTCTTTAGGTACACTTAATAAAGCGTCAATGATATTATCTATAGGCTGTTTAATTGCTTTTGCTATCCCTTCGACCTCTTTATCAGTTTTTAAATCTTCTGGATCCCATGTTGTCGTGAGAAGATGAGCCAATGTGTCAAAGTATATTTCAGAATTTGGTAACTCTGAAATACATCCCTCAAGCCATTCTAAATCGAATTCAGGTTCCAGTTTTAATTTCTCTTTAGGTTCTTCAATATCAAATAGTCTATTTTTTAGATCTCTTAATTTAGGGTCGATTTCTGAATCATCCTCTATAGATTCAAGATATTCATAGATCTCTAAAAGATAATCTATAAACAAGGGGCCATCTAAATCAAATGGAGCTCCATAAATCTTTGTGTTAAAATGGTCTTCACCAAAATATTTTGGATCTTTTTTAAAATCATTAACATAGTCTAAAAACCATTGTTGGAAATTAAGATCTGATAATAGTTCCTCTATAATATCATTAAATATTTGATTATTTGTTAATTCTCGTTCAATTTCTCCTTCAATTATCATAAAAGCATCATAAGCATCTAAAAGAGATTCACCCATCTTTTCTATTGGTATATCTAAAGTCTGAGCAAGGTCTAAAACTCCTTTTATGTCCATTATATCTTGATTATCTCTAATATAAGGCAACTCAATTTTCAAATTTTCAAGTAAATTTTTTATAAATGTATGCTCCTCATATTTTTTAAGATAGTCATAAATCTTTTGGGCATTTTTTGTGAGAACAGTTTCAGTATCGGGCTGGGCTTTCTTTTCTAAATGGGCAATTTTAGTAAGAAAATAGTCAAGTTGTCTAATAGTTCCATTCATGTTTATCTGAAATCATTAGAAGATTATTACAACATTTTCTCTCATAATTTTACAAACTAACATAAAATTTTTTAATAAAATACTAATAAGTTAAAATAAACACATGATAACTAGAACCGAAAGACACATAATCAACCAAAATCACCCTCTTAAAGACCAAATAGATCATCTTTGTTTCTTGACTAAGAATCTATTCAATCAAGCCAATTATCAAATAAGACAACACTTCTTTAAAACCAATGA
>Ga0180432_10001643_pt1 | contig 34940 bp, 28 predicted proteins | sample SS_ome_10_FD_132414 | JGI IMG/M metagenome (GOLD analysis project Ga0180432, IMG submission 132414) | Hypersaline lake sediment archaeal communities from the Salton Sea, California, USA - SS_1_MS_2 metaG | ecosystem: Environmental > Aquatic > Non-marine Saline and Alkaline > Hypersaline >... | reverse complement strand
CAGCCTGCGCGGTATTCTTCTTTATCGCGGCCCTCTTCTTCGCGGACAGGAGGCGTATCGTCCTCTCCGATACCCCCTTCCTGCTTCTCCTGGGCCTCTTCACCCTGAACAACGTGATATCATCGCTCTTTTCGATAGACAGGGCGACCTCTGCCGCGCTCTCCCTCCTCTGGTTTCTCGTCATCCTCATTCCGGTGGCATCGGTCCGGTTCAGCCTGGACGGAAACGACGACTTCGTCATGCGGCTCATTTTACCCTTCTCAATCGGAGCGGCGGTCGTAATCGTGGCGTATATGTCAGTCGGGTTCGGGATCACCCTGGCGCGCGAGGGACTGGCCTTCAGGCGTTACAGCTTCAAATGGCTCGGGACCTCGCAGACCGCGGATACCATGGTCATGCTCGGCTGCCTGGGGTACGGGTGGTTCAGGCAGAAGCGGGCCGAGACACATCGCTGGCTCGGTTTCGTCTATCTCCTCATGTGCGCGTTCGGACTGTTTCTCACGCTCGACCGTGGCGGGATAGCGGCGTACTTCGTCGTTATGATAATTCTCCTTGCGCATGACTGGAAGAGGCTCATTCTGCTCTTCGTCCTGCTCGCGGTACTCGTCTTTCTCTCGTACAAAATCGAGAGCCTCCACGTGCTTCGTTATCCCTTCGATTACCTGACGGCCCGGTACCGGTTCGAGATCGTGAAGTCCGGCCAGCAGATCGACACCTTCAGGACCTCATGGCTCATTATAAGGGACCACTGGCTGCTCGGAGTGGGCACGAACAACTTCTCGAAGTTCACGAAGGAATACGGGAACGGGCACTGGTACGCTTACGCCCATAACTTCATACTGCAGTTCTGGGCCGAAAACGGGATTTTCGGCATGGGCTTCGGTCTCTCCATCATGGGACTCGTTATAAGCAGGTTTTTCCGGGCGCTGAAGCACTCCAGCAGCCGTTACGTCGTTCTCGGCACCGGGTGTGCCTTTATCGGGATGCTTCTGGAAAACCTCACGAACTCGACGATATGGATCATTAAAATAGCCCTGCCTTTCTGGCTCATCGCGGGTATGCTCTGCCATTTCTACAGGTCTTCCGAAATACAGCGGAAAAATCAGCCCGTCCGGGAAAGCCTTGTACGACGTTTCTTCACCACGGGCGGGGGAAGGTCGACGACATGAGCGGGAAGATACTGGTTACGGGCGGAGCGGGCTATATAGGGAGCCACGTGGTAAAGGCGCTCGGAGAGCGGGGGTATGAGATTCTCGTATACGACAATCTCTCCACCGGCCACAGGGAATCCGTTCTTTACGGCGAGTTCGTGAAAGGCGACCTCTCGGACCGGGACCTGCTCGATGGCACGATAAGCCGGTTCAGGCCGGACGGGGTGCTCCACTTCGCCGCGTCGATCAGGGTCGACGAGTCGATGTCCAACCCGCTCCTTTACTACTCCAACAACACGATGAACTCTCTCTTGCTGCTGAACGCGATGACGGCGCATGAGGTGAACGTACTTATCTTCTCCTCCACCGCGGCGGTTTACGGGATTCCAGATGAGAACCCGGTAAGGGAGGATTTTCCGCTTTGTCCCATAAACCCCTATGGAAGGTCGAAAATGCTGACCGAGTTGATGCTGGAGGATGCTGCCGCAGCGTACGGGAACTTCCGTTACACGGCGCTCCGGTATTTCAACGTCGCGGGCGCCGATGCTGCGGCGAGGATCGGGCAGAACTACGCCGATGCGACGCACCTTATAACCCGCGGCCTCAAAACGGCGCGGGGCGGGATGGAAAAACTGCGGATATTCGGTACCGATTACGATACGCCCGACGGCACCTGCATACGGGACTATATACACGTGGACGATCTTGCCGAAGCCCACGTGCTTGCCCTGGAGCACCTCTTTACGGGAAAACCGGGAGGCGTGTACAACTGCGGGTACGGACACGGCTACTCGGTCAGGGAGGTCGTGGACGGGATTAAAAAGGTGACGGGAATCGATTTCACGGTCGAGGAGACCGACAGGAGGCCCGGGGATCCCCCCGCGCTCGTGGCGGACAGCTCCCTTTTGAAGAGCACACTCGGATGGGAGCCCGCACACGACGATCTGGACTCCATTATCTCCACCGCCTGGAATTGGGAACGCAAGCTCCCTCTTTAGGCCGTCCTGATATCGCGTACCGAGGCTATGACGACATCAGCGTCCTTTCTCAGGTGCTCTTCCGATGCGATGCCTCCCTCGGTCACGCCGACGATCAGGCCTACTTCGGCCCTTCTTCCCATCTCCATGTCCGTTATGGTATCTCCGACGAGGGCCGTTTTCCCGATATCCGCCTGCAGTGCTTCCACGGTTTTCAGAACCATCTCGGGGTCGGGCTTGTCGTTTTGAACCTTGTCCGCACCGATAATATAGTCGAAGAGGTGGTGAATGCCGGCGTTTTTAAGGGTTTTCTCCGCGATATCCGTCAGGTCCGCGGTGGCGAGTGATATGAGAAGACCGTCCTTCTTCAAACATTCTAAGGCCTCCGCCACGCCCTCGAAGAGCACGTCATAGGAGGTCCTGTCGAGCCGTTCTTCCGCTTTCTCGATTGCGTACCGGGTAACCGCTTTACCTTTCTGCCAGGGTACGCCCGCTTCGTACAGCACCATGGTAATGATGATCTCGTCCTCCCACGGGGGCGAGTAGGGGAAGGGCCCGAAAGGATCGATGACCTCACCCTCTATACCGTAGACTTTATAGAGCTTGGACCTGATCCTGTCGACCGGCAGGTCCGGGATTTCGTCGAATATGATTTCCAACCGTTCGCCGAGCACGGGAAGCCACGTCTTGCCGAAATCCGCGATCGTCCCGTCCTTGTCGAAGATGATAAGCTCGGTCTCGAAGGACCTTTTTCCGAAGAGAACTTTTTGCATTTTTCTACCATTCAACTCCCAGATAGGATGCGATAGTCTCCCTGTTCCTGTTCAGAACGAGGGTCTGAGGAAAATCGATTTCTTTTAAAAAGGCGAGTGCGTCCTGAAAGACGCCGACCTCCTCGCCGAGATGCGCGTCGCTGTTGACCAGGATGCCTATTTTCATGTCCGCGCACTGCTCGAGATACCGGATGAGCTTCTCGCGCTGATCGAGCTTGCTGGCGTTCAGCTCGAGCGCGATGGAGTGCTCGGCCGCCGCCTCCAGTACCCGGTCTATCTCGACATCCAGGTAGGTGCTGACCGGGTGAGTGAAAAGATGAATGCTACCGCGGATCATGGTCTCGATGACGGCATCCGTTCTGACCGTCAAATTTTGTTCGGCAATCCATGTGTCGGGATGAAGGCCGGTCATGACGATGTCGAGGTCCTTCCTGATATCGGGCCGGAGGGAGAGGTCCCCGTTTTTACTCACGATCTCGTCCTCTATTCCCGTGAAAATACGTATGGGGAGGTCCAGGCCGCCCACCATTCTGCGCAGGGACCAGAAATGGAAGTAGCCGGCTCCTCCCGGAAGGCCCGGCCCGTGATCGGTGATGGCGATTCCTTCGAGGCCTCTCTTGACCCCGAATTCACAGAGCGTACGTATCGTGTCTATACCGTGTCCGCTCGCTATGGAATGGGTGTGCATATCTGCTGCAATAGAGTACATGACTGTCCTGTCCGTCTTTTCCTGAAATTTCCTCTGAGTCTTTTAATCCGGTAAGTGCCGGCGGCCCTGTTCTCTCTGAAGCGGGAGTCGGTCGGGATCCGGATTGGGGCCGGAACCCGGCCCTGGTTCGGGGCCCCAGCCATAGGCTGGGGGAGGCGTCCTCAGTCCCGCACCTTTTCCCGCTTCCACAGTTTGAAGACAAGTATGAACGAGAGGGCCCCGATTATGAAAATTCCGCTCAGTATTTGGGCTCCCCTGAGGTTTCCCATCATCAGGCTGTCCGCCCTGAGGAAACTCACCCAGAAACGGATAAATCCGTAGTTGAGCAGATACAGCGCGATGATGAATCCCTTTTTATGTTCTTTGAAGCGCAGTCTCCTGAGTATAAAAAAAGAGATGAGATTGAGCGCGAGCTCGTAGAGCATAACCGGATGAAGCGGCTGGCCTGGGAATTCGTCGCCCGCGATACTGCCCTCCGGGAATACGATGCCCCAGGGAAGACCGGTCGGCAGGCCGTGCGCGTCTCCGTTCATGAAGTTGCCGAATCTTCCGAAAACCTGGCCGAGCGCGAGCGCCGGCGCCGTGATGTCGAGCAGGTCGAAAAACTTCACCTTCTTGACCCTGGCGTACACGTAAGCGAGGACCGTTCCCCCCAGTATGCCGCCGTGTATGGCAAGGCCCCCGTGCCAGACGGCGAATATCTCCATGGGATGAGCCCGGTAGAAGTCTTTCCACAGGAAGAGCACGTAGTAGATACGGGCCCCCAGTATTCCGCCCACCACGACCCAGAATGCGTAGCTGATAACGTCGTCCCTGGTTATGGCGAGCCCGCGGCGCTCCGCTTCCCTTCTTATCAGGATAATTCCCAGGATGATCCCGATAACGTACATCAGTCCGTAGTACCGTATTTCCAGGGGACCGATTCTGAGAAGCGTGGGGTGCATGAAATATCTCCGGAGCCGGACGGCTTCCAAAATGGATGCTGGGATCACTATGGAACGGTTCGCGAGACCTGCCGTGCCGTTAAAATATAAGGAAGGGTGCCTTATTAATAAAGCTATTTTTTATATCGGGCGAAGAGCCTGGAGAGCGCCTCGATTACGTCGTTTACATCGCTGTCGCGCATCTGCGGGTAGATGGGAAGGCTCACTTCCTTTAAATAGGAGGAATAGGCGACGGGAAAATCATAGGGCTCATAACCGAAGGTGTTTCTATAGTAGCTCATCGTGTGAACAGGGATATAGTGGACGTTCGCCTGTATGTTTTCGGCCCAGAGCCCGCGGATGAAAGTGTCTCTGTCAACCGAGAGCCTGTCGAAGTCCACGAGCATGGGAAAGAGATGGCGGGCATGTACGGCTCTTCCAAGCGCGTGCGGGATCGAGATGAAGTCAAAGCCGCTCAGAAAAACCGTGTATTCCCGCGCTATGGTCTCTCTTTTTTCCCTGTTCCGGTCGAGACGGCGCAGCTGGCATATGCCAAGCGCGGCCTGCATGTCGGTCATGTTGAGCTTGTAGCCCGGGGCCAGTATGTCGTATTTCCATCCGCCCTCTCTTGACTTGGAAAACCCGTCCCGACTCTGCCCGTGGAGCGACAGGAGCCGTATCTCCCGGATCAGACGCTCGTCCGTCGCGGTAACGGCGCCGCCCTCGCCCGTGGTGAGGTTCTTCACGGCGTGAAAGGAGAATGCCGCGGGATGCTTTCCATCGCCGATCTTTTTCCCGTTAACGGAGGCGCCTATGGCGTGTGCGGCATCCTCTATCACGGCAATGCCGTAAAATTCGGCGATTTCCCGGATCGTCTTCACGTTGACGGGATTGCCCGCGAGATGTACGGGGATAAGGGCCTTCGTCTTCGGCGTAACGGATCGCTTTATTTGTTCAGGGGAGATGTTGAGGGTCTCCTCCTCGATATCCGCGAAAACGGGAGTCGCGCCGGCGTGCAGAATGACATTTGCCGTTGCAGCGAAGGTATAGGGGGTGGTTATAACCTCGTCTCCATCCCCGATTCCCAAGGTCTTCAGGAGAAGGAAAAGGCCGGCCGTGGCGGAGGAAAGAACGACCGCATGGGGAGCGCCTGTATATTGCGCGAGCATACTCTCGAACTCACGACACGCGGAACCCGTCGTGATCCATCCCGAGCGCAGCACTTCGGTAACAGCCTCGATCTCTTCATCCCTGATATCAGGAGGTGAGAACGCAAGCGGAACGCTCCTTACCGGGTGTCCCCCCTCGATCGCGGGAGTTCCACCCGGGCTCCTAAGCCGTACCGGGCTCGTATGCTGTGGCTTTTCGGTTCGGATCATGTATCACTCTCTTGTTTAAGATTCGCCGCTCGGGCTCTCTATGATTATCGGATTAAAAGAGCGAATTTCAAGTTTCAATAAATTATATCATGTGGCGCTTTCACCTATATGAAACACTCTATTTCCGGTTCCGATGGACTTCAGTAATTAATGAAACAAAATACAAATAATTATCATGTTTAATAGCTGCCCAAGGGTATAAATTGAAAACTCGAAGTTCATCCTAAAAAAAATACGGTAAATGATGTAAAAATGGAAAAATCATGGTGTTACGATATTATAGTTTTTTTCAAAACGGCCGAAAATCATTGAGAAGCGGAGGAATAAGGAGTACCTATCGATATGCTGCTCATAATCATATCCGGACTCGTTTTTCTCGTCGGCGTCTCTACATTCGTCGCCGTACTGGGCACATCATTTCTCAAGAGGTGCGCGGAGCGTTCCGATTCCGTCCTCGATCTCCGTTCATCGGAGAGCGAGTATGCCGGCCGGTACCGGGAAGAATACACGGAGAGGATCGGCGAGGAGAGGGAAGCGGTCGATCGCGAGGCAATGACTCCGCAGCTTCCTCCGCCGTCCGTAAGGCCCCCGACCGGGTCCGTTTGGCGGCCCGTTTCGGTTACTGCGGGGGTCGTGATTGTCGTGGCCCTCATCCTCCTCTACGGCATGGGCGTGTTCAGGCAGAAAGATCCTGAGCCCCGTCTCTATTTTTGCGAAAACGTGAATTTCGAGAAATACAGGCCCATACGCCGTTCGCGGATGTTTACACGGGGGAATGTAACCCTTCTCGTCAAATCAAAATCGGCCCTCGATCTGGGTGAGGCTTCGATCGAGGTGTACAGGCTCTCAGAGGCGGGTTTCGACCCCTATACCTCAAAGAATGTCCATCTCAAACCGCAGTGGTACGGTTTTTCCTCGAAAGTCGTCTTCGACCGGGTGGGAAGCTATATGGTCTCCGTCATAGGAGACGACGGCAGGCTCCTGTGCCAGGAAAATATCCGTATCGTACCGGACAGCTTTGCTTACAAGCCCGTACCCGCACCTCCATCCTCGTAGTGATCGTATAACCGCCACCCCTCGTGCAATCTCCCGACCGTCCTAATCTACCCTTCCAATAGCGCTCGTCGTCGTTGATCGTCGCCGGTCATCGAGTATCGGGGATTCGGTGTGTACAACTGATGATGCGGTACGGCCGTTGCTGACCAATGGTCGGGCCGACTTATGATCGGTTGGCATCCCTTCAGGGGACAAGCAGAAGCGAGTACTCGTTGTCGAACCGGTCGTACACGATCCGCTTGTTCAGCGGGTCACGGATGAACTGTCCGTCGACCAGGAAACGGTAGGTGTGTCTCCCCTGCGGTATATCGATTCTTATCTCCCAGAGACCGTTTGTGTTTCTATAAAGCGGGTGTGAATAGGGGTTGAAATTGTTGAAATCCCCCACGATATGGACGGTGTTCGCGTTTTCCTCCCGAAGGTAGAAAACGTACTCGCGCCCGGAACCTCTCAGCTCTCCCTGCGGTTGTCCTGAAACGTCCGTTTCCGGGAGTACGGATACGGGATTCTCCGGAGCATTGATAAGAGGAGTCGGTAACCGGAAGAACGTCGTCTCTTCACCCACGGAATCCAGAACCCGGTTGCTGTTCTCCGGGTCGTTCATCCAGACTCCGTCCACGAGGTAACGGTATTTGTAATATCCCTGCTCGAGCACGACACCGGCGCCCCGGGTTTCCTCCAGCAGGTAGACGAAGATCCCGTTTTCGTTCTTCATCATCATTCGCGCTTCACGCCAGTTGTCGAAATCTCCGCTTACCATGACGTAGTCCGGTTCGTAGGACCGGCTTTCATAGGTGAACAGCACACCTTCGTGAAGGAATCGGGGCGGGGCGGCTTTACTGACCATATTCAGGTCCATGGATAGAGCCGTACCTGCGGCCGAAAGAATTACCGCACATAAGGTGATGCAGCAACGCAGTAAACGCATGGGGCAGCGCTCTTCAGTTTTTCAGGGTTTTACTTCCCCTTCCGTGCCGGAACCGTAAAATGACCTGAACGGCCTTTTACGGGTTAATCCGCATTTTTCCCGTACGGAAGGTGGCTCGTAATGATTATCGAATGATACCCTGTCCCCCTTTATACCTTCTTGCATACCCGTGAGGGAAGTATCATACGCGGGGCCGTTCAGAACGGCTCGTCTCCGTCGGTCCCGCCGGTTTTATCCTCGTCTTCCCTTCGGTCGAGGAACCGAACACCGTTTCCCACGATATACACCCGGGAGTGCGTCGTCCCCTCGTCGTCCTGCCACCGGTCGTGCCTGAGACGCCCGTTGACCATGACACGTCTTCCCTTGCTGAGATACTCGTTGCACCGTTCCGCGAGTTTCGCCCAGGTGGTGACGTCGAAGAAGTTAACCTCCTTCCGGAGCTCATTCTCCTTGTAGTAGTCGCAGTTGTTCGCGATGGAGAACCTGCACAGCGCGGTTCCGCTCTGCGTGTAGCGTATCTCCGGATCTCCGACCAGACGTCCCTCTACAACCGCCAGGTTGAAGTTTCTCATCTGTCCCTCCCCTGAATAGTTTATGTAGCTATGTAGCTTATAAACAGCGGGGAGCGTATTTCTGTTTCATGGAGGGTGAAAAAAACGTCCGATGGAAGAAGTGACGGGCGGAGAGCCTCATCCTTTTCAGAAACAGCCGGACATCGTTTTCATTTCTTCAGCACGATGCCGCCCGTTTCCACACTCAGGTCGCGTGCAATTACGGGGCATTTCGCTTTAAGGAGGAAAAAAACGGGACGTCCGCACTCGGAGAGCGTCTCGTAGTTCCCCTGTCCCTTGGCAATGATCAGGTCGGCCTTGCGGAAAAGCCGAATGAATGAGGGGGTGCACATATCGAGCAGCACGCCGGGCGCATCGCAGCCCGTGTCCACGATGCCGACTATGTCGGACAGCCCCGCCTCATCCGCGTCGACGCGGGTTACATCGTTCAGTATCGGAGCTCCCCTGACCGCGAAAAAGACGCGTTCCCGGAAGTCCCGGACCTCCTCTATGAGTACTCTGTCGAAAACAATCTCGCCGGCATTGTCTCCGATATAGAGTATGGTTCGGGCGGCGTCGAGCTCGGCCTTGAAGTCCTGAATATGGTTTACGGCGAAGGGTATGGTGCGCGTTTCTTCGATAATGGAGTCGAGGTGAATGATGTCGCTGTTCGACCTGAAACCGAAATCGATATTGTTGCCGGCTATGGCGAGCCGAACCGCGGATTCTATCCTGTCAGTTGATTCGGCAACGATTTTTTTCATGATCGGGTAATATTCCAGCGCTTTCTTATTGTATAGGGATTTCGGTTTCTCGTAGGGGTCGACATCTCCGACCAATCCGCGGACTATCCTGTGTATTTCCATCGCCATGTAGGGCGGATTCTTGTCGAAAGGAATGCGGGATGCCTTATCGAGCGTTTTTCTTACGATTTGTTCCCGTATGGCTTCGTCGTCCGTCGCCATCCTGGCAGCTTCCACGGCCTGGCGTGCGAAACAGGGGATACAGTCGATGTATGTTTTCATGGGGTCCTCTCAGGTAAAAGAGAGCCTAACATAAGAACGGAGAGAGGAAATGACAAGGCGGATGAAAAAAAACGGGCGGAAGTCCGCCCGTTTTTTTAGTGCATTATGAATACGTGGATCAGGTGAGTTTCAGTTTTTCAAAAACGTCTTTGTAAACGGGGAAAAACTCGGATTGGGAGAATTCCCTTATCTTCTCCTCCGGGAGATCTCCGAGAAGCGTATCCATGTATTTCAGAATAGTTGTGATATCATTCATCAATGCGGCATCGGGAGCGGAAGCCTCGCCGGTCGCTGCGATTTCTTCGACTGGTTCGGCAGCCGCTTCAGCCTCAGTCGCGGCCTCCGCCTCGATATCGAAATCCTCGTTCAGAATTTTTTCCTCTTCCTCAGAAAGCTCGATCCCGCCTCCCTCTTCCGCGGTCTCGAATATTGCCTCGTCAGCAATAATCGTTTCTTCGGCTGCGGTTTCTTCCTCTTCGAGCATTATGCCTGTGCCGGGTTCCTCGGCCGGCGTCTCTTCTTCAAGGATCGCACCCAGGTCTTCGACCGCCTCTTCCGTCACCGGAGCCTCCTCTTCGAGGGAAGCGGTTTGTTCTTCCTCCAGTGTGATATCCTCAATGTTTTCCAGGTCCAGCTCGTCCAGTGAAACAGTTTCCTCTTCAGCGGTTTCTATTCCGGCTTCCTTGAAAGCCTGGTCCATATCTTCCCCTTCGGCTGCCGATTCTTCTCCCTCGCCGAGTACGGGCGGCTCGAGGAGGTCTTCCTCCTCTCCCCCTATTTCGATTTCATCCTGCAGGGAATCTATATAGGTATCCAGGTCGACCTCTTCGTCTATTTCGGTGTCCAGCTCGATCTCAGCACCGGTGGCGACCTCCGGTTCCTCCTCTTCGAGGTCGAGTTTGAGATCGTCGGGAAGCTCGACGTCCTCTCCCATCTCGGATTCGAGCTCGGCTGAGTATGAATCCAGCTCTTCCTCCTCGATCTCGATACTCTCGAGGTCCTCAGGGGTCAGCTCGTCGATCTCACCGGATATATCGAATTCCTCAGCCTCGGGCACCGCGGGCATCTCCTCCGTTTCGATTTCCTCGAGGCCCTCTTCGATCTCAATATTCTCTTCTACCGATCCCGCCGCTTCAGCCTCTTTCTTCTGGCCGGATGTCTCCTGTACGATTTCGGCTTCCGATAGAATATCGTCGAGCTCGTCCTTTGAAAGGGCGATAGTTTCATCTTCGGATTCTTCGTCGAAGGGTGATGTCACCTTTTCGTCTATATCGCTCATGAACGCCCCCTCACATCTAAAATTGGCGCATATATGGAGTATTTTAATCTCTATTTATACTATATTCTATACTATAGATTAAAAAAAGAAAAAATCAAAGAAAATGCTCTTAGTTTAAAGAGTACAATTATATTTCGTCACTCGATGATAACATACTCCCTTAACATTTCAAGTTTTTTTTCCCCGATACCCCTGACATTCAGTATCTCTTCAGGGTTCAGGAAAGGTCCGTGCTTTGTCCTGTACTCAATAACGGCAAGGGCGGTCTTCCGTCCGATACCCGGCAGTGAACAGAGCGATTCGATTCCCGCTTCATTGATGAGGACCTTTAAGTGTTCTTCCCCCCCGTGATATACGGACCGGGTATTATCGGTTTTTATATCGGCCTTTGGGGTTCCTTCTCTTGAGCGGGAAGCGCAATATTTTTGTATATCCATGAAATCCTGAAGATGGTCGTTCCCGGCCCAGAATAAAAACAAGCCGGGTCCCAGTGCGAAAAGAAGAAATACCGATTTCCTCTTTTTCATTTCGAGATAATATTTCTTTTTTATAATAATGTCAAGTTTTGTGGACAATTCCTGTACTTTGCTGCGGGAACATGGTATTCTATTCTTGAACCGTATATGCGGACCTCAAACCGTGAAAGGGGTTTTTCGATTGAATCAACCGGTTGCGCTCAAACCCGCCATAGGCATCGGGGTGTCCACATCCAGGGGTGGCTGGCAGAGGAGCAGGGATTCGCTTGATGAGCTCTCCCTTCTCGCGGAAACCGCGGGGTACGGGATCGGGGATACGGTACTGCAGAAACGAGAACGAATCGACCCCGCCTGTTATATCGGCGCCGGCAAGGCCCGCCAGATCAAATCACTCGCGAAGCTGAAAAAGGCCGAGGCCGTGATCTTCGATGTCGATCTCTCCCCGGTACAATTGAGAAACCTGGACAGGATAATAGGGTGCACGATTTTGAGCAGGACGGAGCTCATCCTCGAGATATTCGCGGGAAGGGCCCGTACCAGGGAAGCCAAGCTCCAGGTTGAGCTCGCAACCCTCGTGTATGCGCTTCCCAGGCTCAGGCATATGTGGCCCCACCTGCAGAGGATTGCGGGACACCGGTATGAAAGGGGCCCCGGAGAAAAACAGATCGAGATGGACAGGAGGAGGCTCTCCAGGCGTGTCAGCAAGATAAAGAAGGACCTTGCCGCGGTAAGTACGCACCGCCTCGTCATAAGAAAAAACCGAAGGGATAAGAACAGGATCGCCCTGGTCGGGTATACCAACGCCGGTAAATCCTCGCTCCTCAATCGTCTCGCGGGCTCATCGCTCTTTACGGAGAACAGGCTTTTCGCCACCCTGGACCCCGCGACGCGCGAGGTCTGGCTCGGCGAAGGTACAAAAGCGCTGGTAACGGATACGGTCGGCTTCATCAGACGTCTTCCCCACACCCTCATAGCCTCATTCAGGTCCACGCTCGAGGAGGTGAAGGAGTCCGACATACTCCTCCATGTGGTGGATATCAACAGCAGGGACGCGGCTGAGCGGATGGAAGCCGTCAAGGATGTGCTCGATGAAATCGGGGCGGGCGATCTTCCCGTTCTCTATGTATTCAACAAGGTCGACCTGCTTCCCACGCGGGACGTCAAGGCCTCTCTTCTTTCAAGATATGAAAACCATGTTCTCGTTTCCGCAAGGACGGGCGAGGGGATCGATCGGCTGAGGGAGTGCCTGCGCGGGCTGTTCCCGGGTTCCGCCGAACCCCTCTCCCTCTCACCTTCAGGGGCCCTGCCCTGTAGGTAATCCCGGCCCCTCGTTCAGGCCGGTCCCGGACAGGTCAGCCTGAATGGATCCGGAAACCTCCATCACCTCGTGTAAATCCCCAACCGGGAACGGTGCGGAGGGGATATGGTTTTTCCCCGTTTGAATTCCCGATCCGGCGTGCTCACCTTTGCTGAGATTTCAGCCCTTCTTTTCACGGGTGCGGGGCTCCTGGCGGACGGATGCCGGAGGGCGTCGGTTTCGTTCCTCTGGCTCTCGCCTGCAGCCGGATGCCTTGCGCTGGCGGCCGGTATTGTCATGATCACGCGGCCCCGGTATGGACGGCTGTCCCTCTATTTTCTGATTTTCCTCTTCGGGGTGGCATACGGAGTATACCGGCAGACACCGCCCGTTTTTCAGTATGGAATCGGCGCGGACGCGGAATTGAAAGTCATCGGCTATCCGCGTTTGACAGGGCAGCTCGTTTCCTTTACCGCCGTGATTGTGGATGATGGTGAAACAACCGCGCCGCGTCATCGGAAAGCCTGGATTTTTCCGGGAAAAACCAGGGTCAGGGCGTCTTTTCCCCATGGAACGCGTGTGCCTGTTCGGGGCGATATCATACGGGGAACGGGCGTATATACGGAAATCGCTCCCGATCGAATGGGGACCTCTGCGTCCTATCTCAGGACCATGGATATCGCGGCACGGTTCGAGGGGGAGCGGTATGAAATTACACGCGGGGTTCGTCCATGGTCTCTCCTCAGGGGCGCGACCCGCATGCGCGCGTACGTGGAGCGCGTGAACCGGCGTCTTTTTCCGAGCCCGCACTCCGATTTCGCCACGGCGCTTCTCACGGGAAACCGGGAGAACCTTGACCGCGGGCTCGAGGAGTGTTTCAGGAGAAGCGGGACCCTGCACATTCTCGCCGTCTCCGGGCTCCATATAGGATTCATCAGTCTCTTCGTTTTTTTCATGCTGGGTCTCTTCAGCACGGGCAGAGCGAGGTGGCTCCTGCTCTGTCTCTTCATCGTGTTTTTCATGATATTCATAGGGGAGCGGCCTTCGGTCAGGCGCGCTTCATTTATGGCCCTCGCGGGCGCGGGTTGTTTCCTTATGGACAGGGACAGGAATTATATCAATGTTCTGGCTCTCTCCTTCGTGGTGCTCTGGATCCTCAATCCGAGGATGCTCTTCAATCCCGGTTTTCTTCTCTCCTACTGTGCCACGTTCGGGATACTCTTTCTCGGCCCGAGACTGCGCGTGATTTTCAAGCGCTTCCTTCCGGAATTTATCGCGGGTCCGCTGGCTGCAACGGCCGCTGTGCAGGTTTTTATTTTTCCCGTCATGGCCGCGTTTTTCGGCGAATTCTCCTACATAAACATTATTGCGAACCTGCCCATCGTACCGCTCGCCGGCGTTTCCCTCGCCCTCGAGCTGATGACGCTCGTGCTCTATCCCCTCCACCCTGCGGGAGTGGTGTTCGCCGAGATCAACGGGATGGTCATAGCCGCCATGGTGCGTTTTGCGGCTTTTTTCTCACGGGTTCCGCAACTGGTGATCGCGGATTTCCCGCCCGCTCTTATCCCCGTTTACCTTTTGATTGCGGGAGGGTCCCTGGCCGTTTTTTTATTCTATACGGGAAAGGATGAGGAATCCAATAAAGGGGACGTTGTGTGAATGTCCGGTTCCGGTTTCGCTATTCAGCTGCGTAGTGCGTTCTGACCACGTCGGCGCATCGGGCGCAGAGGGTCGGATGATCAGGGTCATCACCCACGCTCTGCAGATAGCGCCAGCAGCGCTCGCATTTCGGCCGTGTTGACTTCCGAACGGATACTGTCACGAGCTCACCCCTGTACGCGTCGGCCGGAGCCGCACCCCCGTTCTCGATCTCGACGTTCGATACGACGAGGACCTGCGCGAGCTCCTCCCTGTTCCGTTCGAGCAGGTCGAGGATTTCACCGTCCGCGTATAACGTAACCTCCGCCTCGAGGGAGTGCCCGATGCGGACTTCCTTTTCTTCACCGCGAAGGTCCTCGATCGGCTTCATCACATCGCCGCGGACACGCAGAAGCAAATCCCACTCCGCCCCGAGTGCGTCGTCGATATAAGCGGGGTCCGGGACCGGGAAGTCGTTAAGGTGTACGCTCTCCTCGAACTCGAGCCCGGCCGGCTTCATTACCGATTCGGTCATTACGAGATGGGCCTCCTCCGTCGTAAATGAGAGTACCGGCGCGAAAATGGAGAGGAGACTGCGCAGGGCGAGGTAGATGGCGGTTTGCGATGATTTTCTCGGCTTTGCCGGTCCCGAGCAGTAGAGCTTGTCCTTGACCATGTCGAGGTAGAGGGAGCTGAGATCGATATTGCACAGGGTGACGACCTCTTTCGTGATGAGGTGAAAGAGCCATCGGTCGTAGTAATCCCGGACAGTGCCGATAACCTTCTGAATCCTGTGAAGGAGCCACCGGTCCACGGGTTCCAGCTCCTCGGGCGGAAGCAGGTCCTTCGAGGGATCGAATCCGTTCAGGTTGCCGAGCATGAACCTGAACGTGTTCCTGATCTTTCGGTATGAGTCCACGAGGTGGCCGAGTATCTCCTTCGAAATGCGAACGTCTACGGAGTAATCCGAGGATATCGCCCAGAGCCTTATGATGTCAGCGCCGTACTTGTTTATGACTTCCTCGGGAGCCACGGTGTTTCCGAGTGACTTGCTCATCTTCTTGCCTTCACCGTCTACCGTGAAACCGTGGGTCAGGACATGCCTGTAAGGCGGGTTTTCACGGGCCGCGACCGCCGTAAGGAGCGATGACTGGAACCAGCCGCGGTGCTGGTCCGAACCCTCTATGTAGAGGTCCGCGGGCCAGTGCAGCTCGCTACGCGTTTCGAGGACCGCGGCGTGCGAAGAGCCGGAGTCGAACCAGACATCCATGATATCCTTCTCTTTCGTTATCTTCCCTGAACCGCAATGCGGGCAGGTAAATCCGTCCGGGAGTATTTCATCCGGCTCCCTGACGAACCAGCTGTCCGAGCCCTCACGGGCGAAGAGCTTTTCAACGGCCTCGAGCGTGGTGTCGTTCAGTATCTCCCTGCCGCATGCACCACAGTAGAAAATGGGCAGGGGTACTCCCCACGTTCTTTGCCTGGATATACACCAGTCGGACCGGTTTTCCACCATGGCGCGTATCCTGTTCGCGCTCGATTCCGGTATCCATCCGACCGAGTCGATCGCGTGCAGCGCTTCCGCCTTGAATCCGTCTATGGACGCGAACCACTGTTCCGTGGCCCTGAAGATAACGGGGTTCTTGCACCGCCAGCAGTGGGGATAGCTGTGCGTGAGGTCTCCGGACCCGAGGAGCACGCCGATGCTCTTTAAGTAGTCGATGATCATTCCGTTGGCATCCCGTGTGAACACACCCTTGAACCTCGGGACCTCGTCGGTGAACCTGCCCCGGTCGTCGAGCGGCGAAATGATATCGAGCCCGTATTTAATACCGGTCTCGTAGTCCTCGAGGCCGTGTCCCGGTGCCGTATGGACCGCGCCCGTGCCTGTTTCCAGGGTCACGTAATCCGCGAAAACGATGGGCGAGTCCCTGTCGATGAAGGGGTGGCGCAGAACCGTTCCCTCGAGATCTCCTCCCTTGAATATTTTTATGGTCTCGTCGACCCTGATTCCCGTTTTCTCGGAAAAGTCGCCGAGCAACTCGGTAGCGACGAGGTATTTTTTCCCTCCGCTCGAAAAGAGCGTGTACTCGAAATCGGGATGAAGCGCGACGCCCGTATTTCCGGGAAGGGTCCACGGCGTGGTCGTCCAGATAACGGCACAGGCGTCCTTGAGCTCGCCGTGCCTGTACGCGCCGTCCTTTACCGGGAAGGTCACGTATATGGAGGGAGAGGTATGGTCGTGATACTCGACCTCCGCGTCCGCCAGGGCGGTTACGCAGGAGGTACACCAGTAAACGGGCTTCAGCCCCTTGTAGATGTAGCCCTTCTTCGCCATCTCGCCGAATATCTCTATCTGCTTCGCCTCATAGGCCTTTTCGTACGTGATATAGGGTTTTTCCCAGTCGCCCCAGACGCCGAGACGCTTGAACTGCCCGGTCATGGTGCTTATATAGCCTGTGGTGAATTCCTTGCATTTTTTCCTGAACTCGATGGGGCTCAGTTGTTCGCGGTCGAGGCCGCGCGTCTTGATGACCTCTGTCTCGATCGGCAGACCGTGCGTGTCCCACCCCGGAATATAGGGGGCGTAGTGGCCCATCATAGACTTGTACTTGACAATGAAGTCCTTCATCACCTTGTTGTATGCGGTCCCGATGTGTATCTTGCCGTTGGCGTACGGTGGGCCGTCGTGGAGAATGAAGGGAGCCCCGTTTTTCCTCTTGTTTACGACTTTTTCGTAAATCCCCCTCTCCTCCCACCATTTGAGCATTTCCGGTTCCTTTTTTGAAAGGCCGGCCCTCATGGGAAAGGAAGTTTTCGGAAGAAACAGCGTTGAATCGTAGGACATTCGGGTCCCCTCATCCGTATACGGTAATAAAATGGTAAAGTATCCGAAACATACCTATGGGGCTAGTACAGGTCAATTTCTTTTTCCTCCCGTCAGCTGACGGCGTGTACGCGGACGGCCCCGTCCTTGCAGGATATTCGTTTATAAAACACAACCGGTAATTTCTCCGGTTATTTACTCGACACGCGAAGAAGGGCGGATTATTGTTTTATTTATGGTTTTTCAGGGGTGATCATCGGATGGGGGGACACCTGCATACAGAGGTATGTGCCGGATTCGTGAGAGGGGGAGCTTATGGACCGAAGGGAAATCATCGAAGAGATCGGCAGGATCGTTGATGATGTGAAAGCGGCGCTCCTCGCAACGGCGGATAAACAAGGAAAACCGTCGGTTCGCTGGGTGACTCCGGCCCTCATAAGGGGGCGTGAAGGGGCGATATACAGCGTGACCTCGGCCAGGTCCGAGAAAACCGCCCACCTGCGCGAGAACCCGCGCGTTAAATGGATGTTCCAGACCCGCGCGCTCGACAAGGTCATATCGGTCGACGGCAGGGTCAATATTGTCGATAATCCCTCCCTGAAAACCGAAATCCTGGAAGCAATCGGGAACAGGCTCCTGGCTTTCTGGAAATCGGATGTAAGGGAACGCGATCTCATCGTGCTCGAAACGATCATGGAGCGGGCCGCCCTCTACATTCCCATGAAGGGGACGCGGGAGACGGTCGATTTCTAGGAGAGCCGGATTACGGGGAAAATCGGGACCGGAGGAAAAGGAAGTGGACGGACTGAATAAAAAACTCTGCATGCGGCTCATGCACGACATGCTTCTCATCAGGAGGTTCGAGGAGAAGGCCGCGCAGATGTACGGCCTCCGGAAAATCGGCGGGTTCTGCCACCTGTACATCGGTCAGGAAGCCGTCGCGGCCGGCAGCATAGGAGCGATCGACCTGAAGCGCGATTACGTGATTACCGGGTACAGGGACCACGGCCACGCACTCGCCTGCGGCATGGAACCCGGCGCGGTCATGGCGGAGCTGTACGGAAGGAAAACGGGTTGCTCGAAGGGCAAGGGCGGCTCCATGCACCTCTTTGACGAAAAGAACCACATGTACGGCGGTAACGGTATAGTGGGAGCGCAAATCCCCATAGCGACGGGCGTAGCTCTGAAGATTCGGGTAAAGAAGGAGGACGGCGTCGTCCTCTGCTTTTTCGGTGACGGCGCGATCCATCAGGGCTCCTTTCACGAAAGCCTCAATATGGCGAAGATATGGAACCTGCCCGTAATTTATATATGCGAAAACAATCAGTACGGAATGGGGACGGACTTCAAGCGCGTTTCCGCCGTGCAGGATTTCACGGTTATGGGAGCTTCCTACTCGATAGGGGGCAAACAGGTAAACGGTATGGATGTCCTGGAGGTGTACAGCGAGGTTTCGGCGCTCGTGACTAAAACACGGAAGAGCCGGGAGCCGGGTTTTCTCGAAATAAAAACATACCGTTACAAGGGACATTCAATGAGTGATCCCGCAAAGTACAGGAGCAGGGAGGAGCTCGATCTCTACCGTGATCAGGATCCCCTACTTATCCTTAAAAAGAGGATGATCTCGGAAAAGCTCGTTACCGAAGGGGAACTGGAAAAGATTGATGAGGAGTGTAAAAAGACGGCACGCGACGCGGTCGATTTCGCGGAGGAGAGCCCCTGGCCGGATGAGCCGGAGCTCTATACGGATGTGCTGGCGGATTGATTCCCCGAGCTGAACCGTGGAGAGGAGAGTGGAATGCCCGTCATTACCGTTCGGGAGAGCCTCAGGCAGGCGCTCGACGAGGAAATGGCCAGAGATGAAAACGTGATCCTCATGGGAGAGGAGGTCGCCCAATACAACGGCGCGTACAAGGTAAGCCAGGGACTGCTCGACAAGTACGGCGAGAACCGGGTCATGGACACGCCCATTTCGGAGGAAGGGTTCACGGGAATCGGCATTGGTGCGGCGCTTGCCGGTCTTCGCCCCGTTATAGAGTGGATGACGTTCAATTTCTCCATACAGGCAATGGACCAGGTTTTCAGCAACGCGGCCAAGATGCGGTACATGTCCGGCGGCCAGTTCAGCGTACCCGTTGTTTTCAGGGGACCGAACGGTCCTGCCGAGTACCTCGGTTCGCAGCACTCGCATGCCCTCCAGTCCCTGTACGCTCATTTCCCGGGGATCAAGGTGGCCGCTCCCTCCACACCGTACGACGCCAAGGGTATGCTCAAAACCGCGATTCGGGACGACAATCCCGTCGTTTTTCTGGAGTCGGAGCTCATGTACGGCTTGAAGGGAGAGGTGCCGTCCGGGGAATACCTCGTCCCCCTGGGAAGCGCCGAGGTACGGGAGAACGGTGAAGACGTAACCATAATCGGGTTTTCAAAGCCCATGCGTATGATAGAACAGGCATCGGAAATTCTGCGGGAGGAGGGGATACGGGCCGAGATTATCGATCTGCGTTCCATCCGTCCGCTCGATGTGGACACGATCTATACCTCGGTTCGCAAGACGAACAGATGCGTGGTCGTGGATGAGGCGTGGCCCTTTGCAAGCGTCGGTTCGCATGTGGCGTGGTGTATATCCGAAAACTGCTTTGACCGGCTCGACGCGCCCGTGATGCTCGTTTGTTCGGAGGATGTTCCGATGCCGTACAGCAGACCACTCGAGCTGGCGGCCCAGCCGTCAGTTGAAAAGATCGTCGGCGCGGCGAAGAAGGTGCTTTACAGGGACTAGGTGCCTTCCTCCCGTGCGACGGGATAAGTGATGGAGAAGGCAAAATGGCTGAAAAGGTGGTAATGCTCGCACTGTCGCCGACCATGGAGACGGGAACCATCGCCCGCTGGCTGAAGAAGGAGGGGGATGAAATCCGCAACGGCGATATTATCTGTGAGGTCGAAACCGACAAGGCGACCATGGAATACGAATCGGTAAACGAGGGCGTTCTGCTTCGTATAATCGTGGGTGAAGGTGAAGGGGCCGGCGTGGGCCGCACCATAGCGGTTGTGGGCGAGAAGGGCGAGGATATTACCGCTATCCTCGCCGAGAAGTCCGGGGCGGGTGATGAAGGGACGGGGCCCGCGGGCGGGGAAAAGAAGGAGAAAGGGGAAATAAAGAAGTTCGAAACCGCTACGCCGCCGGCTGCGGCCGCTGAAGCGGAGACCCCGGCAGGGGCGGGCATGAGTGGGGGCGGCGCACCGCCTGAAGGGGTGAAGGCGTCCCCGCTCGCAAGGGAGATCGCCCGCAGCAGGGGAATAGATCTGGGGGCCGTTGCCGGAACGGGGCCCGAAGGGCGCATCATCAAGCGGGACCTTGAAAAGGGATTTCCCGCTTCAGCCGGGCCCGCTCCGGCTGCCGGTCACGGCCGGGAGACGGTTCCCGTCTCTCCCAAAAGAAAGATCATAGCGCAGAGACTCTCCGAATCGATGTACAGTGCGCCCCACTACTATCTGAGAAAGAAGGTGGCGGTTGACGAGCTGTTCGAGGCCCGCAAGAGACTGAACCGAGGGAGGGAGGAAAAAGTATCCTTGAACGGGTTTCTCATAAAGCTCGCGGCCGAGGCGCTGAAGCGTCACCCCCACGTAAACTCGAGCTGGCGGGACGATGTAATCGAGCGGTTCGGGTCGGCCGATATCGGCCTTGCCGTTTCACAGGAGGACGGATTGATCACCCCCGTGGTGCGCGACTGCTGGAACAGGGGTATCCTTGACATTGACGGGGAGTTAAAAACATTGATCGAAAAGGCCCTCGCGAATAAATTGAAACCCGAGGAATATACAGGAGCCACATTTACGATCACTAATCTCGGATCCTTCGGTATTCACGAGTTTACCGCCATAATCAACCCGCCCGGTTCGGCCATACTCGCGGTCGGTCAGGCATTGCGGGAAACGGCGGCGGGCCCCGGGGACAGCGTGGTGTTCAGGACAGCCATGACCCTCACCCTCTCGTGCGATCACCGGGTCATAGACGGAGCGAGGGGTGCTGAATTCCTCAACGATCTGGGTGAAATGATCGAGCACCCCGTATCAGCCCTCTATTGAGCGGCCGGGTGGGGCGGGGAGAGTACCGAAATCCCGCTTTGTGCCCCTCGTACGGGTCGCGAATACAATAAACGGCATTTTTATTACACAGGAGGTCCAAATGGGGAAGTATGATTATGACGTACTGGTGGTCGGAGCGGGTCCCGGAGGATACGTCGCCGCGATACGCGCGTCACAGCTCGGCCTGAAAGCCGGGATCGTTGAAAAAGATAAACCGGGAGGGGTATGCCTCAACATCGGCTGTATACCCTCCAAGTCTCTCATACATCAGGCGGAGATCTTTCACGGTATACGCGATCTGGAGTCCATGGGCGTGAAGGTGGATAAGAAGGGTTTCGACTACGCGCGTGTTTTCAAGAAAACGCGCAGGGCGGCGGACACCCTTTCCAGGGGGGTCGAGTTCCTCTTGAAGAAGAACGAGATAGACCTGATAAAGGGGACGGCGGTTTTAGTTGGTCCCCACGAGGTGAAGGTCGACGGGGAGAAGACCGTGACCGGGGAGAACATCATCCTTGCCACGGGCTCGAGGCCGCGCCCCGTGCCGGGCTTCGACTTCGAAGATGAAAGGATACTGTCTTCCGACGACGCCCTCATGCTTGAACGTCTTCCGAAAAGCGCGGTAATACTCGGGGGCGGATTCATCGGCGTTGAGTTTGCCTATATCATGAATGCGTTCGGCGTGGAGATTCACATCGTTGAGCTTCTCGACCGTCTTCTCCCGGTCAAGGACCCGGATATGTGCGCGATGCTCGAACGGTCATTCAAAAAACAGTCCGTCAAGGTATACACTTCCACGAAGGCGGTCGGTTATAAATCCCGGGACAAGGGGATATCCCTCACCGTGCTCCCCGAGGGAGGGCAGGAAAAGCAGATCGATGCCGACATGATCCTCGTCATGGTGGGCAGGACACCGAACACGGAGGGTATCGGGCTGGAGAAGCTCGGTATCGAAACGGAGAAGGGATTCGTCAAGGTGGGGGATTACTATCAGACGAAGGAGCCCTCCGTTTACGCGATCGGCGATATCGTTTCCACTCCTCAGCTCGCACATGTCGCGTCAAAGGAGGGCGAGATCGTGGCCGAGCACATCGCGGGCCGGGATACGGAACCCCGTGTCGATACCTTGAAGGTTCCCAGCACGGTTTACAGCGAACCCCAGGTCGCGAGCTTCGGGTACAATGAGTATCAGCTCAAAGAACGTGGTGTCGTATACCAGAAGGCCGTCTTCCCCTACCGGGGTGCGGGAAAATCCGTTGCAATCGAGAAATCTGAGGGTGTCGTGAAGGTCCTCTGTGACCCGGAGACATGCGAGATACTCGGTGCGCATATCTTCGGCCACGACGCGGCTGAGCTCATACACGAAATTCTGCTCGCTTACACGGCGGAGCTTCTGCCCGGGGATATCGCGAGCATGATACACTCCCATCCGACCCTTTCGGAGGCGGTGATGGAGGCGATGCGCGTCGCGGAAGGATGGGCCATACACGTTTAAAGGGCGGGTCCGCCCCGCTGGAGGACTGGAAACGAAGCTTAGCCTCGCGACAGCTTAGCCTCGCGACAGCGTGCAGGTATTCGATGACCGCGTGATGAAACCCTCTTTTTCGAGCCCCGACAGCACGGCCGAGAGCCGGCCGGCTTCGATACCGGCCAGGTCCAGGAGGACGTCGATCGGTAGTGCTCCGTGCCGAGCCAGTGCCCGCAGAATCATTCCGCGTACCTGGCGGTTCGATCCCTCGAACGGAGCCTGCTTCGTGTAGTGGATGCTTCTCGCGTTCAGGCCCGGGCATTCCTTTTTCAGCATTGCGCCGTAGTCCATGAGCGCGTAGTACCACTGTCGGGGGTTCTTCCGGTCGAGTGTCAGTTCCACGAGCGGCAGTATTTCCCGGTCCGAAACACCGGTTTCGACTTTTTCTCCTTCTCTTTTTCCGAAGAAGAAATGTATATACACGTTTCTGATGTTTGTTTCGAGGAACACCGTGGGCCGGTTAAAGGCGAAGCACAGTATGGCGGACGCCGTGGCTCTTCCGATTCCGGGTAGATCGACGAGCTCTTCCACGGTCCGGTCGATCTCTCCCCCCCAGCGTTCCAGGATAATGGACGCGCTCTTTTTCATCGCGATACAGCGCCTGTTGTATCCCAACCCCCAGAGTGAGAGTATCTTGCCGAGCGGTGCTTCACTGAGGGCTTTGAAGTCCGGAAGGGCGCTGATGAAGGGCGCATATTTTTGCAGAACGCGCTCGACCTGTGTCTGCTGGAGCATCATCTCGGACACGAATATACGATAGGGATCGCACGTATCTCGCCAGGGAAGATCGCGTCCGTGCTCGCCGTAATATTTCAGAACGGCGGTACGGAATCCATCCACGGACGATTTTTGGTAATTACCGGGTTCGCGCGGTTTCGCCTTACTCCTGTTTTCCCCCATCCGTTTTCCCCTGCAGACAAAGATAGGCGGCCGGCGTTCCGTGGGCAATATGAATGGACCCGCAGGGGACGGGTAAGTAGACCTTGACTCGTATATTTCACCGCCCTAAGGTATTAGGAAGGGAAAATTGCGGAAAAACGAAAAATGAGGATTTAACCGGGCGATTTTTCCGTCTTACAACCATTTTCAACGTTATCCGGAGGATATATATGAGAAAATCGACTGCATTGATTGCTATAACGGGTCTTCTGGTACTTTCCGTCTTCCCGCTCCTGCTCTTTGCGGCTTCGAGCAAGGAAGCGGACCGTGAGGGGACGGTTCCCGTAACCGTTGCGTCCAAGATCGATACCGAGGGCGCGCTCCTCGGGCAGATGATCATCCTCATGCTCGAAGCGAATGGTATTCCGACGGTCGACAGGACCGAGTTCGGGCCGACCGACGTGATCCGCAAGGCGATTGCGGGCGGCGAGATCGATCTCTATCCCGAATACACGGGCAACGGCGGGTTTTTCTATGCGGATACGGATCCGACCATATGGAAGGATCCGGACAGGGGCTACGAGACCGTAAAGAAACTCGACTACGAGAAACACGCGGTGGTCTGGCTGACCCCCGCGCCCGCGAACAATACCTGGGCACTGGCGATTCGGGGTGAGATCGCGGAGAGCGGAGTACGAACGCTCGAGGATTTCGCTGATTGGGTAAACGGCGGAGGTGAGGTCAAAATCGCCGGGTCCGAGGAGTTCGTGAGCAGGCCCGATGCGCTCCCCGCTTTTGAGGAGGCGTACGGGTTCAGAGTCTCGAAGAGCCAACTCCTCATCCTGTCCGGCGGCAATACGGCGCAGACCGAGAAAGCGGCCGCGGACGGGACGGACGGCGTGAATGTCGCCATGGCATACGGTACCGACGGTCAGCTCGCCGCGCTCGGGCTGTGGGTGCTCGAGGACACGAAGGGCGTGCAGCCCGTTTATCTGCCGACACCTATTGTTCGGGAAGAGGTGTACGACCGGTACCCGCAGATAGAGACCATTCTCGATCCTCTCTTCAGGGGCCTCGATCTCGTCTCCCTGCAGACGCTTAATTCGAGGATAGCGGTGGAAGGCGCGGGTGCCCGGGAAACGGCGCTCTCCTATCTCCGGGAAGAGGGGTTTCTCGATTAGTAAACCCGGGTGAACGGGGGAGAGTGCACGAGTGCAACCAGTGCAGCAAGTGCAGAGGGAAAACAAATATCAGAGAGACAGGACCGTACCGCTCGGCATAGCGGTGGGACTGCTCTCGTTCTCCTTGAGCTTCGTCACATTCCGGCCCAACAGAATAGCGTCCGGCAGCGGCCTGTTCGTCTGGGAGGTAAGCCCCCTCTTCTTCCTTCTTGTCATCCCATGGGTCCTCTGCGGCTCGGTATATGCACTCTTCCTCCTCGGCTCTATGAAAAGAGAGAGGATGGTCCTTGCCGCATCCGTGCTCGGCAATGCGGCGGTTGTGGGGGTTTTTCTCTTTGCGGGCGGCGGTGCCCGGCTGCTCGTTTCGCCTGATACCCCTTTTGCAAGGACCTCGATGGCGTTCGGCGCGTGGACCATGGTCCTGGCCGGATATATACTCATCATCTCTTCGGTGCGGATCCGCAGGGGGAGGGTGGGTGCTCTCCTCTCCCTGTCCGGGATCATGGCGGTCGCCGTTCTTTTTGCAACGGGGTTTATGAACGAGCTTTCGATCGTAAAGGAGTACTTGGTACGGAAGGACCGTTTTTTAGAGGAGCTGGGAAGGCATCTCTTCCTCTCCGGAACCGCGGTTTTCCTCGGGGCCGTTATCGGTATTCCGCTGGGTATAGCCGCATTCAGAAGAAGAGCCGTCGAGCGTCCCGTGTTCTTCATCGTCAATACGGTACAGACGATTCCCTCACTCGCCCTTTTCGGGCTCATGATCGCCCCGCTGGCGCTCCTCACCAGGAGGTTCCCCCTGCTGAGGGAGCTCGGCATAAGGGGAATCGGCTCGACACCGGCGCTTATCGCATTGACGCTCTATGCCCTGCTCCCCATAGTGAGAAATACCTATACGAGCTTGAAGGTCCTCGATCCGGCGGTTGTCGAGTCGGCGCTCGGTATGGGCATGGGAAAGCTTCAGCTTCTCCGCATGGTGGAAATACCGATCTCCCTGCCCGTAGTCATGAGCGGTATCCGCGTCTCCATGGTGCAGGCGGTGGGCAACACGACGGTGGCCGCGCTTATAGGTGCGGGCGGGTTCGGTGTGTTCGTATTCCAGGGCTTGGGACAGGCGGCGTTCGACCTCATACTTCTGGGCACACTCCCCGTTGTCGTGCTCGCCGTGTTGATCGACAGGGTCATGCAGCACTTTATTCGTTTCATTACGCCGCGGGGCTTAGGGGAAGTATAGCGCGGCTGTATATCAGTTTGAATCACAGGGAGAAGTTTATCATATGATCGAGTTACAAGGTCTTACGAAACGGTACGGAGAAAAACCCGCTGTGGACGGAGTGGACCTGACCGTTCCGAAAGGCGAGGTGTGCGTCCTCATCGGGCCCTCGGGATGCGGAAAGACCACGACGCTGAAGATGATCAACCGAATGCTCGAGCCGACGTCCGGGAGTGTGTATGTAAACGGGAAGGACGTCCTCCGGGTCAAACCGGAGACGCTCAGGCGAAGTATGGGTTACGTTATACAGTATGTCGGGCTCTTTCCCCACATGCGTGTCGCGGAGAATATCGGGGTCGTTCCCGGGCTTCTGGGATGGGAGAAGGCCCGCATTGCAAAACGGACCGACGAGCTCCTGGGGCTTGTGGGTCTCGATCCCCCGGTATACCGGGACAAATTCCCTCGCGAGCTCTCGGGAGGGGAGGCACAGCGGGTCGGTGTGGCGCGGGCGCTTGCCGCCGACCCGCCGCTCCTGCTCATGGACGAGCCCTTCGGCGCGGTCGATCCGCTGAACCGCATGGTTTTACAGAACGAATTCGTCAGGATACAGCGGGACCTGCACAAGACCGTTGTTTTCGTCACCCATGACCTCGATGAGGCCATAAGGGTTGCCGATTCAATAGTGATTATGCGCGAGGGCAGGATCGTGCAGCACGATACTCCGGAGAGGGTACTCGCCGGTCCCGCGAACAAGTTCGTACACGATTTCGTCGGGCAGGACAGGGCCCTGAAACGCCTTGCCCGGTACGGGGTACGTGAAGTCATGACCGAGCCCGCGGTCGTTCGGTCCGGGAACCTGGCCGCCGACGCCCGCGACCTCAAACTGAAGGGAGGGCCCCGGTATGCCTGGGTGGTCGACGATGAGGGGAGGCTGACCGGGTGGCTCAACCTCGGCGGTCTCGCTGATGGAACGGACCCGCGCGGGGCGGTCACTGAGACGGACGCTTCCCGAATCGGACTGGGATGCGACGCGACCCTGCGCGAGGCGCTTTCCCGCATGCTCAGCGAGGGTATCAGGGCCATGCCCGTGGTGGATGAGAGCCAGAAGGTCATAGGCGAGATCAGCCTCAAGGAAATAGAAAAAATAACGGAGCGCGTGGAGCCTGCGTGATGCGAAAAAAGCGCGTGGGACCGGTACTGCCTCTTTCCATCGTGACCGCGGTGTTCCTCGTGCTCGTTTTTTATCCCCCCTCTTTGGAATTCCTCCTGCGTCTCATGTTCCCAACCCGGAAAGAGGTGCTCTATTCCCGCGCCGGGCTTCCCCTCCTCCTGGGAGAACACCTGGTGATCGTTCTCGTTTCGAGCGTCGGTGCGGCCGTTATCGGTACGTGCATCGGAATTTTCGCAACGAGGCCGTCAGGCGAGCCCTACAGGGGTCTCCTCAGCGACCTGGCGTCCCTTGCCCAGACCCTGCCTCCCGTGGCCGTTCTGGCGCTCGCCGTTCCGCTCATGGGCTTCGGTTTCAAGCCCACCGTTCTGGCGCTCTTTCTCTACAGTATTCTGCCCGTTCTCAGAAACAGCATAGCCGGGCTCGAGCAGGTATCGCCGGAGCTGAAGGGGGCGGCGGCCGGCATGGGTATGACCGGGATGCAGATTCTCATGAAGGTCGAAATACCGCTCGCCCTCAGGGTCATGTTCGGCGGCATACGCACCTCGATCGTTATCAACGTGGGAACCGCGACGGTCGGCGCCGTTGTTGGGGCCGGGGGTCTCGGGGCTCCGATCATATCCGGTCTTGTTAGGGAAAATCCCGCTTTCGTTCTCCAGGGAGCGCTCGCTGCCGGGTTTCTCGCCTTTCTCATCGATCAATACCTTGCGGGTGCCGAGCGGCGTATCATGCGGACGTACGGAATGACAGCGGAATGAAACAGAAACCGAACGGTGTGTGTTCATTTATGGGTGAAGAGTGAATCGCAAACATCAATCTCAATGATCGTGTAAACGATAGTCGTAACGATCGTCTAAATGATCGTCGTAACGATCATCGTTATCAAGGAGGGGACGGATGGTCCTCGCGGAAACCATGGAGGAGAGGCCCCGGGATAAGCTCGAAAGGTACGGGCCCGCGCGTCTTTCCGACGAGGAGCTCATGCAGGTGATGCTCGGTGCCGGGTCCCGTAGATGTTCAGCACGGTCCCTTGCTTCCAGGGTGACGGAGTATGTTCGGGAGAACGTCAATCTGCTTAATCAAAACCACGTGGATTTCCTCGAACGCCTCAGAGGTATGGGTATGGGGAACGCCGGGGCGGCGCGGGTGGCCGCTGCGATCGAGCTGTCTTCCAGGATCCGGGAACGGGGAGAACGGGCAATTAGGGAAGCGGGCGATGTTATCCCGTACCTCTCCTCCATCGCCCAGAAACCGCAGGAATACTTCGTGTGCATAACCATGAACGGGGGCAACCGGATAATCTCGAGGCGTGTCATTACTATCGGTCTCGCCGATCAGGCGCTCGTTCATCCGCGCGAGGTCTTCGCCGAGGCCATCAGGGAGCGTGCCTCCAAAATCATCGTGGCGCACAACCACCCGGGCGGGGACATGACACCGAGCCGGGAGGATATCAGGATAACGGAAAACCTCCAGAAGGCGGCCTCCATACTGGGGCTCGACCTCCTCGATCACGTCATCGTTTCGAAGGGCGGGTACTTCAGCTTCAGGGAAGAGGGCATGCTCCGGATGCCCGCGCTGAACGATTCTTCTCAGTAGATACCCCAGAAACGCAGCCGGTGTATTTCATTGACGAAAAAAGGGTATTAGTATATTCTTTTGTTTCTTGTCATTTTCATTAACCGTGGAATAAGGATGATCCGTATGGCGAAAAAAGAGCCCACTCCCTTCGATAATTTCTGCTCGCAGATAGACAAGGTCACCCGGTTTATAGACCCTGACGACCGGAAATACCTCGATCTTCTGAAACAGCCCCAGCGGATCTATCAGTTTGCCCTGCCCCTGGTGATGGACGACGGCAGCTTGAAGATTTTTACCGGGTACCGCGTTCAGCACAACGATATACGGGGACCCACGAAGGGAGGCATACGGTTTCATCCCGGTGTCACGCTCGACGAGGTGAAGGCCCTGTCCGCGTGGATGAGCATGAAGACCGCGGTGCTGAACCTTCCCTACGGCGGCGCCAAGGGCGGGGTTACGGTAAATACCAAAAAGTTGAGCCGGCGGGAGCTCGAAAAGCTCTCCCGGAGATACGCGTCCGCGATCGCCAAGTTCATCGGTCCGGAGGTGGATATTCCGGCTCCCGATATGTACACCAATCCGCAGATCATGGCCTGGATGACGGACACCTATTCCATGATGGCGGGAAAAACAGTGCACGCCGCGTTCACCGGGAAGCCACTCGAGTTCGGCGGTTCGCACGGAAGGGAAACGGCAACCGCGCGCGGCCTTTTCCTCTGTACCACCGCGGCATGCGAAAAGCTCGATATTTCCATCGCGGGATCTAAGTGCGCGATCCAGGGCTACGGCAATGCCGGATATTACTGCGCGAGTATGATGTCGGAGGCCGGTGCCAGTATCACGGCGGTATCCGACAGCGGCGGCGCCATATGCAACGAATCCGGTCTCGATCCGAAAAGGGTGCTCGAGCACAAGAAATCGAACCCGGCAGGCTCCGTGGCGGGATTCCCCGGTTCCCGTTCCATAACGAACGATGACCTCCTGGAGCTGGACGTGGACATTCTCATCCCCGCGGCCCTGGAGAACGTCATTACCGGGAAGAACGCGGGCAGGATCAGGGCTTCGGTCATTTCAGAGGCGGCCAACGGTCCGGTCACCCCTGACGCAGACGAGATCCTGCATTCCGCGGATACGGTCGTGATTCCCGACATTCTGGCCAACGCCGGCGGCGTCGCGGTTTCCTACTATGAATGGGTTCAGAACAGGAACGGCGATCACTGGACAGCGGAGTATATAGACGAGAAACTGCAGCGCTGGATGCATGCGGCCTTCGAGGCGGTGTGGGACCTTCGAACGGAGTATAAAGTGGATATGCGCACGGCCGCGGACATCCTGGCGGTGCGGCGCATCGTCGACGCATACAGGGCGCGCGGCGTATGGCCGTAAGATCACGGTTGCAGTATCAAGGCCGCGGGATCAGGACTGTACCGGTAAAAACCCGGGACCTGCTTTCATATTCAGCATCCTTTTGACTTTATCGGCCCCGGCTCCTATTTTTGCATTATGCGGTTCAAACTCGAAGCCCCCTTTAAACCCAACGACGCGCAGCTCCGCGCGATCGACGGCCTCGCCGAATCCATACTGAGGGGCGAGAAGTATCAGACCCTGCTCGGGGTCACCGGATCGGGAAAGACCTTCACCATGGCGGGCGTGATCGAGAAACTGAACCGTCCGACACTCGTCATCTCGCACAACAAGACCCTCGCGGCCCAGCTCTACAGCGAGTTCAAGCGGTTTTTTCCAAAAAACGCGGTCGAGTACTTTGTAAGCTACTACGATTACTATCAGCCGGAGGCCTATCTCCCGTCCACGGACACCTACATAGACAAGGACTTTTCAATAAACGACGAGATAGACCGCATGCGTCTGGCCGCGACCTCCTCGCTCATGGAACGCGAGGACGTCCTGGTGGTGGCCACGGTCTCATGCATATACGGGGTCGGAAACCCCAGGAACTGGCGGCGCATGCGGGTCAGTGTGAAAACGGGCGAGGAGTACAACCGCGACGACGTGCTGCGAAAGCTGCTCACTATTCAGTACACCCGAAACGACTACGACCTGACCAGGTCCACCTTTCGTGTTCGCGGCGATGTGGTCGAGATCTTTCCCTCCTATGCGAAGAACGCGGTGAGATTCGAATTCTTCGGGGACGAGCTCGAAAAGATATTCGTTTTCGACCCCGTGTCGGGAACGGTTGTTGAGGAGAGGGAGGGCATTATCGTCTACCCCGCCTCCCACTACGTGGTCGAGCAGGCGGATATGCAGTCCGCCGTGGTCACCATACGTGAGGAGCTCGAGGAGCGGGTTAAAACGCTCACGGACGGAGGGAAGCTCCTCGAGGCCCAGCGGATCAGAATGCGGACAGAGTACGATCTGGAGATGATGCGGGAGGTGGGGTACTGTAACGGTATTGAGAACTACTCGCGCCATATATTCGGGAGGAAGGAGGGCGAACGGCCCGCCGTTCTCATCGACTACTTCAGCGAGGATTATGTGCTCTTCATCGACGAGTCGCACGTCACGATTCCGCAGATCGGGGCCATGTACGAGGGAGACCGGTCGAGGAAGCTCTCGCTCGTGGAACACGGCTTCAGGCTCCCTTCCGCGCTCGATAACAGGCCGCTCTACTTCGAGGAGTTCGAGAAGCTGGTGAACACCGCTGTTTTCGTCTCGGCCACTCCGGCGAAATACGAAAAGAAAAAGAGCAGCGGTGTCCTGGAGCTGGTTATACGTCCCACGGGACTGCTCGACCCCCGGATAGACGTGCGGGACTCGAAGCATCAGATCGACGACCTCATCGCGGAGATCAAAAAACGCGTGCAGAAGAAGGAACGCGTGCTCGTAACCACCCTCACGAAACGCATGGCCGAGGATATTTCCGCTTATCTTCAGAAAATCGGGCTCAGGGTACGGTACCTCCACTCCGAGATTCATACTATAGAGCGCACCGATATACTGAGAGACCTCAGGGCCGGCGCGTTCGACGTGCTCGTTGGAATAAACCTGCTGAGGGAGGGATTGGACCTTCCGGAGGTTTCGCTCGTCGCCATACTCGACGCGGACAAAGTGGGATTTCTCAGGTCCTCCACCGCGCTCATTCAGACCGCGGGAAGGGCCGCGCGCCACGTGAACGGTACGGTCATCATGTACGCAGACCGGGTGAGCGACGCCATGCGGGAGGCCATAGACGAGACGAGCCGGCGGCGGAAGATCCAGGACGAGCACAACCGGACCTACGGTATAGTACCGGAGAGTATAAAGAAGCAGGTTGTCGACATACTGAAGAGAAAGCGCAAGGAGAGGGAGGAGGTCTCGGAGAATGACCTGCACATAATGAAAAAGAGCCATAACCTGCTCAATCCCCTGGAGAAGAAGCGTTACATCCGGGAGATCGAGCAGGAGATGGTCGAGGCCGCCAGAAACCTCGATTTCGAGCGTGCCATCGTGTTCAGGGACGAGCTCGAGCGAATTAAATCCGAGAGATACGAATGAGATATTTTCTCCTTATCCTTTTTACGGTGTCCGCGGCCCTCGGGTTCTGCGGTGACCCCAATCGGGCGCCCTACCGGGCGGACGAGCCGATCGTCGTATACGGGGAGTATCCCGCGGTCGAAGAGCTCGGTGAGGGCCGTTTCAAGTCCGATGTAGAAGAGGAGCCCGCCCCCCTCCTTATCGATTACGGGGAGGGAGGCTTCGAGGACAAGGCCCTTCGCGAGGCGCTGCATATCATGAGCGGGAACGTGTACGGCTACACCTTCCTGTACAAGCCGCGGAACCTGGTGCTCGAACACGAAGAGGTTTTCGATATCGGGCTCAGGGGAAGGGTGCCGGTCTCAGGCATAACGCCCGTGGCGCGCGGAACGATGGACGGGATTTACCGGGTTAAGGTGGAGCTCGTTCCCACGAGCTCGGTGCGTAAATGGCTCGAGGCGTTTACCACAAACAGGCTCAGGCTCGAGGAAGCGGAGGGAACGAGCGATTTCTACATGGGGTGGGAGGGCAGGAGCATCGCGATGCGCGAAGCGCTCAGGAACCTCGTGCTCATCACCGCCCGAAAAAAGCTGGACGCACGCCCGCTCATGGTGCGGGGCGACATACTGCTCAGGGGAACACCTGAGTTCGCGGTCGGCGCCGGGCGGTACTACTGCAGGGTGCAGGGGTTCGTCAACATCCTCGAAATCGTCACCTACGATTAATAATTAAAGGGACAGTCTTCTCAATCAGTGGTAAACCGCCTTATAATTAATACCTTCTGCAAAGTATTTCTCCATACATTCTCATGGGGCTTTTTAAGCTGACGGCGGCAGGGAAATCGGGGTATAATTCCCTGTAATCCTTAAATCCCTTTTACTGCGGCGTTATGGACCTCGAAAACCTGCTCCGAAACCTGAAAAACGACCCCGTGTTCGCGGGTAACGTCACCTGGTGGGGCGTCAGGCCCGCGCTCGAAGCGAAGTTCGCCCCCGTACCGGACGACCTCCATCCGCTCCTGAAGAAACGGCTCGAATCCTCTTCCATTTCGCAGCTCTACACCCATCAGGCGGAGGCGTACAAGGCGGTGACATCGGGAAAGGACACGGTGCTCGTGACGCCGACCGCGTCGGGCAAGTCCCTCGCCTACAACCTGCCCGTACTCGACGGCCTGCTCAAAGACGGGGACGCGAAGGCCCTCTACCTCTTTCCCACCAAGGCCCTGAGCCAGGACCAGGTGAAGACGCTCGGCGATTTCGGGCTCGAGGACCTGCGGCTCTACATATATGACGGGGACACGCCCTCGTCCATACGGCAGGCGGCCCGCCGCAACGGCAGGCTCATCGTCACCAATCCCGACATGCTCCATTCGGGCATACTTCCCAATCATCCCAAGTGGGTCAAGATATTCGACGGCCTGCGATTCATCGTGCTCGACGAGCTCCACACGTACAGGGGCATCTTCGGAAGCCACCTCGCCAACGTCATGCGGCGCCTTGAGAGGATCGCCGCCTTTTATAACTCAAAACCCCTCTTCATCGGGTCGTCCGCCACCATCGAGAATCCGGGCGAGCTTTTCGAGCGCATTACAGGCAGAAAACCGCTCGTCATAGACAGAAGCGGCGCGCCGCAGGGAAAGAAGCACTTCATCATCTACAACCCGCCCCTCGTGGCACCGGAGCAGGGCATCAGGCGCGGTGTCGTACTCGAGTCCCACCGCATCGCGCGCAGGTTCGTCGAGGAGGAGCTTGCGACCATCGTTTTCGCGAGGAGCAGGCTCAACACCGAGGTCATACTCTCCTATCTGAAGCGGTCCTTCAAGGCCTCGGCCCGGCTCATCGCCGGGTACCGGGGGGGATACCTCCCGAACGAGCGCAGGGAGATAGAGCAAGGACTGAAAAACGGCTCCATACGCGGGGTGGTGTCCACCAACGCGCTCGAGCTCGGCATCGACATCGGGAGCCTCGACGTGAGCGTCATGGCCGGGTACCCGGGCTCGGTGTCCTCGTTTCAACAGCAGGCGGGCCGCAGCGGCAGGACGGACAGGCCGAGCGCCGCGGTACTCATCACATCGAACTCCCCCCTCGACCAGTACATCGCGCGCCATCCCGAGTTCCTCATGGAAAAAGCCCCGGAATCCGCGCGCATCAATCCCTCCAACGTGTATGTGCTCGTGGACCAGGTCAAGTGCGCGGCCTTCGAGCTCCCCTTTCGCGAGGGCGAGGATTTCGGGAAGGAGGACGTTGGGGACATCCTCTCCTATCTGCAGGAGGAGGAGGTCCTCCACCGTGAAGAGGGGATGTTCCACTGGCAGGAACGCTCCTACCCGGCCGAGAACATATCGATCAGGAGCGCGGACGCGGGCAACTTCGTGGTGGTGGACGTGACGAACGGCGAGAACCGGGTCGTGGGCGAGGTCGACCGGGCGAGCGTGCCGGTACTCCTCCACCGGAACGCGGTGTACATACACGGGAGCGTCCAGTACACGGTCACGGAGCTCGACTGGGACAAGCAGGCGGCCTATGTGGAGCGTTCGCGGCTGAACTACTACACGGACGCGGAAACCAAGACCGATATCAAGATACTGGAAAACAACAGGAGCGCGGAGAGCAGGTCGTACAAGGCATATCTCTCGGACGTGCTCGTGCGTACCGCAGCGGTCAAGTACAAGAAGATAAAGTTTTCGACGCACGAGAACGTCGGATTCGGGGACATCAGCCTCCCGCCCACCGAGATGCACACGAGGAGCCTCATACTCGCGTTCAGCGGAGAGCTGTTCAGCGGGCTGACCAGGGACGAGGTGGAAAACCTCCTCCTTTCGATATCCCACCTGCTGAGAAACATAAGCCCCAT
>Ga0180432_10001642_pt1 | contig 34948 bp, 74 predicted proteins | sample SS_ome_10_FD_132414 | JGI IMG/M metagenome (GOLD analysis project Ga0180432, IMG submission 132414) | Hypersaline lake sediment archaeal communities from the Salton Sea, California, USA - SS_1_MS_2 metaG | ecosystem: Environmental > Aquatic > Non-marine Saline and Alkaline > Hypersaline >... | reverse complement strand
TTATTTTTTCAAATAAGCTCTTCTTTTTATCTTCAGATACTACTTCAAATTCGGTTTTTCCAGCCATTCTTTTGAAGAATCTGTCAACTTTTACAAGTTGGTTTAATGCTCTTTCGTATGAAGGGCTTACGTAATTGTTTTTGTTTCTTATTAATTCTGCTTTGTTAAAGTGTTTATTAAATTGTTCAAAACAAGAATTTATGTTATTGTATTCTTCGTCTGTAATGTACCCTTCCCATTCAATTAATAAGTTTTTTAAGTGAGATTGGAAGGGTTTAAGGAATTGGTATTGTCCAAAAAACACTCTTGCTCTTGTTTCCATTATTTTTCTGAGCAAGTCGTTGTATCTATCAAAGTCTGCCTTTTTTAGTGTTTTTTTTTGTAATACCATTTTCCTACCTCAGATTCCTGGAGGGTCTTGTATTGTTCTATTTGCTTCTTGGACTCCTTCTTTCATTAAATCTACAACTCCATCAAGTCCTTGTGCTATTCCTTCTGCTATTCTTGCAGGTAGTTCAACTTCTACTGTTTGGGTTATTTCACTTATTCCCCATATTACGATACAGACTGTTAATAAGAGTAGTGTCATAGGTATTGCTTTTTGTAGCATTGTTATTGCATCTTTACTTTTTATTCTTTCTTCTCTTTTCTTCATTCCCATAACTTGTCCGCTTATGTCTGCTTCTGTTAAAAACTCAGTATCAGCGTTTTGTTTAAGTATTGGAGTTATTACGTTTCCGTCTTTATGAACCATTAATCCTTCAGAACACCATAGGTTTGAAGGTCCTTTTTTTACAAATTTAAAGAATTTATCTTCAGGACAGTTTTTTTCTCCTCCATCTAAGTATTCAATTTTTCTTACTTCAACATTGTCTTCTTTCTTATTGAATTTCTTAGCGTATGTTAGATTTATTCTTTCGTTGTCTCCTACTCTTTCAAACATTGGAACTATTATTGGATATAGTGTTTTTTTAAGAGCTAAAAAGCAACTTAATCCCATTCCTATAAAAAGTAGGTTATTTGTTGGTTCAAGAGTCCAAGCTATTAGCATATATACTGCAATCGCCTCATCAGGTATTTTTGCTAAAAGTTGTTCTAATTTTCCCATTTTTTTATTAAACCTCGTTAGTTTTTTATCCTTCGAGTGGTATATTGCCTTCTTCAGCAATTTTTTCAATAGTGTCTTCTGATAATTCTTTAACAGTGTTAAGACTCTTATTGAAGATTAAGTGAAATGATTTTAGTAATAATTTTCTGCCTTCTTCTGTTAATTCTTCATTAATGTATTTTGTGTATTCTTGTGGTGTTTTTTGTAGTAATTCTATTACGTTTACAATCATTTCTTTTCCTGTTTTATCTTTACATTTAAAGTGTACCATTTTTTATTTCACCCTTTGTTTCCTCCTCCAAAGAAAGGAATTGAATCAAGTAATCCTTGTTTTTTTTGAGGAATATCACTTCTGTTAATGTTTTCGTGTACACTTGAAAACTTGTTTAAGTCTGAAAATGTTTTCATATTTGTTGCTCTGCTTAAGTGTGAAAATATAGCAAAGTGTAACGGTTCTAATATCATTGATGTTTCTGTGTGTGAAAGATTATGTTGGTGCTTTTTTTCTAATAAGTAATAGTCCATACTGTTTATTAATCCGTTTGTTATGTCGGGTATGTTATATACTCTTAATAGTGTAAATATTGTATTTTTATTAAAGATTAGTCTTAGTTTAAACATTATTAGGTCAACTATTGTATCAGGTAAGATTCCTTTGTCTGCTCCTTTTCTTCTTAATTCTCCTGTTTCAAGGTCTAAAACTGTTTTATTTTTTAGTGAATTTTCTATTGTTTTTAATAACTGTTCTGTTTCGGTTTGGTATTGTATAAGACTTAAATCTCGTTGAGGAAATGAACCTTGAACAGACATTTCTTGTTGTTCTTCTTCACTCATTACAGTAGTGTTGTCATTGACGCTTTTTAAACTATGGCACACAACATTTTTTAATAGATGAGGGGTATTATTTTATTATTAACTTCCATAAGGAATGTTACTCTCCAAGCCTCACATTAGTTGCTTTTTAGCCATTAATTGTGAGGCTTCATACTCTTTCATGGGTTTGTGAGGTGACTCATTGGCGGAGTTAAACCATATTAGATATTGGTGATGCGATGATGCCTTCCGGCACACAAATAACAACTTTTATATACTTGGTTATGCCTATTATTTATATTTAATGAATAGAAAAGGAATTATATTGGATTTATTAAGTATTACTGCTGTTGTGTTTATTATTATAGTTTTTCTTGTTTTAGGTAAAACGCTGATTACTGATTTTCAGAATGAGGGTGATTTTGGTGTTGAGGCTAATCAGGTCTTAGTTGATACTCAAGATACCCTTTCGGTTATGGATTGGTTTCCTTTGATTATAATGTTTATTATGGTAATAATTGGAATAATCAGTGTGAGTTTGATTCAGACTCACCCTGCTTATTTTGTTATTGGTATTTTATTATTGTATGTTGCTGTTTTAATAGCTGGGCAATCGAGTCTTATTCTTCAAGATGCTACTAATGGTACTGAGTTAGAAACTGCGTATGAGTCTTTGCCTGTTAGTAAGAATATGAATGAGCATTTTGGAACGTTAATATTTATTATTGGTTGTTTATTTTTAGTATTTTTGTATGCTAAAGGAGGTTATATGGGATGAGGTTTTTGGAGTTTGAAGGAAATAGAACTAAAGTGAGGATTCCTCATACTTTAACATTTAAATTACCTGAACCTATTCCTTGTAGTGATTTTAGACCTTTATTTTTGATAGCTTTGATTTTATTAAGTTCGTTAAGTCCAGTATTTGCGACAGCTTGGGAAATTAGTAGCGTTGATGTAACAGGTAAAAAGTTTGATTTTAGCACTGAAGTTGATGACCCAAGTGATGTTTATTTTAGTAATAATGGTTCATTAATGTATATTATTGATTATGGGCAGAATGATAATCGTATTTTTCAGTATTGGTTAAGTACAGCTTGGGATGTTACATCTGCAAGTGTTTTAAGTGGAAATTGTGATACTACTGCTCAAGATGATTATATGGCGAGTGTTACTCTTAGTGAAGATGGTTCTAAGCTTTATACTGTTGGTTGGACTGGGGATAAGGTTTACCAGTATTCTTTATCTACTCCTTTTGATATTAGCACTTGCTCATATGATAGTGTTAGTCTATCTTTGTGGGCTGGTGTTAATTATGCAAATAAAGCTTACTTTAGTGAGAATGGTACTATTTTAATAGTTAGTGAAGATACTACTGATAAAGTAGGTACTTATGTTCTTAGTAGTGCTTGGGATTTAAGCACTGCGAGTGATGATGGTCAATGGAGTTTTAGCGAAGAAGTAAGTTTATATGGGGTTTTGGCTGAGAAAGTTGATGGAAAATATGGATACATTTTAGGCGGTACTGGAGACAAGGTTTATCAATATACTTTAAGTACAGGTTGGGATTGGAACACTGCTACTTATAATGGAGAGTATTATTATTATGGTGGAGAATGTAGTCTTGGTAGAGGTTTCGATATAAGCAGGGATGGAACAAGATTATACATACTTTGTGATGATGATAATAATATTTATGAATATCATTTAAACGCTTCAGAGAAATATTGGTATGCTATTAATGAGAGTAGTGGTACAAGTATTACTAATTATGGTGAGCAGAGTACGGTTGGTACTCTTACTGGTAGTGGGGCTTGGACTACTGGAGGACCAGTATGGAATGATATGTATGATTTTGGTGCAAGTAATGATGATATGAGTATTGCTTCTTTTACTCCAACTTCTAAAATGACTGTTTGTATGGATATTCAGCCGGATGATATTAGTGCATTGGCTTGGGTTTGGTACACTAATGATGATGATGCGGGTAGTGAGGTTATCCATATGTACGTTGCGGATGGTTCTCCCGATACTATTAATTGTCGTGTTAGTAATGGTGCAACTCATAGGACTGCGACTAATGAGATTAAAGGTGATGGAAGCACGTGGTATCAGATTTGTTGTGTTTACGATGACATAAATAATAATATTAAAGGATATATTAACGGAACTGCCTTTACTACTCAAGTAAGTGGTTCAGCGTTTACTATCGGTGGTGAGGATTCTATGATTTACGCTGATAATGATAATGGAGGGGGCAGTGACTTTGAAGGAGTGATTGCTAATGCAAGAGTTTATACAAAAGAGCTTAATTCTTCCCAAATTTCTTGGTTGTATAATTCTCATAGTTTCAGAGATTGTAGTTTGGAGAATTATCCTAATGATTGTGATGCTGGTTCTCCTCCGAATCCTTATGGTAAGTATAATTCTACTTTATTGTTAGATAATAGTAGTTTACATTTATTTCCTTTTAATACTGAGCAAAATTTTAACGTTACTGCTTATAATGATACAGGAGATTACTTAGATAGTCAAATGTTGAATGCTTCTTCTCCTGATATTCCGGGTTATGAAGGAGGTGTTAATGTCACTGCTGGAACTAATCTTGCTATTACTTTTAATAATAGTGAAGAGTATCAGTACGTTTTGAGGTTTGAGGATTTTTATAATAGTAGTACATATATTGAGATTAATATTGAGACTCATAGGATTAATGATTTAAGTATTAATAATAATCAAACGTTCTTTTTGCCAGATGATACTTGTTTTTTGAATACTACAGGTACTTATGTTAATGGGAGTGAGATTTATTATAATGAGCCTATTAATTATTCAGTGGGAGATATTGGGTATGATAATGTTCTTTCAACAACAAATACTTTGTTTCCTATTACATTAAATAATAGTGAAGTTTGGAATTACTCAAGTGTAGCAAATTGGACTCGGTATGGGTTAAGTGTTAATTCTAATCCTTCGTATGTATTTTCTTCAGTGTATAATATTAGTAATGTTGATTTTGATACTGTTGTTCCAAGTGGTTCTACTCAGTTTATTAACGTTAGTGTAGGAGAGAGGTTTGCTTCAACAGGTCAAGTTAATAATGTTAGTATTGTTTGGAATGGTTCTACTTATTATATGACCGAATGGTCTTCTAATGAGTGGTCTTGGAGTAATTCTCCTTCTACCTCTGAACCTACTGAGACTATTAATTTTACTATTTGGTTAAATACTACTTTTAATAGTGAAATGGTTAGTTTAACTAATGAGTCAAGTCAGGTTATTAGTAATATTCAGTTGGATGATTGTAGTGTTTATTCTAATCAGATTTTGAATCTTAGTTTAGTTGATGAAGTTAATGTTAGTGCGGTTACTGGTGATGTTGATGTTTATTTTAATATTAGGGGTGTTTCTCCTACTGTTGATTACTTTTTTGAGTTAAGGAATGATACTACTTTTCAAATTTGTATTAATAATACTTTAAATTTTGTTGCTGATGTAGATTTTAGTTTTTGGTCGGGTGATGCTTTTGGTGCTTCGGATAAAGAGAAAAGAGAGTATTTTTTGTTAAATAGTGATTTTAATGCTACAAGTCAAGATTTATTTTTATACTTATTGAGTAGGACTTATGCTGAGAAGATTAAGTTTACTATTTTAGACCTCAGTGAACAGCCTTATGTGGACCATTATGTTAAAATTAAGAGGTGGGTTGGTACTGGTTATATTTTAGTAGGTATGGCTAAGACTGATTTCGATGGTGAGGCTTTGTCTTATTTGGATTATGATGATACTTATTATCGTATTGAGATTGTTGACCCTGATGGCATTACTTTGCATAATACGTCTAAGAATTTGTTTGATACTTTTGAGAATACAATTTATGTTAGTGAAGTTGGTAGTGTTAATTATAATGAGGAGTATAATCATATTCATTATTCTGACCCTGAGAGTGGTTGGGATAATTCAACTGAAATGTTTAGTGTTACTGTTTATGATGACCGTAATGAACAGTTTGATTTGAATTTGTTAGTTAAGGATTTGAATGGTGCGATTATTTGTGATAGGGATTATACGAGTGCGGATGTGACAGCTGTTTGTCCGATTCCTAATGCTACTGCTACGTATCTTGTTACTGCTACTGCTGAGTCGAATGGTTTGACTATTCATTTGTTTACTTATGAGATTGATGAGAGTTTTGATGATTTTGATTATGAAGAGACTGGTGTTTTTGTTACTGCTATGTTATTATTGGGTGTTGCTTTTACTGGTTTAGTTGTTAATCCTCGCATTATTCCTGCTTTGGCTATTTTGGCCATTACAGCTGGGTTTTTTATGGGGTTAGTGCCTATTGAGATTACTATAATTGGCGGTTTATTTTTCGCCGCTATTATTATTATGAGTGTGGTGAAGAAGTAATGGAGAAAGAGATTGGTGCTTTATTGTTAGGATTTGGGTTTGTTTTAATAGTTGTATTAGCTTTTGGTAATTTTTATATTTGGGGTGCTACGTATTATAGTGTTAGTGATGCTCCTGATTTCTTGGTTTATGAAGTTAGTGATACTTATATGAGTATGATTGAAGAGGATAAAGGAGAAGTTGGTGGTGGTAATATTCAAGAGGGTACGTCTCTTACTGGTAATTGGCTGACTGAGACTGCTACTTTTGTTAAGAATTTGTTAACTACTGATTGGTTAACTACGATTCAGAACTTTATAACAAGTATAGCAAATATTTTACCGTTGGATGATGGAATAACAAGGTTAACTGTTGTTATTGTAGCTTTATTCTTTTTATTAGTGGTAGTTGCTATATTTATGAATAGGGGGAAGGTATAATGGCGGATTATGAATTACCGGATGTTGAAAACGTTATTGAAATGATGACGTTGTTGAATACGTACACTGATGGTTTAGGTTGGAATGTAATTGTTTTAGTTGCAGGTTTTATCTTATTTATTGGTTTAAAATCAAGAGATACTGAGAATAGTCTTATGATTACTGGGTTTATTTGTGCTTTGTTTAGTGCGTTAATGAACTTTGCTGGTTTGGTTAATGTTTATACTGTAAGTATTAGTTTTGCAGTGTTGGTGTTAAGTATGTTGGCAAAGTTTTTTCAAGGGTGAAAAATAGATATGAAAAAGATTAAATCGACAATAAAAAAGGAATACCTTGCTTTTAATAAGTATGGTATTGGAGGAGTTCAAGTATTTGCAGATTCAAAGGCTGATGCTTTAAAACAAGCAAGGGCGATTTATGGAAGAGGAGCAATAGTTGAATTTCGTAAAAACACAAGGATTAATGTGTTTTCAAAATATATTCCAGTCAAGAAGAAAGAGTTAGAACTGTTAAAGAAACAAGGAATAATTAAAAAGAATGTTACTTGGAAGGATTGGAAGAAGAATATGGGTGGGTGATAAAATGGTAAAGAGACAGCCGATAATTGGGGTTCAGAGCCATAAGAAGAAAGAGTTGGAAGATTTTATTAAAGGAACTGGAAGGAAGGATTTAAAGATTATTGAGGTTAAGAGGCCTGATTGGTGGTTTGGCAGATGGAAAAAATTGTATGAAGTACGAAGAAAAAGCTATCATAAAAAAAAGAAGAAATGATTAGTATTCCAAAGTTGTGTGCGAACTTATTTAAAGGTGGTTAATACTGTTATATTGTCTATTATGAACAAGAAGGCAAATATGCAGTTTTTGGCATCCTTTGTCCTTGCTTTCGTAATTGCAGGTATCTACTTGACATTAGGAGCAGACATCACTGCAGAGTTAGGAGCTGACTATGCTGATAACACTGCGGCAGATAACGTTACTGATGACGTTCAAGAAGGTATTCAGGAATTATCAGGAAGGATGGACTTGATAGGTCTTGCTGTTGGAGTTGTTCTTGTTATTAGTTATCTGAAAATGGTAAGATAATAACAGTGAACCATTCTTTGAAAACTGAGGGAAAGTCTTTTTCCCTCAACCTTTTTTTCTCTTCTATTGTGTGCTAAACTATTTAAGGATAGTTAATACTGTTATATTGTCTATTATGAACAAGAAGGCAAATATGCAGTTTTTGGCATCCTTTGTCCTTGCTTTCGTAGTTGCAGGTATCTACTTAACGTTAGGTGCTGACATAACTGCTGAGCTACAATCTGACTATGAGTCTGAACAAGGAAATTATTCCGGACCGTATAATGTAACGAGTGATACATTAGACGGAATTGACGAAGTAGCAGGTAGGATGGACTTGATAGGTCTTGCTGTTGGAGTTGTTCTTGTTATTAGTTATCTGAAAATGGTAAAATAATAGCGTAGAATTGTTCCTTGAACTAATGGGAGGATAACTCCCATTCTTTCATTTTTTTTATCTAATATAGAGCGTATAGTAACTTTTATATACTTGGTTATGCCTATTATTATTAATTAATGAGTTTAGAATTAGCGACTGTTGTTGGAGTAGGTTTTACGGTATTCTGTATTTATCTTATTTCTACTTTTATTCCTTCTGATACTAAGGATTGGTTTGGTAAGGTGTTTAAGTTGTTTTTTCAGCAGTTGTTTATTTTGTGTCTTCCTTTGTCTTTGAGTGTTGTTAGTATTATGCTTAATGAAGATGGTACTTATGTTAATACGTATGATACTGTTGATTACTTGGTTAGTCTTGCTTGGTGGATTTATAGGATTTATTTAGGTTTTTATGGGTTTACTTTTTTGTTTAATTTATTAACTCGAGGTACTCAGACAAGTGTTGGGGGTGAATCTCAGAATGAACAATAATTTTAAGCCTAAGATTAAGACTATTCCTAATGCGAGGGTGGCTAAGGTTTTACATGATAGGCGTAAGAAGGTTAAGCAAAAGTTGGGTTTAAAACATCTTATTGAAGCTGATGTTGTTATTAATGATGTTATTGATAGGGTTATGAGAGATAAGTCTCTTACTGATTTAATGAAGAAGGAGGGTTTTAAGTAGTGTTATGGCGTCAAGATTGGACCAGTTGAAAAGTACAAGGAATGATTTGCAGAGGCGAATTAATGACCCTAATACTAAAGCGTATTTAGTTAAACATTATCAAGAACAGTTAGCAAGTGTTGTTAAAGCTATTACTGCTGAAGAAAGTAAAGTTCAACAGTCTTCTCAGAAGTCTTCTTCTTCGAGTTCTGTTAGTTTCCCTACTCAAACTTCTACTACTTCGTCAGAGTCTAAAGCTGAACCGAGTGTTGAGGAGAAGAAAGAGGTTGAATCTGAACCAGCTTCTTCTGCTGAATCAAGTGTTGAAGAATCTAATATTATTCGTAGGGGTACAAGGGGTGATGTTGTTTTAGTTAAGAGAGGTACTGGTGAACAAGTTCCGGAAGGTAAGCAATATATGGGAGAGGTTACTGTTGGTGATGATAGGTATGGTATTTTTGTTCCTCCTGGTAGTGCGAGTAATGTTAAGGAGGCTATTGCATTAGCCAATCAACCTACTCTTCGTAGAGGAGAGGCTACTTATGATTTGCAGACGAGTCGTAGTGAGACTTATGATGTTGGTGCTGTTGGTGAGGTCGCTCCTAAGAAAACTTTGGTTAGTTTTAGTTATGGTGGTGTTAAACAAGCAGTGCCTCCAGGTAGAGATGTTAAGTATGCTGAAGATTATGCTTATGTTCCAGGTAAAGAGTTTGGAAAAGGGGAGTTTGTTCCTATTGGTGAGGAAAAGGTTGCTTTTACTGGTAAGGGTTTGCCTTATTATACTTCTTATACTAAAGAAACTGGTTCTCGTGATTTAACACGTGAGGAGATGACTGAGGGTGTTGGTTTGACTCCTGCAGAATTAGCGTATAGGGCAGTGTATAATGTTTTTGCTGACCCTGATTATGAAGATACTCAACCTATTGCTTCTATTGTTGACCCTGATGGTACTGAGTATGTTCCTTTTGAACTCGCAAGGGAGAGGTTAGCGAGGAGAGCGGGTGGTTTTGCTTTTGGTGTTGTTGAAGGTATTAGTAAGCAGACTCAGTTGATTCAAAGGATGTATAGTGGTGGTTTTAGGACTATTTCTCAGGATGAGTTGGCTCAGTTTGAGAGTAGGGGTATTTGGGAGAGGATTGTAGGTAGTGGTCCTGGTGGTTTTAGTAGTCCTATGCTTCCTAAAAAGAGTAATCTTATTGAGGATGTTTCTTTTCAGAGTGGTAGAGAGGCTGGTATTCCTACTGGTGAGTTTGCTACCGTTCTTACTGGTGCGGCTTTGGGGATTCAAGAGATGATGAGGAAGAGTGCTGAGAGAAAGGTTCAGCAGAAGTTGTTGGAAGAGCAGTTGAATAGGGAATTGTATGAACAGGGAGGTATGGATAAGATTATTACTCAAGTTACTGGTATTGGTTCTACTGGTGCTAATGTTGCTGGTGTTTCTGCTTCTAAAGGGGTTGGAGGTGCGTTGTCTGAATTGGCTGAGCAGATTGGGGGGGGTGGTTTAAGTTTTGACCCTATTATTTCCGGTGGAGTTGGGGGTATGGGTCAAGCGGTTGTTACTCCTACTATTAATATTGGTATGACTGATGTGTTATCTCAAGCGGCGACTGCTACTGCTTCTTCTCTTATGCGAATGACTGATACTACTACTGTTGTTTTTCCGAGTGCGGGTGTTACTATTGAAGAGGTTGATTATCCTACTTTATTTCCGGGAACTGGTTTTGGTCAGCAAGTAATGTTTCCTGGTGTTGATGAGAAGGTTAATGTTTTCTTTCCTGGTGTTGGTGAAGAATTTGTAGCTAAGTTTCCAGGTGCTACTGGTTATGGTCAGGATTATAGATTTCCAGGTGTTACTGAGAATATTTATGAGGATGTTAATATTAATGAGGATATTTATGAGGATTTAGGAGATTATAGTTTTGAGAATGTTTTTGTTGATGAGACTATTACTCCGTTTGATTTTGATTATGATTTTACTTTCCCAACGATTCCTCCTCTTAATTTCCCAAGTGCAGGGGGTTGGGGTTTAAATCTTGGTATGCCTGATATTTTTAAGAGAAAACCAAAGTATGCTCCAAGTCTTAGTGCTTTGGTTGCTAATGAATTTAGGGTTGGTTCTGAGCCTGAGCCTTCTACTGTGTTTTCAGGTATTGAAGAGAGACCGATTTATGTTGAGGATGTTCCTCAAGTTATGAAGCCAACTAAGACTAAGAAAGAGAAGGGTTTAAGTGTTAAGTTCAAAGTTGGTAAGTTTACTGCTCCTAAGGTAGGTAAGTTAGAGACAGAGTTTGAGAAGGGTGCTTCTGCTAAGAAGGGTAAAAAGATTAATGTTGAGAAGCGTAGTAAAGGTTTTTCAACAAAGTTGAAAGAGCCTAAATTAGGAGGTAAAGGTTTTTCAACAAAGTTGAAAGAGCCTAAATTAAAAACAAAGTGAGTTAAGATGAGTGGAGATAAAATAAAAAATAAGAAATGGTATGTTACTATGACTGATAAGTTCATGGGGGGTTGGGGTATGGCTCAAGGAAAGACAAACAAATTAGTTATTGGATGTGATACTTACGACCAGGCTAAGAGAATAGCAAGAAATGCTAAACTAAGAAATGAAATGAAGTATGTTAACATAACATCAAGAAAGCCTTATTATAATTCAAGAAGTGTTTATGTGAGTTATAAGGATTATAGGCAGTTGGGGAGTGTGTGGAAGAAATGATTAAGGCAAGTGCGAACACTACTCGACTTACCAGGAATGGTAAAACGTATCGTATTTATGATGCGTATCAAACAAAGGCTTATGCAGATAAGACTGCTAAGGGCTTAAGAACTTTACAAGGTAGGGTTCATAAGAGTAATTATACTTCAGCTATTGTTGTTGATTTGGGAAAAAGTGCTGGAAGGTTAAGGTATGCTATTTTTATAGCATCAGGAAAAAAAATATAAGTGAGGTGAGGACTCTATGATTATTAAAAGTCATTTGAGAAAAAAGCCTGGCTCTAAGAAGAAAATTAGAGTTAAGGGTTATAAGAAGAAGGGTAAGAGAAAAACTAAGTAGGTGATAGTAGATGGGATTGTTTGATAAAGTTGCTAAGGTTTTTAGGAAGGAAGATAATTTAACTATTGAACAGAAGACTGAACTGAATAAGTATAAGAAGAAGCTTATGGCTGAGAAGGAGGAACAGCGTAAGAAGAAGGCTTATGAGAAGGAGAAAGAAAGGATTAGGAAGAAGGTGGAAAAGGATAGTGTTCCTTTAGAGGAGAAGATTTACAAGGGCAGTCAGGCTTTATTAGGTAGTGCTGTTTCGGGTGCTAAGAAGGTTGATAAGTTAATTTTTGGTGAGCCTAAAAAAGGCAAGAAGAAAAGTTTGAAGGTTAATAAGAAGAAGCTTAAGTCTTTTAATGAGAAACTTGAAGAGATGAACAAGAAGTTTGAGCAAATGCTATGATGGCTTAATTGTTCTCTTTTTTATACTATATGGTTCTTTATAGAAATATTTATAAATCATAGATAGTTCTATAAATGTAAAGTGATTGGAGAGGTTAACAACTGATGGAAGAGAAAAAGAAGTTTATTAGTAATGAGCTTTGGTTACAGATTGGAAAGAGCTTAGTTGTCTTCGGTGCTTTAGAGGCTTATTTTATATTAGCTATTGGAACGTTTCTTCAGCCTTCGTTAGTTCAAGGTTTGTCGATTTGTTTAATGGGTATTACTTTAATTACTGCTCATAAGTTAATATTTAAGAAGTCTAAAAAGGATGGGGAGGCGAGTGAAGAAGAACAATCTTCTCAGTAAGATTGTTTTCTTTTTTTTATTATTATGAGTAAGTTATTGGTGTTGACTAAGAGTGGGGAGTTATATCCTAATGTGATTCTTAGTTTGTTATCGGAGGAGAATTTATTGCAGTTGTCTTATGTTAGTCAGTCTATTAATTCAATGGGTTATTCTTTGGTGTATAATGGTATTGGTCGTAATGTTAGTAATTATTGTTATTTGGATGATGAAACTAATAAGTTAGTTATGGATTTAATTGAGGAAAAAAAGCAGTTGGTCAAGGACATTAATGAGAAGATTACTGAGTTGGTTAAGTCCAATAAAGATAATATTATTCCTTTAAATGAATCAGACTTGAAGAGGTTAAGGATTAAGAGGCATGAGAAGATTGACTCTTATAAGAATGAGGATGAGAAGAAAAGGTTTAAGGAGGAGCTTAATAGTAGAGCTACTTTATAATTAAGATGGGAGATATTGAGGGTTTGGAAAATATTGTAAAGTCTCCTGAATTAATTAAAAGAAAGCGGCTTAAGAAAAGAGAGGATAAGTTAATAAGGATTGCTATTCAGATTAGAAAGAGTGTTGATATTGTTAAAGTTGAATTGGCTTTTCTTATTGGGTTCATTATGGGGATAATACTATGAGAGTGATTTGCTAATGGAGAAGGATTGGATAATATTGGAAGTGGGTAACACTAACGAAGAATGTGAAAGTTTAGAATTTCTTAATAAGCGTAGGGTGGCTTTCGATATTAAGGATATTGTTGTTGTTTGTAAACATCGAGGGAAGGGTTATTTTAAGACTAAGTCGATTGAGCAGTTTATTCCAATTAGTAAGAACTCTTATATTGAGTTAATTAAAATATTAAGGGAGAGGATGATAAATTATGAAGAAAAAAAACCAAGAAAGAGAAATAAGCCTAAGTTCACAAGATATTAAAGAAGTTGAACTTATTGAGCCTAAACTGAGTGATGCTCCTATGTTAGAGGAGTTTACTCTGCAAGAACCTCAAATTGACCATAAGGTTATTGAGGATATTACTGGAGATTTGCTTAGAAATCTACCAACTATGAGGTGAGGAAAAGAATATGTGTTTTGTTATAGTTAGGGAGAATGAAAAAGCAGTAGTGGAACAACTTGGAAAATATAGTAGGACCTTAGAGCCAGGTTTTCATTTCCTTGTTCCTTTTGTTGAAAGAGCGATTACTATTAATGTTGCTCAAAGAGCAGAAGAGTTAGGAATGGAGAATATAATCACTAAGGATAACTTGTCGGTTAATATGAGTGGTTATTTGTTTTACAAGGTTATTGAGCCAAAGAAAGCAATTTATGATGTTGATGATTATAAATATCAACTGATTAATATTACAAAGACTGCTATTAGAGCGGCAGTGGGTAAGTATAACTTTGAAACTGTTAATCAAATGAAAGACCCTCTTGAGATTGAAGTTATTAAAGAAATTAGGAAGGGTATGGTTAATACTGGTGTTGAAGTTATTAAGGTTGAGCTTAAAGAGATTGAAGTGCCTCCTGAAATCCAAGAGGATTTAAACTTAGTTACTTCTGCTGTTGCAGAGAAGAGACAAACCATTATTAAGAGTGAAGGTGAAGCTGAAGCTATTAAGAATCTTGGTGCGGCGTATAATACTACACTTCAACCGGGAAGTGGTGCGTTGAAAGCTAAGGAATTAGAGACTATTCAAGAAAGTATGAAGAATGGTACTAAAATGGTTATTGGAGGAGAAGGAGGAACTGGTATTTTGAATGTGTTGGGAGAGGATAATACCACTACGCTTGTAGGAACTAAACCTAAAAAGAGGGTTAAGAAGAAATCAAGCAAGAAGAAATAGAGTTAGTTCCCTCACTCTTTTTTTATTTTTTTTTAAAAGAAGGGAAAGTAAAATAATGGTGAAAAAGGAGTAGGAAGTAATGGTGAGTGAAACGAGTTCGATTAGTCCGTTAAGTACAGCGATTTTAATAGTTTTTCTTGTTTTAATTGTTATTCCTTTTTTAGTTTATTGCTTTTTTTATCAATTAGAATCTGCTGAGATTATTAAGTCTTTTTGTATTAATAATACTCCTAATGATAGTGTTTTTGTAAGTTTTGAGAATAATATTAATGAGGTTATGATTACTTGTATGTATTTAGATACTATTAATCGTAGTGTAGTTAGAGAAGTTTATTATGCTAATAATGAGGTGTTTCCTTTTGAATAAGTTTATTACTGATTTTAATAAAACTGTTTCAAAGTTTTTTCCTAAGATAGGTTTTTTTGTTTGTATTATTGGAGAGTATTATAATTTACTTGTTCAGAATAATTTTGAATTAACGTTTATTTGGGGCTTTCTTGCTTTTATTATGATTGAAATGGATAAAAAAGGTGTTTTACATGAAGGTTAATTTTAAGAGAGGTGGAGAACAGTTGAATGAGAGTGAGAAGAAAGCGGCCATTAATAGGATTATTTTTTCTGTGATTATTGGCATTTTGTTACCTACTTTTATTGGTTATACTTTGTTTGGGGAAGAGTTGTTTAGTCATAGGCATATTGTTTTTTCAGTTATTGGTGGAGTAGTAATGTTTTTGGCTAATTACTTGCCTTATGAGGTGACTTTTCAGAAATGAATCTTGGTGAGTTTTTTTTATGGAATAGTATTTTGAATAGTGGTAGTTCAAGTAGTGAAGGTTCTTCTAAGCAGAAGGGAAAGAAGAAGGAAGAGGATAGTGGTAATTCGAGTGCTTCTTCTTATCTTGGAAGTATAAGTTCTGCACTTATTCTCTTTTTGTTTGTTGGTATTATGCTTAATTCTGCTATGGATATAGTTAATGAGATGGAGAATGATTATTATAGTTATAATAATAATGTGAGTTATAGTCTTGATGCAAAGACTGCTGTTTTTGATTCTTTAAGTGAGAATTGGATTTTGATTGCTTTAGTTTTTGGTGCAGTATTTATATTTCAATTTATTAAGTTGTTGAAGTCTGATTTTTCTGAAGATGAGGATAAGGATGAAGATGAGAATGAAGATGAGGATTGGGATGATGATATTGATAGTCCTATGAAAGAGGAGAGTAATTTTAATAATTATGAGCAGAGGATTTATGAAAGTCCTATTGTTTATAAGAAAGGGGATGGCATTCTACGTGGGAGGCGTAAGAGGTAATGACTGATGGATTTGATTGAAAAAATAATAATCGGCTTAATAGTTTTAGTGGCTATTAGGGAGGTTTGGAAAATATTAAAAGATTTAAGACATGGTGAAGATGAAGATGAGTAAAAAATTTGAGCAATTTGAGGATGAAGAATTTGTTAGAGAGGTTGTTCCTAATGGTACGAGTGCCAGGATTAATATTCCTAAGAAGTTTTTAGGAAGGTTTGCGAGAGTTAAGATTTTGTCTGATAAAGAAGCAAAAGGGGTGGATAAGATTTGATTATTTTTCCTAAGACAGACCAAGATGGGGAGATTGATAGGATTCATTATACTTCTTGGTTTGAACCTTTTATTATGTTATTTTTTCAAGTAATTGCGGCGGTTTTTGTTTTAGTTCCTTATTTTGGTGGCAAATTGATTATTAGTATTATTGCTCAAGATGTTATGAAAGAAGCAGATAAGAAAGGTAAGCCTATCTTTATTGAGACTCTTCCTATTCGTTGGAGAAGGTTTAATCGAGAGTTGAGTATGAAAGGACAGTGTGTTTATGCTTTTTTCGGTGGTGTTATTAGTATGAGTATTGTTTTATCTGCAGTTTATTATGAAGTTAATTTTGTTTATGCTTTGTTTGTTTTATTAGTTATTTGTATTAGTTATTCTCAGATTGGTGTTATTGTTTTGAAAAAGTTAGGTGGTGGTAGAGAGTGATTGATTTTAAGTTATTGGCGATTAGTGTTGTATTATTAGCTATGTTAACTGTGGGTCAAGTGTATTATTTGGAGAAAGGTCCAAGTTATAATATAACTGATAAGGCTATGAATATTACTGGTAATTTAACAGAGTCTCTTATTTCTAATTTTGAAGATTCAAGGTTGGTGAGTATTAGAGGAGAAAGTTTTGCTATGCAGAGGATTATTAATATTATTTATTATTGGATAGAGTATGGTGTGAAGGTTCTTGTTGAATTAATGGCTTTTGGTATGGTTTTTGGTTTTGAGAATCCTGATTTTAATTGGAGAGGTTTGTTGGATTTGTTTATTTTAATGTTTAAGGTTTGTATTGGTGTTTTTTTGTTTAAGCCTGTTTTAATCACTTTTGGTATTGTTGCCGCAATAGTTATTAAATTGGTTGATTTTGTTAAAAAGTTACGAGGTGAGAGTGTTGAAGTTAACAAGAATGATAAGAATAACGAAAGTAGTAAGTAAGGACTTTATTAGTGATTTAATCGCTCAAGTTCAGAACTTTTTTGGTTGGAATCTTACTGCTTATGAGGATATGGCTGAGAAAGCGTATAAGCAGATTATTGAAGAGATTTTAGCGAAGGGTTATAATTTGAAGTGGTATCGTATTGAGACTACTCAATTAACTAATGGAGCTTTGTTAATGACTTTGTATGGTGAATGTGTTGATTAATGCTAAGAAGGCTATTGAGCATTTGGAGAGTAAGGGTTTATCCCGGGAAGAGATGATTAAGGATGTTGAGAAGAGAAAGGTTGAGAAGAGAAAGGAGAGGTTTAAAAAGTGGAAGAAAAAATATGCGTAGGTAAGAGTGGTAGTAAAAATCTTTATTTGGATTTGAATAATCTTATTGCTACAAGGTTGTTGATTCAAGCTAATTCAGGGGGGGGTAAGAGTTGGCTTCTTAGGAGGTTGTTGGAAGAGTCTCATAATAAGGTTCAGCATATTATTATTGATTTGGAAGGGGAGTTTGGTAGTCTTAGAGAGAAGTTTGATTATTTGTTAGTTGGTAAGGAGGGTGAGATTCCTGCAAGTATTAAGACTGCTGAGTTGTTGGCTAAGCGTTTATTGAAGTTGAATGTTTCGACTATTGTGGATTTGAGTGAGTTGAAGCATTATGAGCGTAAGTTGTTTGTTAAGAGGTTTTTGGATAGTTTGATTAATGCTCCTAAGAAGTTGTGGCATCCTTTGTTGGTTGTGGTTGATGAGGCTCATCAGTTTGCACCTCAGAAGGAAAAGAGTGAGAGTGTTAGTGCGGTTATTGATTTAATGACTCGAGGTAGGAAGAGGGGTTTTTGTGGTATTTTGGCGACTCAGAGGTTGTCTAAGTTGAATAAGGATGCTGTTGCTGAGTGTAATAATAAGTTGATTGGTCGTACTGGCTTGGATGTTGATATGAAACGTGCCAGTGATGAGTTGGGTTTTACGAGTAAGGAGCAGATGAGGGGTTTAAGGAATCTTGGTCCTGGTGAGTTTTTTGCTTTTGGTCCTTCTATTAGTAATGAGATTGTTAAGGTTACTGTTGGTGGTGTTGTTACTTCTCATCCAAAGAGTGGTGCTACTAATTTGTTGGAGGTTAGTCCTACTCCTAAGAATATTCAGAAGTTATTAAAGGATGTTGTTGACTTGGATAAGGAGTCTGAGGCGGAGTTGAGGAGTAAGCAGGATTTTGAGCGTAAGATTACTGAGTTGAAAAGGGAAGTTCGTAGTTTAAAGTTGTCGAAGAGTAAAGAAGAGGTTAGTGAAGTTAAGTTATCTCAGATTAGGGAAAAGGCTTTGGTTAGTGCTAAGAGAAGTGTTAGTAATGAGTTAAATAGTGAGATTCTTGAGCTTAAGCGTAAGATTAGTTTATTTGGGTCTGAAGTTAGAAGATATGATAAATTGCTTGAAGGAATTGATTTAGATGCGTATAAAATTAAAAATAGGATTGAGAGTTTTAAGGTTTCTCAGAAAGGAAGGGAAGATTCTAAAGGTGTTAAGTATAGTGAGTTTAATGATGATTATAAGAAAACGTATTCTAAGGAGTTATACAATAAGTCGAAAAGTAATATTTCTCAGTTAGAAAATGAGTATTTGCCTAAAAGAGTTCATAAAGACGGAAAGGGTGCTGAGAGTCCTCAACCTGTTCCTCCTATTGATGCTAAACCTTTGAGGAAGGGGGCTATGAAGATGTTGAATTGGTTGGCTTCTGCTTATCCGGAGGGTTTGACTAAGCAACGTTTGGCTACTTTGTCAGGGTTTAGTGTTAAGGGAGGAACTTTTAATACTTATATTAGTGATTTAAAACGTAATATGTGGGTTACTGGGGGGAAGGAGTTGTTTATTACAAAGGATGGTTTGGCTAATGCGATGGATTCTCCTCCTCCGTTGCCTACTGGTGAGGAGTTGTTAGATTTGTGGTGTTCAAAGTTTAGAGCTGGTGCGGCGAAAATATTAAGAATTTTGTATGATTCTTATCCTGATATGGTTACGAAGGAAGCGTTGGGTTATATGAGTGGGTTTACTCCTTCAGGTGGTACTTTTAATACTTATTTGAGTGAGTTACGTAGGAATGGTTTAATCAATGTTTCTCATGAGGGTGTTACTATTGGAGGTGATTTTTTCAAATGACTAAAGCTAAAGATTTTCGTAAGGGAGTGCAAAGGTTGGAAAGGATTCTTTATTTGAATGCTGATGATGATGTTCAAGTGGCGTATGCTAAGGAGAAGGGTAATCTTGGTTTACAGTATGGTACTAACTTGTATGGTTTGTATCGTAATTGTTTAGAATTAGTGAAGTCTTATACTAAGCATTATAGAAAGGTGGAACGATGAGTGATATTGAAGTGTTCTTTGATAATGTAAAGAGTTTTTTATTCTTAGTTACCTTTGGTATTTTTTTTATTACTTTTTTTGTTATTGCTTTAGTGTTAAAGTTTGTTAAAGGGGTTTATATTCGTATATCTAAAATAGTTAAGAAGAGGTTAAAGTGTTGATGACTGATAAGGAATTTAAGTTGAAATTGGATTTTATTAAGTTGTTTGGTTGGGAGAAGATTAAAGGTTTTAGGATTAATGTTGTTGACTTTCCTATTGATTATGATTATTATTATTTGTCTTCTTTAGAAGGTTATGTTGATGAGGTTGAGTTTTTTCAGAATGACCCTGATTGGGGTGTTTTTGAAGATATTGATGAAGTTATTGGTACTATTGAAGACTATCAAGAAATTAAGTTTGAAGATTGGAAGAAGAATCCTTCTTCAGTTGAGATTAAGGAATCAAGGGTTGTTAATATTAAGTGTGAGAGTTTTGATGTTTTTATTGGCAGACCGAGTAAGTGGGGTAATCCTTTTAAGATTGGTATAGATGGGAGTAGGGGAGAGGTTGTTGAGAAGTATGAAGAGTGGATTAGGTCTAAGCCTGAATTGTTGAAGGCTCTTCCGGAATTAAAAGGTAAGAGATTGGGTTGTTATTGTAAGCCTTTGCCTTGTCATGGTGACGTTTTGTTAAAGTTGTTAAAAGAGGTTGATATTTAGATGCCTCTTAATCCTCAGAAGGGCAATATGTACCCTTTTGTTACTCATACTTGGAATCCGATTCGTGGTTGTGCGTATTGTTGTAAGTATTGTTATGTTAAGAGTTTGCGTGGTTATGATATGACTCCTCGTTTGGTTGAGAAGGAGTTTAAGACTCCGTTGGGTAGTGGTAATTTTATTTTTGTTGGTAGTACGAGTGATATGTTTGGTGATTTTATTGAGGATGCTTGGATTCAGAGGGTTTTGGAGTATTGTAATAATTTTGATAATACGTATTTGTTTCAGTCGAAGAATCCTAAGCGTTTCCGGGATTTTAAGAATTTGTTTCCGAAGAAGACTTATTTAGCTACTACTATTGAGTCTAATGTTGATTATAATGTTAGTAAGAGTCCAGCTCCTTTGAGTAGGGCATTATGGTTTAGGGGTTTGAGTATTCCTGGCGTTAAGAAGATGGTTAGTATTGAGCCTGTTTTGGATTTTAATCCTACTACTTTGTTGAATGTTATTAGAGGTATTGACCCTGTATTGGTTACGATTGGGGCGGATAGTAAGCATCATAAGTATTTGCGTGAGCCTAATCCTGATAAGGTTAAGTTGTTGATTAAAGATTTGAGGACTTTTACGAAGGTTATTGTTAAAGGTAATTTGAAGAGGTTGATTGGGGAATGACTTTGATTAAGTGTCCTGGAGTGATTCATTTAGTTCTTTTTAATAGGTATGCTTGTAATAAGAGACTTGTTGATTTGGATAAGAAGGATTATACTAAGTGTTTGAAGGATGTTACTTGTGGTGATTGTTTGAATTATGTTAGGAACTGTATTAATTCTGAAAAACTTGAAGAGGCTATGAAAGAGTTGGAGGGTGAGAAGAGATGAGTGACAAACCACTACTAAAAAGAATGTATGATAATTTAGAGGGTTTGAATAAAGTTTATGAGATTAATGATGATATTAAAGTCTTATGTCAAATTAGACAATTAGAGGACGATATTTTTCATTGTGAGGAGTGCTTAAAGAAGTATTACAAAGGAGAAGTTAAGAAAAAGCCAATTACTCATTTAATAGTATGTTGTTCTTGTAATAGAAACTTTCAAGATTCGGTTATGGTAGAATATGATGGTTTTAATTACTGTTTACCTTGTTGGCGTAAGGAATGTTTTGGTAAGATAGAAGGTGAGAAAAAATGAGTTGGTGTAATAGTATATATTGTTATCCTTGGATGATGTTATGTGGAGTGATAACAACTGTTTTTGTAATAATAATATGTTTTTTGCAAGATAGAATAAATAAGTTAGAAGGTGAGAGAACGTGAGTGAGTCTTTGTTGAATGTTAGTAATGCTTTGAATAATACTGCTTCTGTAGCTTCGCAGACTACTGGTTATGGTAATCCTATTGTTGATATTATTGTTAGTGTTTTGCCTACTATTATTTTGTTCTTTTTCTATTTTAATGCGAGTAAGATTTTTGGGTTATATCATGATATTCGTGCTACTTTATTGTTGAAGAAGATTAGTAGGAAGTATGGTAAGAATCTTATTTTTTTGTATCATGGTGGGGGTGGTATGTTCGGTGATATGATTATGGGTTCTACTCTTAGGAAGTTTAGGAAAGCGTTCAGTTACATGGAGGGGGATGTTGATATAGTGTTTCATTCTCCTGGTGGTAGTGTTTTTTATAGTATGAGGATTGCTACGTTGATTAAGAATTATAAGAGGGGTAAGGTTAGGGCGGTTATTCCGAGTTTTGCTATGAGTGGAGCGTCTTTGTTGAGTTTAGCGTGTGATGAGATTGTTATTGATGAAAATGCTTGTCTTGGTGTTATTGACCCTCAGTTGAGTTTGTTGTGGAAGGGTTATAGTAGTAAGGCTTGGAATCATATTATTGAGAAGAAGGGTAAGGATGCGAGTGATGATGCTTATGCGATGAGTTTGACCGGTCAGATGGTTACTAAAACGATTCGTGATTTTATTAGGGATTTGTTGGTGAATAAAGTTCCTGCGGATAAGATTGAGGGTTTCTTGGATTTGTTGGTTCAGGGTAATGTTGAGCATAGTTTCCAGTTGGGTTATGCTGTTTTGAAGGATTATGGTTTAAAGGTTGATTTGTTGGATGATGGTTTAGTGGATGGTTTGGTTATTAATCCTCCTATGAGTGAGGTATTATTTTCAGTGAGGAAGAAAGATGATTAAGGCTAAAGAGGTTGTTGAGATTTCTGAGAAGGAACAGGTAGAATTATTGGGTTTTTTTTTAAATTTAGGAGAAATTGTTGAGGTTAATATGGGAAGACATCTTATCGTTGTGAGTGAAGATAATTATTATAGTAGGGATTTATTGTCTAAGTTAGTTCATTATTGTGAGAAGAAGGGGTTATTTTATAGGATAGAATGTGGAAATTTTAGAGTAGAAATGGACCAAAAGACTATTCTTAGAGACAAGTATGTTGATGAGGAGATTTTAAAATGAGTCGTAGGAGGAAGGAGTTGATTGTGATTAAGGGTTGGTATTATTGTCTTAAGTGTGAGAAGTGGATTCCTCCAGTGGAAAGGAAGGGGTGTGTGCATAGTGTTTGTCAGGGGGAGTTGAAGTGCTATGGATGATTGGGTTTATTTTATGTTAATATTTCTTATTATTTGTTTTGGTGCGGCTTCGTTTAGTTATGGTTATACTCATCATCATGGTTGGGATATTAATTCTACTTTAGAGGATGAGTTTTATTGTGTTTATGAGGAGGGTGATTATTTGCGTATTATTAATGTTGGTGAGTCTATTTTAGATGGTAAACCATGTGTTAATGGGACTATTACTTCAATTCCAACAGTGGTGATTTTTGATGATTGAGTTTGATATTATTGAGTTTGAGAAGTCTTATTTTAAGATGGAGTGGGGTGAAGGATTAGTGTTAGTCTGGTGTTGGTGTGCTATTGGTACTGTTATTGCTTGGTTGTATGATTCTATTTTTTTGATTAATCTTATTAGTTGTTTTTGGAATGTTCATTACTTTTTTCTTATTATTTGTTTATTGTTAAAATTGTGGGAGGATATTAGTAGAGGAGTATAATAATTGTTAAAAATGGTTGCTTACTCTCTTAGGTAAGGGGAGTAATTTGAGGGGTTATGGCTGATAAAAGAAGTACAAAACAAGTAGGAAAGAAGAATTTGAACTTGTTAGTGTATAAAGAGTTAAGGAATGGGTTGAATCCTTCTAAGATATGTAAAAAACATGGTCTTTCTAAGAATCGAGTTCAGTATTATTTAAGCAAATTACGCACTTTAGGAGCTATTAAGAAGGTTGGTTATGGTACGTGGGAGGTTCTTGATGCTAACGAAAGAAGTACAAAATCAACTACGAAAGAAGTACAAAAAACAACTAAGGTAGCCAACCCAACAAGTTTAAATTCTGATTTGAACTTGTTGAAGTCTGATAGGGTTCGTGGTCATGCTTTTGTTTTTCGGTTGAAGTTGGAGAGGGGTTTGAGGGGTTGGGGTAATCGTGAGAGGGTGTTTAGAGAGAGGCGTATTGGTTTTTGTGATTTGTTGATTGGTGGTGTTAAGAGGGGTCAGAGGTTGTTTTTTAAGGGTCGTAAGGTGCATTTGTTTGATTCGAGTGTTGTTGTTTATGAGAAGGCGAGTTTTTTGGCTGATACTGCTGAGGGTAGTCAGATTGCGGCAGTTAGGGATTTTTTGAGGTTTGTTTATTCGTTGGAGAGGTTCTTGGGTGCTAATTTTAAGATTGGTGGTAAGTATAAGTTTCGTGTTAGTCGTCAGCATTATAGTTTGGTTAAGAATGCTTTGGCTAAGCAGTATGAGGGTGAGAAGAAGAAGTTGAAGGTTTATTGTGAGGATGGTTTGTGGTTTTTGATTGATAATAGTTATAATTTGCATGAGGCTGAGACTGTTCATAGTAGGTCTGCTAAGGATGATAATCGGAAGGTTCAGGATTTTTTTAATGGTGTTAAGAGTTTTGATGATTATACTCCGGAGTTTGTTGTTAAGACTATGCAGGGTATTCAGGAGAATCAGTTGGTTTTTAGTAGTAATATTGAGACTCATATTACTGCTATTCAGCGTTTGGGTGTTGCTGTTGAGAGGTTGACTGAGTTGGTTGAGAGGTTGGAAAAGTGATTTGGGTTGTTACTTGGTTGTTGGGTATAGCGAGTGGTTATTTTATTAGGATGTTGTGGTTTGAAGGGGAAGGGGGTGATAGTGATGGATAGAGATGAAGCGGTTAAGCAGTGGTTCAGTCCGGGAAGGTCCTTATGTGCTTTGTGTGAGAAGGTTAAGAGTAATTATGATTTTCATTTAAGTAATGGGAAGGTTGAAGTCATAAGTAAGTATTGTAAGGATTGTCGTGATTTGGATTATGAGTTGAGGCATAAAGGGTAATGGTTACGGAAGTTCCTTTTATTAATTTGAGTAAGTGTTGGAATTGTCAACATAGGAGGCGGGTTGTTGGTAATTATTGTCAGTCTTGTTATGATTTTCAAAAGGAGAGTAAGTCGAAGTGGAATCGGAAGAAGGGATAGTAAATTATTTAAAGAACCATATATTATATATTTTTATGTTGGAGAGTGGATTACTTTGGGAGAGGCGTTAGTTAGTACGTGGGAGGCACTTCTTATTATTGCTTTTAGTATTATTGTTACGTTTGCTTTATTGTGGGTGTTGGGTTCTGCTTTTCCAAGTCAGGATTATGTTGATTGTTTTTGTAGTGATTGTGGTTTTTGTAATTATTGTCATGGGCTTTGTATGGAAGCGAATGTTTCAGGAGATTTGAAGGAGTGTTATCCTTCTAATTTTACTTGTGTTTGCAGTAATGGAGTTGTTAAGAAGGATGATAGTAGTTGTTGTTATAAGAAGATAGTAGGGGATGTGAATGGTTCAGTGTGAGGTTGGCTTGTACACTAAGAGGTGTAAGAATAAAGCTACTAAGGTGTTGAAGCGTAATAAGAATCTTGGAATGACTCGTAGCATTAATGTTTGTGCCAAGCACTATAAGAAATATAAGGTGAAAAAGTGATTAAAGAAATAATAGTAAATGCAGAGGAGATATTCTTTGAAATTACTGGAATGACCATAATTCAAGGATTATTTTTTACAGGAGTAATGGCAATAGTATTAATCTTATTTTTGAAGTATGTTTTTATACCTTTTAAAATTAAAAAGCGTTTTGGAGAAGTAGAGGAGAGTGAATAGAAAGTGAATTGGTTTGATGAATTGTATGATTTTTTGACAAAGAAAGAGGTTAGAACTTATGACGATGATAATATGTATATTGTTCGTGTTGTGCCGCATCCTTTTTGGGCTATGTGTTGTTTGGTTAATATTGTTTATGTAATTTGGAGTTTTAAGTTGAGTGCTACTTGGTCTGATGTTTTGTTGGTTTTGATTATTCTTAATTTTACTTTCAGAGTTGTTAAGTATGATTTGTTTATGACTATTCATAAGTTTATTGGAAAAAAGGGTGATTTTTTTGAAGAGGAAGAGTAAGACTGTTATTAGTTTGGTTAAGAAGTTGAGTCTTGGTTGTAAGGGTAATGGTGTAAGTTTGTCTAAGTTGGAGTGTAGGAGGGTTCTTGTATTGTTGAAGGGTACGATTTCGTCTTTTGTTGATATTAATGAATTATTAAATAGGAGGGTTTTAAATGGTTAATGTTAGTGAGCAAGTTTCTAACGTTATTGATATTAATCAGCGTTTAGTTAAGAATTTGAATTTTGTTAAGGATGGTTTTGTTTTATTGGATAATCTTTTTGGTGTTATGATTTTTGTTATTTCTTTTCTAATTTTTTATTGGATAATTCCGAGTAAGAAGGTTGCTTTTCTTATTGGGTTCATTATGTCTTTTACGTTGTGTATTAATGGATTGTGTCCTGTAATTCTTCCTATTATTATGGGTGTAGTTTTTGTTTTGTCTATTACGTTTGATTTTGGGGATTCTTTACTTTCTGAAGAAGAATATCCCAGTATTTCTGATTTGACTAAGTATTCTGAAGATAAGAATGAGTGGTTTAATGATATTTTTGATGATGATTGGGATGTTGATTTGGAGGATGAGGTTAAGACTTATGAGCCTCGTATTCGTGAGTCTAAGATTGTTTATTATGAGAATGATGGTATCAGAAGGAGGAAGAAAGTTGATTGAGTGGATTGTTTTATTGTTTAGTATTGTTACTCATGAGTTAGGTCACGTTATCGTTGCTAAGGGGTTAGGTACTTATAAGAAGTTTTTTATTAGTATTTTTGGTCCTGGTGTTGCTACTAAGATGAATACTTCTATGTTGTATAGTTTTTATATGTTGATAGGAGGTATTATTGGAGGTCTTATTCCTTACGTTTTGGGTATGTTTTGGTTGGATAATTTGATTCTTCCTTTTGTTTGTTATTGGTTAGTTTGTATTTATGACCTTATTCATATGATTGATTTGTTTTTTATTCCTATTAAGTATTGGGAGTTACCCGCTGTTGATTTGATTAAGTTAATGGATGGTGATGAGAATTGAGAAAGTGGGATAGTATGTTAACTTTTGATAATGATGAATTGTATATTATGATGTTGATTGTTAGAGGGAAGGATAATAGTGGTTGTAAGAGTGAGGATATTATAATTCGGAGAGTTGTTAAGAATAAGTATCAGTGTGATTCTTATCTTAATGAATTGAAGGCTATTGGAGATAGTTTAGTTGGTTTGAAGTATAATATTTATATTACTTATAATCCAAGATGTATGTTTAAGGCTTATCAGTATTTAAAGAAGGTTTTTGCTAATATTGATTTTTATAGTTTAAAGGGGGATGAAGGTCACTTAAAGAAGTTAAAAAAGTTAGATATGGAGTGGGTTAGTAGTCTTCAGAGAGAAGGTAGTTGTTTAAGAAGGAATTATTATTTGATTGATTTAGATGATACGAATAAATTGAAAGAGGTTAGGGATTTTATTTTTGATAAGATAGGGGAGGAGTTAGTAATTCCTACTCGAAATGGTTGGCATTTTCTTGTTAAACCTTTTGATGTTAGGGTTTTTTATGATTGGAAAAGAGAGACAGATATTAATGTTGAGTTGAAACAAGATGCTATGCTTCAAATATATTATGGAGGAATGGAATGATTAAGCCTTTTACTTTTAAAGATTTGAAAAAGTCTTGTGAGAATTATATTTCTCAACTTTACTGGCCTGTTTTTATTCAAAAGCAGTTTAAGAAAAATAAGAAGATTAAGAAGTTAGTTAGGGAGATTATGGAAATTATTAGTGAAGAGGCTATGAAGGACCTTAAGAAGAGGGGTTTAAAATGAAGATGGATAAGGTTGGAAGGATTATTGTTAAGGAGGGTACTGATATTAGGAAGTATCGTGAATTGCATAGTTTGAATCCTGTTTCTTATGAGGAGACTTATTTGAGGGGTAAGCCTATTGCTTTTCAAAAATTCATTAGGAATAAGATGAGTCGAGGTTTTAATCTTTGGCAGAGTATTAAGTTATGGGAGGAAGAGTTGCGTAAGAAAGAGAAGCGATGAGTGAGTTGAAGAAAAGTATTTATTTGAAGTGTTTGAATGAGATTAAGAATCCTGTTATGGATGAGAGGGTTTATCATCTTACTATTAGAGAAGTTTTGTTGAATGTTCAAAAGGTTTTTAGTAATATTTTAGAGCGTAAGGTTAGTGATTTAGATAAGGTTTTGGCTTTTCAGATTTATTTAGAGAATCAGTTAGAGGAGTTGAGAAAAGTTGAAAGTTGATTATTTGATTAATAGACAGGAAGGTATGATTGATAATTTGAATGTTGATAAGAATTTGATTGTTCCGATTACTAAATTGAATAAAGTGATTTGTCTTGTTTTGGCTGATTTTAAATGTGAGTGTTGTGGGGATGGTGAGGGTTTAACTCTTCATCATTTGATTAGTAGGCGTCATAAGAAGTTTTTTGATAGGCTTAAGTATTTGCGGCAACGTCATTATTGTAAGAATATTGTTGTTTTGTGTAAAAAGTGTCATTCTGAGTTTCATTTTAATAAGCGTAATGATGGTATGTTATGTTTGTCTAAGTGTTTGGTTAAGAAGGTTAGGCAGAAATATGGGGTAAAGAAATGAAGTATTACAAATGTCCTAAATGTGGTAAGAAAGGATTGATTAGGCATGGTATTTGGCTTGATGAGGAGCAAGAGTATAAGTTTAGTTTTGAGTGTAAGTATTGTTCTTATTTGGCGATTACTCATTCTGTAGCTTGGGATGATGATATTGAGGCGGAGTTTCTTGAAGGATTAAAGAAAAAGGTTATTAAGGATGAGTTTTGTTGTTTGTTGATTTTTCCTAATAGTCATAGTGTTATGGAGTCTAATTTTGAAAGTGTTTTTCATGCTGAAAGGTGGGGTTTAAGAAGGGTTAAACTGGATTATAATAATTTAAAGAATATTACTAAAAAACCTTCTAATGGAACTCCTTTTAATTTAATTAAAGGTTTTGTTAAATCGATTGATTTTGAGGTTTTTTATATTGAAAACCCTACTCTTTTGAATCAAATTAAGAGGTGTAAGGTTTATAATTTATATATTTTTGAACAAGGTGGGAAGCGATGAGTGATTTTGTTGATATTCTTAATGATGGGACTTGCATTTGTGATACTAATACGATGGTGATAAATGATGGTTATTAATGAGGTTACTAAATCTACTTGTTTTTATGATATTCTTTTCCAGGATGTTAAGGGCAGTATGAAATCTAAGGCTATTAAGTTTGATAAGTTGAAGTTAGTTGAGTATTATGGGGAGAATACTTGGGTGGTTGACCCAATCCCGGGATATAATAAGCATCATTATACTGTTAAAAAGGTTAAAAGGGATAGTGTGTGGGATTTCGTTTGTAATTGTCAGGGTTTTGTTATGAAAATGAAGCGTTTTAATGAAGGGGACTTGGATGTTGTTCCTGTTTGTAGTCATATTCTTGCAGTCAAACTTCATGCTGGGCGTGAGGCTCACAATAAAAAAGTAGAAAGGATGATTAAGCAGGATGGAGGTGTTTTCGTAAATGGTTAAAAAGAAGAAAGAGGTTAATAGAGTTATTATGGAGAGGCATGGTAATTATATGCGTTCTGAGGAGGGTAAGTATTACAAGCCTTCTCATATTGATGGCAGATTTTGTTTTGTTGAAGTTCCTAAAAAGGAAGTTAATAAGATGATGAAACAAGCAGATAAACTTGCTGAGCATTTGAAGGATAATTTAGACAAAATTAAAGTGCTTAAAGAGGCCTTATTACATATGACTCCTGAAGATTTGGATAAATTGTATAAGATGATTTTCAAAAGTAAGAGGAAGTATAAGCCAAGAACAAGAGAAGGACATTGTGTTGATATGAAGGTAGGTAATTTTATTATACCATTAGTTGGGTGATTGTATGACAGAAGAGTATAATATGAAGGTAATTGAAAAGATTGGAAAAGGTTGTAAGAGTGGTGGTGTTATATTATCTAAGGAAGAATGTAAAGAGACTTTAAAACTTTTTATGAAAATGAGTGAAGCTGTTACCTCTGCTGGAAAGATTATGACTAATATATTGATTACTGAGTTGGATAGTTTATGATTCGAGTTTTTGATATGTTTAGTGGGTATGGTGGTGCTTTGTTTAGTTTGAAGAAAGCCAATATCCCTTTTTCTTGTGTTGGTTTTAGTGAAGTTAATAATGCCGCGATTGAGTTTTATGAGTTGAATCATGGTGTTCATACTAACTTTGGTGATTGTCAGTTTATTAATCCAGCTTCTCTTCCTGATTTTGATTTATTAACTGGTGGTTTTCCTTGTCAAGATGTTAGTTATGCAGGATTAAGAGATTTGTCTCGAGGTAGGACTTTATTGTTTAATGATATTCTTCGTATTGCTGAGGTTAAGAAGCCTAAGTTTATGTTGTTAGAGAATGTTAAAGGTCTTCGTACTGTTAATAAGGGTAAGTTGTTTAGGTATGTGGTGAAGAGTTTGGAAAAGTTAGGGTATGGTGTTGCTTATAAGTTGTTAAATTCTTGTGATTTTGGCGTTCCTCAAAATAGAGAGAGGTATTGGTTTGTTTGTAAATTGGGTGGTTGGGATTTTGCTGAGTTTCAGTTCCCTTATAAAGTTAAGTTAGAGAATAATTTGTTAGACTTGGTTGAAGATTTTGTTCATCCTAAGTATTTTGTTGATAAGAAGTGGAAGGCTATTGTTAAAAGAGCAAGTAAGAGGGGTAAGATTCCGAAGGTTAATCCTTTAATTGCTTCTTGTTTGTTGTGTAGGCATCCTTCTCGTAATTATTCTGAAGCTACTTTTGTTGAGACTAAGCAGAAGGTTAGGATTTTAATTCCTAAAGAGTGTTTCCGTTTGATGGGTTTTAAAGACGATGAAGTTAATTTAAAAGGTTTTAGTGATACTCAGTTGTATAGACTTGCTGGTAATGGTTGGGATATTAATGTAGCCAGTAAGATATTGAAGGGGATGATTAGAGTATGAGTTTTTTTAAGTATTTTTTAGTTAGTATTTGGGTTTTAGTGTTTGCTTCGTTGATGATGGCTTGTGAGATGAATGAGTTATTAAAGGCTTTTATGGTTGTTTTGGGTTGTTTTGTTGCCGCTTATTTTTGTACTAAGGCTGTGTTTGAGATGGTTAATGATGGAAAAGAAGAAGGTTAAGTGTCCTCATTGTGGGCATATTCAAGAGACGACTTGTTCTAATAGGACTACTTGTTCTAAGTGTTATAAGTATATTCCTATTAAATATAAACATAATCATTTGAAGGATTTTAAGATTAATTGTTTGTATAATTTGAGATGTATTAAGTGTAATCTTGGTTTTAATCCTATTAATTTATGGGAGCGTAGAAGAAAAATTTGTAAAGATTGTCAAAAGCTTTATAATTTATAGAACCGAATAGTTCTTAAAATACTATTGTGTTGTTGTTTTTAATGGTTGTTGGTGTTATTGATAGAATAATTACTGAGGTTAAGGAAGGTTATAAAAAAAACCAACTCATTTATGATACTTCTGAAGTGGTTGTTAAGAATATTTTGAGTCGTAATCCAGGAAATGATGGGAAAGCTTTGGCTCGTTTTTTTTGTAGGAATCGTGAGATTATTACTTGTGTGGTTAAAGAGACTATTGAGGTGGTAGAAAATAAAGAAAAAAAAGTATTTCATTAAGCCTATTGGTTATAAAAAAAAGGTTGATGATTCTTTGTTTTCAAAGTTTTGGAGTAAGTATTCTACTCTTATTGGGTTGGGGTTAGGTATTGGTTTAATAGTGTTATTGTTGTCTTTGAGGTAGGGGTTTAATGACAAAAGTTTATGTCCTGGAAGAGGATAGAGATGATTTAATTGAGGTATTATCTCATGCTCTTATTATTGGTAGGAGGGGAAAGAAGCACGTGATTAGTAAAGCTCAGAATTTTATTAGGAATATTTATACGATTAAGGAGGACAAGTTTGTGAAAATTATGTTGGGTAAAGAATTATTTGAGGTGATTGATAAGCATGAGGAGATTAAAGACAGGAAAAATAGTTTTGATTAAGTGGATTGATGCTCAGAGTATTGATATGGGTGGTATTTTTTGTAAAAGAGAAGCTCTTGAAGTTAAACCTATTTTTGCTAATATTGTTGGTTTTGTTGTTGCTGATACTGAAAAGCATTATTGTTTGGCGAGAGAGAAGTGGGGTTTTGACCAGTTTAAGTATTTGCATATTATTCCTAAAAGGAGTGTTATAGAGGTATTAGTTTTGAAATGAATAATTTTTTAAATGTTCTTTGATAAGTTAGTATAATGAAAGTGGAGGGTAAGGAAGAGAAGCGTAAAAAGTTAATTGATAAGTTGATTATTGTTTTATTGTGTGTTCTTTGTTTTATTGGGGGTTATATGTATGCTCCTTGTCTTACTGATTTAGATGGTTTGTGTGTTGTTCCTTGTCCTAATTATAATATGAGTAATTTATCTATTATGCTCATGGCTCAAGAGTAGAAGGTATTTAGTGGGGAAGCTCTTAACCGGTCAGAATGGTTGGGAATTGGCTTCTTCTTCTAAATCCCACTATTCTTAGCCTTCTTTCCTATATTATATTACGTTGTATTACGTTTTAAATCTTATTCTTTAACGTATTTTGGTGTTTTTTCAATTAGCATCTTACGTTTAAAGCCTATTGTGGTTTTAAAGATTTCATATTTCTTTATAGGTCTTTCGTCACTCCATCCCATAAAGTCTTTTACTTGTTTAGAATCGAAGTCGTAGATTACGAATAAATGGGTTGTTCTTAATGCTCTGAGGAAGTGTGGGTAGTAAAATTTCTTTACAGCGTATTTTTTAAACATTCTAAAGACCCAAGTTCTTTCATAGGGTATTATTGTTTTGTCTTCAGGAATGTTTTGTATGTATCTCATTAATTCTTTTATTATTATTCCTTCGTGGTCTATTGGAGCTGTTACTGTTTTGTAATGGACTTCTCCATTCTTTAAGTTTCTCATATGTATTATTAGGAATTTCTTTCCGAAGTCTGATTCTATTCGTAGGTCTTTTGGTCGTATTCCATGTATTGGTTTTGGAGTATAATTGGGATTGGGAACGAAGCTCTCTTTAACTTTACCGTTTTTTAGAGTGGTTATCTTTTTCAGTAGCTTAGGAGTTTTATATAAGCATACTTCGCTAATGCGACCTCCTGTTAAGTAGGCGAGTATGCAGAAGATTCTTGTTTTGTCGTGCATTATATTCATTATTTTATTTTGTGTGTGTTCTAATCCAGGAAATATTCCTCCGTATTCTTCTGCTATTATGTCTTCAAAGGCTTTTCTTACCATAGTAATCCCTCTGTGTGTTCTTTGTAGGTCTTGTTTGAAGGTTTATTACTAAAAGATGTTTGTGGGTCTCCAAAAACCGCTGAAACCTTTTTATTGTTTAGCAACAATAACGCTCTATTGTTGCATACGTATTTTTTGACTATTTTATTGAGGGGTATTATAAACCAATTTAAACAATACCTATATGCTATATGTGTGTATGTGGGAGTGAAGGGTATCATTTCATTTTCAGCCTCTTCTCTGCCATAGCTTTGATTTTCTTTCCTTTTGATAAGCCTACGTTGTACTTTTCTCTTATTAAATCTACACTGATAAAGGTTCTTTGATTATAAGTTTTAAGGAATGGTTTTGGATTGTCAACTATGTTTTTTACTACTTTATTATAGTCGAATCCTTTAATTTTCTCTGCTTCTTTTTTCATATATGCGTCAACTTCTTCTAATAATTCTCTGTTTAGTCCGTTTTTGTATCTTTTTTGTTTGTCATCGTAAGTGTGTCGTAGTTTTACTTCAGGTATTTCAAACTCTATGCGGTCAAGAATGCAAACTTCTCCTTCAATAAATAGTCGAGGGTATTTGAAATACATTTTTCCTGTTTGTGGGTTGAATTGTATTTCTTTGTATTTGCATCTGCATATTTTTTGGTCTTTTACTATTTTTAGTGTTTCGTAGTATGCGTGGAATAACATTCTTACACTTTTATCTACAAAGTCAAAACTTGGTGCTGTGAATAATACTGTTAGGTTTAAGTGTCTCATTGTTTGTGCTACGTAGTTGAATGCTTTATTTGTTAAACTTTGCCAGTCTCTACTGTTTACTTCAACTCCTACTTCGTCAAATAGTATTACGTCTCCTGGTTGTAGGTTTCCTGAGTTTAGTAATTCTAAGAAGTCTTTTACTGTGAATACTATGTGGTGTATGTAATTTAGTGGGTTTTTTCCTTGTGCCAAGTATAGTTTTTCAAAGAGTCTTAGCATTGCATATGATTTGCCGCTTCCAGGACTTCCCCCTATAAATACTAACCAGTTTTGATTATATTGTAGTGTTCTTTTTAGTGATTTTTCAACTACGTAAGGTTGTTTATTTTCTTCAGGATTTTTTTGTAATGTAGCTGTTTGACTCATACTCTTTCGATTATTTTTCTGCTTAGAAGCATTCCTCTGTTTTTCATTATATCCATTACCTCTGTTAACATTTCAAACCAATACTTTTCTGATTCTTTTTCCCATTCTACTTTACTGAAGCATTCTGAAATGTATTCTTTTGTTTTTTTGTCGTCTTTTAGTTTGTATAAATAAGGGTGGAATAGTGCAATTAAAATCTTGATTGCTCTGTCTGTTCCGGGATTTAATTGTATTTCTTCATAGTTTTGATTTAATAGTTTTTCAGCTTTGAGTCCTGTCATTCCTATTCGGTCTATTTGTCTGAAAATTATTTTTTTAAAATCAAGGCTTTCTGTTCCTCTCTCATCTAATTGTAAATATTCCATTTTATTTTTATACTCCATATTCTTTGAATTTGTTTTCAAAGTCTGTTTTGTCTAAGATTATTATTATCATTTCTTTTCTTTCGTCTTGGAATCTTAGTAAAAAGTCTTTTATTTCTTTTGCTGTTGATTTTTTAGCTTGTGATTCTATTTCTCCTTTTAAGTCTGTTTTGTCGATTATGTTTATTATTTTTTTTGATAATTGAAACTTAATTTTATCCATTTGTTGTTCTCCTTTTATTACTTCAGTAGGTATTGGAGGTTCTTCTTCTGTTTTTGTTTCTTCTTTCTTTTCGACTTTTTTTATTGGTTCTTTGTTTATTTTTTCTTCCAATTTCTTTTTTTGTGGTTTTTTACTAAATAATCCCTCAAGTATTCCTTTTTTACATTTGTGGGATTCTATTGCGTTTTCTTGTAAGAATACGTTGCAGAGTTTGCACTTGTAAGAAGTGGGTTCTCCGTTTTCTATGTATTCTATATTTTCAGGTAATTGTTCTTTATTCATCTTTGTTTTCACTCTCCTTTTTTTGTGTTATTTTTTCAAATAAGCTCTTCTTTTTATCTTCAGATACTACTTCAAATTCGGTTTTTCCAGCCATTCTTTTGAAGAATCTGTCAACTTTTACAAGTTGGTTTAATGCTCTTTCGTATGAAG
>Ga0180432_10001641_pt1 | contig 34950 bp, 40 predicted proteins | sample SS_ome_10_FD_132414 | JGI IMG/M metagenome (GOLD analysis project Ga0180432, IMG submission 132414) | Hypersaline lake sediment archaeal communities from the Salton Sea, California, USA - SS_1_MS_2 metaG | ecosystem: Environmental > Aquatic > Non-marine Saline and Alkaline > Hypersaline >... | reverse complement strand
CTCTTCAGCCTTTCCCCTGCCTGTTGCCATTGCGAATATCTCCATCATCTTAGAGAGCTTCTCTTTAGCGGGAAGGTCCTTCAGCGATTCAAATATCCCCTTTTCAATAATGAAAACCCCCGTTGTTTTCCCTACCAAACGAAACAGCGCCTTCCCACCCTGAGTGCCAACAACCTTATACAGATTAGAGGTCAATGCCCCATACTCGTCATCCGTGTAGTTTTTGTCGAAAGAATAGTCCGGTTTGTTTTCAAGGATATAGGTCAATCCGCCGTAATTAAGCACCGCCTTCAGGCCGTTCAATCCCATGACCTCTTCCGTGGCATCCATGATAAAACGAATTACCATATTGGAAACGGTTTTCTCCGCCATTTTTTTTCTCCCGTACCTAAACCTTTATCAAGTACTTCGGTTCCAAGATGTTTTTGTGTTCTAAATATCTCCGATTCTTGAAGGCTCCCTTCTAAAAAACTCACTCGACAGGCAATATCTCGTAACGACACGTATCGTCGCCCTTCGCCTTGCACTTCGTCTCTATGGTACTGACCCCCTCCAGACCCGCCCACTTGATAAACTCATCAAAGGCGCCGTTCAGACCGGTGCAGACTGAATTTTTATCCTCGATGTTCTTGCACGCCGTACACCCACTGTTATCGTAGGCAACCACATTACCCACCCTCTCCGCCCTTCCCCTTCCGGTGGCCATAGCAAACATCTCCAACATCTTAAATATCTTCTCTTCGGCAGGAAGGTCTTTAAATGAATCGAATATCCCCGTATCTATGGCGGATATCCCGGATTTTTTCCCTATGAGGCGAAACAGGGCCTTGCCGCCGTCGGTGCCAAGAATTTTATACCAGTTGGAGGTCAATGCCCCGTATTGATCATCCGTGTATTTTTTTTCGAGAGAGTAATCAGGCTTGTCTTCAAGGAGATACATCAAATTCCCGTAGTTCAGAAGCGCCTTAAGGCCGTTTTTCCCCATCACCTCTTCGGTGGCATCAAGGGCGAGACGCATTACCATGCAGGAAACTGTTTTCTCCATCGTCGATTCCAATTAGAAAGATCTGCAAGCAATCTATTACTCTATAAATATTATACAATTACAATGGCTGTTTTTTCAAGGAAAATCAAAGGTTTTACCGCAGACATTATAATTCACACGAATCCATCATGACTCGGGCCACCTTCCAAAGATATCCATTCGTCTAAAGGTCTGACAAGTCAATATCTCCGTCATTAATGCAATCAGCAAACCATCGAACTGAGATTCTACAACCAGGGGGCGGTCTTTTACTTAATATTCACACCATTTTAGTGAAAAGAAGAAAGTTCAGATAGTATTCTCCTGTTATATAAAATAGCAAATTTGATGCCAAAAGCCACAACAAAACAGAGAATTAACAAAAAACAGCCCTCAATAAAATCCAATTATTTCAACAGTTTAAAATTCACTAAACAAGTTCGAGAACATTTCAAAATTCTATTTGGCAATTATTTTTGAATTTTTTGCAGGAGCGCAAAAAAATTGGCTATTTCACATATTGTTCGTGATTGACAACCGAAAAAGAATTTTTTTGGTGAATCAAAGATTGGCGCTTTTCGTTAGGAATATAGAAAAATCCCTGTCTCCCTCGCCCGCGGGAAGACTCACAGCGGGCAATCAGATTCCACTAGCTGCAATCTCGGCGACCGCTGCGAACGACAATCTGAAAGGCATAAAAAAAGAAGAAGTCGATCCTGTTGAATAGACTTCCCTTACAAATCTATGTTATTGATCGAGAGCATCAAAAATCTTTTTTAATCCTCCCCGCGACTTCACCGGCTTTTTTCCTGCAGGATTCTATCCCGTTTAACGACAGGTACTTGTTTACACTGTCGACATTGGTAAAATCGGTCTTTGTAATATCGCCGCACCTCGTGCTTCCGAATCTCTCCTCAAACCAGACCGCCAGCCGGTTTCCGACGTTTATCGCCCTGTTGAACTTGTTGACATCGTCGGCCATTGCGTCTCCCCCCGTCATCATCTTTAACATCATTGACATGACCCTTATGTAGCTGTCTTCTATCTCGCCTATCTTTGCTCCCACGGCGAGAACGCCCGCGGTCAGGGCGCTGCATGTCTCTCCACTGAGCACTGTCCCCCCGATAAAACCCAGTGATCCCTTAAGGAGGATTTCGTTCACGTCGATTACTCCGCCCAACTCTTCAAGGACACTGTGGGCGCAGTGAAACTTCCGGTCCTGAAACGATCCCAGCAATCTTTCATAGGAATTCAAGGCTCCGGGGCCGATCTCAGATTTGAGCTCATCCAGATCCAATCCCATTACTTCGTCCGTAACAGTTCGGCCGCTGCAGATCGCCCTCAGGCAGGGAGAGATGCCTCCCTCTGGCGTCTGGATCTCCATGCAGAAAATCGTTCCGTGAAGGTCCCCAAAACGCTTTATACAGCCCTGTCCTCGGACAACGAGATCGAAGAGCCTCCCCCCCTCCCCCTCCGATCCGGACTTAAATCCGAGAAAATGATCGGCGATGTCACGCCTCCGCACTCCGCCCCTGTATTGCCTATCCCCCCGGGAAGCCCGGATGTAAGCCTCACCATATCCTCGTATTCCCCCTTCCGATCGACCAAGAGCGTATCCATTACCGAGGGCGCGCAGTGCCCCATCCTCAAGACCGTGAGGAGACACCTCCGGTCGGGCCTCTCCTTGATATCGATGGAGGCGCCGGGGTCCGTCACCGCCGCACCGGCCAGGGCCGACGGAATCCCCCCCGCGGCGACGAGGGCGGCCGAAAGCCTGCCGGCCCCCTTCAAGATATCCCTTCTTGTCAGACACGATTCAGATATCCTCTTCATCTTCTCCTCCTGTTAATTATTCAAAGATTTGTACGACTTTAAAAATCCCAATAATGGCCCAATAATGAATATGCTATTCTATTTTAACCCAAAAAAAATCAGCTCTTCAGCTTTACTATACCGAAGAAGTGATAATCGAGAAGCGTCTCGTAGGCGTCGTCGATATCCCCGCTGTCACTGTAAAGCTTGAGTATCTCCACGACCGCGTTGTAAAGGTTAGAATAAAATATCTTGAGGAGATCTCTCCTCACCCCGCCCAAGGCTATCGTCCTCTTATCCTTCATGGTATCGATATATTGAAGGGCCGTCTCGGTTATGAACTCCACCATCTCCTCCCTAAAGTTGTCGTATCTCGTCCCCTCGTTTTTATCCATCACAACTATCGTCTTGAGCCTGTTTTTTGAAAAGAAATCCTTGAGGGCGGCGTCCCTCACGTTCATGGGGTCATAGTCCCTCATCTCCCCGAGCTCCATGCCGTCGGCCGTCTTCATCTTCGCCCTTAACAGGGACTTCAGCTCTTCGATGAAGTCGGGCGTGATCAACGAATAGAAGAGGTCTTCCTTTCCCCTGTAGTATCGATAGATATTGCCCACCGAGATCCCCGCCTCAGCCGCAATATCCGCCATGGTGGCGCCCACAAAGCCCTTTTTGCTGAAGACTTCAAGGGCGGCGGCGGCGATACTCTCTCTGATCTCGTCTTTTAGAGTCTGAACCATTCTCCCTCCTAATAGTGAATATATTATTCGCTATTTGAGCGCTTGTCAAGGATTTTTTTTGATGCTTTTTTAATATTAGAGTCAAATCTTTAAAAGAAAGGTGGAGCGACGGGCCGATTTCTTGACAAACCCTTGACAAGCTCTTGAAAGATACAGCGGTGTGATGGTAAAATAGACCTGTTTTCAACCGCTCGGTGGGGGTGAGTCGTGAATGAAAAGGAGAAGATAATCAAAAAGATCGAGGGACTGAGGGCGGAGCTTGAAGCCCTCAAGGCGTCACTCCCCGCCCACTCCATAAGGCCCCACCAGCTGATGAGGATAGAGGAGATCGAGGAGGAGATAGAGACGATGGAGGAGGAGCTTGAGAGGTTCGAGAAAGGGGAGAAACCCGATCCATAGTCGATTTACTAAAGTCCCGCCGCCCCGGTTATTGTCCCCCGGTCTAAAATTCCAAATATGCAGAGGGGCGTTTAAAGCAAAATTTGGCCTGCAATCTCAATTACCGGCCGGTGAAAAACAACGCCGCTTTATAAAATCAACCGCCGTAATCGAGGAGCCCGGTGTGCATGATAAGCTTCCAGCCGTCCTTCGTCTTCGTGTAAACCTTACAGCTTCTCCCCAACCAGTGCATCTCCTCCTTCGTGACCTTGTGGCGCCACAGTGTATCGACGTCGACCACGGCAAATCCTCCGTCCCCCTCCTCTGAAATCTCGATACGAAGCGTCTTGCGCTCGTTGTGGACAAGGTCATAATTGTCGAACAGATCCTGCCAACCCTTCCGCCACCTTTTGCGGTCATACTTGCCCTGTATCAGCACCCAGGTCATCGGGTCGTGGGAGCGGCTGTCCGGCGGCCACGGCCAGACCATGTCCGGGTGTAATATGGAGACCAGCAACTCAGCGTCTTTCCTGTCCCAGGCCTCGGTTTCCCGATCAACCATCGCCTGAATATCATCGAGAATTTTCGTTCTGCTATCTTTTTTCATAGGATGTCTTTTCACCATTTCAAGGCTTTTAGGAAATCCTTCCTTTACCCGGGCCGGCAAAATTGGCGGCTTTTTTCTCCATCGATCTCACCTGAAAATCGTTCTTTTAAAAAACCTAACAGCCCCTGGAGTAAAACAGACGTTTGTTTTTCCGGTTTTTGAGTAGGCTCGAACCCATACGGACCCCACAACCTTCTGCTCCCTGAATTCACATGGGCCCGGAGATAATATTTCAACCTTAAACCACAGCTCTCGGTCCACGTACTTCGAGTCGAGGACATTGACATCGTTATCCGGTAAAGTGAAATATTTGTAAGATGCGTCGCCGCTCGACTCAACCCATATCCTTCCATCCCGATCATCCTTGAAATTAACCAAAGCATTTAGAGTAATTGAAGATTGACTAAATCCCGTCAAAGTATATATGTATATCCCTTTAGGAATATATTTTATTCAACTCCTGTATCCTCTTGGCTAATTTTTCTGTACTCTCTATAGCCTCTCCATCTTCTTTTACTTCTCCAATGTCAAAGGCAATAGCGGTTACTCCCCTGTTAGCAACTATCATGTCGTGTTTAAGAAAAAAGGAATTAATTGCATTTATAGCGCTTTCAAATCCATACCTTCTCCCAACCACTAAGGCCCCACCGACCTTGTTTTTTAAATTACCTCTTAGGGGCCATGTTCTGTCCATAAATACTTTCATCTGACCTGAAACGTTATTGAAAAAAACAGGGCTGCCAAGGACAATAACCTGACTTTTGAGTAATCTCTCGGCTATTTTATCCATATCGTCCTCGATAGTACAAACTCCTTTTTTAATACAGGCGCTGCAATAAGAACAGTATTCAATCTGATAATCGGATAACTTGATAAAATCACCTCCGGTTATAGACTGGCACAACTTGAGCAAGTAATCCGTATTTCCATTCTTTCTCGGGCTTCCTGATATATATAGTATTTTCATCCAATTTTTAATAATATAGTTGAGTTTTTATTTACTCCTCGTACCGCCTTTGCCCCTTACCTCGCCGAAGGCCTCCCCCAGAATCCTCCACACCTTCTCGTGATCCTGGCACTTGTGGTTCATAAAGGCGAAGCCGTTGTAGGCCCAGGCCGCGATGTTTTTACAGCCCTCCTCCGCCATGATCCGAACCGCCGTCCGAACCTCCTCTTCCCTCCCCTCGAAGATCATGAAGGCCTGCACCCACATCTGGGCCTCCTTCCCCGTTTCCCCGCAGATATCCATGACCCGCCGCGTGGCCCCCCGGACGTACTCTTCGAGGGGCTTGTTGAAGATCATCCAGTAGGGATCGGTGCCGAAGATATCGACGCTCGGGATCTTGGCAAGAAGCTCCCAGTTGGATATCCCCGTGATCGGATTCTCCTCCGGGAGGACGCAGACGGCGTTTTTCATCCCCCTTTCCTTTACGTAGTCGGTAAGCTCCGTTAGCATCTCCGTTATCGTGTCGTCGCGAAACCGAATTACCTCCTCGTCCATTACGTTCGGCATCTCCCTGTTGAATCGCTCTTTGAAAAGCGTTTTGCACGTCTCGCATGCGCAGGCCCAGGTTTTCCCCTCTCCCTCCCCCGTCATTGCATCGAGGGTGAAATGGAAGTGGGGCTCGTCCCAGAAGACTATCTCTGCCCCCGTCTGGGCGGCGGAATCTATCCAGAACTTCATGTAATCCCTGAAGGGGGCGCTGTTCATGCAGATGATCGGGGCGTGGCGGCCGTCTATCGTCCGCTGGCACTGGTCCGGGTGTTCAGCCACGTAGTGGGAGTATGGCTCCGGGCCGCCGAAGACCCTCCCCAGGCCCCAGGGATTGATGTAGACCTCGAGCCCCACATCCTTGGAGAGCCCTACTACCTCTTGCATCACAATGGAGTTGAAGTTGAGGTCGTACTCGCTGTAGGTGTGAACCACGAAGCTGCAGTTCTTGTCTGCCATGTCCTTCAGGTCGTGAAGGACGTGTTTCGGGTTTCTGGTCTCGAAGTAGGCCACGCCGGTCTTCATAGGGCACTCCCTGTAGATATTTTGAAGTATATCGAATTAAAAAAGCTTTAAAGACCCCGCTATCTTCACCGTGAAGATTCTATCTTCGATGTAAAATATTTCCAATTTTAAGAAGAAACCTTCACGCCCGCCTTAAACAGGGCGAAGAATATCGGGACGGGAACGTTATCTTGCTTGTGACAATGGGCCGGAATATCAAAAATATTTAGAACGTCAAACAGTCTAATATAATATGAAATGTCGCAAAAATAAAAAGTCTCATTTTATGTATGAGGCATCCCGGGATTGGGGATAATATTAAGATATGAAAAGTAGTTCATTCGTCCTTCTTGGTCAACGACTCCTCCAGCTCCTGCATCGTTATGAATCCCTTGTTTATGAGGAGCTTGACCACCGCCTTCCAGAGCTTCAGCTCCTTCAACACCATCTCGTAATTCATCTTCAGCTGGCCTTCACCGGATCCATCCTCCTGGGATTTTTCCAACTCCTTTTTCTCCTCACTGTTCAGCACGATCCGTATCTCTTCCCCCCCCTGTATGATCGTCATCTCACCGGCATCCGAGTCATCTTCGAGAGAAACGCTGATGGCGCCGATAGGCCTTGTCTTTATATCATAATACTTCAACAGGGCGGCCTGCAGATCGCTTTCTTTCGCCAGCACCGGGCTTATCTTGTATCCTGCAATGAACTGAAGCTCTTCAATCGCATTCAGATCGGATGGATTCGACATAACCACCAAAAGGGTCTTCCCCTTTCCCGTCTCCTCGATCCTCACCGGAACAGCGGTGTATCTCTCGGCCATCTCGCCGGAGATAAGCCTTATTATCTGGGGCGGTATCTCGATATTGCCGAGGTCCACAACGGGAAGTCCGCAGTGATATCTCAAGGCCGCCAGGAGCTTGTTCTCCGTGATGATATTCAGGGAGACGAGCGCCTGCCCGATTTTACAGCCATACTGGTTCTGGTATCTCAACGCCCTTTGAATATCGTCTTCGGTGACGATATTGTTTTCGACCAAAAGTTCCCCCAGCAGCTTTTTTTGTTCCACCATCGTCCTATCCCTTTCTTATCCTCGGATCGGTTAAGGCGTAAGATACGTCCGCCAGCAGGTTTCCGATTAATGTCAGTACGGCGCCGATGACCAGAATCCCCATCACCACCGGGTAATCCCGGGAGAGGACGCTGGCATAGAAAAGCCTTCCCATGCCGTATATGGAAAAGATGCTCTCGAAGATGACGCTCCCACCTATAAGCCCGGGGACGGAAAGCCCGAGGACCGTTATTACCGGCATCAGGGCGTTTCTCATGGCGTGCTTGTAGATAACCACCCTCTCCGGCAGCCCCTTGGCCCGGGCGGTCGTGATGTAGTCCTGGCGGATTACCTCGAGCATGTTGCTTCTCATGTAGCGCGAAAGCCCCGCAAGGCCGCCGAAGGCGGAGAGCACAACCGGCATCAAGAGGTGCTTGGTAACGTCCCACGCCTTGCCCACGGGCGACAGATAATCGTACATAACCGACTTCACACCGGAGATCGGAAGCCACGCGAGCTGAATCCCGAACCACCGCATCATAAGCAACGCCAGCCAGAAGGTGGGAACGGCAAAGCCGACAAATACGAAGACGGTCGCCGCCTTATCGAAAAAGCTGTTCTGGTGGGTCGCCGAGTAGATCCCGATGGGGATCGCCACGGCCATGATAAGGAGAATCGAGAGGATATTGATCGATATAGTAATTGGGATCGTCTCCTTGATCTTGTTTATGACCGGCCTCCTGTCCGGGGCGAAAGAGTTTCCGAAATCCAACACCACAATCCTCTTTATCCAGTTGAAGTATTGAACGTGAACCGGCTTGTCCAGCCCGTATAGCTTTCGCATCTTCTCCTTCGCCTCCGGGGTTACGTCCGGATTCAGGCTCGTGGCGAGATCGGTGGGCTCCCCCGGCGCCAGGTGGATCACCGCAAAGGAGATGATCGTAATCCCGAACAGTATCGGGATCATCATGATCAGCCTTTTGAGCGTGTATCTCGCCATCCTCTATCGTCCTTGTCACCCGGCCGCGATCTTAACCAATTCGAGGCTACTTGAGGTTAGTGTACTTCATCATCCCCTCGGGGACGTACCACTCGGTGAAGTTGTAGCTTATCCCCGCCGGGGCCGGCTCTATCCCGTGAAAGCGGGCGTGAACCACGGGTAAAGAATCCGGGACGTAGAGAAATACGTAGGGGGCCTCGTCCGCCAGGATCTCCTGGATACGGAAATAGTATTTCTTCCGCTTTTCCTGATCGAAGACCCTCCTCCCCTCCTCGAGGAGCTTATCCACCTCGTCGTTTCTGAAGTTTACGTGGTTCAGCTCGTCCGGCCCGGTCTTAGACGAGTGCCATACGTTGAAGAGGTCCGGGTCCTGGAGGATGTTCCAGCCCAGGATCATCGCCTCGTAGTTTCTCGGGCGCACAAACTCGGAAAGAAACGCCGCCCATTCGATGATCCTGATCTTTACGGTTATCCCCACCTCGTTAAGCCTCTTCTGGATTATCTCCGCCGATTTCGCCCTGAGCTCGTTTCCCTGATTGGTTATGATGGTAAACTCAAACGGGACGCCCTCCCTGTCAAGGAGGCCGTCCCCGTCGGTATCCTCCCAGCCCGCCTCCTTAAACAGTTTCCTCGCCTTTTCGGGGTCGTAGTCGTACCTCTCCACGTCCGGGTTATACTGCCACGTCCCCGGCTTGTAGGGACCTGTGGCTATCTCCCCCAGCCCCAGGAGGACCACGTCGATGATCTCCTGCTTGTCGATGGCATAGGAGATCGCCTTTCTCACCCTTTTGTCCTTGAACTTCGGATTGTCCAGGTTGAAGCCGAGATAGGCGTAGCCGTCCGCCAGGTACTTGTACTTCTTGAAGCTCTTCTTGAAGGACTCGTCGTCGGTCTGGCGTTCATATTGAATCGGGGACAGTCCCATCCAGTCGACGCCCCCCGCCTTCAGCTCCAGAAACATCGTCGCCGTATCCGGGATTATCCTGTATATGATCCTGTCTATATAGGGCCTTCCCTCGAAGTAGTCGTGGTTCGAGGTCAGGACGATCTTCTCGCCCGTCTTCCACTCGACAAACTTATAGGGGCCGGTCCCCATGGGTTTTCTCGCCAGCTCCGACTTGGTGATGTCCGCCCCCTCGAGGATATGTTTGGGGAGGGACTGGAGCGACCCCCAGCTTATGAGAGCCGGGGCGAGGGGCTCCGAGTAGGTCACGATGAAGGTGTAGGGATCCGGCGCCCTAGCCTCCTTGACCAGGAGGTACTTCCCGGCATAGGCGGTCGGCGTATTTTCGTCTATCATCAACCTGTAGGTGAACATGACGTCGGCGGAGGTAAAGGGCTTCCCGTCCTGCCATTTTACATCGTCCCTCAAATGAAAGGTAAAGGTGAGGTTGTCCTCCGATATCTCCCAGGACGAGGCTAAGTCGCCCACGATGTTGTAGTCCTTGTCGTATTTTACGAGCCCGCTGTAAATAAAACCCGTCACATCGTGAGAGGCACTGTCGGAGGCGAGCATCGGAATAAGGTTCGAGGCGTCACCGATGGAGCCGATGATGATGGCGTCGCCGTAGGCGGGCCCGGTGTCCGCGCCGCCGCCGAAGCTTATTGTCTTGTCTCCGCAGGATGCCATCAAGAACACCGAGACCAAAAGGATTGTCAAAATCGATACCTTTTTCATTGGCTTCTTCATTATATATTCTCTTCCATAACTTTTTTCTTTAAAACAGAGTCCCTTATTCAACCCGTTGCGGCAGTGACCGCCCTACTTGGGCACCTTCTTCCAGTCCTCCAGGAATCTTTCCAGGCCCCGATCCGTCAGGGGGTGTTTGGTGAGCTGCCTGATGACGCTCATCGGGACAGTGGCCACGTCAGCCCCCAGGCGAGCCGACTCCAGGAGGTGGATCGGGTTTCTGATCGAGGCAACGAGGACCTTCGTCTGATAACCGTAGTTGTCGTAGATCGTGACGATATCCTCCACGATATCCATCCCTTCGTGGGCGATGTCGTCAAGCCTCCCCACAAAGGGGCTTACGTATGTCCCCCCCGCCTTGGCGGCCAGAAGGGCCTGGAGCGGCGAGAAGACAAGGGTCACGTTTGTCTTTATCCCCCTCTCGGAAAGCTCCTTTATCGCCTTGAGCCCCTCCTCGATCAGGGGAATCTTTATGACGATATTGTCGCCTACCTTGACGAGCTCCTCCGCCTCCTTGATCATTCCTTTCACGTCGGTGCTTATCACCTCGGCGCTGACCGGCCCGTCGACGATCTTAACAATCTCCTTCAGGACGTCCATGAACTTCCGCCCGGACTTGGCCACGAGGGAGGGATTTGTGGTCACGCCGTCGATGACGCCCATCTCGGCGGCTTCTTTGATTTCGTTTACGTCGGCAGTGTCTATAAAAAGCTCCATATCTAATCCTCTAAAACAATTGTCCCTTGATTATCCCCGATTATATGCTATATGGAAACGGATGGTCAAGATATTATTAGAACCGATATATATTAGGGACACGGGGATCAACTCCGATGGTTCATTAAAGCGAAATCCTTCCCTGTCAAAACGGAGTATTGACAAAACACAATTCATCCCATAGACTGTTTATTAAAGCATATATGACGAGATATTCACGCTTCAGGGACAAAGAAATGACAGAGAAGAAGATACTGTTCAGCAAAGACGATATTAATAGCGCCGTATCGAGAGTCGCCGAGAAGATCAGCGAAGATTACAGGGGCGGAGAGCTCATGATGGTCTGTGTGCTCAAGGGCGCCTTTGTCTTCATGTCGGACCTCATCCGCATGATCGAGGGGGTGGATATCTTCGTGGATTTCGTGGTGCTGAGCTCCTACGGCTCTTCCACCACGACCTCCGGCGAGGTAAAGGTCTTAAAGGACCTCCACAGCCCTGTGGAGGGAAAGGACGTCCTGGTTGTCGAGGATATAGTGGATACGGGTATTACACTCAAGTTCTTCAAGGATCAGCTTCTGAGGAGAAAGCCGAAGTCGGTGAAGATATGCGCCCTTCTGGACAAGAAGGAGAGGCGGGAGGTGGAGATAGAGCTGGACTACGTGGGCTTCTCCATGCAGGACGGCTTCGTGGTGGGTTATGGTATAGACTGTGACGAGAATTACAGAAATCTCCCCGAAATTTGGGTATTAAAAGAGGATTAGGGCGGAGGCTACCGGAATGAAAAAACGGTTTTGCCCCGGGTGCGGCTTTGAGGTCAAGAGGAGGGACAGGGTCTGCCCCCGCTGCGGCGTTCAGATAGAGGAAGCCTTTGAAAAAGGTGAGTCGCGGCTTGCCGGGTTTTTCGAGAACAGGGCTAAGACCGAGAGGAGACTCGCCTGGGGCTACGAATACAAGAGCGAGGCGGAGATATTCGGCTGGCCGGTCATTCACGTCGCCTTCGGTAAGGACGCCGAAACGGGAAAGATCATCGTGGCGAAGGGAATAATAGCGATAGGCCAGTTCGGAGTGGGGCTTTTTACCATAGCTCAAATAGGGTTGGGGCTTATCTTCGGCTTAGGACAATGCGTGGCGGGAATCGTCGCCGTGGGCCAGTTCGCCTTAGGGATCTACTTCGGCCTGGGACAGTTCGCCACCGGGCTGACGGCAATCGGGCAGTTCGCCCTGGGACGCTACGTCCTGTCGCAAATGGGCCTTGGAGAATATGTATGGTCTACGAAGAGAAGAGACCCGGAGGCGGTCGAGCACTTCACGAACCTCTGGCAGGCGGTGGTGGGATTGATGAACTGGCGGTAAGCAAATAAATTTTGGCATCTTAGATCTCAATATCAATTGTAATAAATAGTGAGGAGGTAATTTTGGCAGAAAAGAGCATAATATGGAATCTGGATAACGGATCGATTTCCCTCATCGCAGACAACTCTGAAGAGCGTCTAATCTTGATGCGCAAGGGATTTATGACCGCATTTTTCGAGGAGATAGGGAATGTCGAGGGAAAAGACACCCTCAAAAGCACTTTCAGAAACCTGTTTACAAGACTTGGGGCGCCTCAAAACCTCATAGAAAAGTCTAATATCGAGAGCTATAACGAATTTGCCGAGAACTTCATTCGTCCCCTCGACTTCGACCCCTCGCAGGTGCCCGATTTCTTCGAGTGGGACGGCAAGGAAAGGGAGTTAAAGGCCTTCAACAACGCCGTATTCAGGATCATACCGCTTAAGGTGCTTATGACGTTCAAGGAGGTATCCGCGGAGATATTGACCGAGCGGGGCGCAACTGCCATCCTTACTGCCGTGGCAAGGAGGGCGGGGCTGGCTGTGGGGGAGGAGGCGATGTCCAACTACGGATGGACCGAGATAAAAAGCGCCATGGATTCGATGGACGGGGCGCTGTCGTATTCCCTTCCCCGCCTGGGCTGGGGAAGGTCGAGGGTAGCGGTGGGTAAGGATTCCGGCGATAATTACATGCTTTACCTCAAATCGTGGAACTCCTTTGAATCGGATAACGTAAAAAGCGATAGACCGGTCTGCACCATCTTACAGCACAACCTGGAGGGAATAAGCCTTAGGACAGTACAAGAACTCACCGGCGGATCGACCGAGTCAAGGGAGGTAAAATGCCGGGCAAAGGGAGATGACTACTGCGCCTTTGCCATAAAGCAGAAGGACAAGGAGGTCAAGTCGCTGGACTGGAAGGAGCTGGAGGATGAGTGGCGGGAACTCGACTCCGTCTACCCGATGCCGGAGGAATAGGGAGACGGGCGCGGGATTAGGATGATCTGTGAAGCCGCGTAAAAACTGATGTCTGTTCCTCGAAGGTCGGCATAGAACGCCCATTTTTTGACAAGGATTTTATTGACTAACTTATAATATCGAGTAGAATACTGTTTAGAGGCGGTCTTTCAGCATAAAGGCGGCCGAGTTTCATCTCCTACAAAGGAGATACTCAGCGCGGCGCTTTCTCGATTTTCCAGCCGGAGCCGTCCGACCGGTTGTTGCGCACCATGATGGGGCCGAGTTTAACTAAAAAGGAGAACCCAAGGTGAAAAAGTCACTCGTTTTAGCCTTTGTCACTATTATATTGATTACAATGAGCTTCCAGGCGGCCTTCTCGGAGGAGGCTACCGCAAAATTCTATGTGACCTGTTACGACACGGGGAAAAAGATCCTTTCCGGTCTCGAGGGGGTAAAAAGGGTCGAAAACGGTACCGAAGAGGGGAAGGAATTCAATACGGTCTACTACGATCCGAGCGTGATTACCGAAGGGGAGATGGTAGACGCCCTGAAGGCTCAGAACGTCTACATCGGAAAAACAAAAGCATTGATTATTTTTTAAACCGAAAATAAGGCTGCATTCAATTATCTCCTTCGCCGAGTCCTTTTTTAAGCTTAATCATCAAGCCGATTCGTCTCGGCTGTCGAAATATCTTGAGAAGCCGCTTGCGAACCGTCCGCACTACCGATTGTGTTTTTTCATCGGTTTTCGGATTGGATCGAGCAAATCCGGCTTCAAACCGGTTGAGCCTGTCTATCGGCTAAGGGGTTTCCCATGTTCGTAATTGGATGGGAAAAGGAAGACGATGTTGCCGTCATCACGATGGACAGCGGCGAGAATCTCCAGAACAGAGATTTCGTCAACGGCATGACCAAAGTTCTAAACGAAATCGAAGGGGATGATTCGATCAGATCGGTGATCTTGTCTTCCGGCGATCCGAAGAACTGGTGTCAGGGGGTCGATCTCGAGTTTCTGATGGAGAGGATGGCCGAAAACGATATCAAGACGGTTCTCGAACTCCTTGTCGGTATAAACGCTATTCTTAAAAGGCTCCTCCTCTCCCCCATACCGGTTATAGCCGCAATCGGTGGTCACGCGGTGGGAAACGGGGCGGTTCTGGCCTGTGCCTGTGACTTCAGGTTTATGAGGGCCGACAGGGGCTACTTCTTCTTCCCCGATGTTGACCTCGGCATCCCGACCCTGCCGGGATCGATCGAGATATGCAAGAAGGCGATCCCTTTTACCATATATCATGAGATGCTCCTGAGCGGAAGAAGGTACACCGCCCAGGAGCTTTACGAAAGCCGCATAGTCATGAAGGCGTCTCAGAATATCAACGCGTTGATGATAGACAGCATGAGCTTCGCAAAGACGATGAGCCAGCAGAGGGCCATATTCGGAGAGATAAAAGGACAGCTCTACAGGCATATCGTCGACGTCATAGACAATGAAGATCCGAAATACATAAAGACTTTCAAGGAGTTGATGTCAAAATTATAAGCTCAACTAATATTCCGGCAGTGAAGATTGAGGGCATTTGCAGGATGGGGGAAATCTCCACAATAAGGTTTTTAGACACCTTATTTCATATTGGAAGAGGAGAAACAAAAACTAAATATTTTGCCGTCAACATGGTTACGGCGGTCTTCTTCAAATGAGAGGAACAGCGGAATCGATACCACCCGTTTCAATTTCTGCGGAATAAGAGGGCTGCTAAACAGAAATTTTGAACACAGGTTTTTCGTGTTTTTCCCAATCGTGGGAGTTATTTAATAAAGGAGCAAACCATGAGGAAGTGTTTATATATTTTGACGGCCCTTGTCTTTTTGGCCGCACTGGGGTGTGCCATGGGCACCGACTACGTAAGGCTCACCTATATGCCGGGGTCGTCTTACGAGGAGGCCGGCGGGAGAAACGTCGTCCTTATGCATAAGCCCCTGGACAAGAGGATCGATTTCCAGGGCGATCAGATAGGCACCAAGAAGGATCAGCTCGGTGTCCCGTTGGGGGAGATAAGGTTAGAGGGGGGGAAGGGAGTGGCGGAGTTGACGGGGGAGGCGATAAACAACCTCGTTCGATCGAAGGGATATAAGACCCGCATCATCGAGTACGGCTACACGCCCCCCGACAGGAAGACGAAGCGGGAGCTTCTGGCCCTCCTTAAGGTCTCCGTAAACAAATTCAACATCTATCTGGAGAGGGGCCTTTTAGGGCCGACGATTTCGGCCGACTCGAACGTCGAGCTCGTGCTGATGGACCCCATAACCGAAAAGATAATCTGGGAAAACACCGTCAGGGCGACCTACAAGAGAGAGCACGTACAGATCATAAACAACAGGCTTTTTAACGAGGTGGCGGACGGCATGTTCAAAAGGCTGATGTACGAGATAGACAACTCGATTCCCTGGTCGAAGCTCTCCGAGCTCTCTCTGAAAAAGTAGTTGTCGATACAGGCTTCCTTTGGTTATCAACAGCGAAAGCCCCCTGTCTATGGGGGCTTCCTATTTTTTTAGAAACAATTAGCTCTTGAGGCTCAAGCGGTTCCCCAGCGTATAAGAACATCTCGACGCCGTTTCTATTTGAGGTAAAATCAATGGGGCGGCTCGATACTATGGGGCCGCCCTCTATTTTTCTTTGGCGGGCTTACCCGCCTTCCTCCGCGGCCTTCTGAAGAATATGTAGTGAACCGCGAGCCCGAGAAGAAAGCCCACCCCCATGTTAAAGAGAATTGAGCCGAGGACCGTAATCAGCGCTGTCAGGAGCCTCTCGTCAAAGCCCAGGTCTTTTCCGAACTTGATAAGCTCCACCCCCACCAGAAACAGCATGGCGCCCAGGATCGCCAGGGGAAAGGCGGTGAATATCGCCGCTATTCCCGCGGCGAAAAAGAGCCCGAGGACTATCTGGGTCGTCCCCTCGATGATGTTGGTCCCGCCGCTCCTGGCGCCGAAGAAGTGCTTTCCGGCAAGCCCCCCCGCCCCATGACACATCGGTATGCCGCCGAAGAAGGGAGATACCAAGTTCATAACCCCTATGTTCACCGACAGGTACTTCGCCCTTACCCGGCGGCCCGGCCAGTAGTCGGAGACGAGGGCCGAAGTCGCGATCACGGCGTTGGTGGCGGTAAGGGGGATCTGGGCGAACCCCGCGTCCCTCAAGGCCGGCCATATCTCGCGAAAGTCAAAGGTCGTGAGCGGTGGAAGGGAGAGGGAGGGTACGATCATCTCCCCGGAAAGGTCCCCTTTGAATCCCATGATTACAATCCCGAGGGCCGCAAGGACTATCGCGGCGGGGGCGTATCTGCTCTTCCTCAAGAGGACCACGATAACGAGGGATACCAGCCCCAAATACCAGAGCGTGGCCACCATGTGAAGCCCCTTCACGGCGAATATGATCCCGATGGAGATCTGTATCCCCCTCACAACGCTTTTGGGCGTGAAGCGGGAAACGTATGTCATGGCGTTGGTGACGCCCATGAGGAGCCAGACGACCCCCATGACGATCGCGGCCGTGTAGACCTTCTCCGGCGCCCACGCCTGGGCTATGGCGACGACCGCTATCACCTTCATCGGCTCCGTCGGCAGCGGCAGCCGATAGACGGTTCCGGCTACGATGTTGACAATCCCGAAGATTATAAGGATTCCGGCGGGATCCATCCCACAGATGGAGATGTAGCCGATTATTATCGGAAGGAGCGTCCCGTAGTTGCCCAGAGAGCCGGAGAGCTCCCCCATGTTGAACTCGAACGATCCTATTCGCAACGGTCCCCCCCCTTATTTTTTGCCGGATACGGACTGACGACTCGAATTTAGCTGAAATCCTAAGTCGTGTCAAGGGCTAGTCGTGTAAAGGGCCGGCGCCCGCCGCCCCAAAAAAGCCGTGCCTGAATCCCGTTATCCAAATAGACTTTCACCCATCAAAAAACCTTCTCTAAAATTCATATTTTTTATTAAACCCCCGATTTCGTGAAAAAATATCTCCAAATATGGGACGCCCCCATAAAGGAGCGCGATCGTAATCCGAATCCCCACCAATCCGTTGATAAGTCCCGCCAGGGTTAAAGGAAAATGGGGACGGGCAAAACGGAGCGGGGTGAATGCCCGGGGGCCGTCAGGGGGATCCTGTTAATACTAATTTGCGGGCCCCAAGACGGGGAGGAAGGTGGGGGGGCGATCGACAAGATCGTCCCCCCCACCGCCGGGCTGATAATAAAGGGGGGAACCGGGATTGATCGGCGCCAATTTAATTGATGGAGTCAATCGGATTTTTAGAAAGGAGTGATTTATGGCTGTTTTACCTGATGAGAATATGAAGGACGTGGCTCAAAAGGTCATCGAGCTGTTGGGCAGCGCCACCGATTTCGAGAGAAGAGATTCCGACGGCGCATGGAATCCCTCGGCCGTCAATGTTAAGGTTCACACCCTGTCTTCTGGAAATCCGACGAAAAGGGAGGTTCAGGGGATCTCGACCCTCGAAAAATACATCTGTCTCGCCCCAACGGGCACAGACATCAAAAAGGGGGACAGGTGCGTAATGGGGGAGGTCTACTGCTCGGTCATAAACCTTCGCGACGTTGGAACCCACCTGGAATTCGAGTTGATGGAGACGACGAAAAAACCGTGAGCCCATATCGAATGCGTCTATATCGATTTTTTTAACATCTTTAAGGGGGAGTGAAATTGGGACTTTTTGAAAGCGAGATTCAGGAGCTGATCTACGACACCCTTGTTGCCGACTCCATCCTGGGAGACTATCTCGGGGCGGACGGTTCGGACAAGAGGATCTACCTTGCGTGGCCCGAGGGCAAGATCACCATAGACGAGCTTAAACCCGCGTACGTCGTAATCGAGACCATGCCCGCCGAGGCCCCGGTTCGGATCGGCTCCGGCGTGGACGACTGGGCGCAGCGCTACTGTCTCCACGTCTTTGCGGAGCCGGAAGATAGGGAACTTCGCGGCGACATCGAGGAGCGCTTGAGGCTCGATCTCCACAGGAAGAAGTTCGTGACCGAAGACTACATCATCTACGACGTCTTCGAGGACGGAAAGGAGGACGTCCTGGAGGAGGGGGGGCTTTTGGACCACAAGTACTTCACGATGTTCAAGTTTTTGCTTAAGAGTTAGCTCACATTTCCATAAACGAAAAGGAGGATTGAATTATGGGAACAGAAAACCTTGACCGCTCGGCGGTTGGGAAAATCGAGGTGAATCCCGGAGGCGGCTGGCAGGACCTCGGCGTCATCAGGGAGGAGACCATCCGCGTCAACGGAGAGGAGGTCAAACACTACGACGTCTCCAGCTATCCCTTCGGGACCGACATGACGATCTTCGGAAACCTCGACATCGAGATCGAGTTCGTCTGGGAGGAGATCGCCGACATCGACCTCTGGAACGTAATGCTTCACGGCGGCAGCGTGAGCACGACAAACGCCGGGACGCAGGGAGTAACCGACGAACCGGTCTTGATGAACGGCGACTACGCCAACGGGGTGTGGAACGCCCTCCTTAACGGCGCAGACTTCGACGAGGACTGCAGCGTCACCGTCGGGAGCGAGAGCGGCGGCGGGGGAACCACCTACACCGAGGACACCGACTACATCATCGACAGGAAGGGCGGACACGTGGGAAGGGTGTCGACCGGAAGCATCACCGACGGGCAGACGGTTTACGTCGACTACACCCACAAGACCTACGACGGAAAATACTTCGAGATGTTCGAGGACGTAAAGCCGGAAGACCACGTGCTCAGGCTCACAAAGCAGCTGCTCAACGGCGACAACATGAGGATCACTCACGGCAAGGTCAACCTCTCGTCCACGATGGAGCTTCCCTTGAACCCCGGCGACGAGGGCGCCTGGGCCGGAGTCACCAGCAAGATAAAGTTCCTGAAAGACCCCGGAGGCAGCTACGGGGCATACGGGCGCTGGGAGATCTACACGCCGTAGAGAGGCAAAGGATTTAAACCATGAGGAAGAGAGAAGAAAATCGGACCGAGAACCACTCCTTGACCCCCCTGACGGAGGAGATGAGGGGAGGTGTGTGCCTTACCGAGGCCGCGGGTCTCCTGATGGGGATCATGCGCGACTGCCGCGATCTCGTAAACGACGTGAGGGGAGAGCTCGACAGGGCCCGAGACGGGATACCCGTGAGGTCGGCCTCCCTTGACATATCAAGGCTGTTCAGGGGCCCCATGAGGGGGTCGTTTCCTAAGGTGGAGAGCTTCCACAAGGAGGTCAGTCTTGACGACGTCAAGGGCGTATCGGAGCTGGTTTCCATGATGACAAGGGTGGGCGGAAAGGGGAAAGGATAGCCCCGGGTTCGCCCGAAAATGTTCGGGGGGGCCTCACCGGCTCCCCCTCTTTTTAGATTTCAGTACGTTCATACTTTTAATATTTCTCCGAGATTCTGGAATAATTGACTAAAGTCTAAAAATTCGCGGAATAATAAGTTCAAACAACATTCGTGAGGTTTTAAGGAGGCAGTATCCATGACAACTACAATCGGCGGAATTACCCTCGATAACGATCCGGTCTGGACGGACGTAAACAGCCGCCCGGACCTGGCGGCCCAGGCATATACCGCCATCGACGGCACCGAGATAGTCCTCGAGGCAAACAGGGGGGTGCATTTCCCCATTACGCTCGAGGCCACCGAAAAGACCGGCTGGATCAGGGGATCGACGGTCGATTCTCTGAGGGGGCTGTCGGGCGCGGTGGGGGTTTCCTACACGCTCTCGCTCAACGGCGAGAGCTACACGGTCCGCTTCAGAAACGAGGTCGACGGCGGGGCGATCCAGATGAGTTATCTGATCGATACCTCCGCCCCGAAAGATGACACATGGTATATCGGAAAAATCCATTTAATGTGTACAGGACAAGGAGAATAACATGACGGCAACAGTAAAGATGAAAAAGTCAAAGACAATAAACGACTCCTCGGCCAACGGCGGGGAGATGTCCACGACCGATGTTTTAAACAATACCGGGCAGAACATCTTCCCCAACGTTACGGAGTCCGAGAGGACGTCCGGCCTGATCCGCTACCGGAAGGTCTTTGTCAAGAAGGAGGATGGAGTTTTAGACAACGCGAAGTTTTTTATCGACAAGCTCTCGACCGCCGAGGATTTCTTCAGGCTGAAGGAAGGAACCGACACGGACGTCCAGAACGATGCTGCGGGATACGACGGCTGGGCGGGCGCCGGCGAGATCACAGAACCCCTTACGGGGGGAGCATCGACCACGGTGGTGGCCGCCTACGACAACCCCGACGGCGTAAACAGCGGCTCCCTTATCGCCCTTGTCGACTGGGACAACCTCGTATCGGGCGCCTCGGTCATCGAGTACATGGATGCAGAAAACGCGGTCTTCACCATCGGCGAGGGTGACGTGGCGGACGATGACTTTGAGAGCCTGACCGGCTGGACGAACCAGGACAACAACGGCACGACGACCCAGGAGACATTCGAGGGTAGGGAGACCTTCAAGCTCACGGTGGCCACCGCCGGCAGCGGCAACAAGGCTGAGGTTGTAAAGGACTTCGGGACGATATCTCAATCGTTTACGGCCGAGGTAAGAACCTACTTCGACCTGATAGGGACGATAAGCGACGACGACGTCTTCTATTTCATTATCGACAACTCAGATATCCTCCTCAAATGCGAGTTTCGCTCCGGGGGACTCCACATATCGGACGGCGCGACCTCAAACGAGGTCGGAACGGATATAGTAGACATGGACACCTGGACGGTGTGGAGGTTTGTCGTTGACGGCTATACGCCGGGAAGCGAGACGGTGGATGTATACAAGGACGGTGTGCTGATAAGCACAGGAGTGGACTGTTCGAACCCCGGCATAACAGACGGGGAGGTCACCCTCTCCCAGCACGGCGGAACTACGGACGGCGTCACCTCCTATGCCGACTTTTTGAAAATATCGGACGGCGCGCCGGAAAACAGCGGCGAGTGTTATATCTCCCTCGTTTCCGCCATAGCCTCAAGCCACTCCGTCAAAACAAAGGCGAGAGTCGACGGGACGGAAGACGAAAACTTCGACGTGGACGGATTGACGCTGATAATCTCGATCGACGGGGGAGCCGAACAGACCGTAGGCCTCTCCGGCAACGGCCAGACGGCGGCCCAGGTTGTGGACCAGATAAACGGCGAGCTTACGGGCGGCACGGCCTCTGTCTTTGAATCCACGAGGGTCTCCATCGAGTCGGACACCTATTACGCCGCGGGCTCCGTGCAGGTCATGTCTTCGTCCACGGCGGATACCGAGCTCGGCCTCGACAACTCGATCCACTACGGCACCGACGGGACGGTGGTGTCAGAGGTCATCGAGCTGGGGTCGATAGAGTCCTCTCACACCACGCCCAACACTTCCGGCTCCGCCTCGGGATCTTTCAACGACTCGGGATACCCGATAGAGACCTTCGACGCTGGAACGGTGTCGGACGACTGGACCGTGGAGTTTACGAGCGCCCCCGATTTCGACGTGACCGGATCGATCTCGGGGCTCATCGGCTCCGGGAACATCAACGAGGACTTTAAGGCGGCAAACAAGGGATCGTATTACTTCAAGATAGTCAAGGAGGCCTGGGGTGGCACATGGGCGAGCGGAGATACAATGACCTTCAGCACGGTCCACTCCGCCAAGGGGATATGGATCAAGGAAGAGGTAAAGGCACAAACAGCAGCCTGCTTCGGAAACAGGGTCTCCTTTACGCTGGACGGGGAGACATCCTGACATGGCGGCGGAAGCGACAAACAGGGTTTACTTTCTCGAACCGAAGGAGATCCGGGGGGGCAGCGGCTGTTACTATCTCACGCCCTTGAATTTGGTCTACTACCTGACAGAGGATCCGCCCTTCGACCAGGACTTTTCCCTTATGGTGCCGCAACACATGGTGCCAAACTACGGGAACCCCCTTACGGTCAACCTGCCGAAGGGGGACTACGTAATCACCCCCATCGGCGGGACCTGCGACGATTGGGTCGGTCACGATTCCTGGACGTGGCACATGAGGACGACCAAAGGGGACCTGGGCGGCAAGTACAGCCTGGAGGCGGTTACCTTCGGCGAGTGGGCCGATACGCCGGAGAAGGCCCTGGGATCGGTTAGGGACGAGATGCTCGAATTCTACTGGGACGGCGGCAACTTTAGTATGTGGCTCCCCCACAACGATGTTATTGTTCCTACAAACAACGCCGGCTCCTTAAGAATAAATGTAAAGAAGATCAAAAAGGACAAACCATGAGCTTTTTCTACAAGGAAGATTTCAATCTCCCGGACACCTACCAGGACGGAGTCGATATAAAGACTTCCGGAAACGGTGTGATATTCAAGGAGGGTGATAAAGCCTACATCCAGACGTTCGAGGATTCCGACGTCGCCTTTTTAGTCACCTCCGAGGGCCTTTCCGCCATTGAGTGCAGAAACACGCCCTTCAGGGTATCTATCAGATACAGGATAGAATATCTCGAGGAGGATAACTCCGTACCGGTAATCAGATTCGTTCTCAAAGAAACACAGCCGGATGTGGTCGACTTCGGCACTACATCCCTATTCGCCCCTATCAGCAATTCCAGCGGGACTTTGAAGGAGTACTGGAGAAATTACGGAAAGGAAAACGAGTACTACAACAGCTCTACGGGTCTTTGGCAAACAGGTAAAAAAAACGTCAGGACCTTAAGCTTCAACACCTGGTACACATTGACAATAACTTACCGCCCGGAGAGCGGAAGGACGACCTTGGACAATGGAGTTTATTGCGCCGAAACCGATTGCGCCGTGACTTTCGAAGACAATCCCCTGTGGCTCCTCAACGGCTTTCCTTTCACAACCAATCATTACGGCAGGATTAAAGTCGATTACATCTACATCGAAGACCTGAGTATCTCAAGGAGCTTTTCCTCCGTAAACTCCCTCACAACAGAATCCCGTATCAAGAGCGCTTTTAGCGGCGCGTTTGTTACGGCCCTAAACGATCTGGTTTATCGCCACAGGGAATCACTGACCGTAAACAACGCTATCCTCGACTATCTTCCCTTAAGGGAATCGCTTCGGGCGATAAACCGAATAGGAGAGACCGCCTCGGATCGGAGAAGTTACAATATAAAAATCTATCTTGACGATCAGGATATCAGCGGCATGGTCGAGAGCTGGGAAGTCGCATACGATGAGGAGACCTACACAAAAAAGGCGGACATAAAGCTTCGGGATAAAACCATCCTGAAAAACAAGCGTCCCTACACCCTTTCGGACGACAGGTTCTACCAGCCGAGGATCAGGGTTGTGATAGACGGAACATCGATAGGCGATTTCTTTTGGGAAGACACGGCCCGGCTTGAAGAATTCAGGAACTTCGAAGGCGACATCGGCGGCAGGAGTTTAACGGCGATCCTGGACAGGCCCTTCCTGGAGCCGATGACGGCGGTTTTCGGTGAGGACGCTACAAAGAGAGAGCTTGCCGAATCCCTGGCGCCGACGGTACCGATAAGCTGGAATATCCTCAACTCCAAGATCTACGCCGACACCTACGGCGTCAAAAACAAGACCCCTGGGGAGATCATAAGGGGGATGGTAACGGCGGGCGGCGGGTCGCTCCACACCGATTTCGAGGACAACCTTATCTGTGACTACAAGTCGTTTGACACAAAGGGGGAAAGCCCCGTTACCTCGATAGTGGACTCGGAGATCGTCGAGTCAAGCCGAAAATTTGACTTCCCCACCGGGGAGAACTCAATCGAGGTGTTCGGCTTCGACAAGGTCTCGGCGCTGGGGAAGTGGCCGGTGGTCAACCTGATCGCCTCCAAGTATACGCTCAGATCGAACGGGAGCGACAGCCTCAAACTCACCGCCTACTGTTACAACAAGGACGGCTCATTCAGCGAGGTTCAGACGATAGAATATGAAGAGGCGACCCCATCGACCCCGAACAAGATAAGCGTATCGAAGAGGATAAAGAGGGTCATCGGAATCTGGAAGGACGTGAACGGATCGCCCGGGGACCCGGTCCCGGGGCCGTTCGAGTTCGACGGAACCACCATAACTACGACCGCCGGGATGGGAAACTTCTCCCATCTGGTCAGCTACGAGGGGGGGAACACATGCTCCTTTTCCGTAGACAAGCTTGCCGGCGTTAATGATTCCGAGGTTCTGATCGAAAACGGCGTGGCGAAGACCGTCTTGAGGGCTTCCGCCGGCGGCGGCGGATACGCGACCATAACGGCTGCGTTCAAGGGCCAGTCCGACTCGTTGACGATAAGGATGGACGACCCGAGAGTAACGGATATCGACGCCGCGGCGGACCCGACGAAGATCGCCAGGGGAAAGACATCCACGATAACCTGTCGGGTAACAGGGCCCGACGGCGCCCCGGTAAAGGACGGGATGGAGGTCTCCTTCGTCATCGAGGAGGGGGCGGGAAGCCTTACCTCCGATGACGTTGAAGAGACGATTTCACCAAGCCAGATTATCGTTACGACCTCCACCGGCGATATCGAGGGGGAGGAGGTGACGTCAACCACAGAGGTGGGACTATCCGTCCGCTTCCCGATCTCGGAGCTCCTCTCCATCTACAGGGTTATAAACGGCGAGGAGTACAAGGAGGTAAACTACGCCGACGGCGCCGAGGTAAGCGGCAAAAGCATAACCCTCGAAATACCCCTTCCGAACAAGCAGACGATTGTCAAGGTCTCCTACAGCTCCGGCGGGATCGCTAAGGCGAAATATTGCGCCCCATCCCTCCCCGTGATGACGGTGGAGGAGCTTTTTACCGTAAAGCCGTATACCGCCTATATTCGCTGCACCGCCGGGGGGGAGGATGCCCTGGTGTCCGTTGACGTCTCGTCGCCCAGCGTAAAGCACACATCCGTCTCCGACAAACAGGAGTACCTGCCGTGGCAGTGGCTCTACTTCCCGAAGGGGGCCGAAAACGGGAAAAAGGGCTCCTTCACCGCAAGCACAGCAAAAGAGGAATACGAACAATCGCGGCGGCTCTCAACGAGGAGCGGCTACACCATCGACTTTGACAACACGTCTTCCGAAACCGTGGAGGAAAACTGCAAGACGAAAAAGAAAACCGTGGGGGACAAGACATATATCGTTCTAACGGTTCAGGGGGAAAAGGTGGAGCTGGAGGAGGACTGGATCGACAGAAAGGGCAACATCCACGGCAAGAGATGGGTAAAGGATGAAGATACGAAAGATGCGATAGAGGGGGCCACGGTACAGATAGACTGGAACAACGACGGCTACGGCCCCTTCGGCGAGGGGTATATCGATGAAGAAATCGTAACAATATCGAACGGGTCTTTCATCTTTACGAAGGGGAAGGTGGGAAAACACGCCATAAGGATATATCACGATGATTACGAACTGCTGGAGGATCAAATCGAGATTCCCGGTCTTCCAAACCAAGGGATTGTCGAAGCGGGTTATAAATATGTCCCCGTGGAGTATTACGCAAAGGTCAGATGGAGGTACGTTAGCAAATGAACATCAGGGTGGTCTGTAACTACGGCGCGGGCGACAGACCCGCAGACTCGATAACCGACAGCCTTATCTTAACGGAGGATGAAGCCGTAAAGAGGGGCTGGTATGAGCTCAACGGTAGATGGAAGCTGAAAGAGAGTTTCAGCCTCTCTCTTCCGTATCCCCCCCTCGGCCATTTTATAAGGCCTGGAGTCTACATCAGGATCACGAATCTGGAGGCGGGGCTGATCTCCGAAAACCTTTACATCAAAGGTGTAAAGATTTCGGGGGAAAACACCGGCGTAATGATGAGCCTCGAATGCGAGAGGTACGAAGATTGGGAGGAGGAGAGAGCACCCCTCGAAGAGGGAACCTACGGCGTTTCTCATTACGGCTCCGGCTCATACGGCTGAGCCTCAACTAAAATGAAGACTTTTTCAAAGGAGTGAAATATGCCGATAACAGATAAATTCGGTTGGACGGTTCCCACGGTGGGGGCAAACAAGAACGCCTGGGGGCAGATGCTCAACAACATGTTCGATGAGATGGACCAAGACGTCCAGAGAGTTACGACGATAGGGGAGACCGCCCCGAATTCGCCCTCCGAGGGGGACCTCTGGGTTGACACGACCGGGGGCGGAAAGGTCCTCAAGGTTTATCAGGGTTCATCATGGGTGACCATCTCCGCAGGGTCCGGGGCCAACGAGCTCGCAGAATTGACCGATGTGGGTGATTCCACACCCACCGACGGAAACATCCTTGCCGCCGACGGCACGGACTTCGATTCCAAGACCCCAGATTCGGCCGGGATAGTCGCAAAGACCGGGGACCAGACGATAGCAGGGAAAAAGAGTTTCTCGACCTTTCCCGAAACGCCCGGCTCTGCCCCGACGACCGACTATCAAACCGCCAACAAGAAATACGTCGATGACAACGCAGGCTCGTTTAACCAGTACACCGGCTCCAAAAACAACATGGCCCAAAATGAGGCCATCACGATAACCCACCCGTTGGAGACAAGCTACGATGTCAGGATAACCACTTTCGTGAGGGAAGTCATGGGCGATGAGAGCAACTGGTCGACCCTCGATTTCGACGTCGGTGATGAAGGCCCCTATCTCCAGGGGGACGTCAAGGGTTCGATAGTCAACTTTCAGGTCGACACCGCAGATACGTCCGGACACTTCGAGGACTCCGGAAACAACCCTGTAACGATAGGCCCGGGCAAGGCCGAGGACAGGATCGTCGAGGGGATAAGATTCAAGCTCACCGGCGATGAGACATGGTACGAAATAACATCAATTACAGATGACGGGGAAGGCGACGACGAGGTCGAGTTTACGAAACAGGACGGAGACCCGTCCGTGAAAGGAACCGGCACCTATGCGGTGGACCTTGTTTACGGGACGGATTTTGCAGACGGGGTCGTGCAGCTGAACAGATCGGGTACGGCCGGAGCCGGTAACGATGCAAACACAAAATTATTGCTTCACTGTGAGGGGACCGACGGCTCAACTGTTTTTACAGACGACGCCGTGGGCGGCGGGCATACGGTAACGGCCAACGGGGATGCCCAAATAGACACCGCCGCCTACAAGTGGGGTTCGTCTTCCGGATTTATTGACGGAGACGGGGACTATTTGACGATACCGGACAGTGCCAACTGGGATATTTTTGCGAGCAACTCGGACAGCTGGACAATCGATCTATGGGTGAAACACACCGACCATACTGGTGACGAAATGTACATTACCCACTATGAAAACGGACAGAACAAATGGCATCTAAAGCACATCGACGGATCGGGACTTCAATTGATAGTGAAGGTCAGCAACATAAACGTAATATTTCTGGCGGGGGTTGGAGAAATAACCGATACAGATTGGCACCATGTTGCCATAATTAAGGTTGCAGACGAATACGGGATATACAAAGACGGAACGCAGGTTGGATATCTTCAGGACAGCGATACGGCCAACTTCACCGGATTACTTTACATCGGCCAAAGAGGAGACTCGAATGAATACTTCGCCGGTCACCTCGACGAGATTAGGGTGCAGCACTCTAACTACTTTTCTGCTTCGCCCAACGCTTCTCTAACCGATACGATAGTGGTCCCCACGCAGGCCTATGGAGAAAGCACGGCGGCCTATCCCATCGATCAGTTCTACGTGGTTGTCACCACCGACTCGAATCAGGCCGACTGCACCGACTGGGAGGATATAAACTCCGCCGCGATCACGGACAGCGAAAACACAGGCAACATTTTTTACGCTTTCAGCTTTAACGGTCGTACAACATGGGGAATCTTCGATGATACGGTGGGCGATGTGGGATGGCGCCCCATTGCCCGCAATAATTCCGGGACATGGCAGTTCAACTCGAACACAACTCCCGGGGCAAACTACGTCACGTGGACGAATGCGGCTGTCGCGGGAGAGAATACACAGGAGAGCGCCCTTGAGCAAGCGCTTCAGGTTTCCACCAATCAAATGGATTCAACGGCGGTCGGGGCGATATCGGATGCAAACTGGGAGAATATGGATGGAGCAATGAACGGCTGGTCGACGGATGCAACATCCATAAACGTTGCCGTGGGACTCGAGACCACAACTTCGACCGAGACTCCCTCTGTAAGCCAGATAACGATAAATTACGTGGCCCCTACGAAATGGGAGCCTATAGTATCGAACGACGACTGGCAGATAGAGTACTACGACACCAGGACAAAGCTCATCAAGCTGGGCAGCGGAACCGAGAGCATCGTCAAGGGCATTGTAAGAATACCTAAATAGAAAGGGGAAGCGACATGACTCAAGAGGCATCGATCGTAAAGAAGAGGCAGATTCAGGAAGCCAGGAAATCGGCTGTAATAGACAAAACCAAGAGCGAGCTGATGGCGAAGGACAGAAACGACATCGTCGCCTACCTCGCTTTAAAAGAGGGGTTGATCAGGGAAAAATGAAGATAAACAGCATAATCGGAGGGATAGCCGGGGAGGAGTCGGTTGACAACTTCTCCATCGGCGAGGTAACCGCCATCGACGATCCCGGGACCTGCACCGTAAAGTTAAGCGGCGGCATCGGCATAAAGGTCGTAAACGCCGGAGAGGCGGAAGTGAACGTCGGCGACTTTGTGACGGTAAGGCTGATCGGGGGGGACATAAACAACGCCGAGATAGCGGGAAAGACCGCCCGCTCCATAAAGGCCGAGGCAAAGGTTATCTGGAGGTGACAATGGAAAAGAGGGGGAACAACATAAAGGCGGCGGAGTTTCGGGGGATGATGCTGGAGAGGACCGAGATAATCTTGAAGGAGATCGAATCGCTCCGTAATATCGTCACCGATCACACCAAGAGCATCGAGCGGCTCAAGATCAAGGCGTCCCTCTGGGGATTTATCGCCGGGGCGATTCCCGCCCTGGTGACGACGCTCCTGCTAATTTTGAGGTAACATGATGGGAAACATGACAAGAGAGGACTGGAAAAGGATCAAATACTTCACCCCCAACGAAGGCTGGGGTGATCCCTTCAAGATGGACAGAGACCTGGTATTTCTTACGGACACCCTGAGGGGGCTTTTCCACCATCCCTTCGTGATCCACTGCGGATACCAGCACCGGCCCGAAAAGCCGAAGAGCCAGCACAACTTCGGCAGGGCGGTCGATTTCCACATCGAGGGGATCTCTTTTCGGGACGCCGTGGACCTGATACTCGTTTTCATCGGTCCGCCTCCGCGTGGGATAGGGGCGTCGGATAGAATCGGCCTCGGGATATATCCCCACTGGAACTATCCGGGCTTTCACCTCGACACGAGGGGAGAGAGGGCGCGGTGGGGGGCTGTCACCGAAAACGGGAGGCAAAAATACGTGAGCTTTGCCGCGGCTTACGACAGGATAGGAGGGTAAAATGGTGAGAAAAATGTCGATCGCGATTACTTCAACTTCAATGGGGCTTGCCGTAAATCTCATTCAGGCGGTCATCGTATGTATCGTCTCGTCGAGCCTTTTTGCCGGTCTCGCCGTCTTTGGAGCCGGCATACTCCCCGCGGCGGCGACCGGCTGGTCTCCGTATCTGGGAGCGAAGCTGTTTAAGAAAACGGCATCGACACAGGATGAAGATTGATCCCTTGAGGCTCTGGTCGGCCGTCGGAGGCCGCAAGTTCATGGCGCTTGTCATAGCCTGCGTCATGGAGCTTGCCACAGGCAACATAAGCCAGAACCTCCTTCTTGTCATCATAGCCTTTATGGGGGCCAACGTCGTAAAAGACGTGGGCCTGAACTGGATGGAGAGGAAAAATGAAAAAGTACCTGATCCTGGCATGGGCGATCTTGAGCCTAATTATGACCGCCGCAATTTACATTCAGGGGAGGAAGATACAAAGATTGGAGAATAGGCTCCTCCTGGAGAGGGTAAACAACGAGCAAAGGAGGATCGTGGTCGAGGTCATTCCAAGAAAGCTGAACAAGATAGCCCCGAGGCCCGCCGACAAGGCGAGCCTGGGCGACAGGCTGTACGGAGGAGAGTAATGAAAAAGGTAATTGTCCTGGCCGTAATCCTGATTTTCCTCGCCGGCTGCGCAACCACGTCGAGGCTGGTCAACCTGAAGGGCCAGCCTCCGGTGACGGCGCTGTTCCCTAACGACGAGGACATAGCAAGGGTAATCGAGGAGATAAAGGAGAGGCCGGTGCCTAAATCGAAGGCCGTCATCTGGACGGGAAAGGGTTACCTCGTCACCCCCGAGGCCTGGGAGAAGGTCTTAAACGACAAGATATATCTCATGGCCTTGAAGAAAAAGGTTGAGGCGTTCGCGAAGGACTACCGCCCCGAGACGCTGAGGGACGCCTGGCGAAAAGACCTGGGGACGTCGATAATCACGATCCTTCTGATGCTGGGGGTTCTGGTGTATTAAGATGCCAATTACTTCTATAGAACTATCTGGAATCAAGCAAAAACGGGAATCCAAAAACCCCCCAATTCTTAATTACATCAATAATCAAGTAGGATTTTAATACGGATTCCCGTTTCCACAGGAACAAGTCTGGATTCCCGCTTACGCGGGAATGACAGGTATTAAAGTGGTGTCACGCGCCGCGGAAATCCCCCTTCTTTCACCCCTCGCTCGATTGTAAGTTCAGAGGGCGACTTCCCACAAAACTTGTGACCACCAATTCCGTTATTCCCGACCCGATCTGAAACACAGATTTATGTCATTCCCAACCCGATCGAAAATCTATATTTCTGACATTCCCAACTCGATTGGGAATCCGAAAAAGATATTTATTTCTCCGCCTTTGCCGCCTCCATAGCTTCTATTTCTTTTAGTATCTCGGCGTATCGCTCCTCCGTAATCGGGTAACGCTTTACTATAACCATCGCGATGAAGAAGAAGATGGCCGGAATTGTACCCATCAGCAGCAGTATGCCGAAATTCGCCAGCGGATCCGGCTGCGGCACGATGTTTTCCGTATAGTTGGTCAGCTGAAGGACCAAGCCTATGGTAGCCAGGGCGACGGCCTGTCCCACCTTTGAGAAAAAGAGGAAGATGGCGTAAAACGACCCCTCGGTTCGCTCGCCGCTTATCAGGTAGTCGTACTCTACGGTGTCGGGGAGCATTGCGTAGGGAGGAACGTACATGAAGCCGACTCCGATACCGGCGGAAAACATCATTATAAAGGAGAAGTTCATGGGCATGATGTGACCGATTGTGCCGATGACCAGAATCGAAAGGGAAAAGGCCACCATCCCGACCATATATACGAACTTTTTACCGATCTTTTTGCCCAGTACAACACTAACCGGTATAAAGAGCATTGCGGTAACGAGAAGGATCAGCATTGCCATGGTCACCTCATCTCCCTCCTTTGCCTGATGGATATACTTGAAGTAGTAGGCCGCAACCCCGGTAACCACGGAGAGGGCAAGGAGGTGGAACATATAGGTGATGGTTATAATGAGATAGGGCTTGTTTCTGAATACCTTGAAATAGGTCTTGAAAAACCCCTGAGTAAGCTCCGCCCCGTGCCACTCCGGCTCCCTGATCGAAAAAAAGGTGATCAGCGCCGTTATCAGCATGACCATGCCGAATATAAAACCGAGGGCCATAAAACCGATGTTTGTGTTGGGAAATAGATAGACGATGGGAAAGGAAGCACCGGCTCCGAGAAGCGTCCCGAAGACCGCACAGCCGAACCGGTAGCCGTTCAGAACCGTCCTCTCGTGGTAGTCCTTGGTCAGCTCGGGGGTCAGGGAGCTGTAGGGGATGTTGACGATGGTATATGCCAGGTTGAGAAAGCAGTAGAATACTATTCCCCATATCAGGAGAAAGGTCTGATGCTCCTTCGGGTTCCAGGCGGCCTTAGTCCAGTCAAAGCCTTCGGCAAAGACTTTGGGACTAAAAAACGTCGCCTTATCGAAGACCAGAAGCGGATTTGTGAACATGAAAATCATGGCGAAGACCAGGAGTATGGAGCCGAAAAACATGTAGGGCCTTCTTCTTCCCCATCTCGTCTTCGTCCTGTCCGAAAGGTAGCCGACCACGGGGTCCGTAACCGCGTCCCAGATTTTTCCGATGGCCACAATAGCGCCCGCCAGGGCGGGGGCGATAAGGACGGTGTCGGTGAGGTAGATAAAGAGCGCAAAAGCCATCGCGGTAAAGAAGAGGTTTCCGCCGAGGTCGTAGATGCCGTACCCAAGCATTACCTTTCTGGAGAGCTTGTTATCTTCCATTATATATTTCTCCTAATAAATACGTTACAAAGGGTTCTTTTTCTGCGCAAAGGTTCCGATATTCTATGAAAAAAAATAAATTTTCTCAAGTCTTATTTTAATTATTCACCAAGGCCGAAGCGGGCCGAAATCGTTAAATTAGAGACCCAATTACATCTCCCCCTTTTTTTGGACTCCTATCTCTTCAGCCTGATCACGTTCCAGGAGAGGGGTGGCAATAAGGCCTTCACGGCTCCCCCGTCGATGGAGGCGTCGCCGTCCTTTTTTGGAATAACATTATCGGGGTTCTCCTCCGTATTTACCGCCTTCGGGTCGTCGCTGACCATGACGATATGCTCAAGGATTTTATACGCCGAAAACCCCCTAAGCTCGCAGGTGAAATCGAGGGGGGAATCAGCGTCCCTGTTTACGGCGAAGATCGTAAGCTCCCCCGCTTCCTCCCGCATCGTCCCAATTCCGTCCAGAAAGGGGACCTCAATAACGGGAAACGACTGTGTCATGTACGTCGGCGACTGGATCGAGGGGAGGAGCGCCGTTCCCCTGCCGTAGAGGGACGCGTGGAGGTAGGGGTAGAAGATGGTCTGCCTCCAGGCGGGGCCTACCGCCCTCGTCATTATCGGAGCGATGACGTTGACCAGCTGCGCCAGGCACGCCACCTTTACCCTGTCGGCGTTTTTCAATAGCGTAATCATGGATAGCCCCAAGAGGACCGCGTCCTCATGGTTGTAGACATCCTCGATAAGGTGCGGGGCTTTCTGCCAGCCGCCTGTCGGCGTCACCATCCCGGGCCTCGAGTGGTACCAGACGTTGTACTCGTCAAAGGAGAGATGCATCGTCTTCAGGGCCCCGTGCTTCTCTTTTATGTAGTCGCAGACGGCGACGACCGACTTTATGTAGGACTCCATCCCCACCGAGAGGGCGAGGTAATTCTTAAGGTTGTTGTCGAAGTTCGTGAAGTAGGTGTGAAGCGAGATATAGTCCACCTGCTCGTAGGCGAGGTCGAGGACGGTGGCGTCCCACTGGGGAAACGTGGGCATCTCCCGAAGGGAGCTTCCGGAGACCACGACTTCGATCGTGGGATCGACTATCCTCATAACCTTCGCCGTCTCCCGGGCGAGCTTTCCGTACTCCTCGGCCGGCTTGTGGCCGATCTGCCAAAAGCCGTCCATCTCGTTTCCCACGCACCAGAGCTTGATGTCATGGGGGGCTTTTTCCCCGTGCTCCCTTCTCATGTCGGCGTAGTAGGTGCCGGTGGGGGAGTTGCAGTACTCCACGAAGTTTCTGGCCTCGTCGATTCCCCTCGTCCCCAGGTTCACGGTCATCATGACATCGATGTCGAGCTCCCCTGCCCAGCCGCAGAACTCGTTCGTGCCCACCTCGTTGGTCTCGATGCTCTCCCAGGCGAGGTCCCTCTTTACCGGACGATCCTCGACCGGGCCCACGCCGTCCTCCCAGTTGTAGCCGGAGACGAAGTTTCCCCCCGGATACCGGATGATGGGGACCCGAAGCTCCTTGATGAGCTCCGAGACGTCCGTCCTGAAGCCAGCGCTATCCGCCTTCGGATGCCCCGGCTCGTAGATCCCCTCGTAGATGGCTCTCCCCATATGCTCCAAAAAGGAGCCAAATATCCTGTCGTCTATCTCCCCGACGACGAAGTCCTTGTCCAGCACCATCTTCGCGATTTTCGCCTTTACCATTTGCGCCTCCGTAACATTAACCGATTTATTTTTCCCGTCGGGTATCGTTCAATGTATTGAGCAATATATTGGTATATTCAAACTTTGTCAACAAAGTTTTGTGGGGGATAAGATTGATATTCTTGAAATAATAAAACATATATTGCTAAATAGTCATTTTTTGAAATAAATACTTGCATTAAAGATACAATTGTGTTTATATTATATTGTTTATTTCCAATTATCACTTTTAGTATACTAATATTCATTGCACAATGAATCATATACTATTTATAGCTTTCCGTAAAATATCATTTAAGTAATATATAGCACTCATTAAAAATGAAATATATATATTTGAATAGAGTAAATATATTTCTAAAATATTATAAGAAACTCGTAATAGGTTCTTTTCTTTTCAATGTTCTGTTAACAATATTATTAGAAATTCTACAAAAAAGAAATTACATAGAGAGAGATATATGGTATGTGACCCTAATACCGTGGATAGTATATATATTGTTAATTGTAATAATTATTTCGGTCGATTACTATTTAAGTGTAGTATCATTCAAGGGTTTAGTTATAAACAAAATGGTTGGCAAGTGGCATATATTAGATAATAAGGGAAATATTAGCTCTGATTTTACATATTTTTTTTCGAATAAATCATCAGAACCAATTAATGAAATTAATATTGACAGAGAAGGTTTTTCTAAAGGTGTAGAATATAGT
>Ga0180432_10001640_pt1 | contig 34964 bp, 35 predicted proteins | sample SS_ome_10_FD_132414 | JGI IMG/M metagenome (GOLD analysis project Ga0180432, IMG submission 132414) | Hypersaline lake sediment archaeal communities from the Salton Sea, California, USA - SS_1_MS_2 metaG | ecosystem: Environmental > Aquatic > Non-marine Saline and Alkaline > Hypersaline >... | reverse complement strand
TTGCTTGGATTTTTGCTTGGATTTTTGCTTGGATTTTTGCTTGGATTTTTGCTTGGATTTTTGCTTGGATTTTTGCTTGGATTTTTGCTTGGATTTTTGCTTGGATTTCTTCTTTTCGCTTCTCTTTGTTTTACCCTTAACTTGAGTCACAACTTCGACATCACTTTTCTTGTCCTCCCGTTTCATCTCATATTGTAGATTTAGACGAGCGATCATTCTTGATATATCACAAGCTTGTTGTTTACCGTCTACCCTGACAGTTGCTGTTGGATCAAGACCGTTGTTACCATAGGACAACTGATAAATCTTTCCAAAAGTATCCCTAACACTCCCATCATACTTAATTTGAATATCTTCACATACTTTGATAATTCTCCTCTGAATATATCCCGACTTTGCTGTCCCCATCGCTGTATCACAAATACCTTCCCTGCCAGACATCGCATGGAAAAAGAATTCCTGGGGATTTAGACCTTCAATAAATGAGTGTCTAATAAACCCCCTCGATTCATACTCAACTTCTTTATCCAGCTGACCGAATGGATAATGCGGTAAGGTACGTTGTCCATGGTTAAGCATCGGCACGACACGCTGTCCAAGGAGATTCTGTTGCCCGAGCAATCCCGTAATCTGTGCGATGTTAAAAAAATCACCCTTGCTGCCAGAATGTACAGTGGTCAACAGATTATTATGCTTAGACATCGAGTCCTTGGCAATCCTCATCCCAACATCCTTAGCTTTGCTCAAAGCTGCTGTAATACGAACCTCACGAATGCCAGAATTGTGTGTTGTTGCTTTAATTCCTTCAGCTTCAACATAGCATCTAGATATCTTGTCCTGGATCCGAATAACACTCTCGGAAGAATTAACCAAACAATCCTCCAACCCAATACTAAACCCTCTGGTCAGAAACCAGTTGTTGGTAATAAACTGAACGTTACTAATAAAATCAGCAACAACATCAGCTCCATATTCTTTGTTAATTACCTGAATGAGAGAATTGTGAGATGCCCCCAGAATCGACTTGTCCAGTGCCCCTTCGTAAAGAACACCTCTGTAAATACGCACATAAGGTTCTTCAGGATGAGCATTATTCTTCTTCTCATAGATAAAGTCTCTCGGAAAAAGAAGAGAAAAAAGTCCCCTGCCGTTATATATCTTGACAGGTTTTTTCTTCATCTTCAATACCCGACGAATATCCCGAATCTTTGCAGAATTCCACAAAGGCCTCCCATCAATCGACCCATTCATAGAGATATCCATAAATTGACCCCTCTTGAGATCATCATTCTCCAAAGTCATCAAATATGCCGCTGCCAAAGCATCCTGTACAATAGCAATATTCGGCTTGCTCCCCTGAGCAGAAATAATATTATACTTAGACGCCGACAACATCTCCAGCTCTGCACGAGCTGGAAGAGATTGTGGCACATGAACGTTCATTTCGTCTCCATCGAAGTCAGCGTTGAAGGTTTTTGTTGTGGCAAGGTTCATCTGAAAAGTCTTGAAATTTGTGATGCGAATCTTTTTGGCCAACATGGAACCTTTGTGTAACGTCGGCTGCCTGTTTAGCAACACGATGTCACCATTCCGAAGTTGTCTGTGAACTTCATCTCCAATTTTGAGATGAAATCGCTTCTTCTTCGGATAATATACTTTCGGCAAGATTTTACCTTCTCTCTCCACTCGATCTCCCCTCATAAGAACGACATTTCGGTTCTTAACCACAATACGTCTCTCCGTCTCCCCTTCTCCCCGAATGACTACATCCCCATATAGCAATTCTGTGCCTCTCCTAAACATCGCATACTTCAAGTTGATTCGTTGCTCTTCGCCATCCGCATTCTTTGTGATCACGAAATTTGCCTTGTCATCATTGACAAGATTTGTCAAGAATCTCTTGTTGAAATTCGTAACTCTTTCCGGTATAGTAAGCTCTTGCGCTATTTCTCTAGGCATTCCCATCCAACCAAAACGAAGAGTCGGATCCCCCGTAATGACAGTACGAGCAGATTGTTCAACACGCTTTCCCATCAAATTATTCCTAATCTGACCATCCTTTCCAGTTAATCTCTCCTTCAACCCCTTAATGGGGCGACCATTCGTGGGATGTTTAGCTTTCCCTTGAGAATTGTTATAAAACGTCATTATCCTAAACTTCAGAGATTGCAAAGCTTTCTGACGCTTGGTCTCCCATTTCTCATCCTGGGCTTTGCCATCTTTAATCTCAAGCTGGTTGTTAGCCTTAATAATCTCCAAGAGTTGATTCGTCAGATCATCATCGCAAATGTTACCATCTGCAAGAACGAATGGTCGAGCGCAAGGAGGAATGACTGGAAAGACAGAAAGAATGAGATTTCTCGGATGAATTCGACTCGGATCAAATCCACAAAGCGCTATATCCTCGTCTTGTATCGCATCAAAAGCTTTCTTAATCTCTTCTACTGACAATGCTATACTAATTTTCCTGTCTTTTTTAGCTAATCTTTTTATCGTCTTCTTCCCTCCCCTCTTCTCAGTCTTCTTCTCAGTCTTCTTCTCAGTCTTCTTCTCAGTCTTCTTCTCAGTCTTCTCGATAGCTACTTTTTCTTTGAATACCATTGCGATTGTGTTGTCCGAAGCAGAATAAGAGAATTTTGGTTGTGGGTGATTACAGCCATCATGACAACATATATCAACTTTCTCCAGTTTTTCCAAAAGCTTTTTGAAACGTATTTCTCCCTTGTATCTATTCAGCCCACATAGAGCCACCTGATCTTGGAAGATCAGGAGTCTATTGCACTGAATACAAAAACACCTGAGAAAGGCGACTACCTGTTTGTAAAAAAGGGGGTGGATTACATATTCGTTAAATTCGATATGCCCAAAATGTCCAGGACATTCTTTGGGCATAAGAGAGCATGTTGGACATGGGAGATCTTTCTCCATATTTCCACCCATGCGCTCATCATATACTGATCCTGGTCCCGAAAGTTTGGTATTGCTGATCCTACACACAGACATGTCCACAATTTCTTTCGGGGATAATATTCCAAAGATAATCGAATCGATTTCTTTAATGTCGTTCATCAAGTCTCGTTAATTTATAAATTTTCATTTATAAATTTCATTTTTATACTCCAGGTCATTTACATCGGGGGTAAATGTTGTCCTTCCTCACCATAATCAACCAAATCATTCTCGTCAAGAATGATAGCCTCTCCATCAGCAATATCATCATTCAGAGTCCTGATTCGGTATCCTCTCCACTTCTTACCCCTCTCGGGTTCATCCCATACCCTACAAAAATATTCTTCAACCTCATTTTTAATCGGAAGATTGTGATTTGGTAAACTATCACGAAACCATACCTTAAAATGGGTATACAATTCGACAAGTGACAATACTCTTTCCTTCTCTTCCACAACACATTCTTCAATAAACTGCCTGTAAATATCATTCTGTTTGCGATAGACAGCAGTTGCCATACGCACTTTCTCGGGCTCAACACGGTCCTTTATTTCTTGACGATGTTTAAGCAAAATCCAAGCAAACGCCTGAAGCATCCCTGGGATTTTTCGACCGAAATTGGGATCCTTTGGAAATCTTTTTTGTCTCAGTTGTTCAGCATAATCTTCTGGTGCCGGATCTTCAGGCCCACAAAAAGTTGCTTCATACGGAATAACCCTAATACGATTCCAGACAGCCTTATCACTGTATTTTAACTTAGGTAACTTATTGCAAATAAAAATTAGCTTAAACATCGGAGTGATTTCTCGGCCTTCTTTTCCTTTTTCGAATAAATCACGGGCATAATATGAATCATTACCCGACAAATTCTTCAGAATACCAATGTTGATCATCTCATCGCTGTTAGGTTCTTCTAGAGTTGCTAAACGAACTCCACCACCCGCGCGAGCAAGTTCGGGGTTTGCAGAACCTGACTGAACTTTTTTTCCAGTAATGACTGTCGTATTAAATTTAATTGCCAGTTTACCCAGCATTTTTTCAAAAAGAGACTGCGTAACAGACTTAGCATTGTCACCATCACCTGTCCAAAAGTATACGTGTTTCTGATGGTTTCCTCCAAGAAAAATATCTGATGAAACGTCCAAAAAGTATCTCCTGACGGACATGTCTGGAAATACTTTTTCTAAATAATCGTATACATCGTGAACACTTTCGTCATCTTCGTCCATAGTTGGATCATAATCTATCGCAGCCGTCTTAGAAATAAAATCTTCTGGACGACCTGGTCTAAATATATTAGTCGTTAAATCGTAAACTCCATTTTTGAACGGAAACAGTGTTGGATTAGTATCTAGTTTTTCACGAAATCTTTTGTCGTAAAAAACCTCCATACATTCCTTCATAACATTATTCTTGTAAGGTGCAGATTTCAGATTACCCATCATTTTTTGAACTTGTTTCAATCTTGCATTGTACATCGCTTCCTCTCCTTTATCCGTGCATGCTGCTAATTGAGTAAGTAATTCCTTACCCATCAATGAATATCTATGAACAATTTCTCCAGAAATCTTCTTTCTTAGAAATACACCATCCTCAATTTGCTCCCATTTATGCCTAATAAACTGAAACCAGACTTTACCAGAAATGCTAGCACATACAAATTCATTCCCATATTCTGCATACAAGACCTTAGCAATATCATTATGTGATCCACTCAAAGATTCTTGAATATATCTAGTGGCTTGTTCTCGTTTAAACTCGTTATATCTCTCCGGACTATCGATACTAGCATAATATCTAAGAGTACCTAATGTTAGATCTTTTTTAGTCATTCTTTCCCATTGATATATACAAACTGCTTCGTCATATTCTTCTTCGCATCTTGCTGAGAATTCACACCATAGATCTAGAGCTTCGGGACAGCCGTCTCCAATATTATAGAGAGCCCACCCGACTGTCATCCATTCATTTCTGTCTTCGGCTCTGTAATCCGATAACATTGGTAGAATTTCTCTACAAATTTTAAGCTCTTGATCCACGGACTGATTCTTATATTCTTTTCTGTTTGATTTCTTTCTTTCTTGTATTTTCTCTTTCAACGGGGAAATCAATCCATGTTTAATTTCGCTTGGTTCCCTTCCGTAAGGAACAATACTCAAAATACGAGGTAAATACTCCTTAATTTTACCTCGAATTGATATTCTGCGTTCACGCATATCGTAGATCTGATAATGCTTAAATGCTTTTTCCAGTTTAATTTCTTTCCCTTCAGAATTAAAGACTTTTGATACACGGTAGGGTTCCATGTCACTGTCCTTTCTTGCTCCATATAACAACCATGGAACCTTGCAACAAGCATTGTCGATCATTTTTCCCGAATCGTTAAAACCAATATCTTCGAATGTTTTTAGATCCCTTAACATCTCTTGAACACGTGGTATTAAATGAACCTCTTGATCAATCTTATTCAAAAAACAATATGGAAAATGGAGGTGAAAACCATGTTTTGCATATGAGATCCCATTTTTTGATACACGATACAAAGGTTTTTCTAACAATACACAAGTCAAATGTCTATCCGTACAATCTTCCACTATTTTTCGTAAAACAGACTGATAAACTTCTACGACTTCAGAAACATGTTTTACTGTATGGATTTCATCCCCGAACTCGATATCGTCAGTTTCACGAACCTTAATGTCAATATCTCCTAAAACTGGTAGATAGTGTTGTGGTTTTTCAGCTACCCCGACACATGTGTCGGGGTTCTCATAAATAGCTTTCATATACGCACCCCAAAATTCTTCCAAATCTTGGCGATTAAATTGATATTTGCCTTTGACACGACCCATAGAAACGTGGGTATGAAAAACACCTTTGACTTTATGCTCACGAAGTATCTTTTGAATTTGTGGATCCATTTTGTCTTATTATTTGATTATATAATTATTTTATCATTTTTAAATTTAAGTTTTTCGATTCTAATACCTCAATATTTAACCTATTTTGGGTTAAATATTACTCATACTTATTTACCAAAATATATACCTACAAACTACCATTGTATTTTCCCAAATTACCCTCCTCCGTATACTCAATACCCAAAAAATCCAATAAAGTCGTCACACTCCCTATAATATGCCCAACCTCCACATCATACACCCACTCATGATTATTATGCCTCCTCTTCCCCGAATATCTCTGCAATATCGACGCCTCCAATAATCTACACTCAGAAATCCCACTATATATCAACATCTCTACCCTGATACTCGGTGAAGTACTCCTATGCTGTGCCAACCTAACATTCACATCAACACCCTCAAACCCGGGTTTATACTTCACACACTTACTCTCCGTATCACTTATAATATAAAATACCGACCCTTTCTTAAACTTATAATATTGCCTCCTCTCCAACAGATTATTATGCTTCCTCTCTAGACAACTATACTCCTTCTGTATCCTCAACAACTCCTCGGTGTTTTTCTCATGTCTCAACACCACACTACCAGTCAACGCTATTTCCCTCACCCATCCAGATACTTGCAATGCAAACACTGGCGAAATCCACTGGGCCAATTGTATAGCTAAATCAGGATGAATCCAAGATCCACCATAACGACCCTTTGTTGAGTCTATTAATCTAAAAGTCGGGATCCCGACTTTTAAAAATAAAGCATTTACCAATTCTTTTGTGGATTCTAATGAATTCCAGTGTTTAAACCTCTTCCCACCTGCTTTACATAGTTTAGTTGCATTAATGTAACCATCTTCTCTGCATTGGATGACTATACCGTTGAGTTCAAGCTCTGGGGGTTTTTGTTCGGTCAATGTAGGGTTTTCCTTCTCTTTTCTTTCTCTCAATGTTTTATTGATAATCTCAACCATTTTTGCCTTGGTATTTCCTTTTTTCTTTGTTTTGAATAGGGTTATGCCCAGATATTCCGCTATTGCATTAATACAAAAGGTATTATGTGCATGCATATCCTCTTCTGTTAGTTCATTCAGACCTTCCATAAATGTGGGTAGGTTTTCCTTGAATAAGTGATTTTTCTCATCAACACTCATTCGCGGGTTATCTTTACATGTACCGCAATAAGAGAATTCTTCTTGAAGACTAAAACCACAATTCCCTAAGCATTTATAAGGATCCTGGAGTTTTCTAAAATATTCTATAAGCTTAAATACAACATCTCCTTTCTTGTCAGTAGATTTACGAGTCAGTCCATAATGTTTTAATATGGCAAATATTTCGTTTACTGGTAGTCTTTGTATAAATTGTCTCAGGGTCTTTTCATTGTTCTTATAATCTTCTATCTTTTTAATATCCTCATGTATGCTTTTTTGTATTCTTTCCTTATTCTGTTTTACACGGCATTTCTTACACGTATTTCTATTACTATCAAAATAACACATATTTTTGGTTATCTTACACACGACACATTCCAATTTCTTGTCTGTTGTCTGTTTTTGTGTATATTCTTCTAAAATATTAGGATTTTCCCTAAACTGGTCTTTAGTTATTCTCTCAGACTTGACATATTTTCGGACCAGAGCAAGAGTCCGGCTGCATTCTTTACACATATTTCTACCGGCTTGTTTGGCGTAGAAACTTTCTGTTGGCTGATATTTCTGGCATAGGAAATTGCACCACCTTTTCCCCTCTGGACTTCCAGAGTTTAATACGAGCTGTTCTGAGCGAGATACATAAGTTTTCAGAAATTGTCGGTACATTTTGGTTGTTTTTGTGGCATTTAGATTTGAAAATCAATTATAATTTTTGATCTACCTGATTTTCGACCCCTTACTTATCAACTTAATTACCTTATTACAGAAATCACTTTCTCTACCGTTGGCATACTTCGTAATGGCCATAGCAGCCTCCATAAAATTATATTCATCTAGTTCTTTTTCCGTAAATTCCTTAGACAATTTTTCATAGTGTTCTTGACATAAATCAAAACTTCTATCCTTTAATAACACACACAATTTCATCATCATCTTTCGGAAACCCGGGTCTTCTATTACATTTCCATTATTATCTTTATACTTCAACTTATTTCTATTTACATCAACACATACTATCTTGTTTTTAAAGGGAAACTCTAAAGCAAACTCAGCATACCCTTCAGGGCCTTTAACGTGGTGATCTAAAGTTAACAAAGGTACTGTCTCCTTCATATCTTCCACTCTCAAAGGTTCCATACTCTGTATAAAATTGTTTATTTGGATATTTCGAGTAGTGTTCACGGGTCTCTTTACAGCTGTTAAGGAAAGATTATCGTAACGTTCTTTTAGATCTTTCCTGTCTGCTTTTACCAGTTCCAATTCTTTTTTCACTAGCATGAGTTCTTCTTTCAGTTTTTTAATTTTTTCGTTGGCGCGCGCCAACATACCATTTTTCTTACATGTCTTTGAATGCCTGTTCAATTCATATTTTCCAGAATACATTCTATTACAACCGTAACACTTATACTCATCATTTTGTTCATATATTCCACGCAATTTTAAACAATATTTTGCTCGTTTTTGGTGGTGGTTTAGGTTAGTCTTTGAAGAGAATGTATTTTTACAAAATTTGCACTCCATTTTTTTATCTGTTACTATTTAATCTTTAAATAAGTAGTTCGCAAAACCGCGAACCAATTCATGCGAAATTCCGCGAAATTTTGCAAAATTTCGCGGACTAAATTAAACTGAAATGCCTTAAAAATAATTTGTTTGGTTGCATCAACAAACATTGTGTTGTGACGATATGTATAATACAAAGAATCGGATTTCCGGAAAAAACTGTTTTTTCCGGAAATTTTCGTACAAAATAATCCTCCAAAATAATTTCAAAATATAAAATAATTCTGTAGAATTTAGAATTATTTTTGATCTTATCATCCGACTTTTACAACAAAATAATTCGTAAAAAACGCGATATTTAATTCTGGGCTGGTTTCAGTATCGATATTCTTAAGGTAATCTTTTATTACCTTCTGAAACTCTTCATCATCCAAATAGTCTTCATCGATCCTATTTTTTTCGGCATATTTCCGAAATTTTTTTCGAAGGCCTTTCAGAGATCTAGAAGCGATATTATGGGTCTCATCTCCATCCCTATTAGCTCTAGTCGTGATTTGTAAGATATGGATCTTCATTTATCTTTCTATTAATCTAAAATATTAGATTCAAATAATTTTGTTACGAATAAACGACTTTCATTACAAATATGCAAGCTCTAGGCAAAGTCTATATCAGCCAGGAAAATCACTGTTTATTCTTATGACAGGTGTTATTAGCGATTCGATGAACTCTTCAGGTGTAGATCTGTAACTCCTTGACTTCCCGTAGGACCCGTAGATCCAATTAATGATGTACCGCCACCCCACAGACCTCCATTTTTAGGACCAAATATTTCTTCAGAAGCAGTGTCAATATAAAAATCTCCATCAACGCCGTCTAACGGAGATGGTGGTCCCACCCCATTTAAAATAGTATTTCCATTCATTCCAGTCCCAGATGTGCCGGTAGCGGTACCGGAAGTCCATTGGGATCCATCCCAAACTAATATATTTCCTGATGTTAAGCCGTTCCAAAGTTGTGGGCTAATTGAAGTACCTTGTAATTCCGGCGCGTCTTGGTTTATAAAACCTTTATCGTATGAGCTAGATTGCGAATTTTGAAAAACACGAAAAGACATTTATTATAGATAATATTAATACTGATGGTAATGAAACGAGACAAACAGTATTATAATGATTTATATCGTCCTATAACGTCCTATAACGTCCTATAGCGTTTTATAGCGTTTTATGTATAAAGTGTAATACCTTCCACGATTGACATTGACAAAGAGTGTCTGCTAGATCATCACGTTTTTTCTTTGTTTTCAGATTATTTAAAATATGCTCTTCACCCCTGTATCCTAAAATTTCGGTTGCTTTGGCAACACACCATTTCTTCCTAGCAGGTTTATCTATAGTTTTCCATCTAGTTTTTCCGTTCTTATATCGTTTACCCTTAATTTTTTGCGCCCCCAATACAGTAGTTTTGTAATATGCTGGAAATTCAAGAACTTGTTTAAACCTACCATAGCAGATATTAAAATAGCTGTAGCAATGTTGGCCTATTTTGAGAGCCATTGTATTATATTTACCCCTAAATGCCATCTGCATCTCCACAATGAAATAACTACACTTATCCCAATAGTTTGAATACTTATCAAGTAGATTTGTTAGATTATGGAAGACTTCTGGGTCAAGGTATTTACTCTTAACACAATTTTTAGTTAAGTCAGAATTCGTGTGTAAAATGGTTTTTCCGTGCATACATACCTGATCGAGTAAATTTTGCATGTCTGGTGTTGGAGTGCCATCTGGATAATATCTTTGATTTTCAGGGATAGGTTTAATATCAGCTAAATCCCGAGGATCTATTTCTTCTATGTACCAGCAAAAATTTACTTTCCCTATATCAAATGATCCAATCCATATAGTGCCAGGAGTTTTTTCAGGAGCGTTTTCTTTATCTTGTTTACTCATTTATAAACAAGATCATTTGTACTTAAATTAGTTCTTAACTTTTTCTAAAGAGGAAAGAAATGAATCTATTTCTTGTAAAACTGTATCTAAATCGCATCCAATTTTAAGATCATCTATATATGTATTTTTTAAGTTTACAATTCCTTTTTTAGATTCTTGGAGATCTGTTATGATATTTTTACACAGCAAATGGTCGGTGTCAGATTTCCTACATCGTGATATTATTTGGAGGGTCGCTCTTATAGTATTTGTAATAAAATTTAGTGTGTTTGTTCTGTTACAATGATAGTATAAAGTTCGTGATAAGCGTGTTATTATACCTTCGGGTTGAACAAACATGTATTTAACATTTATTTTTTCTCCTTTCTGAATTTTGCTGATGAATTTTAAACGGCTAATCACTTCGTTGTCAGATTCCATGTTAATATTTATATTAACTCAAAATATCTTTAAATGTAGAGTAAGAGTTATAAATAGATTGTTAATTATGTTTGTTATTAACAAATAATGGATAAAATAACCAATAAACAAGAAAAAATATTTCTAATAGTTCTGGTTTCTAGTGCTATTGTTTTGATTTTTTCCATATTATACCTGTCGACCAAATGCCCACCTCAGAATGAGATAGATAACAGACCCTTGGTGGTATATAAAATAGGGTAATGATTTAGCTAATTCGTTTCATAATAAAATAAGTAGCAAAACGATCATTACTATCCCCAAATTCGGATATATGGAAAATAATATCGAATGGTATGAATTCAGTTAGATTTTGATATAGTTGAACTTTAGTTATGCGTTCTTTTAATAATATTTCATATTCAATGAAGCCTTTAATTTCTAGTAATTTTTTCATGTGTAGCTGTGAAGCAATAGATTCATGCATGGTCATGTATGGATTGTATCGATTCCATTCTATCTCATCAGTAACCATTTCAAGTTTTTTCTGCAAAATTTCGTATTTGGTATACATTATTTGAAGTATAAATTTTTAATACTATATATCATAATAAATGATTCGTTTCGGATGTGTTAATATGATGATGGATTCAAAATACAGCAGAGATGTTAAGATCAACGAAACGACAGAACTTCACACAATTTTTCTAAGGATTTTAGTGTTAACAAGGAGTTTATTGCATATGTAGTGATGCAACAGGTTTAATCTTATATACGGTTATATAAGATTAAGATTAAGATTAAGATTAAGATATTTCTGAAGCAATATCTAAGCAGTGATGAAATCATAAGGCATATTAGCACCAAACATTTTCTTATATATGTTTGGTGCTGCATCCCAGTTGTCGATCACTTTCATTTCGATCAGTTTATTCTTAAGTACTCTTACCATTCTGGGACTCTGATTAACAAACCACATGTTGTCACTGATAAGTTCAAACATTTTCTCGCACAATTGTTCCTTATCTTTGCGATCAGGAACAATATCTATGAGAAATAAAAGATCAGTAATCGTACATATCAAAAAACTTCCAGTCATTTGTTTAGCAATTTTGACATTGCCTCTTGTTTGATGTGTTTTTCGATCAATATTCCCACGGCATTGAGGACACTGAACAGATTTTGCTAATTGAACAGTATCACTGAGAGGGTATGCGGTTTGAGTTCCAACGGTTCGTTTTAAATATTCTGCCCAACATTTGTTATGGGCTCTCAAGGAGCAGGTATTGCATTTTTTTATTCTTGTATTCTTTCGGCAAACGAAGCACTGATCGCTCATTTCTGTAATTTAGAGAAATATTTCATTCTAAATTCATTTTTAATTTGTATTGAAGTTACATGGGGTTATTTTACATAACCCAAATTATAGCTCATTTGCTCCTAAATCTTAATTTAGGAGCAAACAGATCAATAAGTTCCTGATGTACTTGTTTTCTAATTTTTGACCTAAATTTATGTTGATTTAATACGAAATTCTTCTTAAATCTATACCTAGAGTCATCATCTTTGTCAAACATTATATTTAACACAACATCAAATGGATTTGTCATCAATTTAAGGTAGTACATGTGATCTAATCTTAATACAGAACTATGACGAGAAAAATAATCAGAATCTTCAATCTTATCATATTGTTTGGCTTTAGGTCCTCCCTGGCGCGTGATCACGTATTCAAGACGAGTTCCTGGATCAACTCGTTTACCTCTTTTTCTCATCCTTTCTGCTAACTGCATTGGTGCCGGAAGACACTTTGCGTAATAATCCCTCGCATTTGTACAATTCTTAAGCTTAAACTGGTGTGTTCTTTTCTTTAGATCAGTACTTAATAATGTAACGGTATAATCTCCCATCTTACCCTTTTTCTGACCTTTTTCGTTAATGAAAGGCACTACTTGCCCAGAACCATGAGATCCGATAGATTTAGTGACAACAAAATCCGTGTACGGATAGAAATTTCTACATAACTTGTTAATCTCGTCTACAATATAATACAAAATATTTTCACGTGATTCCCCATTAAACACCATCATAATCAGCCTCTCATAACAATTGCGAATAAACTTACAATTATCCCTTCTTGCTAACAATACTCCCTTTTTACCTATTTTATCATCTATTTTCCCGTCTCGTTGGCATTTTCTATACATATACCTTTTCTTCGTCAATATAAAAAACCTCCAATATATCTCTTCCTCAAATTCTAACTTCATGGGAGCCGGATATAGCTTGGTTACTTCTGCTGCAACTTTCAAAGCATAATCCCAATTCTCCTGTGCCGTTTTTAGATGAGGGAAGACCACATATGAAGAGTCCGTGTCCCCATATATCAGTTTTCCCTTAAACTTTTTAACAATGGTATTTGCTGCTAGAACGTTATTTTTACGTCCCATAGCTGTAGTACACATAGCACCTGGCATGAAAGGAAGGTATCCTCTAGTAACACCCATAGCACCGTACATACTGTTTGCTGAAACTTTGTAAGAGAGTTGCCGTTTATTAAGAACTTCTATTAGGGTAGATAGTGCTACTTTTTCTTCTTCTGCAGACATTTGCCCTTCTTTTATGTCCAAATCGTTGATAAGCTCATGGTCTTCTGCAGTTAATTGTTCATGTTGAAGCATCCTCTTAATTACCTTGATTTGTTTTCTAGTATGTGCCCTAGCATCTAACAATCCTTGTAATACTGTAGGCATAACACCCTTGGGTTCTTTCAGAAATCTGTATTTCCTGGGTCCGCACAACACATACTTGGGTTTAGTCTTTCTAACAGTGGTATCGTGACAACATCCCTGGTGCTCCACCCACTCCATTACGTGACACTTACTATCTGGTATTTTTTCATCCGTAACTAGGGTTGAATAATCGATGTTATAAGCGATAATAGTGGTAGGATACAGACTGCTGAAATCAAATGGTAATACTCTGTCGTAGACTCCTGGAATAGGTTCAAACACGTGGGCACCCATGTAATGTTCATTATCTTTTGGTATATATCCATCTTTCTCAACAACAAAGTTATTAAACATACAATACTTATACAGTTGAGAGTATACCTTAATTTGTTGTCCCTGTGTATAGAGTACAAAAATAGGTACATGACAAGTTTTACTCATCTCACACAGTCCAATCCAGGTCTGGAGTTTGTTGAAGAGATGAATGACAAGTTCGCTATCTTTTACACAATAGCGTCCACATATTCCCATTGCTCTCCTTGCTTGACGAGAATACTTTCCGTCTATATTCTTAATACCTATCCTATAGCACTTGAAAATCCCCTTGGGTGACAAATCGTCTTTAGACAGACCTTTCAAAAAATGTTCTGATATGGTCTTAAGTTTGTAATTATCCATCCTGTAATCTCTCTTGACTAAAGGTAGAAGATCAACGTATAGTCTACCTTCAGCATCTAGAAATTGGAAAGTCTGATTTTTATAAGCTGATGAAGACCATTTAATAGTTTTTTCTTTAGCATGACCCGCTATATTGAAACCTTGTTGATCGTATTCAAAGATGCAGTAATTCATCTTGGCACGATCGATCATATACGGAATATCAAAACCGAGGATGTTATAACCGACAATAACGTTTGGATTATACTCCTGGATAAATTCTGTATATCCAAGAAGAAGATCATGTTCTGTCTCGAACATGCGAATTTCAACATCTTCTCCAACAATATTCTCGTCAGGTTCGCCCAAAGTCAAGAGAAACTTGTCCATATTTTCATCACCATGGCGATATAAACAACAAGATATTTGGAAAACCTTATCACCAGGTTTTTCTGCTTTAGGCATGGCAGAAGGATTTGTCGAGTTAACCTCAATATCAAAGCCCATAACCAAGGGAGGTGCAACTGAATGAGATTTATTTGGTGATACTTGTTTCCATCTAACTTTATATTCGCGATCACATAAAGTGATCTGAGAAGATTCCTTGACTCGCGTTCCAACAAAATTGATCCAACCTGCTGGTGAAATATTCCTATAACTAGTAAACTGTAGAATTGGTGATGCATCTTGTTCGTGCATTTTGACCTTAATTCTTCCCACCCCAGGAATGGTTAAGGGCTTTCGTATTTTATACGACATATTTCTGATATCGGAACGATGGGAAAATGACAAGAATAAGTATGGGAAAACCTTTCTCTTTCCGTTATTATTAACATGTGCGTAGTATAGTCTCTTTTTGTATATCAGCCTCTTAACTAAAGGTTTCCTATCCCCTAAAAGAGTATCGAGTTTATTAGCAACTAATTGCGCCTTACCAGCTGTCCACGGAATTTGTTCGGGTAGTTCAAGGTAAACAAATGGCGTGAAATCGTTTATGCGAATACAAACGTTTTGTTGTTTCTCATCTATTCCGTATGCTCTTATAGATGTAACATCTTCTTCGTCTTCATCCATATGCCAACTATACACGAAAAAACTTGATCTTTCCATCTTTATTTTTTTTAAAAATTTTCATTCTTTTAATCATTTTTATTTTGTTTTTCTAAATAAAAATGAGCGAGAAGCACCATACACTTGGAGAAGATATTTATACAGGAACAGCAGAATTCGGAAGAGTCTGGTCAATCATCAGCGCCGTTATGGGAACTGTTTTTTCTATTCTTCTAATAATAGGAGGCATTTATATTATTTACCATAAAAATCATCTCAAAAGCGATCCTAATGGCCGAGTTGACGCTGATCCACCGCCAGAATGTCACACGATTAGATCGGGAGACGACACAACAACTACATGTTCTGCATACGTAAGCTATATTGCAAATGGGAAAGATATGACAAATATCAAAGTAGGTACAGGTTCTACATTATACGATGCAGGACAAACCATAACTATTTATTACGATCCTGCTACCCCTGATAAACCTGAAACTGATCCAGCACCTGATAGTGTAGGTTGGGTTGTCATTGGGGTTGGAATCTTTATGTTAATCGGTGTGTGGGTTTGGGCGTATTTAGCAAACAAATACAAAGCTGCAGCTGCAATGACAGGTGTAGGTCAATTTGCTCACATGCTGAGACGTTAATTAATCTTATTCTTCTGAGCTGCAGCTATTAACCAAGATGATGACTGTATCTTATTTCCCAAACCATCTACTAATTTAATCCCCAACTTCTCGCAAATCTCTCTCTCAGGAATTGTATCATTATTTTGATCTCCACCATTAGTAAAAATATGTGGATGAATTATCTGGAGAGTCTTGCATACAGTGCGATCCTCATCTACTGATAAAATAGCAGTATCAACGCAACTCAAACTTCTGACAATCTTAAGTCTCTCGTCTTGAGGCATAAACGTTGTTCCTTTCTTTAATAATGATTGATGATCATTATTAACAATAACAATCAACTTAGTTCCAAGATCTTTACTCTTTTGAAGGTATTCTACGTGCCCCCAGTGCAAAGGATTCCAATACCCAGACGCGCATACTATAGTTTCTGACATTTATTATTCCTGTATATTATTTTTTAAGTGCCATAAAAATATACATAATAGGATTATGAGAATAAGGATTATAATTTCGGGGATAAAGTATTGATAGTATGTTTTGATACCATTCAGTATATATTTCTTTCTAAAGTCCCTGTCATCGAAATCGTAACCATATGATTTTATTATAAATCCTAAATCGGTATTGGAAGGTCCATGAACAAAATTTGGTTCGTAACCATTAACAATAACACGTCCATCGGTAAGCTGAAAATCTGATTCCCTAGTTATTAAGAAGTTTTTTGGGAGTAGATTTAAGAAGATTTTTTTTTCTACATCAAGTTTTATGTTCTTTCTAAAAAAATCAGTCCCGCATAAGTTTGAAACAAGTTTCTGATCATTCATTTTCGTATTCTCACATACACTACCTCTGCAAATTTGACCCAAAAAAATTTTTATATACTTAACATATCCCATATATAAACCCGAATTCACCCTATATTTTTTATTACCCATTATACATGGCTTAAAACACCTGTCATATAATTTTGCCTGTAAAAAATTCAAAGTATCTATACCAAATAGTATATTCGTATTATACTGCCTAAATTTTTCCTCTAAATCTTTACTGTTTATATATAGCACATCGTACCCGTCCATAAATACAACTATCTCGTCTTCTGGCAATGTCTCTAAAAATTCTAGCATCCATTTAAATTTGGTAATAAGACCATTCCATTTCTTCCCCCACCCCAATACGACTAGCTGTTGTCCGTGTCTTTTGAAACAATCTAACAAAACTCCCAGATAACCCTTCTTATCTGTTGCTACTGTGGTAAATTTCATTTATATTTATATAACATAAATATAAATGGATAAACTCGATCCTAAGTATGAAAATCCTATAGACTTAGTATTAATTAAATTGTCACACATCGTTAAACCCTTTTTCCATAATCTAAACTTTACCGCCAATCATATAACCACTCTATCAGTTATATTCGGCATTGCTGCTATATATCTTCTTTATATTGACAAGGTATTGTTAAGTGTTTTCGCTCTATTTATATGTTATTTTTTCGACTGTCTAGATGGAGTATACGCTAGGACTTACGATGATGTCACAAAGTTTGGAGACTACTACGACCATATATCAGATGCAGCCACTTATATTTTATACATAGCTATGATTATATACAAATGTCAGAATAAAGCACAATTGATACCTTTTCTAATAGTATTATTTATATTCATCATTCTCATGCATGTACAGCTCGGTTGTCAAGAAAAGATATATAATTCTCCCGACAGTCCGACCCTAGCAAGATTTAAGAAAATGTGTCCAGATCCACCAAAAAAGACCATTAAATTTTCTAGATATTTTGGTTGTGGAAGTACAATATTGGCCATCGGCTTAGTTGCTATCATTTCAAAAACTGTCTGTAAAAACACTACTTAAACATGTTCCTCAGGTTCTAAAGTGCATTCTGGTGATGTAAAAGTCAAAAAATGCTCATGCGACCCGTCGTTTGGATCGTCATCTACCCTATAATTGATTCCTATACATGTTAAACAAAACACAAAAATAAGAGCCCCAACATATATTAAAATAGAAAGTGTATTATTATCCATACGTATTTTCTTTATACGTATTTTCTTTATTTAAGTTATTTATTTTTTAGATCTAAACTGATGAAACACAAACAACAGGGGTTTTAACCATGCTAAAAATACAATTATCATCTAAAGGAAATGTACACGATAGCTGTGGTACTTGTGAATAATCCCTAGAGGCTAAAAATAATCTCATTTCTTTTAGAAGCGACCAACACCTAACGGTGTAATGAAATTTTTTCAAAGTAGACAACAATGCTGAAGTCATTGCTCCAGAATATTGATGCGAATTTTCAATATTATAGGCATCTGCACTCGTCTGATCATCTCTACATCCAGACAACATAACTATCTGACCTTTAAGTTGACTGGAATGGTTTTCAATAACATTCTTACTTCCAGCCACGTATCTATACGGAAGATCAAGAATAGTTTCACTATGACACGCATCAATAATAAATAACACCTTAGTTTTTGGGTTAAAATTTCCTAAAATGTGATGAAGCGAATCATCAGTAATTAGTCCCGCCGTGGAGTAGTCTAACGGTACTAAGCATTCATCCTTCCCATCATCCTCATCGGACGAATAATCTGTAATGTAACTCCCATGACCAGAATACGAGATCCAGACTTGTTTAATGTCTTCTTTATAAGTTTGAAAAGCTAAATGATAAAGACCTTGAATAATATTCCTTGATGTAGGTTTTTTCTCAGTATCGTCCGTAAGCATAGATATATTTTTCTCTTCAAAATGGTATTGTTCCATAAGTACCTGCTTCGTATTGACGACATCATTGATACATCCGTTTAGTTCGCTAGATGTGCCTTTGTAATTAATTCCAATTAATAGCGCAATGTTCATTTATCATAAACAACAATTTAAATAATTACACATTTAAATCAAACACGATGTTATCGTTCTTCAAAAATACATTTTCAGATAAACCAGATATCACATATCCTAAGACAAAATATGCAAAAGAACTTGGGGCTATAATAGGAGGTACGTATAACCAATATGGAATTCAATCCCTATATTATGAGGACAGAAAATACAAAACATACAATCGGAAACTCGTAAAGTCTACCATTGATCTAATCGCAACAAGACATAAATTTTGCGACAGAATCGAACGCGCTTTATTCAACCAAGCTGATTATCTCAATGTACAACTATACGCATTTTATACATGTAGCCTGAAAAATCTCGATGAGCCTAAATCTGGACGCTCGATGACTTTTCATATCGACAAAAATAAACTGATACAGACTCCGTTAAGGAAGTTTAAATACATATGTTTAAAGGCTTTTCTCTGGGCATGTTCTTGGATGGTATGGTTAATCCCCTTATACCCCTTATACCCCTTATACCCCCTTACCCCCCTATAGCTTATTTAAAAATGAATTAAATAAGTGATTTTGGAATAGAAATCGAAATGTATTCTTTAGTGCAAAAATTTAAGAAAATGCATATCTCTGAACAAAAATCCGATCCGAATTCTCTTTCTCCTGAAAAACGAAAAAGTATAATGAATCAGGCACGTTCTTTCAAAAAAGGGAAACTACTTGGCTCTGGAACATTTGGCTCAGTATATAAGTTAGTAAATAGTCCAATCGTTGTGAAACAATTCAAAAATCATCAGGGAAATGGCGAAGATGCCTATATCTACAGAGAGGCGGCAACTTTAAGGATTTTAGAGAATTGCCCCTTTAACGGATTCCCACAATTTTTCGGTATTGGATATCACCACACTAAACCCTCTAAATTGGGAATCTACATGGAAGAATGTGACGGAACATTGGACGACCACGAATTTAAATCTGTTGGGGAGGTCAGGAATGCCATGTTCGCGATAATCAGATCCCTAATCTACATGCACAATAGAGGTCTTATTCACAGAGACATTAAAGGTTCTAACATCCTGAGAAAAAACGGTGACAGTATGCTTATCGATTTTTCTGCCACGACTTTCGATATTTTGAATCTTACAGAAACTGGAAACGCATCAACATTCAGTCATTGTAGAAGCAAAACAACAGAAGTATATACAGTAACCCATAGACCAGTTGAATTGTTTCTTGGTAGTAAATACGACTTTTCAGCTGATATATGGGCAGCTGGTGTGTGTTTTTTAAACATATGCTCAAAAAAGCGGTTTTTTCTCGATGCCTCATTTGATTCATCATCAGATTATGGAATAATGTTGAAAATTTTTGAGACATTGGGCACCCCCACAGAAAGATCATGGCCCGGTGTTTCCAACCTAGAGAATTATTCGAATAATTTCCCCAAATGGGAAAACAAAGATGTTGCAGATCAAGCGATTCTCCTGAATAGGTTTACTCCTGGAGTTGATGATAAGAATATGCGCGAACACGGGAAGGATCTCCTACGGAAGATGTTATTCTGCGACCCATCGAAAAGAATAACTCTGAAACAAATAATTAGACACCCCTTCTTTGAGGGATTCACTTTTCCGGAAGAATATATCGAAAGACCCCTAGAAAGATTACGGCTAATGGATACAGTCAGAATCGATGCGAAATATATGCAACAACACGCAGATATTAACGCAAGAATGCGACTAATCCTCGTGGAATGGCTATTAGAGGTCGTCCAAACATTTAGACTCAAAGCTTCAACTTTCTTCACAGGTATTCTATTATTGGACAAGTATCTCCAAAGACCATTCAAACCCGTTTCTAGAAAAATGCTGCAGATCATTGGATGTGCTTGTATGCATCTCTCATCCCTCGTAAATGAAATATATATTGCAGAACTAAGCGACTGGGTGTTTATTTCGGATAATTCTTTTACACAAATGGGGCTAAAATGTTTAGCTGAAGATATATGGGAACATCTGAATCACCATCTTTTTTTCGTTACTGAATGGACTTATGCTGAACATTTTTTGCAACCCTACAGCGATCATAAACACTATCGAAAAATGTTAGATTTTGCTTACTTCATAGCAGCTAAACTATCGCAGCATCTGGAGTCTCGAGAATATTCTTTGCAAAAAATCGGAGAATGTGCAGCAAGTTGTGCATTGGCTAATTATGATGTAAAAGATAATTTACGTATAGTGAGAGGTTTGATCAAAATTGTTTCTGCACCGGATAAACGCAACAAGCTGCTAAGGTATCCTGTTTTTCGAGACGTCAGAAGTATGATAAGTCAGCTCATCGGTCAAGAGAAGAAAGGTGAAAAATCTCGGGAGAAAACTAAAGAATAAATCAAGTATAAATCAAGTATAAATCAAGTATAAATCAAAACATAATCTTTTGATTTAAATAGAAAAATATTTAAATCAAAATAAATGAAAATTGGTGTTATTGGCAACGGTTTCGTAGGAAAAGCAACTAATATATTATCTTGTAGAGGAGTTAATATACTTAGCTATGATTTAGACCCTCTATTATGTCAACCGGTAGGCACTACTCTAGACGATGTTTGCCAAACTGATATCATATTTATATCTGTACCTACACCCATGACTATATCGGGTGAATGTTCATTAAAGTATATTGACTCTGTTGTATTAGAACTATCACAACGTGTAAATTTCAACGAAAAACTTGTTGTAATTAGATCGACAGTCCCACCAGGGACAAGTGACCGCCTAAATTGTTATTTTATGCCAGAATTCTTAACAGAGAAAAACTATCACCACGATTTTGTACATAACGAAAACTGGATTTTTGGTCTCAAAAATAATACCCAAAATAATACCCAAAATAATACCCAAAATAATACCCAAAATAATACCCAAAATAATACCCAAAATAATACCTTTAAAGCAGTAGTAACAGAACTTATCAATACGAGTTTCAGATATGGTAAAATTAAACACAGTACTATACATTTTCTTCTCAATTCCGAGGCAGAGATGGTAAAGATGTTTAGAAATAATTTCTTAGCTCTGAAAGTATCATTCTGCAATGAGATCGAAGAATTCTGTAGAAAAAAAGGGGTCGACTATGATAATGTCAGAGATATTGCCGTTTTAGATTCTAGGATTGGATCCAATCATACAAGAGTTCCTGGTCACGATGGTCGAAGAGGATACGGTGGGACATGTTTCCCAAAGGATTCAAATAGTTTACTATTTGAGATGAATAGGCATGATATGACATCTTATATAGTGAAAGCTATGGTAGAGCGAAACGAAAACGTAGATAGAGTAGACAGAGATTGGGAAAATAATAAAGGTAGAGCTGTTGAATAGGTTAAGTATATGTTAAGTATAGGTTAAGTATAGGTTGATTTTATAACATAGACTTGATCTGATCCGTACTGATTATTTCTGATAGTTCTATCGCATCATTTACAGGAATGAAGAACTCTTTCCCATAGAGATCTATTAAATATCCTTCAGTATTCTGTTGAATAACTCTGCATATTTTTATTTGACTATTATAAAAATAGCCAATCTTATAGCGGTATCCAAAATAATAGAGCATGTTTTCAAACATATATATTAAGTATATATGTTTATTTAAATTGTCTTCTTAATTTATTGAATAAAAATATACTTATGAAAATTAGGAAAATTATGCATATAACACACAATAGTGTTTTTAGATCTCGCTTCTTATTTCCACTAATGATACTATGGTGACTCTCGTGGTAATAATCCAAACGTAATGGATATATTTTTTTACCTAGTATGTGTAAAGTTATACCCCATAAAGGTAAATCTCCCCATCTATTTATGAATATACAGTTACTGTCAACAACAGTTTTTTGAATTTTCTGTATGATTGGTTGTGACGCCCATTTAATATTTATCCACATTACATTTGTGTAAGGAGAGACCCATTTATTCACACTTTTCCCAATAAAAGATGTGAATAATTTTTTCATACCTATTATTAAGTTAGAATTATCCATACCTTGTGTAAAAGGAGAGGCAAAAACCGCGTTTTTCACCGAAATAGCAGGATCTTCCTGATTTGGTTCTAAAAAACAATCTTCATCAATACGTAAAATATTACTATAACTTTGACAATAGCGTAAAAACCCAACAAACCAAAAATAACACATTGTCTTATACCCATAACTATATCTATTAGACGTGAAATTTCTACGACATAACTTATTTCTTGCATATTTAGTTAATAACTTTCCTTGTTGAAACATATGAGCAATAGAAATAAATTTAATGTAATCTGCATTAGAAGTCAGATTGTCTTTAATATACTGTTGGTCATCTATGGTTATATTACCTTCATGAAATATAATATGATCATAATTATGAGCCCAATTTTGTTTAAAAATCGAGAGAGTCCGTTTAATTAACTTTTTATAGCCGCGTCGACCTTTATATCCCTTAGTTAAACATAGTATAGCATTCTCTGGCATTTATAAAATTGAAATATTTTATTTACAAAAAATAAATGGAAATGTCACAAGCAACAACGTCTAAGAAGATTATCAATTCTCCCGTTTCCTATAGGAAACCAACCTCAACAATAAGGTACAAATATATACCTCGTTGCCCCCGTTGTCGAAAGACTGATTGCATCTGTGGATATATTTGCCAATACTGTTCCGAAACTGAAAACGATTGTAATTGTGTTGATAGATGTAGAGAATGTCGCCAATTATATCCATATTGCGATTGTCCAGACTATCTAGAATATCTTGAGGAGAAATATGGGAATGTAGATGTTGATTTATGATTGGGATATTAATATTTTAAATTCATTTATTGTGGTATAATAAATGAATTGGAGCATTTACTGATAATTATAACAATTATAATCATTGTATTTCTCATATTCTACGTATGTTTGAATAATCGATCCATCGATTATTATACAACTGTAAAACATTCTAGATACAATGGATCATACGAAAATGGACGAGAGAAATGTGAACACGTTGATTTTCACCTAAATATACCTAATGTAGAGAATATGGGTATTTATATCAACCCAAAGATGCTTGTTGGGTGATGGGAGGCCTAGGTAATGAAGAAATTTAATTATAAAACTACTCCTCCGTTTTTCTTTACCATTTCTGCGACCAGGTGAGAATACCCCCCTCCCTATGGAAGAAAATATTTAGCATTGCTCATATAGATAAAGTCAACATTTATTTGTATAATATTATGATTATACAAACAAATGTTGACATTCCTAATTCTATTCTTAATAATTCTATGTGTGGGGGTTTTTTTATTCTTAAAAAAACCTCTATGTAATGTAAGAATAAAAAGGCCTCTATGTAATGTAAGAATAAAATATATCCCAAAAATTATACATCAATTAGCACCAAGTAAAAAACGCCTTCATAAAACCATCGTAAAAAATATAGACCGCATAAAAAAAATGAACCCAGATTGGGTATATGTATTATATGATGACAATGATATAAAAAAATTTATTAAAGAAAATTATCCCCCATATATACTACGTATATATAATTTAATAAATCAAGAATATGGAGCTGCTAGGGCAGATTTCGCAAGATATCTCATAATGTATATCAAAGGTGGAGTATATTTAGATATTAAAAGCTATATGACAATACCCCTAACAAATATTATACGTTACGAAGACGAATATATTCTTTCGCATTGGGGAATATCTGGAGACTGGCATCAAAAATTATTAAATATGAAACATGGTGAATACCAACAATGGCATATTATATGTAGACCGAAACACCCCTTTTTGTTTGCAGTTATCAATAGCGTCATAAAAAATATTCTTAATTACAACATTTATGTTGATGGTACTGGCAAAAAGGGTGTATTAAAAGTTACAGGACCTATTGTATACACCCAAAGTATATACCGGTTATTATCTACTAACAAATACAGACTCGTGCATAATAATAAAGATATATTTCTCCATTATTCTTGTATCCGCGACCATCGTAGAATTTTTCATAAAAAACATTATTCCGAATTAAAATCACCAATTATTATGCATATTTCTGACAAAAAGAATTTCTTATATCATAGTGCTGAGGGAGACTAGAATAACCATTAGACGTATCCAACTTTGTGAATTTACCATTTACAAATACCGGATAACTATTCAAACTTCTTAAAAACAAATTTATACTCAAATCTTCGCAGTTTCCTTTGTACTTTATTAACCATGGTAATACTTTGGAATAAAAACAACTGTTTATAAACATACTAATAAAACTTTTACTTGTTATTGCAAGACCAGTAAGTATTGTATTATAATTTTTAGTGTTTGTATAATATCCTGTATTATCACATATTCTTTTATAGGGACCACAAATAGTCATAGGATTATTATGTATCTCGTATAACATACGTTTAATTAATGTATTAGAAGGTATAAGATCGTCATCTAGAAAGAGGATATACTCATTTTTACAACTAAAAATAGAATGCGCATAACGTCTGCCGGCCCCTATTTTCTCGTTGGCGTCAAAATCATCTAGAGTAACTATCTTAGAATTATTTATATCAACCCTATATTCAGGATGACCATTACTTATTATAATTTCTTCTATATATGGTATGTTTTCGAGATATTTTATCTGTTTATATATATTATGGGGTCTCATATAGTTCAGTATATGTACTGAACATTTAACATGCTTTGGTAAAGCTCTAAACTCCTGAGGTGTATATTTAAAGAAAATATACATTATTCCCATGATTATAAGTATGATACATAAATATAGATAGATCATTTATATTATATAAATATTTATATAATATGACTATAATATCACACCTCCTCCTAAATTAACCAGTTTACTGATAAGATCTGAAAACCCGCCTCCAGCTGGGCAGAATACAGATGCGCCGCACATATATATGAAGTCTTCGTCTGGATTTTTCCCAAATCTTGTATGTACTTGAAATCCAAGCAATTCAAAATATATTTTTAAACACTTTAGGTATATTAAACTTTTTTCCAGATTCTTTTTCCTATGAGAACCAGAAACTAGGGTAACTTTACGAAAACCACTATTTTTAACCTTTTTATAGTAATATAATAGAGGTTTCACGTAATTACCGCTTGTTTTTAAATGTTCGACAGAATTTTTTTGATAATCAGTCAAAAATTCTTTTATAGTGTGATTCGACAGTACATCACCACCTCTAATATGGACAACTATCTCATCACTCATGGGTAATTCGATCTCATGAGACCGAGACTTAACTATTTTCAGTAAAAGTTTCAAATTATTCACCTTATTTGTTCGTCGTATATATTCACTTGCGATCGAGTTTGGGAATTTACGGGTCTGAATCTTAATATCCTCTTCATTCCTATACTTTTTGGCTAAAACAGTATCTGCAAGACGGTATCCTTCCCAATTAGTATATAAATTTTCTTCAAAAGGTGCGTCTGTAGCAATTTCGATTATTCTATCAACATACTCAGTATAATCACCTTCATGAGAATATATTTTCAAAAAATTCTTATTATTTAGCGCTGAACCGTATTTTTCTCGTTCTTGAAAAAATAAAGGCAATACAGTTGAATAGGATATTATAATGCTTTCTTTCATCATTTTTCTGCACATAATATCTCCATTAGCCACCATAGGTATCGTATTATTTAAAATAGCACGGGCCCCTTTTTTAGATACAACATATGCATGGCGGCATAAAGGGAGGCTCTGTATAAGAAATTCATTCACCAATTTATTGTGATAACTATCGTAGCATCTCCCGAAATAAATTATATCCCAATTCTTCGGAACATTTTGCATAACTTTTTCCATATATTTTTTAACATATGTTATATCAACCGGAAAACCAATATCATCTTCAAAGATAAGACAATTTTCATCTTCTTTACGTTCCAAAAATTTTCTCATAACTTCAAGATGACTCAAATGGCATGCTATTCTTCCATGGTTGTGTTTTGAATAGTATCTAGATGAAACTATACCATTTTTAATCAATAAATCGTAGTCTAATGTATCCTGGTCTAGGGCATCAAAAATACTAGGTTTAAATTTCATCATCTGTGTAATGTATTTTATATGTGTAAGACGTTCTGGTAATGTTATAATATAAACACTGTCAAATATATCATATATCCAATCTTTCTTAAGTTTCTCGTAATTGGTAATTTGTTTCAGTTTAACTCGATCCTTATCCACCGCATTTTTCTTTTCTTTTTCAGTAGGAACAACTATATATTTTCTTAACATTTTCATGATAAATATACCTATTAAAATACCAATACCTGCCACTATACATAAAACTATGCAGTTTATTTTCATTTATTATATCTAACATAATTTTAGCATGATTAACATAATTATTCCATATCTATTCAACCACACTCCCTGAACATACATGCTTAACAAAGTCATGGTAAAACTCACTCTTTACGCCAGTCGCAGCATTTCTCACATCTGCATTAGTGTTAAAAAGCTTTGCAACTTGCTCAAACATCTCAGAATCCATATCCGGTGTATTCTGGGCGAACACTATCTCACTACTTTTAGCCTTTATACTATCAAAAAACATTGGGGCTAACCGCTTCATCTCTGGATCTGTAACCAAATCTCCATCCCTATTCTTGAACTTGATCTTTCTCCTAGAATAATCAACACATACCACCCTATCCTTAAGAGGATGTTCTAGAGCATATTCTGCATACCCAGATGCACCTTTCTGAATGTGCTCCAGGGTAAGTTGAGGTGTATGTTCTAGAAAATGCTCAGCAGTAATTGGTTGCATATTCTGCAAAAAATTGTTTATCTGTGTCTTATTATTAGTAACAGTAGATCTAGATACAGCCTTCAACGCAATATTTTCTAACTTGTCTTGAAGATTCTGTACTTGATCTTTAAGTTCAGAAATAATCCCCTCTAGCAAATCATTTTGGCTTGTTAATTCGGAGTTTTGCTGTCTGAGTGTATCTATTTCTGATGTGTATTTCTTCACATGTTCCTGCAGATATTTGATTTGCAAGCAGCTTTGAATATGTCTCTCAAAATTATATTTGGTTGTTGAGTATTTACCACACCCTTCACATCTTAATTTTTCATCAGATTTGACATTACGCAATTTAAGACAATATTTTGCAGTCTTAATGTGCTTATTTAAAACACTTTTACTCGAAAAGGAATTTTTACAGTATTTACATTTTGGCATTTTGTTATTAATTAGCTTGTCTTTAAGTTGATTCCTCAAAAGTGAGGAATTGAGGAATTTGGAGGAATCGCGAGGAATTATGAGGTATCATGAGAAATATTGAGGATTTTTTTAAGCTGTACAGCTTAAAAAAATTACTTTTGGGCCAACACACAAAAATTGTGTGTGTTGGTGGATTTATAAATATCCAAAACCCTATATTTTTTGTATCTTATCCTTTATAAATAAATGGAACGTAAAGATCAAATAATTATTGGAGTATTAATTTTTTTGGGAGTATTATTTATTAGTTTAGGGATTTATCTTTTTGTACACAGCGGGGGAAGTGATCCACCTTCACCACCTTCCCCACCTTCCCCACCTTCCCCTGGTAATACTCCCCAAGAAATATATGATCTGTTTAAAGATTATCCTGGATGTAAAGATTATAAAGGATGTGCTGATTATTATTACGATAACATGATTAAAGAGTATGGGGAAAATACTTTGAACGAAATTTTAGATGGTAAGAGACAGTCAGATGAGATTGCATATGGTCAAGCACGTATAGCTGCGAATGCTATTGATCAGTATTGTCAATTAAAAGAAAAGGTTGATCAAAAGAATCCTTTTTGTTGTGTATCTAATTCGTCAGCAGAAAATGTTCCATCAAAGAGCTGTCTATTCTGTCAAAAATTATATGATACACAGTGTGATATGTCTGAAGATATTTGTAAAGAATCATCTAGTTATGGGTGTCAATGGGCAAACGGTGCATGTTCATATGATGGTAGTCTTGGAGAAATGGTATATAGTTCAGACTGTGGAAACAGTTCAACATGTATTACGAAATCTCCGGAACCAACTACTTATGACTGGGACTGCGCTAGTGATCCTTGTTATAACGATTCATTGGTTGCACATTCTTGTGATGTTTATGGGCAAAGACAGTCAGAAAAATGTGTAATAATCCCGAGAGATGGTGGGGATGGAAATAAGGTAGTAACCTATTGCAGTACTCGGGCAAACGCTCAAGTTGCGTATTCGAAGCCTCTCGATCCGAAATGTAAACCGTACGCGTGGTGAATAATTTTAATAGATATATTATTACTTGCAAGTTTAATTGCTCTCGAAATTAGATCTAATCATTTCCTACATAAAAAGTCTAAATAATCTAAAACTACATCAACTTCAATAAATGAGCTGTTGCGATGATAGACGTGAATCCCAATGTCTCTATGGGTGTCAAACGATTATTACTACTACTGGTGGTGGTTATGTTGGGTACGCTTCTTGGCCAAATTTAGTACAAGATTTTACACCAAATGAACAAATAACTCTAATTGTAATAGGTCTTGTTTTACTTCCAGTTATTATTTATGCGCAGTGTAGATTATGTGAAGGAGGTATTAACGTACAAAAAGCCGCTCTACATACTATAGCGGCTTTTTTACAGTTTTTTGCTATGTTTTTAGTAGTTTCTTGTATGGTGAATATGCATGAATAGTTAGGAATAGTTAGGATTAATCTCAGGTATAATAAATTAATCATATCTTGAATATGATTAATTTAAGGACAGTATTTAATTAATAAAAGAAAGCAATGAAATCTAAATTACACGAAAATACTGACAACAATTCTAATCATAAGAGATCAAAGTCAGTTGATTTACAAACCCTTCAAGAAGCACTAGACAATGTGTCTCCCCGCATTCCCATCACTCCCAGTAAAATACATAAATCCCCACGTAAAAGAAAGCATAGATCTAAATCCCCCATGAAAGGAGTAGGCGAAGCTAGTGTATCTATTGATATGTTAGCTGAAGGGTTGGTGAGTGTTAGGAATGCCGAGAACAAAATAGAGGCTCAAAATCAAGAAATGGAATTTGAACAAGAGAATTTTTGGAGGACTTGTTGTGGATCTATTATTGATAAAAGAGTGATGACATATTCTGTTCAAGTCATGGTAAGTATGACTACAATGGCATTTTGTATGATAAAGATATTGAGTTCGGAAGAACAGGATTGTACTGGAGAGGACACAACAGTATGGGTTTCTTTGCTGAGCGCAATTGTTGGTGCTTATATACCAACAACCTCAATAATAGAGTCTAAAAAATAATTACCTCAGTGATAATAAATGAAAGCAGTTTATATAATCAGTGTTCTTATTCTTGTTGTACTTATTGTATACGAGTGTTGTAGATGGAAAGGCGATGACGAATGGTCTCAAATAGCTAAACATGTTCTTAATAGAATTGATCATAATAAAAAATATAAATTATATACAGACCTCGATGGTTATAGATTGGGAGATATGACAAATTATGCTGCTGCTGTTCGCATGGCTCCTAGAGGTGAACAATATCACTACAAAAAATTCCCTGATTCGTTGGCAAGTCAATATATGCGATTGACAAAGAAACCTTATCAATACGATATAATGCGCGGTCTAATTCAAAAATATATTCGAAAAAATAATATTAAGATAGATAAGGACTCTATAGTTATACATCTAAGAATTGGTGATGTTATAAACAAGAGTGCTTCTGTACATGAAATATTGAGCCACCAAGTAAGAACAAAATTATCGATGACTTTGATTCCTTTTAGAGTTACAGCTCCATTTAACTACGTACCTCCACTAAAAAAAATCATTGGCATGATACCAAAGTCGGGTATCAAAAACATAATATTGATGGGAGGGAGCCTTTATGATATAGACACGACTAAGAGTAGCCACTATATATCTGCTATAAAATTATTCCTGGAAGATAAGGGATACAATGTTAAACTGAGATTAGGGGGTGACCCAGATGAAGATTTTGTATACGCATGTATGTCTCCCCATTTTGTATCACCTTCTGGTGGCAGATACGCTTCATTGATAACCAAGATTAGAGATTTAGGGAACTAATCTGCATCTGCTACACATTTACGCAAATTATTACACTTTAATCCTTCATCACAAGTTCCACATTCACCGCCACAACCATCATCACCACATTCGTAATTGTAATTAACGCCTAATATTTTACTTTTGCAAACTGGGGTACATACACATTCTCCATTTACACATTTCGAATTACCTTCGCATTTTGGACTACACTCAGCAACTGGGGTAACTGTACATGAATTAGTCGCTTTTGAACAGTCAATTGCATTACCTGGATATCCAGTTATGTGTAAGTTGATCTTACCAGCAAGTATAGCTGTTAATTTCATACCATCATTAGGAACTAATTGAGTGGTTGTATCTAATTCGATACCCAGACCTTTCAGGTCTTCTACAAGTCCTTGACATGCAGTATCGTCGAAAGAAACTGTACAGTTTTCTTTATTGTAGGTGTATGGGATATTTTCATATAATTTTGTATCTCCAGTAGGAACATATCCTTCTTCTGGTTTAGTTGGATCCTTCAGATTAAATTCTTGAAAGCATATATTAAATGTTCCTTCTTTTTTGGATGTTGCTTTTCCGGTAACAGAACCAGAAAGTCTGTCAGGAAGTTCTACACCATATGCAACTTTAACAGCAAATTTCATCCAGTCTGCTACGTCAAAATTAATGACATAAGTTTTTGTTGGGTCGAATTCGTTCACGTTAGAACAGTCGGTTGGTAAATTTTTGATGATATATTCAAGTCTCCATATAATATATAATAGAGCTGCAGCTAAGAGAAGAAATCCTAATACAGCGAAAAAAGACATTTATATATTAGGTAATATTATATTATATTATATTATATTATTTCGTATAATATTACCTAATATAAATGAAAAATATCATTATTGTCCTTGTTATTGTCATTATTCTTATTGTTATGGTATTAATATGCCATAACAATACACAACAATGGAAAGGAAATGATGAATGGTCACGAATGGCAAAACGTGTTCTTGATAGAATAGATCGTAATAAAAAATATAAATTATATACAAATTCAAGAGGATATAGATTGGGAGATATGACGAATTGTGTCGTTGCTCGCATGGCTCCTAGAGGTGAACAATATCACTACAAAAAATTCCCTGATTCGTTGGCGAGCCAATATATGAGATTGTCAAAGAAACCTTATTGTTATGATATAATGGCTATGTTAGTTAAAAAATATACCCAAAAAAATAATATTAGAATAGATAAAAATTCTGTAGTTATACATCTAAGGATTGGTGATGTCATAAATAAAGCTCCCTCTGTACACGAGATACTGAGTCACCAAGTCAGAACAAGACGAAGCATTTCTTTTTTCCCCTTCAGAGTTACAGCACCATTTAACTATGTTCCTCCATTAAAAAAAATAGCAAAAATAATACCACGGTCAGATATTAAAAATATAACGTTGATGGCTGGAAGTCATTTCGATATAGACATGACTAAGAGTAGCCACTATATATCTGCTGTAAAATTATTCCTGGAAGATAAGGGATACAATGTTAAACTGAGATTAGGAGGTGATCCAGATGAAGATTTTGTATATGCATGTATGTCTCCCCATTTTGTATCACCTTCTGACGGTAAATATGCTTTATTAATCACTAAAGTCAGGGAACATATGCGACAATATTGAGAACAAATTTATTTATATTTGTTCTCTAATGATTTTCTTATTGTTATTCCCAATCCAAGACCTATCAAATTATAGGCAATATCTGAGTAATCATGACAATCAACTTCTTCAAATGCTTCGAGCATTTCCCACCAAAACCCTGCAATAATCCATAAAAATAATATATCAGGTGCCAAAAATCCTCCTATCATATACATTAAAGTATGAGACCAGTTGAATAGTGTTGTAAGAATACACGGATCGACCTTCTCACCAAAGGAATATCCTTTTCCTCGTAAACATCTAAAATCACATCCAGGAATCCGGATGTCTAAGATCGAGTTAGGAGGTACCGTTTCCGTACAATTATTATCTAGTATATGACGCAATACTAAATTATTTGTAGCAAATGATATCGTTCCAATAACAACGAACGCAATCATCTGTTGATTAAATGTATGTGGAAGATATTTAATTCCAACTGTTGACACTTTTGGGGAATATATCCAAAATAATAAAACAATTATCACTAGTATGATAATCCAATAATATAATTTCTTGTGTGAATTCATTTGTATATGGGAAATATTTAAATTATATGATTATGTTTTGAGACGGTCTCATATAATAAAATCCAATAGATCAGCTTGTGTTTACTTTGCATTTATATATTGCAATACTATAATATTTAGGTGAGTAATTTATCAAAATACTCTGAAAAACTTCCTCTTAATTTAAGCTTAGTTAAAATATGATACATACCGAAAGGTATCTTATTAAAGTATACCATATTCTGTGGCAATGTCCATTGATTCATAAGTACAGTATTCTTCTCATCTGCCATTTTGAGCCAACTTTCTGTGAATTCAAACTCGTCTAATGTCCATGGGGAATATTGAAGACAGAAATATTCGTACATGTATTCCTTAGATTCTTCCGATACCTTATCTCCGATTATACCCATCCTCTCTACTATTGCATAAAAAGCTTCGACGTTCCCAGATTTGACACTACGATGTAGTTCTTTTATATTCTGGAGCAAATCAGGATCAACAATATGGATGCATCCATAATCTAGAACACACAAAGTATTATCATCCTTAACCAAAATATTCCCGTAGTGTGCATCCGAATACAGTATTCCGTGTTTATATAACGATTCAAATACGAATTGAACTATACATTTACCCAAATTATTTTTTTCGAGTTGGGTGGAATTAGCAATAAATTCTGATAGACTCCTCCCTTTTATAAAATTCATCGCCAAAACTTTATCTGTAGATAGTTCTGGTATTATCTCAGGAATTTCGACATAATCACAGTCTCTATACAGATCGGATATGAGTTGTTGATTGCGTGCCTCTTTTTTATAGTCTAGTTCTTCGTACATAGAAGTTTTTATGTCCGTCATGGCGTGTTTCATATCTACAAAATAATATACATAGGATGTAATGGTATCCAACATATCTAGGTCAGCTTGGGTTTGTTCCATCAATCCAACATATTGGACCTTTAAAATAATAGGAACTCCCCTGTATACGGCTTTGTAGACTTGCCCTACACTTCCACTCTTGTATACATTGAAAGTTGAGACTTGTAGATCGTATGACGATTCTTCGATATACTTTTTAAAGTATTTTGTTGTTTCTTCCTGAGAAAAAGGTTTGCATTCGGAAAATACCGTGTTGTTCTGATCGTCTAGTGATAGTATTTGTGATAATTTGCTCAGTACTCCCCCGTAATCTCTCAACGTGTTAGATAAACACTGCAATTTCGTAACTTTGTTCTCGAAAGTATCATTATTTCCGTTAGGTTGGGTACCAGTCATCAAATAATTGTACAAAAATGATACACATATTGATCCAGATCTTAACATTTATTTAATTGAAAATAATTTTTATATAGACTTTATTTCGATATAAAAATTATAAATTTAATATAAATTATCGAGATCTGCGCCTGCGAGATCGACCCAATTTACAGTATCTTTTTCTTCCACTAGGGAGTTTGACGGGCCTCTTTAATACCCCATTCTTACATTTACGTTTCCTTCGAGACTTCCTTCGAGACTTCCTTCGAGACTTTCTTCGAGACTTCCTTCGAGACTTTCTTCGAGACTTCCTACGAGACTTCCTACGAGACTTCCTACGAGACTTCCTACGAGACTTCCTACGAGACTTCCTACGAGACTTCCTTCGAGACTTCCTTCGAGACTTCCTACGAGACTTCCTACGAGACTTCCTACGAGACTTCCTACGAGACTTCCTACGAGACTTCCTACGAGACTTCCTACGAGACTTCCTACGAGACTTCCTACGAGACTTCCTACGA